>ERZ1643249.1207-NODE-1207-length-26304-cov-42.653130_pt1 | contig 26304 bp, 24 predicted proteins | sample MGYA00579263_ERZ1643249 | MGnify/ENA primary metagenome ERZ1643249 (study PRJEB29033, sample SAMEA4952264) | chicken gut metagenome | biome: Broiler Chicken; feature: Gastrointestinal Tract; material: Caecum | place: Ireland | collected 2018 | study: Broiler...
AGACTTTCTGGCACATTGTCATTAGCCTGAACTTCGGGCAAATAATCGGCCAAATCCTGCTCAACAGTTCGGCCGGACGGACGAAGAATCAGATCGGAACTGGATTCGAAATGGACGGTGTCATACGTCCCGGAAGCGTTCTTCCGATGGAGACGTTGCTTAAGCGTCGCCATAGTGATATCCCCCTTTTTAGAAGAATTTATAGATTTGTTTTGCGGATTTATGAGCACTTCGATTTGAGAACCCTCAACATTAGAGGGTCTCAAACCAAAGATCGCCTTCAACCTGTCCAGAAGGCTGCGCTTTTTGAGATACGGTGCGGTTGCCTGCCTGAATCGTGGGCAAAGTGAAGGTGGTCGACTGGGTACCCACTACATGCCCACCATTGTCAGTAACAGCCGTAACCGCAACAAACTGACCACCGTTGGCAAGGCTTCGAGACGCGGTGGTATTGGATCTGGTGGTAGCTGTCTGGGAGTGATCATATGCCGCTTTACCACGATCACCGCGATAGGCAGTTGCAGAAGTCTCACCAAGCGCTACGCCACCGCCGATCTCTGCATACACAGAACCAGACCACCGATAGGACTTGTTGGTGGTTGTGTCGACGTAGATCTTTCCGGCTTCCGGTGTGACGGCAGTACCGTCGGTATCGTTAAAGGTTCTCGTGTTGACAAGCGTACCGTCAATAACATCATCCACATAGGACGGCAGGTACTGCGCGGCAATCTTGGAATCAGCGCCCAGAGGAACCACACCAGAAGCTGCACCAACTGAAGTAGCCGGTACATACACACCGTCATGGTTATGTGTCGTATCGGACTTCCCATCCAGTGCAGTCTTGATACCACTGGAGGTAACCGGGTTATTGGAACCAGCAGTAGGAGTGCTGTCGAACGTCAGAGCATTCTGCTTGGCGTTCCAGGTCTGCCGTTCCAGACTGGTGATGTGAACAGTGTCGTCGCTGGTATGCGTCGTGAGCTGACTCTCCAGACCAGCAATCGTCGCATTGAGCGTCTTCATCACATTCTGGTCAGCTGCATCACTGTAAGACTGCATGGTGGACTGGAGTGCAACCAGTGCATCATAGACAACACCAGAGTTGACCAGATTGGAAGAACCATCCGTCGGGGTGTCGTCATACTGAGGAGGCGTTGCTTCATAGTTGCGCCAACCAGACCAGCTCGTATAGAACGTATTGGTGTACAGAGAGTTGGTGCTATAATCCTGGAAGAAGGCCATACCAGTGGTACCAGCCTTTACAACCAGGAGCGTGCCATTCCCGGTAGGATACTGTGCAGAAACATAACCGCTTCCGATCGTCAGTACCAGGATACTATTTGTGGACATACCGGCAATGATCGTATCCATGGTTTCCGAACCGATGGTAAGCCCAATTTCATCCAGAGCATGGTAGACGTGGAATACGCCATCCACCTTACCAGGAAGCGATACGTTTTCGATGGTTTGCAGAGACGTTTCAACGGTCTCTTCACTGTCAGGACGACTGACGATATCAGAGGAGCTTGCAATCAAAATGTCATCAAATTGATTCGTTGCCCCTTTCTGCTTCATACGCGTTTTCATCGCAGGCATTTCTCAGGTTCAACCCCTTCCCGATATTGTTGTATTTTTGTTTAACTGATCGGTTCAGCCCAATAATCGCCTTCCACCTGGTTCTGGGGTTCGGAAGTGGATTGAACCCACTGCTTCTGAGCCTCTTCCTGCTCAGCGACAACAGGTCCCCACGCACCCCAAGAAGCCTGTGCAGATGCATCAGATGCTGTGCGGGTATAACCAATCATGTTTTTGCCATAAGCAACCTGCTGCGGGACGAAGTTGATCGTATCAATCTCACCCTCATCCACGCAATGCTTATAAGTCACCACAATGCAATACTGATTGTCGAACCCTTCTGTCTCGCCCAGACCAATTGCAGTAGGATGCTTCAGTTCAAACGTGACATCTCTGGTGTATGAACCAGGCGTGGTATCGGTATCGGGGAAATTGAGGTTTATGGTGATACCATTGACCACCATTTCGCCATCTTCACCAATCGTGATATCACCGCCACCGGAGGGGTTATTGTTGATAATCTTGTCAATATTCTCTTCCAGCTGGTCCAAACGATCGAAGATATCCTGAATAGAACCACCTGATCCACCACCGCCAAAGAACTCGTTCAGACGGTTCATATTTTCACGTACCTGTAAAAAGGTACTGGGATTCATGGCTTCTCCCGGCATTTGTTTCACTCCTTTCAAGAAATGAGATACTATAGAAATGTCCGAAATTGAAAGCGCTGAACAACATTATGAGAGCAGTGGGCTGCTCAATGTGCCTACCTATTGTGAATCGCTCCGCAATAGTCGTGGCAAACCCGTCTTTTCTGTTTCACGACAGACCTCCTGTAATGTGGTTTTACCTTTTGTGAAATTCCCTTATCGAAACCCACTCCGATCTCGCCCATAATCGGACACAACCTCCAAACCTTCTCGGTATCTCATAACATTGAAAGGCCCCTGTTCTCACCATAAATTCCCACTCACACAACTTTGTTAGAAGGAGGTACTTACTGTGGCTACGAACTATCGTCAGAAGTATGCAGACTGGTGTCTCGGTGAAGTCGGCAATGAGGCACCTCATGGTGATGACCAGTACATTGCATACTACAACTCCATCGTCGGAACCAATTTCAGTGTAAATGGAACCGCTTGGTGTGCCATCTTTGCCACCTGTGGTGCTCGTAAGGTTGGCATTCCGACCAGTGTTATTCCCAACTTTGCTTCCTGCACCACGTCCAGAGACAACTTCTGGAAGCCCAATGGACGATGGAAGACCAGAACCACGTATACACCCCAGATGGGCGATCTGATCTTTTTTGATTGGGACCTCTCTGGAAACTGTGACCATGTAGAAGTGGTTGTTGATGTGGACAGCTCCAAGGTCTATACGGTTGGCGGTAATACCAAGGGTGGTTACAGTGTCGTCGGTGTTCGCCACAAGAGTTATCCACTTACCTATAAATACATTGCTGGTTATGGTGCTCCGGACTACGACAAGATCCAGGACAACGGGACTTCCAGCGGTTCCAACAATAACAACATCCTTGACACCGACAACGCAATTGTTACCGGTGTAAAGAAGTTCCAGAACTGGTTGAACGATTATGTGGACGCTGGTCTGGTGATCGATGGCATATGTGACAATATCACCCGTGCTGCTGCGATTAAGGCAGTTCAAACCTGCCTGAACAAGGAATATGGAAAAAATATCTTTGTAGACGGCAGAGTGGAGCAACATTGGCAGAAGGATCTGGTTGGAATCAAATATGGCAACACTGGAACACTGGTGAAGATCGCACAGGGACTGATCTATGGCCATGACATCGATCCGGATGGGTTTGATGGATCGTTTGGTCCTGGTATGCGCAATGCGGTGATCTCCTTCCAGAATTGGGTGAAGCGTACTGCAAATGGTGAAGTTGACCAGGGTACTTGGCTGAGCCTGATGACCAGATGGGCTTGGTATCGTACGGAACAGCCCACCTAACAACAATATAACGCTTGCGTGTGAAGTCAACTCCTTTACGATGAATGATCATTACCCCTCCCATCTCACGGGAGGGGTAATGACTTTTTGTTTTGATAAGTCCTACGAAAGCTCATTATTGGAACAACAAAAGCTTGGATAAATGGTAATGAAATAGCATATACTGGTAGTAGTGGCGGCTCCAGTATAGAGACTGGTAGTTATATTGGGAATGGGTCTGGTAGTGTTCGTATTTCTTATAGAGAAATACCCGCAGTGATACTAATTGTTTGTTCGAGTTCCTTTAATGGGAAATCTGCATTTTTTATTAATCCATCAACATTTGGATTTATAACAGAAGCGATGTATGGAACAGATGGTTATATTACTTGGAATAGTACATACGCATTTATAAATTCATATAACTCAACTGATAGATATTATGCTTTGAATACAAACAACGCTAGATATGGTTATGCAATGCTATATTATTAAGTCCTGAAACTCATTTTAGGAACAACGAAAATATTTGGGCTTGGCAAAGAGTTAGCATATAAAGAAGATATACCGTCTGGTGGAAACGGTATACAGTATTTTGCTTGTGGTAATGTCAATGCGTCAACTAGAAGGGTTACTCTATCATTTGCTGCAAAAGCCGTTATTATTTTACGAAATCAAAATAAAGATGGCACATATGGTACCGCTATCGTTATTTTATTACCCGGCGATACATTTGTTGGTTTTTCGTTGAGCAGTAATGGTATAACACTGAATATACCAAATTTTGAAGCAATTAATGGTTACAATTATGTCGCATTTGGTTAAATATATTTTGGGACATCCTTATAAGTCGATTATGACTACGAAAGGAGTGTCCTATCAAATGGCTGATATGAGAACATATCTGGCTCTGCTTACCGTTTACGAATCGAATGCACGCACGATCCATTGGTGCATTTCCGGACGTTCTTGGCATACTTCCCATGAGAGATATGCCGGATACTATGAACAGCTTGGTGAGTTCATGGATCAGACTGCTGAGCAGTTGCTGTCTATGGGTATGCAACCGGTCAATGATGCAGAAGCACTTGAACTGGTACAGTCCAGTGACATTGATGCGTTCCTGCTTAGTACCGATAAAGCATACAGCGTTGATACAGCCGATGAGGCTTGCTATCGGATGTTCAAGCAGCTTCATGACTTTGCTCTGGAACTGGCGGATGACGATGATCTTCCGGATGACGTTTGCGATGTCTTTATGGATCATGCTCGTTGGTTCCGGATTGAGGGTTTGTATAAGCTGGGACGAGCTACTCGTGTGGTAGACAGTTTCCAGAGTGAAAAACCTCCTGTAACTGAAGTTCCTTCCGCGACACAGCATCTTCCCGAACAGACTCCTGAGGTGACCGTGATCGAAACCGAGTCTACTCCTGAAGAGGATATGGCGGCTGCTGATGCTGCCATTGCTGAGGAAGAAGACGAAGAAGAGGACGATGATTAAACCAACATACCCCACCCGTAAATGGGTGGGGTATTCTCTTTTTATTTAGCGAGTCCTGAAACGACTTGTTGTTGGAAATACGAAAGCGTGGTTATTGGGTAAAGAAATAGCTTTTGTTAATTCAACTGAAGGTGATTTACAATACGTGTGCGGTTCATACATTGGCGATGAATCATATCGCAGATATATATCGTTATCATTTACACCATCGTTTGTTATTGTTGGATCAACTTATTATCCATATAACACAACTTTAGCACTTAGAAATGTTGTACGAACAAACGATAGAGTTCGTATCTATGATGGTGGCTTCACTGTTGTATATAGTAGCAATGACTCTGGTGCTGCACTAAATCAAAATGGAGTAGCTGATGTGTATGTTGCATTTAAATAATTAAATCCTGAGTAAGCTCATTATAGGAAACAATTATGGGTTTATTCGAGGGCAACGTTTAGTCACATTAAGTGAGTTAAATAGTAAAGCAAATGCAAATCACACACACGCAACAAGTCAAATTGATGGATTGCAGAATTACGTTCAGAGTTTGGTAACGAGTTCGTTATCAAACCGAACATTAACCAAAATTTTTGAACAGACATATGTTTCGTCTGGCGAGTATCTTTCAGAAACGCCGTTCTCTGTATCAACATCATACAGCTATTATCTCGCCCGTATATCAGCAGTACCGACATTCTACGGTGATATGGGTAACGTAACACTAACTTTTGATAGTGGATATATATCTTGGCGTGAATATACATCACTGAGTTCCATAACATCAAATGGTATATCTTTAATAAAAATGTCAAACACATCAACGATGTCTATATTACATACAAAACTTGGCAGCGCGGAGCTCTTAGGTTTTTATACCGGTAGCACAATTTGTCAGGGCACACTTCAAGCAGGTGGAATATATAATTCAGGTTCAATAACTCTACAAGTTTATGCAATGTAACATTCAAACAAGATACCCCTCCCATATTTCGGGAGGGGTATTCTTTTATTTATTACTTATCCCAACTACCGGGATAGCTTCCACTGCGCATGGTAAATGTATCGTTATCTTCGGTGACTTTATAAGTGGTATAGGACCATCTCTTCTTGTCACTGCTCAGTTCATGGATGGTGAACTTCCGTACACCATCTTCACTGACTTCACCCTTGATACGGAACTTGGGTTTATCAATGATATACTTTTCTTCCCCGAGTTCCATTTCTGATAAAGCCGGAAAGACTTCCTTCTTTACCATCCGGTTGATACGAAACTTTTTGAAAATCATTGTGAACACCTCTCTTTCTTCATAGCATCACATCAATGAATACTTCGGTTTGACTCGATTTCCATCTTTCAACTGGAAATCACCCTTATTCCAAAGATGAGTCAGATTGTACGCTGTGATAAAGAAATCTTTACCATCAGTATTCATATTCCCGCCTTGGATATTGAAGAAGTAGCCATTGGAGTTGATTTGTTTCTCGGCATCGTCATTGGCTTCCTTGGTAAATAACGGACGAACTGTCACCATATCACCATCAAATAAAATCACCACATGTTGTAACAATTGTTTGGGGACTATTATAAAATGATTACCCTTGACGTAACTATAAAGGAGGTAATCATAATGAAACGACCCAACCCATTAGCAGCTGTGTATATGTTGACTAATCTGGAAAACGGTAAAATATACATCGGCGAATCAAATGATGTTATTTCCAGAATTTCAACACATCGGTGCACACCCAGAAGAAAACCAAAATACATCAAATCACCAATCGAAAAAGCTATTGCGAAACGTGGCTTTGATTGCTTCACTGTCACGATACTACTCAGTGATAAAGAAGATCCACAATTGATTGACACTGAGCATCGTCGCAGAAAAGAGGAATACTACATTGCTCAATATAATGCAACAAATCCAGAGATCGGCTATAATCGCGCTAGTAGAGCTCTCTTTTGGCATTATGGTAAACACACACCACATCAAATCGAGACATCAAGTCGATTGAAAGTTTCAAAACCGATACTTGAATTTAATTTTGAAACCGAAACTGTAATAATGTATACAAATGCAACAACATGTACAAAGTTGCACGGCTATAAAGATAAATCAATGATAACCGCATGTGTGAAAAAAGGACAACCGTTGCATGGGTTCTATTATTACAAAATCAACATTGATAGTCGAATTGATGATATTCAGAGAACCATTCGTAAGCGTATCAAAGCGATGAAAAAAGCGAAAGCAAAATATAACGCTAAAACGCTATCTAGGTATCTGAATGGCGTTGTTGCAACGAATGAGTGGTGTAATAAATTTGGTTTCCCTGAGATCGATATTGACAATGTTGTCAATGATTTGTTGATTGAGTTGGATCATCCCGAATTTATAATTGATACAACAAAATGATCTTGGATCATCTCTTCATCCTGGGTTCCGTTACTCTCAGGAGTTCAGCGCTTCGGTGTCATGCTTCTACATGATCCTAATCCATAGCGGATGATCTCTACACTCATCCATAGTCGTTCCCAACTATTTCCAAGCACGGTATTTCCATCTGACCTTTTCAGGCTTCAGGTTCTCTTAGTCAGCTCATTCCCACAGTTTGGTATAGATGGTTCGGTTAGCTCCATCCCCGGGTTATTATAACTGATACCGTTAGCATGATGATTCAAACATCACACACCGTTTGTTAAACGTTCACTGAATTTATTGTGATACATTACTGCATCACGGAGACTTCGACCGATATGGTTTATCTCCACCGATTCTTGGAAGCATAACGTTGCTCATCTGTAAAGTATCTGCAAACGAGTTCGCCGGATTACCTTCACTGACAGGGAAAAATTCATAGACAGTTTCACCAATGATCACTGGTCTGGTTCTCAATGTACTGGATATCTCAATCCTTGCCGGGAACTGACCATTGTAGCTCTCCAACGGATATCGAGTGACAAAAACATGCTTATCTTCAGTAGCTCGTTTTGCTACGATGTATAACAAGTCCGTCAGAGTAGCTGGTCTGTTGAAGGTCGTATTCTCTTTCTTGAATCGTCCGGTCAATACAAGTCGATAGACATTCCCGTCTTTATCAACTGGAGTTTCTACTGGATCGAATCGAGAAGACGGCGAGTTGACAAACTTCGAAATCAGTTTGTTGATATACACCTCATCAAAGGATTCCTCAAACGAAGTATATGTTACATTTCCATCTTTGTCCATCACGGGGTATTTGCCACCCTCGATAAATTGAGCTTCGAAATATCGCTTCAGATGATAGACCATAAACGGATAGAACATGCTGACGATGTATGCCAGCGGAATGACCACAGTCCCATACTTCACTTGGACTTCCTCGAAAGATTGCTTATTCAACATGGGAGCTGTGATAACTAAACGCACACCATACTTCTCGTTCTTGCTCATCATAAATCGGTTGATCATACCAAACTTTGCAGGCTGGCCTTTTACCTGATCGATGATGAGATGTTGATAGATATTCACCAGGATCTGTTGGACTCTGCCTCTTGTCAACCGACCCATATTGGTAAACGTATCCGAATAGTTCTCCAACGTTTGGGTATAGCTGATCAAACTGTTGTACATACTGTTGATCAGTGCGGTAGATTTGGTAGAGCTGTTGGTATGCTGATTCAGATCTCTGGTAAAGGGTGGAACTACAATCATCTTGGTGATGAAGAGTTCATCCCTTGGGACTTCATAGAAAGCAGCAACCTCTTTGGTGATGTTGGTGGTCTTATCCTTGACCTTCACCTTTCCCCAGATGGAGTACAGGAATTCAGGACCGCTATCACCATCATCGTCTTCTACCAACGTGCCGTCCTTCTGGAGTTTCCATCGACCATTGGAGAACAACACATCTGACAGTCGTCGATCATAGGATCCAAGCTTCAATGCCGCAAGAGGAGCCATGTAATGACCGTGAAGATCAATATAAGCAAATCGATTTCGTCGATCTTCTTGTGAGGTCCCGAAGATTTCATAGGACAATACACCACCAGGAGAAGGAACTCCATTCTCCAACATAATGGGATCCGTACAGGGTTTCAGATCATTGATTTTGATGAACTGCTCGATATCCAACAGATCGGCAAACAAACCAGAACCTTTAGGTGGTAACTTTGCTTTGGTTTGCGTTGCCTCGTTGAGATCATCGATACCAAGCTGTTCATCACTGAGCATCTCATATTTCAAAGTCCCAATACCAAGTGCCATGGACAACACCCCTTTCGTATATCCAAATTTTATAAAAATGTCCTCCAAAAACAATGGTGGGTGGCGTAATTGCCACCCACCATCACTCTTTAATCTTCGAAATCTTCCGGATCTGTATATTGATCCACCTGCATGATCGTGTTCTCCAACACTTCCGGATTGGTCAGTTTGATGGTCACAAAGATGGTGGAGTTTTTGTGTTCCACTTTCAACTTGTAGATCTTCTCACCAATCCGAACTTTGTCTTTATGACAAGTGTCTTTGATCTTCTTGGCAAGCTCCTTCTTGTGCAGCTTGATCATCACAGTGTCTTCGTCATCAGCATTGACATACTCAATGTCCGATTGGAAGATGTTGGCTTCAATCAGTGCACAGTAGGTACAATAGATCAGATCAAGACACGCTGGAATCAAACGACTCAGTTCCTCAAATGAATACACCTTCTCATCAGGATCGTCCAGAAGAAAAGTGGAGAGAAACTCGGGTCTGGTCATATTCATCTTATATGGTTTCCCCACAGAATCATCTCCTACCACCTGGTTTTAGTTGTCCACGTTTCCCTTGCAGTTCCATCTGAAGCATGTCGTTCTGTTGGCGTTTCGCAATTTCAGCCAACTTCGGTTTGAAGTAGTCAATGATCCCAAGCAGATCACGGATGGGTATCATCGAAATATCTTCATAGGTATAATAATCCCGAAGCATGCTGTGTGCGTTATAAACCAGATCACGATAGTCCTTCAGAATCACATCCTTGATCTGATGGAGCCATTCTGTTATGCGTTCTCGGGCTTCTCGGTCTCTTTCGTATTCAACATACGAGAGACCGTGGTGTGGAAAAAAACCAGGTCGTCCAGAGTGTCATAGGGGATATCCTTCATGACATGGTGACAATGCGGACAGGTGACAGAAGCAATACCGAACTTAGGTTCCAGGATCTCCTTCCGGAGCAGACGGATCTCGTTATCCAACACCTGCATATCTTCATCGGACAGCATCTGAAGGGCCAGGTAGTGCTGATAGATGTTGGAACTGATAACGCCATTGGGCATTTTGATGCTGCGAATCTGATAGAGGGTGTTGGCCATCTCAATGAAACGACCAGCCTCCAGCTGATTCATCGTGCCGTCAGTAGCATACCGACGAAGCTGACCCATCAGGTTGATGAACTCCGCATAGGTCGGATGACCAATGGTGATCTCGATCTGATTGCTGGTAACGATGCGCTTGTTGCTGACCAGCAGAGAGTACCGGTTGATATCATTGGCTTCTTCGATCTGATGCTGACGATCCATAATCTCGTCCATGTTCATCAGGAGCAGACGGGGGTTGGACGTAATGCGGAACGGCTTGCCACAATCGGTGCAGTTGGCAACGATCTCCACGTTATCCAGAGTGGCACAGATGTGACCCCAGGCCAGCATATTGTAGTCCCGATAGTGGATGTAGTTTCTCAGCTGAGAAGGTTCAATCATCGGATGAGAACCGACGACATTCCGGATGATGGTACGCATCTTCTCCATGTCATAATCCATCTGAGAAGTCTGCTCATTCACTCTGGTGTAGAGCTGAGTCAGATCCACTTCACCGGTGCCGACCACATCCACAATGAAACCGGAGTTGATCAGCGGCACAGAAACCACGGTGAAGTTGTCCTTCTTGAACCGGGTGATAGAATTCAGAAATGCCTGGTCACCAAGGAACTTGCCAGGCTTGCTCTTTCTACCAGAGTCAATGGTCTCCACCTGACGGTTCTTTACAATACGAGCAGCACTGGGCCCTTCGGGAAGAGTGGTTACCTCAAGATCCCGGATGTACTGGGTATAACCAGCAACATCGGTGACATCAGGAGCTTCGTCATCCTTGTCTTCGTCTTTCTTCTCATCCAGATCATAGGAAGGCATCAGATCGTCGTCATCCACATCAATGTTGGAATTCTCTGCAATGGGATTGAAAACCTTGGCCTTACCACCAAGCGGACGATCGGTTGTATCCACAGAGACACCCTCGTAGTTGATCCGAGGGATCGCATTGGGATCCCCAGCGGGCTTCTGCATTAGCTCCTGATACTTCTCGGGATCAGAGGTAATCTCAGTGGCTCTTTTCAGACGCTCCTCCTCTTCCTTCAGAGAAGCATCCATGGAATCCAGGACTCCGTCATACTGACCCTTGGCGGCTTCCACACGCTTCTTGATCATGTCCTTGTAGTTGGTCTCACCGGAGAGCTTGACCCACTGCTCTTCTTCTACGTCCTCTTTGGGAGTTACAACTGTCAAACCAGTGCTGTTATCCTGACTGCTAACGATCGGGTCTTTGTTCAGACTATCCCCAATCCGACTCACCATATCAGGAGTCATACGGGGAAGCGCACCAGGCTTATTATTCTGGGGAGGCGTCTGATTCTGCTTGGTAGAATCCACAGAGGGATCGGGGTTGATATTTGCATCTACCGTGATGAGCTTCTCAAAATCCTCTGCAGTCACAGGACCCTTGGGCTTCTCCTGCTGTTCCGCCTGGACTTCCTGAGTAGAGCGAAGATTGTCCACGTCGATATCCAGACCAGTGGTCTTCTTCAGGAAATCATTGGGGTTGAAATTCGGATTGGGTACAGATTCTGCCGTGGAATCGTCATGAGGCTTCTGAATGATATCGTCAAGATCTGCCATTGAAAACTTCCTCCTTTATGGTAATCGGAATCATCTGGTATTGAAATCATTGATGTTGACAATCTGTGCGGCCAATGTCTCAAGTCCAACACCGAGTTTAGTCGATAACTCTGTATTGTAAACCTCATCCATATACCGCACTTGAAGATTCACATAAAGCGAATCATTCAAATATATTGCAACACAGTTCACAGGTACCAGATCAGTGTACTTGCTAATCTGTGTTGTAATCATTGCCTCGTATTCACTGTCACGGGTTTTCTCGATATACTGTTTGTGTTTCCGACCAACAAGATCAAGACCTCGTTCGGCATCATATTCATCCGAACCAGGTCGCATACCGAACAGCATCACCAAAACATTTCGAACGTGTTCCGCCCCTTGGACCGTTACCATTTTACCGGTACGATCCATGCGGAAACTGAAATCCTGAACTTGGTTGGAAGGCATAAACTCACCTCCTTAACGAGTTGCCTTGAAAACTATAATTTTGTCAACCTTAATCGATTCTTAATGTTATTGGGACATTTCTATAAAAATTGACACATGAAAGCGGGGTATTGTTTCATGCATAAAATCGGTTTGATTGGTGTTATTCTTGCACTTGGGATTGGTCTGACTGCCTGTGGTCCGAAGACCTGTGCAGAATGCGATGATGAAGTTTATAAAGACGGTCTTTGCCAGTATCATTATGAACTGGAACAGTTCCGGAATGAAGTGGATGATGCAGCAAAAGACATCTATGATTCGATCTTTGGTGAACGAGGTGAAACAGAATGAACTGTCCCAAGTGCAGAAAATATTTCGACAAGAAACAGAAGTGTGTTGATCATATCAATAAGTTTCATTCTGAAGATTTAGACCAGCTCGGCTGGAATGCTGAGCAGTGGTTGTATGCTTCTACCCATGGAGGATCCATCAAAGGGAAATGTTTTTGTGGATGTGGACGAGATACTGGATGGAATTACAAAACCGGAAAACCGTTCAAGGTATCCACAAATCCGGAGTGTAAAAAGAGACTCTATCAACAGGCGGAACGGAACATGCAAAAAGCACGTGGTGTCTCCGTCCACAGTATCTTGAACGACATGGAGCACCAGAAGATGATGCAGGAACATCGTCCTACGCATGGAGTTTATACGTTCACTGATGGCGGTACTATGGACTATCTCAGCAAACTGGAACTCAACTTTTTGAAATTTTGTGACAAGGTGATGGAGTTCACATCCAATATGTTTGCACCTTGTCCGACTTCTTTTCCTTATTACGATCCGAAAACCAATACGACCCGGCAATATATGCCGGACTATTATTTGCCGGATTATAACTTGATTGTTGAGATCAAAGATGGTCGTGACCAGACCAATACCAATCCGGCATTCATCGAAGAGACCAAGTATAAAGTGGCACTCAAAGATGAAGTTATGAAGAAGCAAAAGGAGTTCAACTACATCCGAATCAGTGGTGCCAACTATACGCCGTTTGTAGAACTTCTGTACAAAATTACGCATGAACCGGATCCTGATTTTGAATCCAAGAAACCGAAAAACTATGTCGTAATCACTGAAGCAGCTGAAGTTGTCGAAAATCAAAATACATATTATATGATTATATGCAGAGATCCGAGTCTTCACACGGTGCATTGTATTGGTCTCATTCGGACCGATGGAGACGGGATCTGGTATATGTATGATTATGATATGGGACGGTCGGTGATGCGACATTACAACTGTCCCGAATTTACACAGAATACAATCAGAGCATTTGAATATATTCCGAATGATACAACCGTTATGGACCAGGTCTATGACGTACTTTGTAACCAGGCATATACCAGAGTCAACAACGACATGGATGTGATGGTTATCCTTGCAGACAATGAGATTTATATCGATGACGGAGAAGGGTTCACCAACAACACCATGAGATTGATGAGCTTCCGTCCGATCGATTCGTATCTATTCAAATTTGCGCAACATGAAGAGGAGTGAATCAACATGCCCGTGCAATACTCCCCGATAAAATCATATAATGTTACAAGCAGGACCAGTAAGCTGAATCGAATCATTCACTTCACTGGTATGTGCGATGCTGATAAGCAGATCCTTGGTGACTGTGGTGATCCTTCGGACAATCCCGGACAGATTGCAGATACCAATCTGTTGGATCCGAATCCGGAAGAGATTCAAAACAATACCGATGAGATCACTGAAAACACAAACTATGCACCGGATCGTCACTATGTCAAGTCTCCTGCTGGTCAGGGACCTGGTACCGACATCACCGATCCGGTAGAAGAACTGGAACAGGATTCTGAAGAAGAACTGAATCCTGCATCTGATGATGGGAACTATAAGAAACCCATCAGCAGCGATGGTCAGTATGTTCCGAGTGCAGTGGTGAATTATAATGAAGCTGCTGTACCTGGATCGAAACTGATGACCGATGTGCAGAAAGCTCTTGGTACTACAAAGAAGAACGGAAGCAAAAACGATGTGATCAAAGATCATGTTGCCTACAATGCACAGTTCTTTAACACGTTGTACTACAGCAAAGATCATGCGGAGATGTTGGCTAAATTGGAAGTGTGTGATTTCCTGGAATATTTCTATCCCAACGTGATTACACACAACTTCTATACCAGACTTCGGACTTCCTGTGGAAAGCTTGCAATGAATCCGATTTTCTATCGAGCTATTGGGGTTCGTGCTCCTTTGGAGAAAGATCGTACAAAGCCAATTGGTAATATGAACCTTCATATCACTGATGTAATCAGAGATCAGATTACCATCAATTACAATGCGATGGAGAATTGGTTCCGTGCAGATCTCTCCGATGATATTAATCACGTGCTGTATTGTATGTGTTTGTACAGCATCATGGATGAGATTTTGATGAACCCTGCATTCGGTCCCAACAATCTCTCTGAAGATCATCTGAATATTCTGTCTACCTGGCAAACCAGAGTATTTGACCATTATGACAAGATGCAGAGCCTTCAGAAATATACCCCTGATTGGTGCAGAGAAATCCAGTATCTCCATGATCTGTGCTGGAACTTCCTGGATGATCCCCATTCAGATGATGCATATGCCGAATGTGTAGCAGCATTTGCCACTGAGATGGATTGTTTCTTTGGAGAATACAATACACAGGATCATACACTGGTTACGAAAGCGGATTGCGATCGTTATCTGGTACAACAGCTTGGTTATGACGATGATCTGTATCTGATCCCTGAAAAGATGCAGTATCCTATCATCAATCGATACTCCATCAAGTTGGCAATGGATTCCGTCAATCAGGTAGAGAAAGAATTCCCGGATGATGTTGCAACTTTTGTACACAACCTCAACCAGAAATATAAGGAATTTGGGTGTGACTTCTCCATCACTCCGGATCATCCTTATGCGAAATATGCAGACAAAGAGATTGTGGATCATATGACCATGATCCTGGCGGAAGGAGATACTGCTGTCGCTGATACAGATGGTGCATCCGATATGGGCAGTCCCAACAACAAAACGGATCAGCCTTGGTATAAGAGACTGGATTATACTGGGACTCTTTATCGGGATGGTTCGGAGAATAAGGAGATGGGTCCCAATACCAAGCCTATGCAGAAACCTGACTACACGCAGTATGATAGTTTCCTGTAAGTAAAGGAGGAAATCCTTATGCACAATATATGGATCGCAACAGACTTGCATCTGTATAACGTTGAAAATGATCCTCGTCATCCGTATCGAACTCAGAGAAATCTGGGTAACTTAGCGGACAACTATGGCTCGGATATCCAGGATGATGATCTGTTGATCTTCCTGGGTGATCTGTATGATCCCGCTACGGGTGATGCTGAGAAAGTCTCCAGTATCATCCACAATATCAAGGGCACCAAGATCATGTGCCGTGGCAATCATGACACTGAGAGCAAAGACTTCTATCGGGAGCTGGGATTTGATGCGGTTTGTGATATCCTTCGGATTCATAATCTGATCTTCTCTCATAAACCAGTACGAGTCAATCCGGATGAATTGAATATCCATGGGGATCTTCATTCGGAGAAGCTTTCTTCTCTTGGATACCAGCATATTAATGCATATCCCATCAATCACAATAAGGAAGATCAACCGGTTCTGATTGAGGATCTGATTGATTCTGCTATCGTGCAGAATCGAGATGAAGTACACGGCCCGTCATTCAACCAGCAGCAAATGGATGCGTTTACTTCTCTCGTCTCTAACGAGACGTACTGTGATGTGCTGGATCTGTCAGATGAATTCACCATGTCTCCGATGGATGAAGCTGTCAATACGAAGCAGAAGAAAACCGAAGCAGAGAAGCTTTACTTCCTGAGTGAGCATGACGATTGGGATGAGTCTATCATCAGACCTCGTATCCCGAACAACTTCCTGACCCAGAGAGGATATGAAGATGCAACCATTCCCCGTGTTTGCTTCAGTACCTTTATTGATGGTTGTCTGAGAGCTCTGTCCCAGAACCTCAAAGGGAAAGTCTTCTATGTCTATCAGCCGGTTGGGAAATATGAAGTAATCAAACCCACTCTGGAACAGGTTCCTGATCGTGCAGTTACGAGAGAACGTTGGATCACCAAACCCGTGGAACTTCACTGCATTGGGAAGATCCAGGTTGGAGAGGCTAAAGGTGATGGGATCAAATACGTCTATGGCGAAGATAATGAGCACAGTGCGAAACTGTACGACTGGGAGTGGGAATGGATCGAGAAGATCAATGAATCTATCCAGCCTTCTATTGTAAGTCTTTCTGCCACTTCTAAGAAAGATCCCAGACTGAAACGGGATGTCATGGATGAGATTCTGTTCCCGGACGTGGATTCGACTCGTTTCTTTGAAGCGGATGACAACGCTCCGGAAGCAGAGGTTGATCTGAAAAAGAATATCAAGATGCTGGACAAAAATGATGTTGCAGCAGATGGTCAGACTACTCTGGATGAGTCTTCTCACAAAAAGAAGAAAAAGGAGAAAGCTAAGACTCCGGAAATGATCTTCACCTTTGTTGACCCCGATAGTCATGAAACAGTCGAAGTAATTTCCATTTTGGCTCAGGATTTGTTCCATGAGAAGATTATGATCCATCCCGAACGGATCGATGTCCAACGGATTGCTACTATGGAGAAAGTTGAGGAGCTGATCGATTATTTTAAAGAAGTTGCCGAAGGTGAAGCGCTTGGCAAAGACGGATTAGCAACTCAACACTATATCGCTGGATCATATTTGCTTAATAGATTTCGGGATGATCCGAATGGCAATGATAAGGAAATAGAGAAAATTTTGATCCCGAATCTGCCGCCGGAGAAATTTAAACGCTATGTGAAAGATATGATCGACTACCTGAATCAGGTTGAATCTGCGATCTGCGGTTTGATTTGTGCAAATATGGCAATGATTCGGCTTGCGATCGATGATGTATGCGCCGAGTGTTTAACTCCGTATGGACGTGACAAGATCATCAAAGCTGGAAAGAAATTTGTGGACAAACATGAAAGAGATATCAAGTCGACATACACTTATTATGGTCGCAATCCGTTTACCGGTAATATTGAGGAATTAAAAACTGTCACATTTGATTACTATGGTGCATGCGGCTTAGATAAGAAGGTTATCATTTCCGGTATCATGTATGACAACGAAGTGTACAAGAAGGTTATGAAACCGTCACGCTTCTTGGTACGGCTTGGTGTGTATGATGTAGTTATCGTTGTACACGGCAAGACTATAACCAAAGTTGGTGGTGGCTATCGTTGGGAAATCGAGCCAATTCAACTGAACAAAGACATTATTGTTGATAACTTAGATGATGCGGTTCGTTATTTCAGAAATAAGTATAGCGGTCGAATCCTGGTTATTTCTTGTAATGAATCCAGTGTTGTTCCGGATAATAAACTATACGACGTAGTTGATTATGCCTCACACTCAGTGTTGTTTGAAAGCACTGATGTCGGACTCCCTGCTACAGTTGGTTCCACCAACTCTATATTGAAGAGCCTGATCAATTATGTTCCGAAGAAAATCAAAGCCCTCAATCGTGTAGAAGCTAGAGTTCTCACCGCTCTGGACGAGTTCAATTTTATGGTAGCGCCGACCGAGTTCAAGTATATCAATATCGCTGAAAGGCTTGGGCAAGTAGTTGCGTCTATCAAAACCAAAGAGCTTAAGAGACCGGAAGATTTTAAAGTAGAGATTGGATATTCTTTTGATAACTTGTTCAGTTATTACGAGAAGGTTCTCTATCGCTTCATGATGTTTGCGAAACTGGTGCAACAGCACATGAGTGGTTCTCTCACCGAGGCTTCTTATACCTGGAATATCGAGCGCCTAAATCTGAAGACATTGATGCCTCTGTTAACAACCGAAAAGATTGAACCCATTATTCATATCGATAATCCATCTCTCGGCTATCAATATACGGATATCGATGAATATGTAAATGACATCGAACTTTTCCAAGCAACCAATCCAGATTATGCATGTAACATCACTCTCAAAAGCAATATTATCAGCGAAGATGCACACGATGCCTGGAGAGATGTTTACAACAAGATAGCTTATCCTCAAACCATCAACATTGCAAACGTCTCTGAAACTCCGGATGTACTCTTTACCAAGAACATCACTCCGGAATCCCTGGTAAAGATCTTCCAGTTAGCTTACATGCCGAGTATTTCAGATGGTTGGAAGACCATGGTCAAGATCTCTACTGGTGAACCTGGCGGTCACAACTACCTGAAACCGGAACTGATTGGCGAACTGGTGAAACTGGTACATGGAACTATCTGTGATACCGTGACTGCTTATGAGGGTGGCCGTGATACTAAGGAAGGTCAACTCAAGACTATGAAAGATCATGGGTTCACAGAGATTGGCAATGTGGACGTTCTGGATGGAGATGGCGAGATCGTCATTCCCGTAAAGAATGGGTACATGCTCCAGGATGTGAATGCAGGCAAGAATATCCTTGGTTATGACTTCCATATTATACTGACTCATTTCAAAGGTCATCCAATGGCAGGCTTTGGTGGCAGTATCAAGAACGTTGCCATTGGCTGTGCTTCTCGTCGAGGAAAGTCCCAGATTCATACCTATGGATCTACTGCTGAAATGACGGTTGGGTTCCTGGATCAGTATGATCAGCAGTCCTTCCTGAAAGCCATGGTTGATGCAGCAAAGAGCTTCGTGGATGTGATGAAGATTACAGGTCCGATTCTGTATATCAACATTGCAAACAATTTGTCTGTCGATTGTGACTGCATTCCGAATCCGGCTGATCCAACTATGGCTGATATCGGTATCTTTGCCTCTTGGGATCCGGTTGCTGTGGACTCTGCCTGTATCGATGCAGTCTATTATGCAAAGGACAGTAAGGATCTCATTGAACGGATTGAGTCCAAAGATGGCATCGATATTCTGGAATATGCTCAGGAAGCCGGTATGGGTTCTCGGTCTTATCATTTAATTGATATTGACCAGGCTGATCGTATTATGTACGAGTCTTCTCTAAAATCCGATATCGATCCAAACTACAAAGCAAAAGGATCAAAGAAACTGGAGAACTTCAAACTCGTTCAAGTCGATAATCTATTCATTGAAAAGTGGAAAGAGTATTATAAGTTCCTGAAACATATCGATTTGAATGACAATGTGTACTGTTGGGTGGATAAAGATCAAATTGTTGCGGTATTAATGATCGACAACAAAGATGATAAAATCCATTTCATTACTGGTATTGAAGTAACCAAAGCTTATCAGGGATATGGTCTCGGAAACCAGGTGTTGGAATTTGCAATCAAACGTGGAGCCAATCAGCTTTCAGTTATGAAAGATAATAAGGTTGCAATCAAAATGTATCAGTCCCATGGATTCAGAATCGTCAATGATTTGAATTCGAAGATGTATTTGATGTCGCTAAACGGAATCACGGAAGCTACCAAAGAGTACAAGAGAATAGATGATATTCATCCGATTGACCGGGAAGAAAAGAAAAAGATCGCCGATAAGTATGGTCTGCGTGCAGTTGGACAGGAACTTCCGGAAGAACTTCGTGAAAAAGAGAAAACCCCCGAGGAAAGATACAAGGAGCTTCATGATAAGCGTGTGAAATCGTTGAAGAAAGCACGCAAAGTGAAGAAACGGAAAGCTTTTACTCGGAAGGTTAAATCTCATCTTCCCGGCGTCAAGAACGAGGATGTGGAACTGTTCTACGAGGATGTAGAAGCTGTGGATAACTCTGATGATTCCACTCCTGATGGTGTTGAACATTCTCCTCTGTACGGTGACAAGAAAGATTTCTTCTACAACTATGACTATCCAAAGGATGCAAACTCTTATGCGGAGCGTCTGAAGTTGGAGGAGTCTGCTACGAAACAGGAAGAAGAGGAACCTCTTACCAAGCAGGAGCTTGCTTCTCTTGGAATCAGAGATCTCAACACGCTCCAGAGATGGATGAAGAACAACATCCATTACAAGAACTTCACGCAACTGATGACTCCTCGTGAAGTGCTGAAGGAGAAGAAAGGTTCTTGTCATGATCAGGTAGTCTTTGAGATGGCTGCTCTGAAGGCTCTTGACTATTCTCCTACAGCTTACTTTGTTCTGGAACATGACGACAAACCCAACAACAGTCAGGGTGGTGAAACCCACAGCTACGTAGTCGTCAAGGACAATGGTAGACTCTATTGGTTGGAGAATGCTTGGGAGCAGTATGCTGGTGTAAACGAAATCACCAATCCGAAGTTCATCAGACAGGCTCACAAGGAACGTGCTTGGGGTGATTCGAATAAGTACAAACAGTTAGAAGTGGTTCGGTTTGCTGGACAACCTGGTGATTCTCTCCAGCAGTTGGTAGATCATTGTTTCAACGATAAACAAGAAATCGACAAACCCAAGAAGAAAGGCTCTATCGTTGAAACCGGTACTCCTATCTGGGAGACATATCAGTTTGAACTGGAAGAACCCATTCAATTCCTGGATCGAATGGATGAAGCTGCTACTACGAAGACCCAGAAGCTTTATCCGGTTTACATCATGCTGGTTCATTCTGGTACGGCTGTGAGCAATGCCATCAAGGTTGTCAGTCATGCAGAGTTCTCTCATGCTGCCATCAGCTTTGATTCCAGTATGGATGAGATGTATTCCTTTGCTCGAAAGGATCCCCGTAATCCGTTCATCGGTGGATTCCGTTTTGAATCGGTTGGTCGTGGATTCTATGACAACAAGCATTGTCCATATGCCGTCTATGTGGTTCCCTGCACAGAAACACAAATCAAGAAGATGAAGAAGCGTCTGAACTACTTCATTCAAAATCAGTCAAAGTTTAAGTTTGACTTTGTTGGTCTGGTGAAGAACTATCTCGGGATTGTGGATAATCCAGAGTATAGATGGTTCTGTTCTCGCTTTGTGGCTGATATTCTCAATGCAGGTGCGCCTAAGAAGAATCCCTATGTGGAAGAGCCTTCCCTCCAGGATCCGGATGACTTCAAGAACACGGACTATGCCACCTATGTCATTGGTGGCAGTGATCTGATGAAGTATGATCAGAAACTGGTGGATAAGAGAACCAAACAGATTCTCCGTGAGGAAGAGATGTCTCGTAAGGTACAGAATGAATCGGTTACCTACGACCTGGATCGTGACAATCCGTTTGGTGATCTGGTGCTGGGTTATCAGTTTGCTATGATGGATGAGAGTGTCGTGGATCGATTCCTGGAGTACCTGAAGAGCTTCAAGTTGAAGTTCGACAAGAACGGCAATATCGTCATCCGTCGGAGAGAATACGATCAGTTGGATACCCATTTCAGACAGTCTCTGAAACTGATCAAGGCTGCTGAGAAGGCTGGGAATCTGGACACGGTCAAGTATGAGCTGTGCAAGATCTATTACATGATCAGCTTGATCGATCGTCACTATCTGGGTCGTAAGGCAAGTGAGAAGTCCGAGAAGGTTCGGAAGGATATGATCAACCTGAGAGCGGTTATGATCAATGTCATGCATCAGCATCTGAAGTATGTCTCCACGATAGATCCCCAGTTCAATTTCCAGAGCTACTATGCTTCTACGAAGTATGGGGATGACACGACGATCAGTCCGCAGTTCCTGACTGCATTTGGTCGTACGATTGTTACGGCTCTGAACTAACTCAAGCAGAATACCCCTCCCTGAAATATGGGAGGGGTATTCATTTTTTACAACAGAACAAACATCGCAATACGATGCGTTCATAATCGAAATACAAATTATATATGTGAAAAGGTATACAACGCTATGGCCTTTTTACCATAGCAGCAAAAAGGAGTGTTTTGATTATGACGACGAATAAGTATCCATTGATTAAATCCGAGGATTTTGATCTGAAGGAGATTGGCGAGTTCGGTAGCGTTCGTTTTGTTACAATAAACGATGAATGCTGGATGGCCGCCATTGATATTGGAAAGTGTTTGTCATATAGAAATCCAAGAGAATCGTTACGAAAATTTGTGACTGATGAAAACAAAACCATTGTCATGCTCCGTGCGTATGGTTCAAACTATAAAAGCAAATTTATTTTAGTTAATGAAGCTGGAATGAATCAGTTAGTTTTGCGTAGTAATGCGCCAAGAGCAAGAGAGTTCCAAAATTGGATTGCCACAAAAGTTCTTCCGGAGATGAGACATAACTCTGGAAATTATCTTACGGAAGAGCTTCAAGAGATGGTGATCAATGATCCAGATAAAGCGCTCACATTCATGCAGGAAATTGCAACGCAAAATAAACAATTGAAGAAAGAAAAAGATGAGACTGAAAAGCTTCGTGAGTTGTTTGAGTGTAGACCTGGATCTTGTAGTGTTGGTACCCTTGCTAAAATGCTGGCACAAAAAGGATATGACATAGGGAGAACTCGTTTATTTGATTGGATGAGAACCTACGGATATCTCAGTGTTCAACCAACCTCATATAACGTCCCTATGCAGAAACATATCAAAGATGGACTTTTTGAGGTTAATGTAAACAAACTAATTGCATATACAACTAAGAATCCTCAGCGTTGGGTTCATGTCCCAATGGTCACACCCAAGGGTCAAATTGAAATTATGAGGAAATTCATCAAATGGTACAACACCTATAATGAAGCAGCTCCTCAATATATAAGGGATTTCAACGAGATCCGTAATGTCGATATTCAAAAAGGTTTCACTAGATTGAGACCAAAGAATGGTGGAGCGTTTTATAAGTACCTGGAGAAGCGTGCTAGAAAACAGCCACGAAAGAAATCCAAAGACAAATTATATGAATGAGGATAATCCAGAGAATTCTCTGGACTCCAATAGAAGAAGGGAGTATTCATCATGAGCAAAAAACAAAAAAAGGAACGGTATGAAACCCCAAACGAGGTTATGCTGCGGGATAGCGAATATCCCCACAATGTGATTTATGACGACGTTGTCCATACACGGTTCAAGCCGATGGGCTTTGGTCATGAACTACAGAAGCTGATGGTTGGGCTTCTGCATGCTATCGCAATGGACAAGAGTACAATGTTCGGTGAACCGATGACACTGAACGAGATCGGGTTTCTGCATCAGATCTCGATCCTGTATGAAGAGGGTCGGGTAAAGATGCGGATGTATTTCGCTCCTCAGCTTGCATCGGAGGAGCACCAGAGTGCCAACGGTCATGTGGAGAATGTTCCCATCCGTTGGTTCTTGAGATTGAACCGCTACTTCTTTGTTGTCCAGGATAACGACCTGAGCGGTGTTACTGGATTCGAGAAGATCGTTGCTCCCAAGTATAAGATCGAATATGATGAGCTTGGGAGACCGGCTGTAAAGTTGAAGAAGGATGGCTCCGACATGAAGCTGCAGGAAGTGATGTATATCGACTGCAACCTTCCGATTACCATAGCGGCATGTCTGGGAATTTCCTTGGCAGATCCGAACTTCAAGGTTAGCATCGAAACCGTAGGCCAGACTGCCGACAAGAAGAAACGGATTATCATCGATGGGAAAGAGAACAGCTATCCCATCTGGATCAATGTGGAGCACAGCGTCAATCCGCACAGTTATGATCCGGTGGAAGTAATTCCGTATCTGATTGGTCTGACTGAGAAACGTCAGACTCGGTATAAGGAGCAGAAGAAGCTGGCTGAGAAAGCGGCGGATGACTCCGAGAAGAAGTCCAAAAAGAAGAACAAGAACAAATGCAAATATCTATGAAAAAGAAACGCATCAGTTACAAACCGCTATTTGATCTGTTATCAATACGTGGTTTGCGTTTAAATTCATTGCGGGATATGTTTTCACCAACGATTTTGTACCGGCTTGTTCATAATGAAAATGTGAACACTGGAACATTGGTTCGATTGTGTGAACGTCTTAACTGTAATCTGAATGATATTGTAGAGGTGGTTGTTGATTATGATCAATAAATCAGGTACCATATATGTGGAGCTCCCGGAGGAGCTCCAAACTTCGAAACGAAAAGATGCCTCGATTTCGATCTCCATTTCCATTACGACAACCAAGGAGATGGAGAAGGAATCTTCCAAGGCATTTGAAAAGTTCATTGCCGAGACCACCAAGGACATTGGCAAGGAGTTCAAGAAACTCATCAAGAAGAGAGCAGAGAAGATGCTCGGGGAGGACGATTAACTATGGTGGTGAGATTAACACCCCTCCGGAATGACACCAAGAAATATCGAATTGGAGTCATCCGGTATCAGACCAGTATCGGAGATCATCTGGAGAAACTGGTCAGCAACACATCCACAGAAATCGCTACATACGATACCGCTGTTACTGTGATGGCTCGTAAAATAGAGCTTGCTACCATGCAGTTGTTGATTGATGTTGCATTTCATCTGAACAAAGACTGGCATGAGATTGCGGAGGATATCGTAATCGATGAAAATAGTGGGCGTATTGATTACACGAATTGTAAGTACGTTCACTATAATGTAATTGAGATTGATGATCAAGCAAAGACCAATGAAGAACGACTGGAGCATTACAAGCTCGAACTGTACAACGATTTTGGAGATCGTTATGAAATCTCCGCGATGAAAGTGAGCTAAGAATATCATGGCAAAAGAAAAGGATAAGCAGCTCTCTGTGGATATCCAAGAAGAATATGGGTATCTGAATGAGAAGAAAAACAAGATCTTCGCAAAGGTTCAGTGGGGAACCAATGAACCAAAACTGGACATTCGTAAGTGTTTCGTCAAAGACGGAAGTCTGGTGTTGGCTGGTGGAATCAGCTTAACCGAAGATGAGCTTGATACTCTGGTGGAGTTGGCTCAATCCAGCAAACGAAAGGGCGTCGACTTCCAGGAGATCTTCGATACTGCCGAATCTATCCAGGAGAATCGTCACAAGGGATTCCGTACGGAAGATGGGTTTATTCGGTTACATCCGAAGAAACCGTTGTTTTGAGTATAATGTGGTGGAGGTCTTGTTCCTCCACCACATTTCACTTTATCAGAAAGGTTTGTGGTTAATGTGGCTGTTAAGGACGTATATCTACCATATGAAGAGTGGATTACACAGATAGCAGCAGTAGAGGATGTTGTCATGGGTGGCATCTTCTTTCGGATGTTTGGTGATCCGAAAATGCGTGAAGCAAATAAGGATAAATATTTCCTGCAATATCCACATAAACAATCGTACTTATCACATTGTGTTGAACTCCAGGATCGCAGTGAGGTAAAGAAAGCGTTTCGGCAATACATGATAAATCAGTATTATCTGGACGTTGCGGATGAAAACCAGATCATGCGAGTCGAAACAACCGATTATGACGCTTCTGTTGATGACTGTGCTGAGAATGGATATTATTTTGTCCATGAAGTATTGGATGACAATGGAATTTATGTTCCGAAAGATAGTATTAACTGTTATTTCAATTTCGATACAAGCGATCCACTTCCGGCGTTTTCCAATACACATTACAACTTTGATGAGTTCTATGATTCCCGCATCGAAAAGTTGTATAAAACAATGTGTTCAGCGAAAACATTTGAATGGATCAAGGATTATCCGGTGATCTTTAACCAAGATCGAGATGAATGTTGGTACTTCAATCCGGAAGCCACGGATGTTCAGATCAGCTGTATGCAGAACTTTACTGCGATGGCTGTCACTGGTGATCTGAACCCTGGATATCACCTAATGCTGACCATCGGCGGAACTACAGTGAAACTTGGAACTGTAGAGGCCGATGAGATCGACAAAGTCATGCAGGATCTTCGTGAGAAGCTTGACAGAGGAGACGATACCATCTACCCCTTCGAGTGGGTAGGATATTAAACATGAAAACACCCCGGGTAACTCCGGGGTGTTTCTTTTTTTATAACATGAGTCCT
>ERZ1643249.1209-NODE-1209-length-26296-cov-8.439313_pt1 | contig 26296 bp, 28 predicted proteins | sample MGYA00579263_ERZ1643249 | MGnify/ENA primary metagenome ERZ1643249 (study PRJEB29033, sample SAMEA4952264) | chicken gut metagenome | biome: Broiler Chicken; feature: Gastrointestinal Tract; material: Caecum | place: Ireland | collected 2018 | study: Broiler...
AGAGTAACACACTACGCTATTGGCAGAGCCAATAACAGTGTGCAAAGGAGCAAAGGCCTTTCTGAAACTATAAAATAAGGAGTGATATGTAATGCAAATAAAAGAATTACAAAAATATATTAAAGATAAAGATTATAAACCAGAGCTAAAAGATAAATATTTTTTAAAATTAATAGAAGAAGTTGGAGAGTTATCAGAAGCTATTAGAAAAGATTCGCGGATGGAAAATAATAGTATAAAAGGGACTATTGAAGAAGAACTTTATGATGTTTTATATTGCATTTGTGCATTAGCTAATATTTATGATATTAATTTAGAGGAATGCCATATTTTAAAAGAGAAAATTAATAAATTAAAGTGGGGAAAATAAAATGAAGACAATAATGGTAGATATGGATAATGTAATTACAGACGGAATATTTAATGAATTTTTAGAAGAATTTTTAGGAGAAAAAATAGATATTAACAGTAGCAAAGTTTATTATAGACAAGAATTAATAAAAGGACGTGAGGATGAATTTAAACAAGTTTATCAATATAGAAATTTATATAAAAATGCACCTTTATTAGATGGTTGTTATGAAGTGTTGGAAAAATTAAATAATAAATATGATATTTATATTGTAACCTCATATATTTGGGAAAAAGATATTATTAGTGCTGAAGAAAATTTAAAAAATAAGTTTCAATATTTACAACAAAAGTTGCCTTTTATAAATCCTAGTAAATATATTTTTACTCAAAATAAAAAAATAATGAATTTTGATATTAGAATAGATGATAGATTATCAGGATTAGAAAATAGTAATATTAAATTATTATTTGATTCTTGGAGTAATAAGACAATCACAAACGAAGAATTAAAGAAAAATAATATTATAAGAGTAAAAGATTGGTATGATGTTGAAAATGTATTAAAAGAAATAGATACGGAGTATTAGAATATGTGGTTGACTGAAATAAATACACAAAATATAACAGATGATATAATAAAAAAAGTATTATTTAGCACAATAAAGAGCGAATTTTTAGAGGCTGATTGTCTTATAATATTTGGATGCCATTTAAAACCATTATTGGACGAAAGGTTAGAGTGTGCAATTAAAATTTTAAAAAGCAAGAAAATTGATACCATTCTATTAACTGGTGGAATTGGTGTAAATGGTAATTTTAATGAATCTGAATATATGAAAAAAGCTCTATTAAATTTTGGAATAGCAGAAAATAAAATTTTAGTTGATGATAGATCAACTACTACCGAAGAAAATATTGTTAATTCTATACAAATATTAAGAGATACCAATTTAATAAATAATAAGAAAATAGTTTTAGTGTCCAATCAAGCTCATTTAAGAAGAATTGGTATGGAATTAAAAAAACAATTAAATGGAAATAAGTTTGACATCATTTATGAATATCCCGAAAATTCAATTATTTCATTTGATAATGTGAAGAATGATAATGACTTGAGAAATTTAGCAACTAATGAAGTGAAAAAAATTATAAGATTTATTGAACAAGGTATTGTAGATGATGAAGAAATAGATTTTAATTAAAAATTACAAGGAATTAAGAATTTAATATCTTCAGTTCAATGTTATGTGATATACTTGTATTAGAAATTAACCTTAATAAAAATTTCCAAACGTGTACCACTATGGCACCATTGGGAAATCTGTTCGAAAAGCACGAACTTTTGATATAGGAATCAATCAGAAATGATTGATTTTTTCGTTTATATATAAGGAAATTGCGTTTAAAAGCAGACAAAACAAAAGTGATACTGATATAATTTAGTATCACGACAAAAAAGAATAAAGCAAAACTTTAAATTTTAAGCTGTTCCATAGTAGAACCATAGTAAGGACATTCCATTTTAGGAGTGTCTTTCTTTTTATTTAAAAATTAAAATACTATCTGTATATAATAAATTAGATGGTATAAATTTATTGGGTTTATAGGAATGAATTCTTTAGACGCGTCTGAAAAATTAAGAAAGGAGTAATTTATGTTAGAAAAAAATAATATACAAATGATTGAAGAAATTAAAGATGTAATTATTCGTAGTAGAAATAAAATTGCTTATGAAGTAAATAATACAATGTTACTAGCATATTGGAATGTTGGTAGAATTATTGTTGAAAATGAGCAAAATGGAAATATTAAAGCTGAATACGGTAAACAAGTCTTGAAGGAGCTTTCAAAAGAATTAAGAAAAATTTTAGGCTCTGGTTTTTCGGTATCAAATCTCCAATACATGCGTAGATTTTATATTAAATACCCAAAACAACAGACACTGTCTGTTAAATTGAGCTGGTCACATTATTGTGAATTATTAAGTATTGAGAACGATGATGAAAGAAGTTTTTATGAAAAAGAATGCATTAATTCAAATTGGAGTGTTAGAGAGTTAAAAAGACAATTAGAAACTTCATTATATGAAAGATTATTGTTATCTGATGGACAAAATAATAAAGAAAAGGTATATGAATTATCAAAAGTTGGGCAAACATTAGCTAGGTCTGATGACATTTTGAAAGAACCATATGTTTTTGAATTTTTAGATATTAAAGAACCAAAACCTATTTTGGAGAAAGATTTAGAAAGAAAACTAGTTCATCATATGGAAGAATTTCTGCTTGAATTAGGGAAAGGATTTATGTTTGTTGGGACACAGCAAAGAGTAACTTTGGGGAATACTCATTATTATGTAGATATGTTTTTTTATAATAAAATCTTAAAATGTTATATTTTAATAGATTTGAAAATTGGGACTATGAAACCAGAATATGCAGGACAAATGAATATGTATTTAAATTACTATAATGCTGAAATAAATGATGAATATGATAATAAACCAATAGGAATTATTCTTTGTAAGAGTAAAAAAGAAGTGGCTATGGAATATGCTTTGGGTGGTTTATCTAATAATATTTTTGCTTCAACTTATACTTATTATATTCCTAATAAGGAACAACTTATCAAGGAAGTAGAGAAAGTTTAAAACGAAAATGATGAAAATGTGTGATTAAAGTTTCAATTTATGCGACTTTTAAATAATTTGAAAAAAGATTTTATCATTGCTATAATATCTATAGGAAGGCGAGATCTTAAAATTAGAGGTAGAGGAGTGTTTTTTTAATGAATCAAATTACAAAAGAGAACTTAGAGGAATTCTTTACTTATTATCATGGGTTTCATGATAGCTTTATTAAAGAAATTCATTATGATACTTTTGGTGCTAATATCGAACTACTTATCTATGTTTATTGGTCGGGGAAACCTCTTTTAAAAGAAAATAATACTTATCAGACGAATCGGACTAAGATGAAAATGGTTTTAAAGGAAGTTGAGCAATGTAATATCAAAGAAATTTTTTCATGGGATTATATTAATCAGGCTTTTCTTAAATATGTTAAATTAAATAATAAAGAATTTCTTTGCTTTGCTAGTGAGGAAGAGGAGCCTATGTTATATGTTGTTTGCAAGAGTATAGAGTATGAGGATTTAAAAGAGAGTTGGTAGAGGTTAGAAAGAGGTGCTTTTATGATTGTCCAAGATATGAAAGAGGAATATGTTGATCTTCTAGTGAATCGACTTACACATTCTAGTTTGTCTTTAGAAAAAGATTTAGGGAATCCTGATGATAGTAAGAATGCTCTTCGGTTGTATGATGGTATGGTGGCGTTTAAAAGATTATTGGAACGAAAGGAGGAGCCTTTAACCCTTGATAAGATCGTGGAAACGGGTGATCTGGTGAATGCGAGTGCTTGGTATATTTCAAGGGGTTATCGAAAAATGGGTGAGTATTTAGTTGATACGAATATTCCTATTTCGAAACCCGAAAATATTTCTGGGGATATGGAACGTTTGGTAGAAGCGTATCAGGAAGCGGAAGAAGAGGGGATGGATCCCTTTTTGCAGGAAGCCTATTTTCATATTCGTTTTATTCGTATTCATCCCTTTGAGGATGGGAATGGTAGAACGTCACGGCTTTTGTTAAATGCAAATCTTTTACAAAAAGAGATTGTGCCTGTGATTATTACGGATGATTTGCTACCTTTTTATTATTCTTATATTGAACAGGAGGATGCGGAGTCGATGGCTCATTTGTTTCGGATTCAATCACAGAAAGAGGAAAAGGTTATGAAAGAGTTTCAAGAGAGATATCAGGCTTCTTTTTTTGAACATAGAGAAAGAAAAGCACGTTAAGGAAGTGATAAGATGTTGTTAGCGGAAAAGTGGCAGGATTATGAATTAATTGATGCTTCTTTGGGAGAGAAGTTAGAACGTTGGGGAAATTATTTTCTTCTTCGTCCGGATCCTCAAGTTATTTGGGATCGAGGAAATTTGTTAGAAAAATATCATGGTAAGATTGATGCGGTTTACCATCGTAGTAAAAAAGGCGGTGGATCTTGGGAGAATTTAAAAAAAGTACCTCCTCGTTGGACTGTTCATTATCAAGATATGACTTTTTGTATTAAACAAATGGGTTTTAAGCATACGGGTCTTTTTCCAGAGCAAGCGGTAAATTGGGAATTTATGATGAATAAAATAAAAAGAAGCAAGCGTCCGATTAAAGTTTTAAATCTTTTTGCTTACACTGGTGGGGCGACCGTAGCTTGTCTATCGGCGGGGGCTTCGGTTACGCATGTGGATTCTTCGCGAGGGATGGTTGATTGGTGCAAGGAGAATGTGAAAGCAAGTGGCATGGAAGGGGCTCCGGTTCGTTATTTGGTGGATGATGTGAAAAAGTTTGTGGCTCGAGAGATTCGACGGGGGAATCATTATGATGCGATTATCATGGATCCTCCTAGTTATGGAAGAGGGACGAATGGAGAAGTATGGGATATTGAAAAGGATTTGGCTTTGTTGGTTTCGATGTGTTCCCAAATTTTGGTTGAGAAACCTTTGTTTTTCCTGATTAATTCTTATACGACGGGTCTTTCTTCGTATGTTCTTAAGAATTTACTTTCTGAGGTTTTGCTTCCCCGTTTTCCGGGTAAAGTCCGTTGTGGCGAAGTAGGGATTCCTATTGCGCACTCTTCTTTGGTGTTACCTTGTGGTATTTATGGTAGGTGGGAAGATGAAACTTAATATTTTATATGAAGATAATCATCTTTTGGTAGTAGAAAAGCCTCCTTTTGTTTTGTCTCAAAGTGATGGGAGTGATACTCTTGATATGTTATCTTTGTTGAAAGCTTATGTGAAAGAAAAATATCATAAGCCGGGGAATGTTTATTTGGGGCTTGTGCATCGTTTGGATAAAGAGGTAGGAGGAATTATGATTTTTGCTCGTACTTCCAAGGCGGCAAGGCGTCTTAGTGAACAGGTTCGTCTTCATCAGATGGAAAAATGGTATCTTGCAGTAGTGGAAGGAAAAATGGAAGATGGCGTTTTTGAAGATTATTTGGTACGGGATTCTTTTCGTAGTTTGATTGGAAAAGAAAAGGAAGGGAAATTTGCCCGTCTTACTTATCAAGTGTTATCTTATCAAAAGAATATGAGTTTGGTGCGTATTTTTTTGGAAACGGGAAGGCATCATCAAATTCGGGTTCAATTTTCTTCTCATGGTCATCCTTTGTTAGGGGATCGTAAATATGGAAAAGGAGAAGGAGAGCTTGCTTTATATGCTTATCATCTTGCTTTTTTTCATCCGGTTACTAAAGAAAAATTAATTTTTGAAAAAATTCCAAATTATTCTTATTTCCGTATGTTTTCAAGTGCTTTAAAGGAGAATCATTTGACAGAATAGGCAGGAGGTTGACAAAATCTCATTGCTTTTTCTTTTTATTTTTGTTACTATAGAAGTGTAAAATATCATAAGATGATAAAGGGAGATGTGAAAATGATACTAGCAGGTTTTGATTTGAGTTGGTTTACAACGATTCCAGGTTTATTAATTACGGGCGGAATTGTCTTATTAATTATTGCACTTATTATTTTTATCGTGACAGGACGCAAGGATAAAAAGGAAAAGAAAGAAGCGACTTCTGAGGTAACGAGTGATAGTGCTAGTACGGCTTTACCTGATGTTTCTTTGGGAAATAGTCCTGCTGAGCTTGCCAATCAAGGGGAAGTAGAGCCTAAGGTTTTCACCAATCCTATTCCCATGGAACCTGTACCTAGTGCTTCTGTTTCCACTCCAAAAAGTGAAGCGGTAGCTCCGGATTTACAAATTCCTACAGTTTCTAGTCCGACTGTGCCAAGTTCTACGCCAAGTGTACCGACCGTTGATGCTTCGAGTGCTTCGGTGGTTACTCCTTCTTCTGTTTCTCCAGCATCTATGTCTGTAGGTTCTTCCAATGCTTCGTCGAGTTCAACGGTAACGCCTTCTGTTTCACCTGCGGTTGATCCTCTTCCTAGTTTAGCGAAAGAGCCAGTGGTTACTCCTTCGCAGCCTAGTGTTAGTCCTTCGGTGATTACGCCTACAGTGCAGCCTTCTGTGAAGCCTGTGGTTGATGTAACTTCGGCAAGTCCTACGGTTAATCCTCAGTCAACGCCTTCCCAAGTGGAGTTTCCTTCGATCCCTTCTACACCTACAGCAGCTTCCGTTTCAAATTCAACAGCAACCGAAGAAAAAAGAACGATTTATGGAGGAGCAAGTCCTACGGTTTCAAATCTTAATATTAATACGAATACCCATCATACAATTTATGGAGGAGCAGATCCTTTAGAAAATACTCAGTCTCTTCCAAGAGTTCATCGGGATCCTTCCGTGGAACCTTTACCTACAGTTGATCCAACCTTTCCTTCGGTAGAGACTCCTACCTTGAATCCTTCTCCATCTACCGTTACCCCACCTACGAGTCAAGCGGATCAAGAAATAGAAAGTTTATTTTAGAAAGTTAGAATTTCTAACTTTTTTTGTTCTTTCTTCTCTTTTTCTTTCATATGATATGTTAGAAAGAGAAAGGATGATATAACAATATGGAAACATTAAAAGTTTCGTCTAAATCAAACCCAAATTCCGTAGCAGGAGCCTTAGCGAATGTTTTTCGTTCAAGTGGTAGTGTAGAAATTCAAGCGGTGGGAGCAGGGGCTTTAAATCAAGCGATTAAAGCGGTAGCGATTGCTCGAGGTTTTCTAGCACCATCAGGCAAAAATCTCGTTTGTATTCCGGCTTTTACGGATATTTCGATTGAGGGAGAAGATCGAACAGCAATTAAACTTATTATTGAAACAAAATGATAGCTTTGGCTATCTTTGTTTGTTTCTGGTAAATTTAAGAAAAAAGAAAGAAAAAGGTCGAAAAATGTATAGAAATATGCTATACTAAAATTGCAATAGAAGAGGAGGAGTTGAAGTATGTATTGCGGTGAATGTGGCACGAAAAATGAGAAAGATGCTAAATTTTGTGAGAACTGCGGAGCGGCTTTAGAACAAGAAGAAGAGAAAAAAGAGGGAAAGAGAGAAAAAAAGCCAGCAGCAAAAGCACGGAAACCGATCAGTAAATCCAAAAAGATTTTAATTGGGGTTATTTGTGCAGTGGTTGTTTTACTTATTGTTGGTTTTCTCGTATTGAAAAATTCAGTAAGCCCAAATGCGGTTGCAAATGCTTATTTTAAAGCTTTTGCTGATCAAGATCTTGATACAATGTACCAGTATAGTGATTTGGATGATAGTGAATTTACAACTAAAGATCGTTTTATAGAATATTATTCTAATGATGATCAGGCGTCTTTAGCGAAGTCAATTAAAAACTTTAATATTACAGATGTAGAATATTCGAAAAACAGTTTAACAGCAGAAGTAGATATTTCTTATACTACTTCAAGAGGTTCAAAACGTATGACTCTAGAGCTTCATAAGACAACAGATAAAAAATATCTTGTATTTGATGAGTGGAAAGTCGTATTACCAGAGGAAGACTTTACGGAAGATTTTACTCTTTATGTACCAGAAGGCTCTGAAGTAAATTTTGGAGGAGTCACTTTGGATGAGAGTTATCTTGATGAAACGAGTGATGGTTATGATTCTTATGTAATCCCAGCTTTATTTAATATGGATTATGAAGTAACGGTAACCTTACCAGTCGGATTTGAAATCACAGAAACAGTGTCAGCGGATAACTATAATAATCCTACTTGGATCGATTTTGACGAAGATTCTTTATCCGACGAAGATTTTAATACGATCAAAAAACAAATTAAAGCCGATATGAATTTACTATATTCTAGTGCGATCGGACAACAAGATTGGTCTTCTATTTCTGATAATTTTGGTAAAGATGCTTCTGATTTAGAAGATGCTTATGATGATCTTAAGAATGATGTTAGTGGTGGCTATTTTTCTAGTGCCTTATCAAGTTTTGAGGCGACTGATATTCGTTCGATCGATTCCATTTATTTTGAAGATGGAATCATGGAGGTTGATTTCACAGTGGATTATAAATATACGCCAGTAGATGGTGATGAAAAGACAAATTATGATTTTGTTTGGTTCTACTATGAAATTGATGGAGATCAATTAAAATTAGTTGATGCTTATAGTTTGCCAAGTTATTTTTAGAAAAGGAGTGAGTTAAATATGGCAAAATATTGTACAAAATGTGGAAAAAAACTAGAAGATGGAAAACCTTGCGATTGCGAAGCAAGTAAAAAAGAAACAAAAAAAGAAGAAGTAAGAGAAGAAGCAACTGGTAGTTTTGATTTTAATGAATGTGTAAACTCTTATGTGGCAATTACAAAAGGAATGTTTACAAAACCAGTAGATACCCTTAAAAAATATGCAAAAGAGAAACATTTTACCGTTGGTATGATTTCAATTATTATCAATAGTATTATTAGTGCTTTCTTTGCTTATTGCTTTAGTACCAAAGCAATTGGATTAATTGGAGGATTCCTTGGATATGGTTCATTATTTAGTTCTTCGATTACGGTTCCATTTGCAGAAACTTTCTTCCAATCTTTATTATCATCCTTTCTTGGATTTGCAGTGACAGCTCTTATGATTTATGTCATTGCAGGGGCATTGATGAAGGATAAGATTACGGTGAAAAAAGCCTTTGCTCTTGTGGGAGTATGTGCTACCTTTACTTCTATTACAACTCTTGTTTGTATCTTATTTACTTATATTTCTTTGCAATTTATGCTTATTATCTTACTTATTGCTTCTATTTTCTATCTTACTTATCTTTATCAAGGTATTGTGGAAACAACTGAAGTGGATAGAAACAAAGTTGCTTATGTTTTCGTGATTGCAATTGCCGTTTGTGCTTTTGTAACCGTTTATATTTTACCTAAGCTTTTCTCTTAGGATAGAAGATAAGGATCTTAGTTCTTTTAAGATCTTTTCTTTTGCAAAAATTTCGCTTGTATTTTTCTCTTTTCTTGCATATAATAAAATAAATCGATGATTAGAGACCATGTTAAGATTTCTTTTTTAAAAGAGACATTGTGGGTGGTGGAAACAATGAAAAGAACTTAACTATCTCCTCTATAGAGAAATTTCCGGGTAATTCCGTTATCAAAAGAAAGAATAAAAAAGGATGGCACCGCGAAGAGATTCGCTCCTTTGGGTTGCTATTCTTTTTTTCTTAGGGAGTGATATTGTGTTTGATTTACATCATGATTTATTATCTATATGTTATTTATCTTCGAAGTATCAGTCTTTTGATTATTTAGAGAAAATGAAGAAAGCGATACGAAAAGATAATATTGTTGGGGTATTTTGTAATTTCTATTTTATGAACTCAGAGGAAATGGAAGAAGAGTTTCGTTTGAAAAAAGAAGATATTGATGTTCTTACTCTTTTTCGAGAAAGTAAAACCATGTATGATGCTTCTTTTTCTTGTCCTTCTCTTTATAGTATTGAAGGGTGTGACTATATAAAAGGAGAAGAAGAGTTAGAGCAGTTATATGAGGCGGGATTAGATGCTTTCTTACTGGTTTGGAAAAATCTCAATCGTTATGGTTCCGGGAATCGCAGTGATTATGGCTTAACCGAGAAAGGAAAACGTTTCTTAAGAAAAGGGATTGCGCTTGGTATGGGCATTGATTTATCGCATGCTAATCAAAAGACTTTCTTTGATATGATTGAAATAATTCGAGAAGAACAAAAGAAGGGGCATGAGGTTATTTGTTATGCCAGTCATTCGAATAGTTATGAATTATGTCCGCATCCAAGAAATTTGACGCGGGAACAACTTCTTGCTTTAAAAGAAGTGGGAGGTATGATTGGACTGGTTAGTTATCCTTTGTTTGTAGGGGATTCTAAGCGATCCTCATATGTTGCCCATATTAAATATATGGTAGATCTCTTTGGAAGTGATCGGGTGATGGTATCAAGTGATAATATGAATTTTACTTCTATTATTGATCCTAAGGATCGAGAAGAACATGGAATTTATGATTATAATCATATTCAGGAGAAATTAAAAAAGGATTTACTTGGGGTGTTTTCTTTGGAAGATACGGAAAAAATTTTAGAACAGAATGCTAAAAAATTATATGATAGAATAAAGGAGAGAAGAGGAAAATGTTAGATATTAAATTTATAAGAGAACATAAAGAAGATGTGATTGAAAATATCAAGAAGAAGTTTCAGGATGAAAAAATTCCTTTGGTAGATGAAGTGATAAAACTTGATCAAGAGATTCGGGAATGTAAAAGCAAAGGGGATCAATTAAGACAGCAACGAAACGAAAAGAGTAGTATGATTGGTTCTTTGATGCGAGAGAAAAAAGTGGAGGAAGCGAATCAATTAAAGGATGAAGTTAGTTCTATTAATAAAGAGCTTACTACAATAGAAGAAAAAGAGGGGATTTTAAGTGCTTCTTTAAAAGAAAAAATGATGGTGATTCCCCAGATGATGGATCCTTCGGTTCCGATTGGAAAAGATGATAGTGAGAATGTGGAGTTAGCGCGGTTTGGGGATCCGGTGGTACCTCCTTATGAAATTCCTTATCATGCTGACATTATTGAGCGTTTTCATGGGCTTGATAAGGAGGCGGCTGGAAGAACGAGTGGTCAAGGTTTCTACTATTTAATTGGAGATATTGCGCGGCTTCATGAGGCGATGATCTCTTATGCAAGAGATTACATGATTGAGCAAGGGTTTACTTATTGTATTCCACCTTTTATGATTCGCAGTAATGTCGTAACTGGAGTTATGTCTTTTCCAGAAATGGAAGCGATGATGTATAAGATTGAAGGAGAGGATCTTTACTTAATTGGTACGAGTGAACATAGTATGATTGGACGGTTTCAAGATCAAATTGTCAAAGAAAGTGATTTACCAATCTGTTTAACGAGTTATTCACCATGTTTCCGTAAAGAGGGAGGTAGTCATGGCTTAGAGGAACGTGGTTTATATCGAGTTCACCAGTTTGAAAAAGAAGAGATGATCGTTTTATGTAAGCCGGAAGACTCTCTTGCTTGGTATGAGAAGATGTGGCGTTATACAGTGGAAGTCTTTCGAAATATGGATATTCCCGTACGACAACTGGAGTGTTGTAGTGGCGATTTAGCAGATTTAAAAGTAAAATCATGTGATATTGAGGCTTGGAGTCCCAGACAAAAGAAATATTTTGAAGTCGGTAGTTGTTCTACCTTAGGAGATGCCCAAGCGAGAAGATTATCGATTCGAACGAAAGGGGAGAAAGGTACTTATTTGGTTCATACTTTAAACAATACGGTAGTAGCGAGTCCTCGTGGTTTGATTGCGCTTCTTGAAAATAATTATCAAGAGGATGGTAGTGTTAAGATCCCTAAGGTGTTACAACCTTATATGGGGGGAAAAGAAGTTTTAATTCCTGAGGAGTGAGAAGATGAGCCGAATATATGATCAATTTGTAAAAAAAATATTAAATTCAATGGAAGAAGAGCAGACCGTCGCTTGGGCGGTCTCTCGGGCTGGTGAGTTGCAGCGGATGTGTTTGGATGAAATGCCTTATAATCACGGACTTGCTTTTAATCATATGGCAAAGAAGTGGGGTCTTTCTTATCCAGATACACCTTGTACTTATATTGCTGGTATGAATTTAAGTAATCAGGGTGTTTTAGCTGGGCAATTACAGGATGGTTCATTTTTATGCTATTTTCCTTCTAGTATTACGGTTTGGCAAAATTTTGCCTTACATAAGGAATTACAACATAAAAAATACTTAATTTTAGCTTGGAGTTTAGAACAAGATGAGGATTATGTGAGTCGAGCTCAGTTATTTGCTTATGCTTCCTCTATTATGGAAAGAAGAAAAACAAAACAAAAAAGAAAGGTATAATTTTCCTCTTTTGGTAAATACTTCTAATGAGTCAAATTTGACAAAAGAAGATGCCTTTTGTTATAATAGAAAGACATCACGAAAAAAGAGGTGTTTATCATGTTTTTTGATGAAGAGCAAGCGATGACTGCTTGTGAAGAGGAACCATCCCTGATTTTTGAATTGATCAAAGAGGGTCATTTAGAATTAGTGGATAAATTACTTAGGAAAAAGATTGTGAGTGTTTCCGAAGTAGATGAAGAAGGAAATACCGTTTTAATGAAGTTATTAAAATTAAAACAGTATTCTCTTGTTTCAAAATATATGACCTATAGTGATTTTGATCCGAATCATCAAAATATAGAGGGGAATACTTTTGCTCATATTTTAGCGCAAAAGGATTATATTAAAGTCGCTCCGATTATTTGTAAGTTAAAGAAAAATAAAGAGTTTTCTCCTAATTTAAAAAATAACAATGGGGAAACGATTTTGGATTTAGCAATAAGAACAGGGAATCTTTGTACAACCCTAAAAATATTAGAAGATAGACGATTTGAAAATATTGATGTGGTATCTTTTCTTCATATGTATCGTACTTTTATCAAAAATAAAGAGTATGGAAAATATACTAGACTTTCTAATTTAGAAGTGATGTTATCAAATTTAGAGAAGAAAACAAATTTATTACCGCGAATGGAGCATTTGGTACAGCTTATTTTAAATGATTTTGAAGAGATTAAAAATGAGATTATGAAAAATAAACTTACTTCTATGGATCATATTTTACGATCGGTATTAGTTGAAGGTAAGGCATAATATGTCTTGCTTTTTTTTCTTTTTTTCTTTATACTAAGGGAAGACAAAAGAGGTGGTATTTATGCATTTACCAAATTATCAAGAGGCACGATCGGTTGATAAAAAAAAGTATCAGAGAAAGAATTTTCAATTAGCTCCTCGTTATCAAAATCGTTTTCAAGGGAAAACTTGTTATTTAAAAACTTATGGTTGTCAGATGAATGAACATGATAGTGAAAATATCAAAGCAATTTTAGAAGAGATGGGCTTTTCGTTTGTCGATCGTTATCAAGATGCTGACCTTATTTTATTAAATACTTGTTCCATTCGCGAGAATGCTCATAATAAAGCATTTGGTATGTTAGGAAGAATCAAACATTTAAAAGAAAGTAAACCTTCGCTTGTAGTAGGTATGTGTGGTTGTATGGCTCAAGAAGAGGTTGTGACAGATAAAATTTTAAAAGACTATGGTTGGATGAACTTTGTTGTTGGAACACATAATTTTTACGATTTACCAAGGGTGTTATGTGAATCTTTAGAGAAGAGCAAATTACAAGTAGAAGTTTATTCAAGAGAACAAGATTTTATCGAAGAAATGCCCGTAGAACGTGATAGTCATTATAAAGCTTATGTTAATATTATTTATGGCTGTGATAAGTTTTGTACTTATTGTATTGTACCTTATACAAGAGGAAGACAGAGAAGTCGGAAGAAAGAAGATATTTTAAAAGAGATTCAGGCTTTAAAAGATCAAGGTTATTTAGAGGTAACTTTATTAGGGCAGAATGTTAATGCTTATGGAAAAGATCTTTATGAAGATTATTCGATGGCTGAATTGTTAGAAGATGTAGCAAAAACGAATATTCCAAGAATTCGCTTTATGACGAGTCATCCTTGGGATTTTAGTGATAAGATGATTGAAGTCATTGCCAAGTATCCTAATATTATGCCGAGTATTCATTTGCCAGTTCAGTCTGGTAGTGTTCGTATTTTAAAGAAGATGGGTAGACGTTATTCAAGAGAAGATTATTTAACTTTATTTCATAAGATGAAAGAAAAAATTCCTAATTGTGTTATTTCTACCGATATTATTGTTGGCTTCCCAGGAGAAACTAAGGAAGATTTCTTAGACACTTTGTCTTTGGTCAAAGAGTGTCATTATGATAATGCCTTTTCCTTTATCTATTCTCCAAGAGTTGGAACTCCGGCGGCAAAATTAAAAGATGATTTAACAAAAGAAGAAAAAGAAGAACGTCTTTATCAATTAAATGATCTTTTAAATGCCTCCTTCCTTGATAATAATAAAAAATTAGAAGGAAAGGTAGTACCTGTGTTAGTGGAAGGAAAGTCTCTTAAGAAAAAAGATCAATACTTTGGTTATAGTGATACGAATAAATTAATTAACTTTACAAGTGATCAAGATGTAACAGGCAAAATTGTTCCGGTGTTGATTGAAGAAGCAAAGACGTGGAGTTTAGATGGTAGAGTATACGAAGGATGAGATTTTAGCAGAAAATAAAAAGTTAGTTGATCGTATCTTAGAAAGTGATCTTTATCAAGAATATCTTTCTTTAAAAGAAAAAATAAGAAAGAATGAAGAGCTAGTAGGAAAAATAGAAGAATTAAAGTTTTTACAACAAAAATATGTGAAAAGTTCTTATCAGGATAAAGAAGTAGAAGAGAAAATTCAAAAATATGAAGAGAGGCTTTCTTGTAATCCTCTTTATGCAGCTTATCAAGAAAAAGTAGAAGAGTTGGATCAGTTATGTTTTGTGATAAAAGAAGGATTAAATGAGGCTTTTCAAGAATTGTTAGCAGAATAGAAATAGAGAAAGTTATTTTGAATTAGAAAGAGATTTCAAAGTAACTTTTTTTCTTGGGAAATAATGTACTAACAACGTAAAATTTAATTTTGAAAAAGAAAATAGGACTCCACAAATATGTTTATTTATGTTATATTTTTAAGTAAGGTAGGGTGAGAGGGGATTATGCAATATAAAATAAAAGATTTTATTCAAAAGGATATATCCAAATTTTATATTTTAGCGGTAGGAATTCTTTGTTTATTATTATTAAGTAGTTATTTTTCTTATGCATTATTTACTGTGACCAAAGAGAAAAAAGAAGCGATAAGTATGGTTGTTGGTAATATTAACTATACTTTAATGGTGGATGATACCCAAACAAGTACTTTAACGATTTCGGCGAATTCTGTGCAAGAGTTTACAATTGTTCTTGCCAATACGACTAGTATACCAGCAAAGTTTAACTTTTATTATATCGGAGATCTTCCTGCGGGCATTACAGCAGGGTATGAAGTAGTGGAAGGTGTTCAAACGCCTCCTGCGGGGGAAGGTATTATTTTACAAGCGGGGGGTTCTGGTGACTCTAGTAATACTTATCTTCTTAAAGTATATAATAATGCTAGTACTGAGAAAACAATTACTTTAGGAGTAAGTGCAGGACTTTCGAATAATGATCTAAGTTTACCTAGTGAGGGACATTTATTTGAAGAATTGAAAAATACTGTATCAGAGGTGTTATTGGCTAGTTTGCCAGATAGTAATCAATATGATGATGGACTTGATACTTATATTGTAGGAGATGAGTCGAATAATTATATTTGGTATAGTGGAAAGTTATGGCGTGCAGTTTCGGTAGATGATAGTAGTCAGACTGTAAAATTAGTAACGCAATGGGATATTTCTTCGGTTGTTTATTATTCCAATAATCATACGGCTTTTGAAGGAAGTTATATGCAAACTTGGTTGAATGATACGAGTATTGATAGCTTTTTAGGAAATTTAAGGGATTATGAGGATTTTATTGCAAGCAATGCCTCTTGGGATGCGACGATGAATTCGAATGACTTTGGAAGTATTTCTAGACCAACTGGGGCAACTACAGTAACCGCAGCGGTGGGGCTTTTGAATACTTATGAATATCAAACAAGTTGTCTTACTACGAATTATGAGGATACTTATTTAAATAATGGTTTGGAATGGTGGACATTGACTCCATCTGATTCTTCTAGTGTCTGGACGATTAATTATTTTGGTTATACTTATGCGGAGACTCCTACATCGTCTGGGGGTGTTCGTCCTGCTATTGTTTTACAAACGAATATAGAAATTGTGGCTGGAGATGGAAGTGAAAATAATCCTTATCGTTTAAAGGGGGATTATGATACCGATCTAGCTGGGACATCACTATCCTCGCGATATAGTGGAGAGTATATTCATTTTGGAACAGGTGTTAATAACTTATATCGTATTGTTAGTCATGAAACAAGTGGCTTAACTAAAATAACCAGTGCTGATCCTTTGAAAGATTCTGTAGGTTTTCCGACTTCGACACTTGGGAATGCTAGTTTTTCTAGTTCTTCTACCATGGGAAGAATGTTAAATGGAACTTATTTGACTAGTTATGTGGGAAATACTTATACTAATATGATTCAAAATAGTAGTACTTGGTATTTAGGAACGGTAGCGAATGGGACGGATTATCGTTTAGCGAAGTATCGAAATACTAGTATGTCTAGTTATGCGACTAGTACTTCTTCAAGAATTGGTTTACTAAGATTAGGAGAATTAATGGCTAGACAATTTGCTACTTATGATGCTACAGCTCCTTATTGGATATTAACGCGTTATAATAATACTTATACTTGGCATGTTGATTCAGCAGGCTATTCTTATTCTGAGAGTCCTTCTACTGCTTTTGGAATCAAGCCAGCCTTGAATTTAAAATCGAATGTGGTGATCGTTTCTGGTGATGGAACGAAAAATTCGCCATTCGAGATAGAGTTAGGATAAGCTTGTTTTATCCTTTTAAAGGGGAAAATAGAAAAATGAATGAATTGTTTCAAGAAATTTTAGAAATTGGGAATTCCAATTTAACAAACGATCAAAAACATCAGAAATTGTCTTATTTATGGACGGCAGTTTTTAAAAAAGCCAAACCTGCCGATTATGATAATATTTATAACTTGTATCTTATGAATGAAGATACCAGTTTTGCGATTGATCAACCTCCTATTTTTAAAAACGTGTCTTTTGAGGCAGTAGAAGAGGCTCTCGACCATTATCATGAAAATGGATATTTGACAGAAGAAGAAGCAGTTACTCTTCTTGATTACGATTTGGATCAGACTAGAAAGTCTTTTGGTAATTTAGGTGTTTCTATTGAAACGTCTTCTTTGGATGGTTTTTGTGAATTGGGGCAAAGTTTAACGGTTCGTCCTTTTGAAGAAGCAGGTTTTTCTGTTACTAAGAATACCGCAAAAGATTGTTTTGATTACCCATCTCTTCATTGTTTTGGGACGGTAACTTTGCCTATTTTTGATGGAACAGAAGTAAACGATCGTATTTATCTATTAGATAGTACTTATCGTCAATTCTTTTCTACGGTTCATTGTAATGCAGGAATGTATGATGCTCCTTTGGATGTGTTTTTACAAAATACGCCTTCGCCAGGTTATTTTGTGAAAGATACTTCTTTCGCCGAAGAACTTTTAGCGAATGGTTATATTGAACTAACCAAAGAAAATGCGAAGAAATATGGAGAACCCTTTTTCCTTTCTTCCTTCTTGAAAGGAGAAATTCCGTATGAAAGAGATGACTATTTTGATAATATTATGACAAAGACTAGTGATTATGCACTTGATCATTTAGAGGAGTTATCTGCTTCGTTTCTTGCCGGAAAAAATATAAAAAGATAGTGGATGAAAACACTATTTTTTTGTATATATTTTTTCTTCTCTTGCATACATTAAATTAGAGGAGGGATCAGTGTGGCATTTCGTGAAATTGTTACGAAAGCAGTAATTGGCAAAGGGAAAAAACAGTTTGTTGACCGTTTATCTTTAAAAACTGCTGACGAGCAACAACCTACTACCGTGCTTGGCTGTTGGATCATTAATCATACTTTTTCGGGTACAAAGATAGGAAATCGAGTGCAGATACAAGGTAGTTATGATATTAATGTTTGGTATTCCTATGATAATGATACTAAGACAGAAGTGTTGAAAGAAACTTATCCATATCAAGAGAATATTACGATTACGGGTAATGCTGGGAATCGAATGGATGAAGAAATTATTGTACGAAGTTTAAGTGGGCCTAGTTGTGTAAAAGCGGAGATTGTAACAGATGGAATTGAATGTAGAGTAGAAAAAACATTAGGGATAGAATTAGTAGGAGATACAAAAGTAAGAATTAATGTTGATGAAGAGACGGATGATAATTGGGATGAAATTATGGATAGTGAAGATACAATCGATCAAGCGATTGATCAAGAAGTTACGGAAGATTATTTAAAAGAATCAATTGAAGAAGAAGCGAAAGAAGAATAAGGCTTCTTTTTTTCTTATAATAAAAAATTATCTTGTTGATAGAATCAAACTATGGTAAGATGAAGTTAAGAAAGATAGAAAAGAAGTGGATAAGATATGAAAAAAAGAAATTGTTTTATAAAATTAAAAGCCTATGAAAACAATTGTTCGATTGGGGGGGGGGCACTTTAGAATTACCTTATAGAATAAGGCTTTTTTCAGTGTGTTCAAAAAGAATGGGATGTCGCGATCCTGTTCTTTTTCCTTTTCTTGAAAGATTTTATGTGTTAAAAAGTATAGATGAAGAGGAAAGGGCTGTTGAGTAAAATGAAAAAGAAAAAAAGAAAAAGTAAGGCAAAGAAGTTTTGTAATAGGAAAAAAATAATTCTGGTTATTCTGATTTTGCTCCTTTGTTTTGTAGGAATCTCTTTTGCTTGGCTAATGACTTCAATCCAAGGAGAAAAAGAAGTAAGTATTCTAGTTGATACCATCAAGTTAGAATTAGATGAGTCAGCTTCTGAGGGCATACAATTAGTAAATGCAATCCCCATTTATGATGACGAAGGAAAAGCAAGTAGTCCGTATAAGTTTTCTTTGATTAATAAGAATAACATTGATTTCTATTATTCCCTCTCTTTGGTTGATGATGAAGATTTAAAGAATAATTGTCAGACGACCGATGGAGAGTCTTGTCAATTATTAGATCCGAAAGATATCCGTTATGAAATAAAAGTAGGAGAAGAAAGCTATACAGGGACATTATCAGAATCTCCTGTTATTTATCATGGGGTGATTGATAAAAATGAAACAGTAGATTGCGAATTAAGAATCTGGTTAAATATTAAGGCGGGAAACGATGTCATGGGGAAAGTATTCTTAGGAAAACTAGAAGTATTTGCTACCCAACAAGTTGCAGAAGATAAATTTATCCAAGATAATGAAGAAGTAAATGAACCAGAGATGGATAGTAATATGATTGCCGTTCGTCATGATGGTTATAATTGGGTAAAGACGGATAAAGAAAATGGATGGTATAACTATGGAAGAGGAATATGGGCTAATGCAGTAACGGTAAAAAGTGATAAGTTAAGTGAATATCAAAGCGCTGGAATTGGGACAATTATTCCTATGGATGATATAGAAACCATGTGGGTATGGATCCCAAGATATAGTTATACGATAGCAAGTGAAGATGGAGGAAGCCATTATTATGGAAAAAGAGGTGTCTATTTAAATAGTACTCCTACTCAAGATTTACCAGGAGAGATTGATATCAAATTTATCGGGAAAGAGATAAAAGAAAAAGGAACGGCTCAGTATTTGGCAACGGAAGAACCCAAAAATTGGTATACGCCGGATGCTTTTACTTTTGGGGATACAGAATTAAGTGGTATTTGGGTAGGAAAGTTTGAAACGAGTAGCAGCAATCCGAGTCCAGGAAACGGAGGAGGAAATGTTACGAATCTTGATTCGATGATTAAACCGAACGTTATTAGTTGGCGAAGCATCAATGTAAGCAATATCTATCAAGTAGGACGAAAAGTTAGTGCTGATGGAAATCGATATGGTTTTCATAGTAATATGAATTCTCATGCCATGAAAAACGATGAATGGGGAGCGGTAGCTTACCTATCTCAAAGTGCTTATGGAAAATTAGGAAATGTTAATTTTATTGGATCAGAGAAAGAAATTTATCAAAACAAATCAAATTATTATATTACCGGTTGTAGTAGTGGAGCACCAAGTACAAGCGGTAGTGCTGGTTGTCCCTATACTTATGATGATAATACAAGAGATGAAAGTGGTGTCTCAGGCAAAGGAGTAGGAGCTAGTACGACTGGAACCATTTACGGAATTTACGATATGAGTGGAGGCTCAGGTGAATACGTAATGGGCAACTATGACGATAATATAGGATCGAGTGGTTTTGGAGAAATGCCAGATCTCATCTATTACGATAAATATACAAGTACTACAGCCAGTCAAGCTTGTAATGGAGGCATATGCTATTCTCATGGTTTATCAGAGACAGGAGGCTGGTATCATGATTATCAAACGTTGGCAACAGAAACGAATCCTTGGTTGCTGCGCGGCGGGCGCTACGGCACGATTCCTGCTGAGGGCGCTGGTATATTCTACTTCTACGCCGACTACTCTGGTGGCGCCCACAACGGCAACTCGTTCCGCCTCGTGTTAAGTCCTGATCTCTAAATTTTCTTCTGAAGAAGCTGTTGTTAGTGTTTTGTGTTAATGAAAATTTATTGACACTTCCTTTTTCTTGTGTTATAGTAATAGTCGGAAAAGAAAGGAGAAGTCATATGGCTGTAAAAATTAGACTTACTAGAATGGGTGCTAAGAAAAGACCATTCTATCGTATTGTAGCGACAGATAGTAGAACGAAAAGAGATGGAGAATATCTTGAACAAATTGGAACTTATAATCCAATTGAAGGAAAAGATAATGTTAAAATCAAAGAAGAGGTTGCTCTTAAATGGTTAAATGAGGGCGCTATTCCATCGGATACCGTACGTAGTTTATTTCGGCAAGCTGGTATTATGCAAAAGTTTGCAGATCAAAAAGATCATAAGGATAAGAAATAATGAGTTTAAGAGAATTAACGGAAAAGCTTGTAAAGAGCGTTGTGAAAGATGAAGATGCTGTATCGGTAAAAGAGTTTCCTAGTGAGGATGATGATACTTGTCTTTTGGAAGTATTAGTTTCTGAGGATGATATGGGTAGAGTCATTGGAAAAAGTGGAAAAACAGCGAATGCGATTCGTACTTTGGTACAAGCAAGTAGTGCTTTGCATGAAAATAAGTATGTACGTATTAATTTTGATAAGTTTTAGAAGAAACTTTACTGTTTCTTTTTTTGATCTTTGTAAAATCTGTTGTAGAAAATAGAATTTTATATTATACTTGATATTAGAGAATGGGAGGAAGAAAGATGAAAAAAAGGGTTATTAGTGCTATTTTTATCGTTTTAATTTTTGTGCCAATATTATTATTAGGTGGAGTGACGTTTGCTATTTTTATGACGGCTTTGTCTTTATTAGGTTTGTATGAGTTTATTCATATTCGGGAGAAGAAAAAGGAGTTTCCTCTTATTGTAAAACTTTTTGCTTATATTTTAGTGTTAGCTTTTTCGTTTATGAATTATAATCAGAATGTTTTTAGTTATACGATTGATTATCATACGATTGCGTTTATGCTTTTTGCTTTTTTGCTTCCCCTTTTATTATTTAATCAAAAAAAAGATGTATATGATATTAATGATGCTCTTTATTTAATTGGGGCTGTCCTTTTTATGGAGTTAGCGTTTAGTTTAATGATTTTAATTCGTAATTATGATTTAAATTATTTGATTTATCTTTTGCTTATTACGGTTTTTTCCGATACTTTTGCTTATCTTACGGGTCGTTATATTGGAAAGACGCCTTTTGCTCCTACGATTAGTCCGAAAAAGACAGTAGAAGGTTTTGTAGGTGGTATTCTTATGGGAACTTTTGTTGGTACTGTTTTCTATTTTGAGGTTATTAATCCTAGTATTTCTTTAGTTCTTTTAATCTTTGTTACTTTGTTCCTTGCCATTGTAGGTCAGCTTGGTGATCTTGTGTTTTCTAGTGTAAAACGGACCTTCCAAGTGAAAGATTATTCTGAGCTTATTCCAGGGCATGGCGGAATATTAGATCGTTTGGATAGTCTAGTGTTTGTTGTTTTAGCATTTATTTTAGTATTAGGAATTCTTTAAAAGGAGGATTTATGATTGTTACATTATTATTGTTTATTATCATCTTAGGTGCGATTATTTTTATCCATGAGGGAGGTCATTTCCTTTTTGCAAAGTTAACGGGGATTTATGTGCATGAGTTTTCTCTTGGAATGGGTCCTAAACTTCTTAGTAAACAGGGAAAAGAAACCCTATATTCTTTAAGAGCGATTCCGATTGGAGGGTTTTGTCAGTTAGCAGGAGAGGAAGGAGAAGAAGAGGAAGGAATTCCTCTTGAGAGAACTTTACAAGGAAAAAAAGTTTGGCAAAAGTTTTTAGTTATGTTCTTTGGGGCTGGTTTTAATTTTCTTTCGGCGATGCTTGTGTTGTTTTTTATAGGGATTATTTGGGGAAGTCAAGATATGACTCCGGTTTTAAATCAAATAGAAGAAGGATCTCCAGCGATGGAAGCCGGATTAAGTATTGGTGATAAGGTGTTGTCCATCAATGGACATTCTGTTTCTACGGTGGATGATATTTCCATTTATATTGCTTTAGATAATCATAAAAAGGCAACTACGTTCAAGGTAGAAAAAGAAGATGGGAATGTTGTTACTTATGAAGTAACTCCTGAAAAGCAAGTGAATGAGAAAGATGAAGTCACCTATCATTATGGAATTGCGATGGGAGGAGAAGCTCGAACTGGTTTTCTTTCCGCTTTTCGATATATGTTTGAGAAGACGGGATCGTTATTGAAGCAGATGTTTATTACTTTTGGTAATTTGTTTACAGGGAATTTACATTTAAATCAATTGAGTGGCCCGGTAGGAATCTTTCAAGTTGTAGGAGATCAAGCGAAAGGGGGCGTGGCGAATTTACTTTATTTGTTTGCGTTCTTATCGATCAATGTCGGGTTTATTAACTTGATTCCTTTTCCTGGTTTTGATGGAGGACATATTCTTTTTATCATTATCGAAAAGATTAAGGGTAGTCCAGTTAAGCCAGAGTTGGAGGCAAAAATTCAAGCGATTGGACTATTCTTGCTTATGATTTTAATGATTTATGTAACCTTTAGCGATATCTTGAAGTTATTTTAAGATATCTTTTTGTTTCTAACAAAGAAGAAAAAGAACCAAGAAAAATTTATGAATTTAAGTTGACGAACCTCTGTTCGGGTGGTAAGATGAATTCACAAGAAAAAATTTAGGAGGGATTTTATGGTTATTAGTGTTCTTGTAGAAATTGCAAATAAAAATGTAGATAAGCTTTTTGATTATAAAGTTCCTTCTTCTTTGGAAGATCAAATTAAAATTGGATTAAGAGTCCTTGTTCCTTTTGCGTCTCGGACGTTAGAGGGTTTTGTTTTGAAGATCAAAGAAAAAAGTGAAGAAGATGTTTCTTTGAAAGAAGTTCTTGCCGTGTTAGATCAGAATGTCATTTTAAATGATGAGTTGTTAGATTTAGGGAAGTGGTTGGCTAAGAAGACTTTATCTTCTTTAATCTCTTGTTATCAAGTAATGTTGCCTAAGGCTTTGAAAGCGAAAAAGGGAAGTCAGGTGTCTAAAAAATATGAGAAGGTTTATGTGATTCATCGAGAGGTTTCTTGTCCTTTGACAGAGGGTCAGAAAGAAATCGTTCAATGCTTTGAAAAGAAAGATGCTTTAAAAAGAGGGGAGTTAAGTTCTTTTTCCAAGGCTCGCTTAGATACTTTGGTAAAAAAGGGGGTTTTGGAAGAAGTTTTAGAGGAGGTTTACCGTCTACAGTATGATACTACCCAATCGTATGATCTTTCTTTAACCGAAGAACAAGAGAAAGCGGTAGAAGAAATTTTGCAAGGTTCTTCTTCTTGTTATTTGCTTCATGGGGTTACCGGAAGTGGTAAGACGGAAGTTTATATGGAGTTGATCGCTAGGGCTTTAAAGGCGGGAAAAAAGAGTATTATGTTAGTGCCTGAGATTTCTTTAACCCCGCAAATGTTAAAACGATTTCAAGCTCGTTTTGGAGATCGGATTGCGGCTTTGCACAGTTCCCTATCCGATGGCGAGCGTTATGATGAGTGGCGACGGATTGCAAGGGGAGAAGTCGATGTTGTCATAGGGGCGCGAAGTGCTGTTTTTGCTCCGCTTAAGGATCTTGGTTTTATTATCTTAGATGAAGAGCATAGTGATTCTTATAAACAAGAAAGTATTCCTCGTTATGATGCAAGGGAAGTAGCTTTGAAAAGGATACAGTATTATCCAAAAGCAAAAGTTGTGTTAGGAAGTGCTACTCCTACTTTAGAAAGTTATGCTAGGGCGAAAAAGCATGTTTTTCAATTGGTAGAATTGCCCCATCGCGTTAATGGCAGAAGATTACCAACTGTAACTTTAATTGATATGAATCAAGAAATAAAAAGAAGTAAGGGCCACTTTTCTTCCATCTTATTAGAGGCTTTAAAGGAATGTTTCGAGCGAGGAGAGCAAGCGATTTTACTTTTAAATCGTAGAGGGTATTCTACTGTGATTAGCTGTCGTAATTGTGGTTATGTCGAAAAATGTCCTCATTGTGATATTACTCTTACTTATCATAAAAGTAGTAAAATGTTACGTTGTCATTATTGTGGATATGGGACACCAATCCCTAAAGTTTGCCCTTCTTGTCATGAGGATTCTTTACAAGATTTAGGGGTAGGGACAGAAAAAATTGAGGAAGAGTTGAAAACTTTTTTTCCGCAAGCTCGGGTTTTACGCATGGATGTGGATACGATGAGTCGCAAGGGTGCCCATGAGAAGATGATCAATTCTTTTCAAAAAAAAGAAGCAGACATCTTATTAGGCACCCAAATGGTAGCGAAAGGCCTTGATTTTGCCAATGTAACCTTAGTTGGAGTGATCAATGCCGATACTTCTTTAATGATTCCTGATTTTCGGAGTAGTGAAGTTACTTTTGATCTTTTAAGTCAAGTAGCAGGGCGTTCTGGCCGAAGTGAAAAAGAAGGAAGAGTTTATTTTCAAACCTATAATAAAGATCATTATGCAATTCGGTATGCGAAAGAAAATAATTATTTAAAATTTTATCAAGAAGAAATGAAAATTCGAAAAATGATGAAGTATCCTCCTTACTATTATTTGGTGCTCTGTACTCTAGCGAGTAAAAATCAAGAAGAAGCTTTGAAAGAAACGAAACGTTGTGAAAAAGTTTTTCAAAAATATCTTGATCAAACGATTTTATTAGGACCCACTCCAGCCTCTATCTTTAAAAAGCAAAATATTTATCGTTATCAATTGATTTTAAAATATCAATATCAAGACAATTTATATGAGGTATTAGGGAAATTAGTTGATTATTATGCTTCAAACTATAAAGTTAAACTAGAAATTGATTTTCATCCTCTTCATTTGTAAGAAGAGAATATTCTTCTTTTTTCGACATAAACTATTATTAGGTGAGGTTATGTTATTTCAGTTGTTTGATAGTTTAAGAAATTTTTTTGCTTTTACAGCAAGTTATTCCAATCAGGTTTTTAAAGAGCCTTTAACCAAAGAAGAGGAGGCTCGTTGTATTAGTAAAATGCAACAAGGAGATAAGAAGGCAAGAGATGAGTTAATTGAACATAATTTGCGACTTGTTGCGCATATCGTAAAAAAATTTGATTATAAAAACGTCGATCAAGATGATTTGATTAGCGTTGGAACAATTGGATTAATTAAAGGAGTTGATACTTTTTTAAGTAGTAAAGGAAATCGTTTGACTACTTATTGTGCGAAATGTATTCAAAATGAAATTTTAATGTATTTTCGGTCGAATAATAAAAATAATAAAAATATCTCTTTGAATGAACCAATTGGTTTTGATAAAGAGGGTAATGAGATTTCCATTTTGGATGTTTTAAAGACACCCAAACCAGATTTTCTTGATGAGATTCAGTTGAAGGATAATGTGCATTTATTGAATCAATATATGAATGTTTTGACAGAAAGAGAAAAAGATATTATTAAGAAAAGATATGGTTTGATGGGACAAGAAGAGCAGACACAGAAAATGATAGCTAGCAAGATGCATATTTCAAGAAGTTATGTTTCAAGAATTGAAAAAAGAGCACTTACAAAAATTTTAAGGGAATTTATTAAAAATAATCATTATGAAGATTTTGATCATGGATTTTAAAAGTCATAGCTAGAAAAAGAAGAACGTGATATAACCCGAGTTTTGTAGTTTGGTAATAAAAAAATCATCATTTTAGCCTTTACTTATAAGGGTTTGTGATGATTTTAGTTAAG
>ERZ1643249.1210-NODE-1210-length-26294-cov-22.617706_pt1 | contig 26294 bp, 38 predicted proteins | sample MGYA00579263_ERZ1643249 | MGnify/ENA primary metagenome ERZ1643249 (study PRJEB29033, sample SAMEA4952264) | chicken gut metagenome | biome: Broiler Chicken; feature: Gastrointestinal Tract; material: Caecum | place: Ireland | collected 2018 | study: Broiler...
TTCCCAAGCTGAATATGAGGGTTCGATTCCCTTTACCTGCTCCAAACCAAAAACCGCTGGATTCCTTGGGATACAAGGAATCCAGCGGTTTCTTTTTGCAGGTCGCTTCCCTTTATTTAGGTAAAATCAAGCTACTTCCCGTTTGTTGAGTGGTGTAAATGGTGGTGGTAAAGCTTTAAGCCTTTACCCCATTCCAAACCGGGCCAGCAGATAGCCCATCACGCCGGTGAGGAGGGCGGCGATCACCGCCTCCCACCGCTTGCCGGGCTTCTCCTTGATGGCGTTCAGGTCCGCCGAGATGGTAGCCAGCTGGGAGGCAATATTGGTGTACTGGGTGGTAACGGTAGCCATACCCCGCTCCAATTCCCCCAGCCGGTCATAGATCTTCTCATGGGCCCGGGAGCGGGCTTCTTTTTCGCTCTCCAGCGCTCGCTCCAAGGCCTCCACCCGGGTGATGGACACGCAGTTGATGCCGTTGATGGGACAATCGTTGTCAGGCATGGATCAGCTCTCCTTGGGCTTGTCGTAAGTAAGGGCCTGTGTGCTGTCACTCATGCCCTTGGTGGTGGGATCGGCCACCACGCCCAGGATGGCCAGTACCGCAAAGAGAGCGTTAACCACCGCCAGCAGCCTGTTGCCCAGGTCGCCTAGCTCCAGGGTGTACCCAAACACCGCAGCCACTACCTGGACCAGCAGCAGCACAGCGGGAATCAGAGACAGCCAAAACGCCTTGTTGGCAAAGCGCACCTTCCAGTTGATCATGTGCTCACCTTTCCTTTCTGGACCGCCCGCTTGGCCATGATCGCCGCCTGATAGCGGGGGATCAAGCCCATGGGGTCGGTGCCGTCGGTAATGCCCATGGCCACCGCCTCCTCCAGCTCCTCCTTTGCCCAGCCGGGCAGGGGGAGGGACGCGGTATAGGCCGTCAGCTCCTTGTAGATTTCCTCTCCGTTCATTGTATCACCTTCCAATTTTGCATTGACCTGCTTGGCGATGTCCCCCATACGGCTGTACAGATGGTCCCCGGGACAGGCCTTGTTGGCAAACCACCGGTGGACGGTCAGGTTCTGCCTGTCCACCTGGCCCACCAGGGACTTGTCCCCCTGCCACAGCAGCTTCGGAATCCCGTTGCGCTTGCAGATGTCGGCGCACAGTTCGATCAGGGCATGATACGCCTTGTCCGTGACGGCGTAGGGGTGTACCATATCGCTGGCCACCTCGATGGTCACCGCCCGGTGGTCGTTGGAGAAGCTGGAGGAGCACCAGCTCATATTGGACTCATCAACAATGAGTCCAATCCTGCCGTCCTTGTCCACCACATAGTTGCAGGAAGCCCGGGTAGTTTCTTTTGCAAACCACGCACCGGCGGATTCTGCCGTCACTTGGCCCACATAGCAGTGGATAGTGATGGTGTCGATGGCGTGATTCCTGGGGCGGGTACGGTTGGGAGACAGGCGGGTATAGACCGCCAGCGGACTGTTACTCACCACACATCACCGCCATCACGCCGTCCCGGTCCCCGGCGGAGCGCAGGTCGATGATCTCCGCCATGTGGGCGGTGTAGTCGGCGTTGAAGGTGTTGATCATGTCAGCCTCGTCCCCGTCGTCAAAGGGGCCGATCTCCCTGGCCACCGCCTTCCAGTCCAGGTGCTCCGCGCCGCCGTAGTGGGGGGCGCCCTCCTGGCCGGCGTTTTTCACGTTGGCCAGAAACATATTGACCCCCTCTTTCCAGCCCATGTTGGCGGCGGTTCCCAGGTCGATGATCTCGTTGACGTACTTGTGCAGCTTCTTGTTCATAGTCTTTTCTCCTTTGCAAATATATTCCCACGCCATCAGGCGTCGGGTCCGTTAATGATGGCTTCTGCCTGCTCGGCAGTCAAGTATTGAGGTACCATGGCGCGCACCTGCTCCTCATTGATCCGGTATTTTGAACTGAAGTAGGACGAATTCATACATCTGTCCGCACCCCCATCATGGCCAGCATGGCGCCCTCCAGGGCGGTGAGACGTTCTTCTGCCGTCGGCTCTCTCTCAGACAATTCAGTTGCAGGGTGCTCGGCTTCCCAGGCAGCAATCTCCTCCTCATTGGCTGCCTCTGTCTGGACGGAGGTATCGGCGTCCCACTTGGGCCGGATGAAGCCCGCAGCCCCCGCATAGGGTCGCATGGTGGGTGGAACCGTATCCACCAGCATCTCACCCTCCAACATCTCATAATGCTGGATCTGCTCCCCCTGCTGATGTTCCTCCCATCATGGTATGAGATCCCGATGACAAATGGATATACCCGAGAGAATGAATCAGACGGAGCTGTATATGGGTCGGCCAGAATCAATATCGTAATGGTCTTTGGGTTAATCCACACACCTGCCGAGACACAGCTGGGAAACGGAATAGCTCAGTTGCCAGAAGGCTATCGGCCTCAAAAACAGGTGTGGATAACAGCCATTGATGTAATCGCACATGCGTCATATTCGCTGAGGGTTACACCAAACGGTGGAATTCACTCATGGGGGACGGCGCTCCCGCAAAATGCAATTATGGAAATCCCAATGCAAGGGTTTTACTCATAGCCTATTCATCCACCACAAAGTTTGCAGAAAACACTACGCCTGAAGCGGCGGACTGCCCATGTACAGATACATTTCCGTCCGGCATGATCGTTACACTGCCAGCAGCTTGGGACCCGGACACCGCAAATGTCGCAGGCCGCTCCACAGTTTGCTTGGGTCTAAATCCTTCGGGGAGTGTGGCGATCACAGTACCATCCGTTATGGTTCCACCTGTGGAACCGCCAACGAACACCTCGCTGAATTGATTCTTCCGATAGGTGCATGGGTTTATTGGAGTAAATCCCTCGGTCAAAGGCAGGGAATACTCTTGCGGCGGGGTGGCGATGGAGATTTTTCGCCAAGGCGTCCAGACACCGGGAGCTTTAATTGTGCGCAGCCACACATCTCCAGTATAGTAAATAGGCATGATTTGGGTTGTATTATCAGAGTAGAGTCCGGTGATGACGAGCAGTTGTGTCCACTGTTCCCACCCACCTCCTGTAATCGGGACGTTTGTGCATTCCCCGTGGGTCCGGTAATGCCCATCTACCGTGACATCATTAAGATCAATGCCGGATAGCGCACTAATTTTCACCTTATTCGACAAAGCCGCACTTATGGTCTCTCCACCATCGCTGCTTGCCGGCAGATTATCGCCAGACAAGCCAGCGATTCCTTCCCCCAGCTCTTGTGCGGCCTGCTGGGCATTGTTCACCTGCTGCATGAGGTAGTTGTATCCGTGCTGTGGTGTAAGGCCCGCGCTGACTCCATCAGGAGATACAATCTGATTTGTTGCCCAGGTTTCCGGCAGATCCTGGGGCAAAGGTACGGTTATGGGGTTATTGGCCATTGCTATTCACTCCTTCAGCAACTGGGATTCGGTACTCCAGCAGGGTAGTTCCGGTGATTGGCACATAGACATTTGAGATTGTCAGAACATTCCCGCTCGCATCCAACAGTTCTACTGTGGTTATTGCAGTAAAGTCCCCTGCCGGAACTGTAAAATTGATTGTCAGCACGCTACCGCTCACAGATTTGGTGAGATCAGAAGTAGAGATTGTTCCATTGACGCGGGCAGAAACAACTTCCCCGCTTACAAAATTTGCTACTCCACTCAAAAGCAGCGGTTGAATAGATGGTGTAGTAGGCATTTTGATAATCTCCTGAGGCACATCCGTATAAAATGGAAGTCTTCCTAAGATCCACTGTCCCAAACGATAATTGGGTATCGGGGCCGGGTAGTCCGTCGCAAATGGAAGGATTCCTAAATTCCACGAGCCGAGTAAGTAGTTGAATGTCCGCCGGACCATGCTGATGGTTTCAGAAAGCAAAATCCCAGACTCTACATAGGGGTTATTCACATACACGATGTGGGCGGGCTTGATGCGGTTGACGGTGAAGGCCACCTCTGTGGCATAGGACTGGTTTTGCGCGGCGCTTTTGATGTACAGAGTGTAGTTGGGGTAGTCCATGTTTACCGACCACCGGCCCGGCCCGATCAGCTCATCCAGTTTTTGATATAAGAACCAGATGGTAAACGGCGGCCGGCTGGACAGACGGCTGATGACCCGGGCCTGCCGGAATCCCAAGGTCTCGGTCTGCGGATTCGGCACAATGTTCAAAATCTGCTCCCACAGATAAATGGATGCTTCATCCATTGTCTGAAAAAACATATTGTCCGCCACGGCCTGGATGGAGTCCGCCAGAGCCTCCATCTGCTCCCGCTCGGTCTGGCAGATCTGCTGGTAGTCCAGTATCTCCCGATACCACGGTGGCAGCAGAGAGAGCATATCGGTATCAAACTGGATATTACTCACTGAGCGTCACCGTCCCCAGTATGGGCACCTGCTGGGAGGCCCCGGTCTGCGTCAGGGTCAGATCTGCCGTACCCCCATTGAGCTGTACATTAGTAGCGTTGACTACTCCGGTCACACTCAGTATAGCGGCCATGATCCTGGCCACATAAACATTGGCGGCATAGGTTACGTCGGAGGTGCTGGTATTCGTTGCCCAGCTCTGCCGGATGGTCAGCAGATACGCTTCGATGGCCGCTTCGATGGGAGCCTGGCCCTGACCAATTTCATAGCCTGGAGAGAGCTGCAGTGTGGCAGACACATTTACCGTCAGCTCGGTGGGCGTAGTAATGGTCACCTGTGCCCCGATAGGGGCCAGCCCCAGACCCAGGCCGCTGGTGGGCGGGTCAATGGCGGTCTGGACCGTCTGTATCAACTCTTCGGACGCCGGCAGATAGTCCGACCCCAGAATGGAGCAGGCCACCGTCCCCCCGCCGTTCCAGGTGGGGTACACCTGCACCGCTCCCACCCCATCAATGGCCAGGATGTTTTCCCGGTAGGCTGCGATGTTGCCGCCAAACGGCCGGTCATTGAGCGCGTTGATCAGCCTGGTCCGAAGGGCGTCGTCGCTCTCAACATTGTCCCCCGGCACCAAAATTTCGGTCAACTGTGCAGAGGTAAGGCCGCTGATCACGGTAATGGGCAGAATCGGCCCGGTATATTCATTTCCGATGGTTCCCGGTGTTTCTGCGGTAAGCTGATATTGGTATTCTGTCTCGGTGGCAGCCGTCACGGTAAAGTTGATGGAGCTGGCGCCATTGATGGTGGAGAACCTGGCGCCAATAGGCACCGCCTCATTGAACACGCCCAGCATCACTGCCGCCGAAGCCTGGTTGCGGGTGATCCCGCCCAGCACCGCCAGCATGTCCAGCGCCTCCCCTACCGCAGTCTGCACAAATGCCTGCCGCTGTACCTGGTTCAATATGAGATAGAAGCCCTCCAGCACCCAGGCCGCCGGTCCCAGGGCGGTGGGAATCGGCGCGGTGTCTCTCTTATCGTAAGTGCTGGGCACCTGGGCAAGCATGGCCTGTAACAGGTTCTGGTACGTATCCTGGGAGAAATCAATCACGCGACGTTCACCTCCACCGTGGTTTGCGTGGCCCCGTAAACGGTGTTGACCGTAAATGAAGCCGTAAGGATATTCCCGTTCGTGCTATAGGAGAAGTTGGATATCCCCCGCACCCGGTCGTCCATAGTCAGGGCCTGGGTGATGCGCCGCTGCAGCTCAGAGGCCACATAGCCAGGGTCCTGGCCGATCAGCCCCTCCCACTGCACCCCGGAATAGGTCCTGTAGATCTGCCAGCGGAACCGCTCCACATTGAGAAGGACGTCCACCGCCTGAGTCACCGCTGCAAGCCCGTCTATCTCCCCCTGGATGCGCCCAGTCTCCTGGTTGATGTACCAGGTCTTGGAGGGCTGCTGGACGAACTCCACGCCGTTGGTGAGATCCACAGCACTTTGCGGCAAAACCGCCATTAGGACACCTCCTCGAAAATTCTGGACAGTACGACAAACGCTTGTCCGCTGAGCACCCGGAGCAGGAGTACTTTATCTCCCACCTCCAGCGCCCGGTTCAGAATGATATAGCCGTTTTCTACCGGCAGGGGCTTTCCGTTTTCATAGCAGACGATACTGCCCAAAGAAGATGACGACACGACATCCCCCAGTGCCCCTGTGGTGGGATAGGAGCCCGCCAGCTGCGTATCAGAGGGATACGACCCACCCAGCGCGTCCGCGGATGCATAGGAGCCATCCAGTGCGCTCTCGGTGGTCCCTCCTGTTATGGTGTGGGTATGCCCCAACCCGGTGATCCCATGGGTATGGTCAAGCCCTCCAGTGTTGTGAGCGTGCCCCAGGCCGGTAACGCTGTGGGAGTGAGACAGCCCATTTACATCGTGAGCATGGGAGAGCACAGGGATCTTCTTTTCGATGACGGCCTCGGTGAGATACAACACTCCGGCCTTGATCGGGGGCATGGCTGGGTCTGTGGTGATCTCCAGCGGCCCTACCGCTGTAACGGTACCCACTCTCAGATCGGTAAGCTGGGCGGCCTTCATAGACTTTTGAACCATAAGATACAGGGTCTCTGTCAGATTCATACGCTCTCCTCAGATGGCCATGGTCTCAAAGTCCATGGTGTGTACATCGTTTTGCCAGGTGTGGGAGACCTTTTCCAGCAGCACATACTGATCCAGGCTGATATCCCCCAGCCCCGGCACCTTCATCAGCAGCACCATACCCGCCCTCAGCCCCGGCACACCCAGCGAGGACACAGACAAGGTCCTCAGCCGCCGGTTGTAGTATTTCAGCGAGGCGGCCGCCTGAGCCTCCATCTGAGCAGTGTTGACGTCCCCGTCCACTGTCTGATAAAGCTGCAGCAGCCCCCATTGCCCAATGGTGGCGGAATCCTGGGCGATTACCACATCGGCGTGTCCGGTTTCCTCGTTGGGCCGGGCCAGCTTCACGGAGTTGTAGGTCTGGGCATCTATGTCCGTCTTGTAGGTATAGTCCAGCAGCAGGGAGTTCTCCCCGATGAGCACATTGGACATCATATCCGCCGGCTGCTGGAGGGCCAGCCCGTTCCCGTCATCGTAAAACACATAGATGTTCCCGGTGTTGAGCAGGGTCTGCTGGACCGCGCTTTGGATGATGTCAAGGCAGCTCTGGTCCTCCTCATACAGAGACGGAATCGCATACCCCGTATCAGCAATGGCCCCGGTGTCCACCTGAAGATCCTCGGCAATCTGCTGGATGATCTGACCCACCGTCTGCCCGTAGAACCCATAGGAGGCATTGGCCTTGAGATAGCGCAGCCGGTCATAGCAGGTCACCTCAATGACCCCCCAGCGGTCTTTACTCTTGGTAAACACCCAACCGTAAAACTGCAGCTGGCCCTCCTGAGAAAACCGCACCACATCGCCCTCGGTAAAGGACAGATCACCCGACTTGATGATGGTAAAGGTCAGCTTGGCCGGAGCTCCGGTGCGCTGCGTCTCCAGGGATATGGTGGTCACACTGTTGGAACATTCCCAGATCTTCCCGCTGGACTTGTTCTCGATCAGCAGCTCGGTTGTCATGTGGTGCTCACCACCTGGAGCGAGGCCGCCGTCACCCATCCGAGCGCCCCGCCGGATAGATTGGTGACATGGTAGGGATAGGCCCTGGACAGGTCCACAATGCGGGAGACCAACACCTGCTTTCCATTCCCGCTGCCGTGGGGCTCGTCCCCATAGCTGGAGTAATAATAGGGCCCGTTGAGGGTACAGGCAGACCCGACCACAAGCTGACCCTGCGGGATGGATCTGGCCGGCTCAGTCGTCACCTGTGCAGGCTGGGCGGCCGCCGCGGCGCTGCCGGCGTCCGTGGTGGATGCTGCGGCCTGCATGGTCTGCGGGGCATAGTCCTTATACTCGGTCAGCTCCAGGTCATAGTAGAAGTCCCCGGTCTCCCCGCCCCGCTCCTCTGTGTCGAACCTGGTTACCAGGACCTCAAAACCGGCGTCTCCGGTCATAAACGGCTCTCCGTTCTCATAGTAGCGAACCGGGGTGTACAGGATGGGCGCCTTTTCTTTCATGGCTGCCTCAAAAAACTGGATGTAGAACTCAGGGGGCTGAAACTCATTGGGGGTCAGCACCAGAGGCGACACCCGCCCGGGGAAAAAGCTGGAGATCGTTACCACGCGCAGGGATGGGAGCCGGGGCACCATGATAGGGCCCAGCCCCAGCACGTTGTAGTCGTCGTTTTCGTTGCCCCGGGCCACCGGCAGCTTTTCCGGATTGACCGGCAGGCGTATGACCGTACTATCTCTGGTGAAAAACAGGCCAAAGTTATTCGGCACGCTCTCCCCTCCTTACGTGGGCATAGCGGTGGCTCGGACCGATGTGGACGGGATCTGTTCCAGGAGGACCGTCTGGATCGCATCAGCTAAGGCCTGGCGGTCCGCAGCAGTGTTGCCGGTGTTCTGGCCGGCGACATTGATCACCGGCGCCTGGCTGGTAAGGTTGACGTTTGCCACATATCGGCGCTCTACCACATCCACCAGGGACTGAATATCTTCATTGGACATATCAACAGACTTTTCAATGCCTTTTGTACTATTTGCGATATCCTCCAAAAGCTTATTTGTCTCGGAGCCAGGAACCGCCGTCGGCTCATATTCACTCATAAAATCTTTCATTGGGTCGCCTCCCTTGAACAGGTTTGCGCCCCAGTTGTATCCTGTGTCCCAGGCATCAGAAAGGTCAATGTAATCCCAGGCCTTGAAAAACTCCTTATAGGAGCCGCTCTCTATTGCTTTTGCCCTTTCTTGCTCCATTTTGCTGTACAAATTATCTAATCCTGATGTAAAGTTCACCTCAAATCCCGGGATTGAATTCAACAACTTCTCTAACGCACTGGCAATGCTGCTGACCCATCCAATACTTCTCAGCGCCATGTCGTAGAACAGGACTTTTACCGCCGTCACTGGGTCATTGAATACATTCCCGATAAAATTCCCCAACGCAGCAAAGGTTCTCTGTATGGGAATTACGATCGTATTTGCCAGGAACGCAAGCAGGGTTAAAAATGCTCCAGCTATGACCCCCGTTGCGCTTACCCCCGCTCCAGTAAAATGGTTGAATGCAGCAACCGCGGCATATATGACGCCAACCAACAGCATAATAATCATAACTATCCATGTAATTGGCGATGCCAACAGCACGCTGTTAAACTGGAACATCGCTGCCGATGAGGCCGCTGTACTTCCCCTAAGTACGCCAAAGCCAATGGAAAGCAAATTTACTGCAAATTGATACGCCGTCATGGCAACTTCCGCTATCCGTGTCCAGTTTGCGGCCACCTGGAATATAACAAAAGCTCCCCCTATGCCCAGCAGCAGCGGAAGGATGATATCCAGATTGTCTATCAAAAATTCAGCCGCAGTGGCCAACGCCCTTATCCCTTCCACTGCCATATTGATTGCAGTCTGCAAAGACTGGCTGTTTGCGAGCTGATTCACGCTTTCAAGTAGTGGCATGACTGCTTGAATCGCGAGATTTTTCATCTGATTCCATTGCTGTGCCCAGGTCATAGGCATTTCCGCAAATTTGGCGTTTGTCTCCTCTGCCGCCGCAAACATAGCGTTTTTGACAATTGTTGCTGTCACTTGCCCCTCAGAGGCCAGCTCTCTCAGTTCTCCGGTAGTCACGCCCATATAGTCTGCTATAGTTTGCGCAATCATGGATGAGTTTTCCATCACAGAGTTTAATTCCTCGCCGCGCAGCGCCCCGGAGGCAAGGCCCTGTGTAAGTTGTAGCATGGCCGCCTCAGCCTGTTGCCCCGCAGTTCCTGAAATGGCCATTTGCTTGTTGATCTGCTCGGCAAATGCTACGACCTCCGCACTGCTGGAAAATGCATCCCCGGCCAGATTACCTAATTGGGCCACAAATGCTGCAGTATCGGCATAAGCCCCTCTGGATCGCTGGGCAGAATCAAAAATCATTTGGTTGAGTTCTTCAGTGGTCTGCAACCCGTCATTCATCATATCCAGCCGTGCGGTATTGGAGGCAATCATATCGGATAGATCCAGCATTGAGCGAGCCCCTTGGAAACCGAGGTATGTCCCGGCCAGATTCCGGATGGTACTGGCCAAATCTGAAGATGCTGCTGCTGTACGCCGCTGGCTGCCTTCCAGATCATCAATGATCTGCCGCATCCGCCGGGTGGACTCGGAGGCATTTTCTATCTCTCGGATATACCGAGTGAAAGCCTCAGTAAAGCGGTCATACAAAACCAGATCTTCCCGAATCTCCGACATTGGTTCACCCCTTCCCTATCTGATCACGCAGTTTCTTTTCATCTTCCATGCTTTTTATGGCGAATTCAGCCACAAGCCGCTTTTCTCGGGGCGGCAGGTTATTGTACTGAGACGGGGGCCAGCCGAGGTTGACAAAGCAGTAATACGCCACCAGCGTGTCGCCATCCCACTGGCCCCCGTCGATCAGTTTTTTACTTCATCCTCAAGACCGGAAACTCCGGAAAGCTGCGAAATCTCCTGCAGCAGGGCATTGAACTCCCCCGCTCGCAGCATCTTGCCAGGGACCAGGCTGGGGTCCAGCGTCCCATACCGCTGGCACAGTTCGGTGGAGGAAAAATTGGGCTCTACGGTGGCCGCCACCACCATAAGCCGGGCAAATGCGGCGGAGTCAATGCGCTCCTGAACGACGCCGTTGACCTTTTCCCGGATCGTGGCCTTCTTGGTGATGGCCTCGGTCTCCTCCTGACTCATAGAGCGGATCCGGAACGGGACCACGTTCCCGTCCTCATCGGTAAACCGCTTGGAGACCACAACGTCCTTTTCCTCCTGGATGGGCGCGGGGTTCAGAAATGCGGAAAGCTTACTCATAAAAATTCCTCCTTACTGCCCAAGGGTGGCCGGGTCCGTGAATGCGGACAGGCGGGCCACGCTGGTGTAGGTAAAATTGAAATCATAGTTCAGCATGGTTTCCTCGCTGTCCAGGACGGACAGCGGGATGGTCCCGGTCAGGGTACACCCGTAGTAGGCCATCACCTGGCTGCCCACCGAAGTCGTGGGGTCGCTGTTGGTGATCTGGATGTTGAATTGGGGCATAATGCCGGTCTGGATGTACTGCAGCACCATGTCGGTAAAAACGTTGGATCCATAGTAGATGTTTCCGGTACCCGCCGGCTTGTAGCCGTTGTTTTTCGGCTGGATCATCCGGGTCCCGATCACCTTCATGTCCTTGCTCTGGATATCAGCCGTGGTCTTGATATTCCGCATACCGGCCACAACGATGTTTTGGCCGTCTCTCTCAATGACCACGCTGCCTTCCGCACCGTTTACGGTGTCTTTTGCCAGAAGAAAAGGCATCCTTGCACCTCCTTACGCGTCCATGGAAATGGTAATGTAGATCTTCTCCACCGAGCCGACCGGCTGAATGGAGAGGTTCACCAAGATGGCGTTGATGGCGTCGCCCGGCTCCACGGACACATCCTCGGCCGTGAAGTTCTGGATCCCCTGGTTGGCCTGGATATCCAGCAAATAGCCCACAATGGCCGCCTGGAACATGGAACGCCCCTGTGCGTTGTTGTTCACCACGCCCAGATAGTTCTGGCTGAACTGCTGGTAGAGATCGTTTGCGATGGTATTGGCCAGGCGCATGGTCCGGTTGTAGCGGTATACCTCGGTGATGTCGGTGGTGTACGTGACCAGGGAGTTGATGTCCTGCTCCACGTACACCCGGCCGTTGTCAGAGGTCAGTACGAACTGCCCGGCGTTGAGCGCGGCGATATACTGGGCATTGGTCATCAGCGTGGTGGAGACCGCATTGGGGTAGTTCGCATTGGTGAGGGATTCGTTGTACATCGCCCCGGCCAGGGCGCCGCCGGCCCACCAGCACACCTGCTGCATGGTCAGCTCGGTACCATCATTGAGGGTCGCCGGGGACATGACATTAACCACATACCTGCTGTCCGGATTGGTGAGGTTGGCCGCCACCAGCTGGCAATAGATCCCGTTGTCATCGTTCTGGCGCTTGATGAAGCTGGTCATGGCGGTCTGCACAGTGGGATCACTGCCGTCATAGATCAGCACGTCAAACTTATAGGGCTCAATGGCGGTGAGGAAGGTGGAATAGGCCGACGCCTCCACCGTGCCATCGTTTCCGCCGGTAAGCGGAGAGCCCACAATGGCCGCCACGGCTCCCTCGCCGCTCCAGGTCACCCAGTTATTGGCCACCAGGTCGGACACGTTGGTAATACCGGTCTGCTCGTCCACCACATTGCCATCCACCACGGTGGAGACGGCGAACGTCTCGGCGTCCACTTCCTCCGTAATGATGATGGTAATGTCATTGCCCCGGACGCCGGGATACAGAGCGGTGGCCGTCAGCACCCCAGTGGTCACGGTGGCCTTGGCGGAGCTGGTAGCCGTAGGGCGGTAGAGCAGCACCTTGTTCGCGCCGCTGGTCCGGTTGGTGCCCAGGAAGATCTGCTGCAGGAACCGCGCTTCCGGGCTGGTGATGTCATATCCGCAGAAGGGAGTCGTAGCCGCTCCGGCCTCCACGGTCATCACCTGGCCTACCGGGCCCCAGCTCATCGGCTCACAGATGGCCACAGTACCCCGCTCCCCCACCGTCAGGCCAAGCCCCTGGGTGGAGGTGAAGCGGATGTACACGCCGGGGCGTACTTTATTCTGACTGGTCCAGGTGCCTCCCGGCATGGTCAGTCACCTTCCTTTCCAAAAAACTCCTTGACCGCTTTGTCGGCCTCGGCGATGGTGTATTCCGGCTTGCAGAGGACTGCCGCAAGAAAGTCCTTCTGGTACCCGGCGTATCGCTTGCTGCGCAGCAGCGCCTCCCGGGTGTAGGTCTTGCTCTTCTTATCCATTGGTCACCTCCGGGGTATAGTCCATGCTCTCCATGGGGTTGAAGTTCTCGGGCAGCTCCACCCAGACCTGAAGCTCAAACTTATAGTGCAGCGCATCCAGATCAATGCGCCACTCCCGCTCGTATGTGCGCAGCAGGCTGGTCCCCTCCGTGGTGCCGTCCGTATAGGGAAAGGTCTCCATCACAAGGTCCAGAGCCTCCGCCGCGGCCTGATAAAGCTGCTGCATATTGGGCAGGTTGTAGTCCACCAGGTAGGTGAGATCCAGGCCAATCTGACGGAGCCAGCGGCCGCCCTGCCGTAATTTTGGGTAGCTATAGCGCTGCTGCAAAAACATGCACGGGGTCTGGGTGCCCTGCTGGTTTGGGTCCACGTAAAAGGTCACGCCAGGGAAGGATGGAGCCAGGTAGGCCGCCAGGGACTGGGCGACAGTGGAAAGGGTAAAGTTCACTCAATAACCTCCCGTACCCGTCCCAGTTCCCGCCGCAGGACCCGCTTGTACTCTTCCTTTGCCTGGTCCACCATGTTTATCCCCGGAACATAGGCGGTCTTGGTGCCAACCACGATACCGACTTTTGCGCCGGGAGCGTATTCCAGAAGACCAGATTCCGGGTTAATGTACAGGCCAGGGACAAAGTGGCGGTCCATCCGGTGCCCATCATTGACATAGGAGGCATACTGCTTGTCATTGGCGAGCGTGGTCTTATAGGCGCTGCCGGACTTCCTGGGCTCCGGTTGGCTGTCTGTGGCCCAGTGCTGCTTCATTTCGCCGCTGCGGGTGCTCGTGCCACTGAGGTCATCCTGCGTGGGCGGGGTCAACTCGGCAGCTTTTTCAATGGCCCGCAGCGTTGCGCCGCGGCAAGCGCGTTTTATCGTGGCTTCAATCTGAGGCACGGTGGACCTCAGCTGCCGCGCCCGTTCCATCAAGGTCAGTTCCATGACTCGCTCCTCCTTTCACGATTTCCTGCTGCAGCAGGCGTATTTCCTGATGCGCCAACCCAGGCAGCACAGCCCCAAAGGGTTCAAAGTAGAGGTTTGGGTCTGCCGCAAAAGCCCGGATATCCGGCGCCGTCCGTCCCAGCCCGGCCCCCCGGTGGATGATCAGCTGGTCCCCCGGCTGAATGTCCACGGATACGTCGCACATAAGCCGGTCTGCCTGCTTGACGTAGGCCGCTGTCTGCTCCATGTTGATGGGAGCGCTGTCGCTCTGGTAGATCCGGCAGGGTATGGCCGTGTAGAGCTCCGTCAGGGTATTGGTGGTCAAACTATTGGCCGTGGTGGAGACCACGCGCCAGATGTCTACGGTGTCGGTGTACCAGTCTTGGAAGTTCACGGTACACCTCCGTTAAATGGCGTAGGATCCACCCAGCCCCACCAGCTTGGCCCTGTTGGCCAGCATCTGGCCGTAGGTGGTGCTGTTGAGGTCGCCCCAGTCCTCGGTGCCCTTGGTCACGGCGGTGGTGTCATAGGTCACGCTGGAGTCTCCCAGGGTGGCTGACTTGACCACGCCCACCAGCGCCCCAGAGGCGGCGGCCTGCTGGGCGGTGGTGTTGCTGGGAGCATAGGTGCGGAGATACAGGGTGGCATAGTGCGCCACATAGAGCCCCGCGGCATAGCGCCAGGATTCCAGCCACTTGTCCGGCTGCACACAGGCGTTTGCCATGTTGATGATCTCCTCCAGCATGGTGGCAGGTACCAGACAGGCGGCAGGGGTTTCCTCGGTGCCTGCTGTGAAGAACTGCGGGAAGTCCTGCTGGAATTGCTCCGCCGTATAGTTGCCCTGAGACTGCCCAATGTTGGCGGCCATAGCCCGGACGCCGTAAAACTGAGGATTTCCGTAGAACATCCCGCAGCCCCTCCTTCCTCACTCCTCGGTCGTCTTGTCTCCCCGCCGGACTTTGACCGGCTTCTCCGCGGTTTCCTGGGTATCCTTATCCTTGCGGCTTTCGGGCACACCGATCTTTCCATCAGCCACCAGGGCGCGGAAATAGTCGGTATCGGCGGCCCAGTCGGGAATCTCTCCGACATAGTCCCGGGGCACCGTGTGGGCCTTGGTTCCATCGGAGCTGGGCAGGATCACCCGGCGCTTGGAAATGATGAACATCAGGTGTCACCGCCAATCTGGTCCCAGTAGGTAATGGTCTGGGGATACATGACCTCAGGCTCGGACAGGTTTGCCATATAGGCGGTGTCGTAGCAGACATTCTCCACATTGGGGGCGGACATGATCCGGGACAGCGGCACCAGCTCGTCCGCCTTCAGGTACCGCTCATGGTTGACGTACACCACCATGCGGTCGGTGCCGCCGGTGCCCGCACCCTTGCACCACTGTGTGGCGCCGATGAACAGGTCCCCGCCGTTTTTGCTGGTAATGTTGTTCTCCATGATGTAGTCATAGATGGACTTGGTGGCCAGGTCAGAAACGGGGGTGCTGAGAATGTAGTTGTACTCCTCATAGGGCAGCAAAATGTGGTTGGGCAGTGCGTCCAGATCATTGCCGGACTGGTCCCACGTGGTAATCAGGGCTTTATTGACATCGGCCAGGATCTCGGCGGGGGTCTTGGTCACCCAGTTGCCGTTACCGCTGGCCCCGTCGGCCACAGTGGACTCGGTGGCGTCGGGATTGTTGATGATGCCGGTGGTCTCATACTCGGACAGGCCGGTATAAATGTTCTGGTCCTGGTGCTTATCAAAAGCCATGCGGACACCATCCTGCAAAAGCTGGTCCATAGACCGGCCGATGAAGTTGGCCCGCTGCATATCCTGGAACATCACCCGAAGCGCCACGGCAAAGGTGTGCGCCTTGTAAATGCCCTTATCCACGGATGCCTGTACGATGGGCAGACCGTTGGAGCCTCCCGCCTGCACGGGAGCGGCCCCGGCGCCGCCAGTGATACCGTAGGCCACAGACATGGCAGAGACATAGTCCACCCAGCCGCCGCCAGTCTGAATGACGATGTCGCGGGGATAGGTAACCGAGGTTAGGGGCTTGCGGATCATGGGGTCGCGCTTCTCCAGCTCGGAGACCAGGAAAGCGCCGCCGGAGGCGATGCCCGCGGCATCCATGGTAGGCACACCGCCGATAGCAGGGGCGGCGCCGGCGAACTTCACGACACCAGCGTTTACGGTTCCGACATCCTGAAAACTCATAGCGTTTGTTACCTCCTATCAGGCGTTCAGCCGGGTGAGGATGACCAGCTCCGCGATGCCGTTGGCATCAGGAGGGCCGCCCCACTGGGCATTAGTGAGCTGCACCACATTACCGCTGTCATCCTCGGACTCAAAGCCGCCCACCTGAGCGCTGGAATAGGTTCCGTTGTAGGTAGTCCGAACATACACAGCGCCGCCCAGGGCGGTGGTGCCGCGCTGGCACTTGACCTGGATGGATCCGCGCTGGAACACGCTCACAGGGTCGCCGGGGTTGTACTCACCGGGGCTCTGCTCCAGGTAGGTCAGAGAACTTTTGATTTCCCGGCCAGCCACGCCCACAAACTGGGCGGCGGTAGCATCGGCGCCCATCTGCACCACGGTTCCCCCGGAATAGACCAGAGGGGCGCCGAAGGGGATGGCAGCGGAGCCGCCGGCGGTGCGGGTATTCACGATCATATCCGGCTGCCGGGCATAGGACCCGGCAAATCCGGCAGTCATGGCAGTGCCGATGACCTGGGGATTCAGTCCAGCCATGGATTAGACCTCCTTCTTCATCTTGTGGGGGTTGCGGGCCGCATAGGCGTTCTCGGCCTCGGTACAGATCTTCTCGTAGTTGGTGCGCTTGGCCTCCTGGGATGCCCTGCGGGCGCTGTCCTGGGCGGCCGTCATGATGCTGCCCACCATGTTGGGGCCCTTAATCATGGACAGCAGCGCATCCACTACCCGGGCCCGCTCGGTCCTGTCCTGAATGGCCGCCACGGCCGGACGGACCTTCTTCAGCAACTCCACGGCGGCGTCCTTGGCTGCGGGGGACATGCAGGCGACATCCTCCATCTCCTCTGCGGGAACGGTAACGGCGGCCTCGGGGTCTTCCCGACGTTCAGCCTTTCCGGCCAGCTTCTCCACCATCTCGTCCAGGTCAGTCTCATCATGCAGGGGGTGCTCTCCCCGGCCGCCGCGGGCATTGGCCTCCAGCATCTCCAGGATCCGATCCAGCTTACTGCCGAAATCGTCGCCCTTGGGTGCTTTTTCCACCATCACGTCCTCCGCGGGTTCTGCCTCCGGCGCCTTGTCCTTGCTGGGATCAGCAACAGGCTCGGCGGGTGCGGCGTCCAGCGCGGTGGCGGCAGTGGTCACCAGATTCTGCAGCTCCTCATCGGAGCCGGCATCCTTGGCCGCCATACCCAGGGCGGTCAGGATAGCACGGGTAAATTTGCTCATATAGTTCCTGCCTTTCTCCGCCTCGGGGGCGGCGTCTTTTATTGCAACAGCGTGCCCGGCCCGGCCCTGGTGGACCACCGCCACGTGATTGCCTCGTATCCTCTGCTGCTTGTACCCATCCCCGTCCGGGACGTAGTCACAGAGGTAACCGCAGGAGACCTCCCGGACCACGCCGTTCTCTACATCGGAGGCCAGCCCCGGATCCTTGATATACAGGTCTGCCACGGTGTTGTCTCCCACCCGGCGGACGTTTTGGATATGCCCTTTTGAATAGGCTGCCTGGTTCTCCGGACCCAGGTTCTCCGGGGGGTGTCCCTGGGTGATGTCCTTGCCCTCAAAGGAGGCCAGGGCTGCCGGATCAAACACATCCTGGGGGTACCGGTGTACGATTACCACCCGCTCGGGGTCTCCGTCCAGCTGCAGATCCTGGGCGGTGTACTCCTGGTCTCCTATCCGGTTGATGGGAACATCATGGCAAATCAGGTATCCCTCCGGCGTTCGGGTCATGTGGGGGCTGATCCTGGCCCCGTAGTATGCAATGGCCATCACTCCACCCCCGATACCAACGCAGAATAGTCCACAGAATTACCAGTCTGCTGAGAGATCAGCTGCGCCACATGGGCGATGTGGTCGGTCTCATCCGCCAGCAGCTCCAGCAACACAGGGATATCACCAGGGGGAGCCATGGCCATGGTGGCAGCATAGGCGCGGGTTGCCTCGATCTCGTCCACCAGATTTCTCTGCAACAGCTCCAGATAGTCCACTTTCATCACCTCACAGGCATATAAAAAGCCGCAACCATCCGGAATTTCCGGAAAGTTACGGCTCACAGGCTCACACAATGTTGTTTAATTATAATCCCGGCACAGTTTCTTTGACAGACCTCAAAAACTGCGCCGCCTTTTTCATCTTGCTGTTGTCTTCCAGAAACTCTATCCCTTTCTGGGTTATTTTTGCGCCATATACTTTTGCCTCATGGATCCTACCCACAGCAGACGGGAAGGATATTCCAGTGATGTACCCCTCCACGACAAGGCTCTCCAAAAGGTTTATCCAGTATCCGTTGTTAATCCCCAGGGCATCTGGCCCGAACATCTCAAGCTCTGCCTGCTCCCCTGCTTTAAAGCATTCATACAGATACCGGAGTATCCGATATGCCAGCACAAAATAGTCATCTTTCGCCATGCTGTTCCCTCCTAATATCCTCACTAGAGAAAGATTTTAATTTCGCCCTCCCAGGTGCATTTTTCACCATTGGACAACTTGCCCCGGCACTTGGCTATAATACCCCGACATACGGCACCCTCCAAGACAGGAAACAGCTTCTTTCCGCATACCGGGCAGCAAAACCAGGTTTGACCATTGATCGTGCGTATCATTGTGCGTTCGCCTCCCTGTACAGCCGCTCCCACTCGCGGTATTTGTCATCGTTGGCCAGCTTGTGCCGTTCAAAGGTCTGGTAGGTCTTGGGCACCTTGTCGCCCAAGGTCATCCGGTACATCTCCCACTGTCGGTACCGCTCAAGCCAATGTTTCCGGGCTATCTCTTTCTTTCGGTATGCCCCAATCTGCTTTTTGCTTCTGGGATCTACGGAATATGGATTCTTTTGGGGATTGGAGAAGTCCTTGATTTTCTGGATCTCTTCCGGCGTCCGGCCGGCGGTGGTCCATGGTAGAAGGACATGCTGGCAGTTCGGGTGAATGTTCAAATAGGTGTTTGCCAGATTATCCGGCCCGCTCGGGTCTATCTTCCCAAACGCATCCGCCAACGCCGGGAAATCCGGGTCTGTTCCGCTGCGGGAGTATACCCGGCCCTCATAGGGTGCGCAAATGGCGCAGGTGGTGCCGTGGCTGCTGATTTTGTACAAGTCCTGTTCTGGATCCGCACTCAATACGGCGGCAATCTCGGCTTGCCGGGAGGTTGTCCGGGTCACCATGGAGCAGTAGGTATGCAGGCTCCAACGCCTGCCCGCCCTATCCACAAACGCTGTGATCCCTTCTCGCCTCAAAGCTTCCACAAAGCCAGGTACCGCGGCGTTCACGCCCTTCCCCGTGGCCTGCATGGCCGCTACCTGCTCCAGACCTACCCGCCGGTATACATCCGGTTCCACTCGGCCCAGGATGGCGCTCTGAATGGTTGCCATCGCTGTCATAGCTGCATCGGTGATCTCGCCCATCAGCTGCTGCGTCAGCATCTGCACCAAGTTCATCTGCTCTCCGGTGAGGGCGGCTGCGTTCATGTACCCGGCCGCATGTTTTGCGGCGGTCTCCGGCACCTCCAACGCCTTGCGAGCCTCCGGCACCCGGACATAGAACTGTTTTTCAATCATCTTGGGGACATATTCCCAGGCGTCGTTTTCCAGCTTTCGGAGAATGGTCTGCACACGCTCTAGGCTTCCAATTACATGGTAATCTATGTCTCCTTTTGAACGTAGCCTTCCAATTTCATTTATAATCGCAGTCTCCGCCCGAAGATATATTTCAATCAGCTTTTGAATCTCTTTTTCGTTTGGAGCACGATTTAATGTTGGCATTTCTATTCCTTTCGGCGGTATTCCCCAAAATACTTTTCCTCTGCTTCTTTTCTCGCTTTGACAGCATCTTCTATTTTGTCGTATCTTCCAAGAGTCTTGTTTACACCGCTTATTTGAATTTGGGCAACCCATTTTTTCTTAGATTTACTCCAAGATACTCCTATGTGCCCGCTGGTATTGTCACTTCTCATTCCACTGTTCATCACATTTTGCTGTCTATTTACGAGTCTAAGATTTTTTAACCTGTTATCCAAGCGGTTCCCGTTTATATGGTCTATAACAATCCCTTTTATGCGATTTGGAAATGCAATATTGTGGAAAAGGGTGTGTTTCCCGTTATACCCAGTAGCCGCATAACCATTTGCGTTTAAGTTCCAACAATATGTGCTTGCCCAGGCGTTCCACACATCAAGGTCTACCAACATCTCCGCCGGCTTGTTGTTAAAAAATACATGAACAATCTTCCCATCAATGCGAAACCTATTTTGGGAGCGGGTGCGTTCCCCGATGGTATCAAGTACTTCTTTTCTCAAACAACCACAGCTTTTTACTTTTCCAATTCTTAAATCAGTTGTATGGGCAGAACACTCATTCCCGCAATCGCATTTACACCGCCAATAAACACGGTATCTCCCGGGCCGATATTCACGGCTTCCTTGCTTTTCAATGACGGTCAGCCGTCCAAACCTTTGCCCCATCAAGTCTACTGCCTTACTCATGCCGTTTTCCCTCTGCCTTTGCAGCACGGAACCCTTTGGCGCGCCCATAATTGAACGCCAGAAAGATCAGCTCTATGGGAGATTCTTTCATTTCATTCCACATGGCGAACGTTTCTGCTGTACTCAGCTGATATTTTGCCGAATCAAATTTCGTTTTTAGGACATACTTCTGAATTCTCTCAATCTCAGACATATTGAAAACCTCCTGATTGATTTTCACCAGAAGGTGTGGCATAATGAGATTTACCAAACCTTCGGGTGCGGTGCATAAGGCAATCGGGACTTGCTTGTCAGGGCTCCCCGGTTGCCTTATTTTTTGCCGAGTTCTTCGTCAGCCTTTTCCTCAAACCATTGAACTTTTGTTTTTCCTTGCTCTTTTAACCTTTTCTCTAGGGCTTCAACTCGTTCACGGCTTGATAAAACAGAAAACTGTTTTTTTGTTTTGCGACGCTCACGAAAATATTCGGCGCGGCTTTCTGGTGACACCGCCTCACCTCCTTTGTAGCGCACTACAATAATACATTGTAGCGCACTACAAGTCAAGAGGTTTTCTGTGTTTAATTGATTTAGTATCCTATCAGCGGATCGTGCAAAGATGTCGCATCAACGTATGTCCGGCCCTTGTTGGCGGCGATCTCCTCGTCAGTGATGCTGCCGAAGATGCCCGTTTCCTCCTCCAGCTTTTTGAGTTCCTTCTGGGCTGTATCCACATTGAGCAGCCCCGCTTGATAGGCGGAAACAATAGCCTCGGCCTTGCCCTTGGCAATCTCCGTCACTTCCTTGGCTGTCGGGCTCCAGAGGGGTGGGAAGTCAATTTCCAGATTGTCCGGCACCACTCCCCAGGCCGACATGGCCATAACGGGCAGCAGTCGCTCCAGCGCCGGCCGCAGCTTTGCTTCTCTCTGGCTGTTTACATAGTCATAATAATTCTGGAGATCGCTTTCGCCAGTGGCGTTCATACCCGCTGGAGAGCGTCCAAACAGTTTGGTCATGGGATAATGGCTGGCGCCGCACAGGTTCATGCACATACTTTCGTACACTTCCTGCAATCCAGTGAAGGTATACTGTGTATTCTTCATCTGGTCCCCTTTATTGACCAGCTGATAACCAAAATTGGAGCGCATGACAGACTGTGCCTGCATGACGTTCCAAAATCGCCTCTGCTGCTCGGTGGAGCCAAGGGAAAAAAGCTGCTCCAGGTTTTGGACCTCCATGGTATCAATATTGGCCCGGAAGGTCAACGCTGCCATATTGGCGCTGACATTGTCGTGGGCCACCACATCTTTGTACAGGGCCTCCACCTCGGACCCGCCCCAATACAGCTCAGCGATCTGCTCCAGATATGGCAGCTCCCGCCCAGTGAACCTCACAACTCTTGAGTGATGTACCCTAGCCACTGTACGCCCTTCGGCGTTGTTGATCATGTAGTACTCCGGCAGATTAAAGTCCGGATCAGATATGTCAGACACCAGACCCATATCAGGGACAATCCCGCACCATCGGTCCAGGATCATCAGCCCAGCGAAGCTTCCCGGCATAATGCTCTCCAGCTCCAGCGGCCTGTCCAGCATACTCTCCTGGCCGCGGATCAGGATAACGCCGGCCGCGCCGCCATACAACCTCCCCCAGCAGAGTCCCTGATTAAGCCGCTGCCGGAGCTGCGTCACCCGCTCGACCCGTGCCAGCTCATCCAGATACTTCGGTGTGAGAGATCCCCGGAGTTTATACCATTCCCGGAGCATGTCGTCTACCATCAGGCCGACCACGTTCTGAACCACCCAGTTGTCTCTGTAAAGAGAATTCAGCAGGGCATAGTTATCGGTCATCCGGGTCAGCGGGTACTCTGTGGCCTCCATGGGAGATTGTGAGCCGTATCCCAACCGGAACAGCGGGTTGCTGAATGCGTCCAGAACCGGCACTCCGTAATTTGGTTGTCCGCCCTTCGGCGTGCGCTTATTCCTTCTGGACACTGCTCAAACCTCCAATCAGGTATGGATCAAATCTCCAATCCGGCAGAGTGTTGACAAAGTACCGCAGGGCGTCCGGCCCGTGGTCCCGCTTCTTCAGGGGCTTGTCCTCCCCATGCTGGCTTGCCTTTTGGTCCCACAGGTAGGTTCCCATTTCTCCCAGCAGAGGCTTGCACCGCTCCCGGTTGATCAGCAGCTTGCGCCGGTGGATCAGGGTGGCCGTCCTCCGTATCCCCGCCAGCACATCATTGTCTGCCTGGATCACATACACACCCCGGCGGCGCAGCGCTGCGATGAAGCTGGCCGCCGACGGGTCCACAATGACGGCACATGGATTTTTCCCCATGAAGTCCTGAAGATCATCGGCGTACTCTTCATCGGTTTTCTGCCGGCCGCCATTGTCCCGGTCTCGGCTGTCCCACCTGTATTCCCGGTCCACATAGATGGTCCCGTCATAGTCGTAGATGTCCAGGAATACCGTAGGGTTGGTGGTGCCATAGTCGCAGGCTATACTTCTCACCCCATCGAAGTGAAGCGAGTCCGGGGCCCGCTCGTAGGTATTTGCCTCTGTGTCGAACATATCATAAATCAGGCCCTCGGACATCACCCAACGGCCTAAAATGAAGCGCTCATAAAAGACCCCTGCAAAGGTTGCTTTATAGCGGTTTTTAGTCTCCTGGTCCAAGGATGGGTTGTCGTCCATTGTGAAGTGGAGACGCAAGGCATTGTGCTTGTCCGCTTTGCAGATCCACTCCTTGTAGAACCAGTGTTCCGGCCCCTCCGGGTTGCAGTTGAACCACAGCCTGGCCCCAGCTACCGAGCATCGGGCCAGGGCCTGCTCCACAAAGGATCGAGGCATCAGTGCCGCCTCATCCAGCAGCACCCCCGCCAGGGTTATGCCCTGGATCAGCGCGGCACTCCCCTCATCCTTTCCGCCAAAAAGGTAGATGCGGTTTTCCCTCTTGCCCCGGCGGGCCAGGATCATGTGCGCCGCTCGGTTATACTGGATAAAAAAATGCTGTCGCAGATAGGTCACGCCCAACAGAGGGGTCACTATATTGCGCTCTACCGCTCCCACACTTTTCCCACAAAGTGCGAAAGCCCGCTCGGTGAAATTGCCCATCGCCCAAAGGAAAAAGGACAGTGCCATTACGGATGTCTTTCCGCTACGCACCGCGCCATCACAGATCAGAGCCTCATAGCCGCTATATGGAAATCGAAGGATCTTGCGCTGCTTTTCAGAGAAGCCCACTGTCCTGTTCCTCCTTCAGCGAGCGGGTAATGGGGTCGTCTTCCGCCTCAGCGCCTCCACCGGCAGCCCCAGGAGTGAACATGCCCAGGTTTTTACCAAGCAGCTCCATCGCCTTCAGCGCACCCTTGGAGTCAAACACATAGTTTCCCGATTCTACCCATTCTTTCTGATCTCGGTCGTAGGCCATCACCGGCTTTGCCTCCATACAGCGGCGGTAGACCTCCATCACATGCAGGCTAATGGTCTCCGGACTGATTCCCAGCTGGCGGCACAACTCATTCGCGCGCGCGCGCCTGTACGCGGAGACCTTGGGCGACCTTAGCAGCTTACACGCCTGCACGGCCGCGGAGGCGTTTTTCTTTCCCGGGGTGTACCCGGCCCGGATGGCGGCCTGCGTCCCATTTCCGTCCTTTTCGTATTCCTCAACGAACAAGCGTTCTTTCCGCGTCAGCAGCCGCTCCAATTCCTCCAATCCCATTTTCTCGTATTCGGCCATGACGCTGCCCTCCTCCCGCCAGGCTGAAAATCTTCCTTCCCACCCATCGTACCACACTTTCCGCAGCGCGTGCCCAATTTATCGGGCACACTAAAAATTTTTTGTGCGGCCCAGCAGGTAGTCCGCTGACACACCAAAAAGGTCCGCCATCCGGCAGATCGTCTCTGTGGATGGGTCCGCCTCTCCCCGCTCGTAAACCGCGATCATGTTCTTGCTCAACCCACACAGCTCAGACAGGGCCCGGCGACTCAGCCCCTTCCGCTCCCGCAGCCTCCGCAGACGCACCGAAAAGGTCTCATTCATTCTGCTTTTTCCTCCTCCCATGGCGTTTTGTGCTGCTCTCCAGCGGCAAAACCCATCGTATGTACGCCGCCGAAAATCCGCTTTCCCCATCTTCCCGGACCTCCCGCTCTACCACACGGGCTTCCGGCGGCACCTTCACCGTTCCCGCTCGCCTGACCGGAATCGGTGTGGTATAAACGGACTGTTTGAGCCCCTGGGAATGAGACCATGCCCGCTCCCCACCATAGCCCGCGTTTCGGATCATGTACCGGGCCACCGCGGTATAGTCTCCAGTGGCATCCAGCATCCGGTATGAAAACTCCTCCGGCGGCCAGTGCTTTGCAATCAGATCCCAGGCCATGGCATCCATGACCACATGGTGATGCAGCCGCACAGGCCGCCCCGTCTTTGCGGACACGCTGGCAGTCACCAGCCACCAGGTCAGCTTTTTCCCAGTAGCTTTTTTGTATGCCCTGGCAAGCCTCCGCATAAAATTCCTTGCGATCCGCTTCGCTCCATCCTTGGTGGCGGGCAGCCTGGCATCGGAGTACTTCAGTGTCAGGAAGAGATCTCCTCCCTTGCAGTTTGCGTTGAACTGGCGGGCCAGGACCAACACCGCCTCCTCCTCGTTTCTCTTGACCTGTTTCGCAGATGACTTTCCTCTCCTGGCTCCCCTCGGCCGGCCCCCACGTGTTTCCATCAGCACGTCCCGCACCTCCACGGCTCGTCCTGATATGATCCGATAGCGCATCAGCTGTTTCACCCTATTCTCCTCCCTGTAGATTGATGGTGGTCGAGTTCTTAGCGGTCTAAGGGCCCCGTATAGGAACGCGCGCGCGTTCCTTATTATATATAAATGAACCTCTGCGCTGCCTCCGGCGTACCGGACGCACCGAACAGGCCCATTTCAGAAGGGGCAGACTCACTGGCCCGCCCCTTCTCCAAATTCCTTAATTTTCCTTTTTATAGGCTTCCACGATTTTTTTGCGGTCTTCCTCACTTGTGATGACCATCAGCTGCCCGTAACTGATTTTCCTCCTCCGCGCCTCGACGCAAAGGGCAATCAGCTCTATGTTCGCCATGTATCGCTCCTCCTTCCCCAGTCTTTCCGATCAATGTAAGGGCAATCTGCACCTGAGCTCCAATCCCCAGGCGCCGGAGATCTATATCCATATAGCAGCGCCTCCTTATAGTTGGGATATAGTACTATTTGTTTCTCCGCTATCCGTCACCGTATAGGTGTTTCCTCTTATCCTTCATTCTCTTACACTGAGGATTGACGTCGGCCATACTCCGGCCCTCTGCCGGGCGCCCCGTATTTCCTACCATTACCCCACGTAGGTACGCAGGCCTTCAGATCAACAGGGCGTCCGGCAAGCCAAAAGAGGTCCGGGCGGGTGAGCGATCCCACCCGGCAGAAGGCTGGAGTACAATTCTCTTATTCCATGTCCATTCTACCTACATCCAGGCTCTCAAAATAAAACCTCACCTGATGCGGCCGCGGAATTACCAGCCCAAACCGCACAGCATTGCGATATGTAACGCTGTCTCTCATAAGCGCGGTCGGCATATTCTCAACCATCTTTCGGAACGTCTCTATGGACATTGTGCTTTTATAGTGGTTGCAGCTCCGGCAAGCAGGGAACATATTGTCTACGGTGTCGCTCCCTCCGCAATGAAGCGGCTCAAAATGGTCCACTTGCATATCCTCATACCGCAGTTCGCAACCACAGTATGCGCAATGACCATCCATTTTTTGATAGACTTCAATGCGCTCCGCCTTGGTAAGCCTCCTTCTGTTTTCCATACGATCTCCCCTCAACCGCGTACACTTCTGGCAGCGATCCAGCTGGCCGAAGGCCACGCACATGTCGCAGTCGCCGCACAC
>ERZ1643249.1214-NODE-1214-length-26259-cov-5.105862_pt1 | contig 26259 bp, 24 predicted proteins | sample MGYA00579263_ERZ1643249 | MGnify/ENA primary metagenome ERZ1643249 (study PRJEB29033, sample SAMEA4952264) | chicken gut metagenome | biome: Broiler Chicken; feature: Gastrointestinal Tract; material: Caecum | place: Ireland | collected 2018 | study: Broiler...
CTTTTCCTTTTTGCTGCTGATAGCAGCGCACAATGGCTTTTCCAAGCGGATGTTCAGAAAACTGCTCTGCAGCCGCACAAAATGCATAAAGCCGCTCTTTTGAAGCATAGATAGGATCAGCCTTCACTTTTACTACCTGCGGTGTCCCGTTTGTAAGTGTACCGGTTTTATCAAACACAATTTTCTTAACTGCGGAAAGGCGTTCCAGCGCGTCCCCCTCACGCACCAAAAAACCATGTTTGGTAGCATTCCCAATAGCGGCCATAATGGCTGTCGGTGTCGCCAAAACTAACGCGCAGGGACAAAATACAACCAGAATCGTGACAGCCCGAATAATTTCTCCGGTAAAAATCCAAGTAAGGGCGGCTGCCGACAGCGCGATTATGACAATCCATGTAGCCCATCGGTCTGCAATCCCTACAATTTTTGCCTTCCCTGCATCTGCGGATTGAACCAAACGGATCATCCGCTGTATCGAACTATCCTCACCGACTTTTTGTGCTTCCATTTCAAATGAACCAAACTGATTGACCGTCCCGCTCGAAACAGAATCTCCCACTGATTTATCTACCGGCAGTGACTCTCCCGTCATAACTGCCTGATTAACCGAGGTTAGTCCCGATAGGATTACACCGTCCACCGGAATCGTTTCGCCGGGTAAAACACGCAAAACATCCCCAACTTTGACTTGTTCGGCCGGAATAACCGTCTCTTTCCCGGATACAATCCTTCGCGCTGTTTGCGGGGTTAAACGCACCAATTTTTCGATTCCTGCCCGTGCCTTTGCTACCGTAAGTTCCTCCAATAGTGCGCCAAGCTGCATAATAAAAGCTACTTCACCTGCGGCAAAATCTTCCCCAATACAAACAGACGCAATCAAGGCCAACGATACCAATACATCCGCCTTAATATCGAAGGATGTAATCAAACCGATCATTGCTTCAAGTATGATAGGAATACCACATAGTATAATGGCGACCCATGCAATATCAAACGGCAGCGGGCTGACGCCAAGTATGCTGATAATAAGAGCAGCCCCCGCTATTACCAGCAGTATTATATCTTTTTTTGTTCCACCAAGCTCCAGCAAATGTTCCAGTTGTTCCATTCTCTTTTTCAAAGCGAGTCTCCTCCTTTATACCTATATGGGTATATGTATATTATACTAATATGGCGATCGGCTGTCAAGACATAAAGTAAAGTCCCGCTAAAAAGCGGGACTTTACTAAAAAAAACAATGTCAGGAATCTTGCAAAATATTTGATTTGCAGTCCTCATTGTAAAAAAGAAAACGCAGATCGCCGTTTCGCTCAAAGATTTAGACGGCATCTATTTCATGTTGGCAAACCGTTCTACAGCTTTGGTAAAGCTCTCAATCGTCTTATCTGCATCGCCATGTTCAATGCCGTCCCGAACGCAGTGCTTGATATGCCCCTCCAAAACCACTTGCCCACATCTATGCAGCGCCGACTTGGCCGCATTGATTAATGACAGCATATCTTCACAAGGCACATCCTCATCCACCATCCGGTCGATTGCCTGTACCTGGCCGATAACCTTTTTAAGCCTGCGGTGCAAATTATCCGCATCCATACATTGCCTCACGATTTCACCTCCATATACCAATAACGGTATATGTATATTATATGACTTTTCTTGTCCCTGTCAAGTTTCCAGTCATTTCTATCCTGCTAGGGGATCCTGATTTATGTCGAACCGATATCATTTTATTTTAGAAATAATGTTTACATCGTAATTATTTTATTTTGCAATATCCATAAAAACACTTGTTCTCAATATAAATTTAAGATATAATTCTTTATAAGATTCCCTGTAAAATACATAAAATCAGGAGGCTTTTATGATACCCGATCATACCACATTCGATATACAGAAAGATTTATTATTTTCCCAGTTAGGGGATCATAAAAAAATGGTCCTTTCCACCTCAGCTGAGAACAAAGTTTCTTCCCGGATGGTAAGCGTTATTATTTTAGACACTGCATTTTACTTGCAAACTGACCGAACGATGCGTAAATTTACGCAGCTTCAAACAAATCCCTATGCTGCGCTGTGCTTTGAAAATACACAGATTGAAGGGATTTGTTCTGTTGTTGGCAGGCCATGCGAAAACAGTGCGTTTATTGCGCTTTACCGAAAATACTTCCCGCACGCATACACACTATATACTGGTCTCCCGAATGAAATATTGGTCAAGTTTTCTCCGAATTATCTTAAACGATGGCTCTATGAAGGAGAGAAACCCTATGAAGAGATATTTGACTTTTCTACTCGAACTTATTTAAAAAACGCTTATTTCCCTGAATAGGTAAACCTTCCGCTTTTCTTTATTTGAAATATACAGTGGAAGGGCAAACATCTGTACCATTCTCAAAAAACAAGCGCCGGAATCACACTTTAAACCTAAGAGATGATTCCGGCGCAATTTCTGCTTACGGGCATTTTTCTTAAACTTAAATACGGAAGAGCCGTCAAGGCATCCATTTTATATTGCAAAAGCATCTTACACTTTTATTTTTCTATCTTCTGCTTTCTGTGAAACAGCGCCGCACAAACCGGTGCCGCAAGGCAGAATAGCACCGGCCAAATCAACACAGAGACGGGAAGCGCGCATGTTTTAAAGATCGGCTGAAAAATCGGCAGATAAACCACGCACAAAAGAATGGAAAGAGAAAATAAAGCCGCCGCAATCAGTTTTTTATTGTCAAACCAATTGATTGTAAAAAGCGTCCGTTCTTCGCTTTTGCACTCAAAAACATGTAAAAGCTGAGCAAAAATCAAAGCAAACAGCGCACCGGTACGTGCTGAAATAAGATCGCCGGTCATGCGGTATACAACTGTAAACGAAGCCAATGTTGCCAACCCGATCAGAATACCGCGGACAATAATTTTTCCGGCAAGCCCGTTTGAAAACACACTTTCATTTGGTTTTCGCGGCGGCTTTTGCATCACTCTCCGGTCGTACGGTTCAAGCCCTAATGCTATTGCGGGAAGGCCGTCTGTCACCAGATTAACCAACAAAATTTGTATTGGAAGCAAAATAACCGGCATGTGAAACAGCATTCCTAAAAACATTGTAAGGACTTCTCCAATATTACAAGAAAGCAAGTAGCGGATAAATTTTCGGATATTATGATATATACTTCTTCCCTCAGCAACTGCATTTACAAGTGTTGTAAAATTATCATCTAAAAGGATCAGTTCACTTGCCTCTTTCGTTACGTCCGTACCGCTTTTCCCCATTGACACGCCAATATCTGCTTCCTTTACTGCCGGAGCATCGTTAACGCCGTCTCCGGTCATCGCGGTAATTTGCCCGTTCCTTCGAAAAGCGCGCACAATCCTCAGTTTGTGCGCGGGGGTAACGCGTGCAAAGACAGCTGTTTCCTTCACAGCTTCCGAAAGCTCCTGGTCGCTGAGCCGGTCAAGTTCTGCCCCTGTCAATATGTGTTCCTTCTCTGTCAGGATTCCTACTTGCTTCGCAATGGCTGCTGCCGTATGCTTATGGTCCCCTGTAATCATAACCGTACGGATACCCGCGCGGCGGCATTTGGCGATACTTTTTCCAACCCCCTCCCGCGGAGGATCGATCAGCCCTGCAAATCCAAGAAAAACAAGGTTTTCTTCTGTTTCATCCGCACCAGATACAATTTTATATGCAGCACCTATCACACGCATAGCGCGATCTGCCAAGCGATCGTTCTGTTTCAGCAAAGCCGCCCGGCGTCCGGCATTTATCGGGACAACCCTCCCCCTTTCCCAAACGGCGGTGCACCTGCTCAACAGGATGTCGGGTGCGCCTTTTACAAACAGGAATCGTTCTCCCGCTTGATTTTCAACTGTCACACTCATCCTTTTACGCGTACTATCAAAAGGTATTTCCCTTATCCGCCGATAAGCGGCAGATTCCTGTCTGCAAACTGGTTTGGACAAAGATATCAGCGCTTGTTCCGTTGGAGAGGAGAATCCCTCTTCCCCTGCCTCGGCACTGCTGCAAAGGCAGAAGCAGCGCAGCAACATTTCATGCTCCGGATTTTTCCTATCAAGGCCGGATGCAGGATATTCGCCGGATGCAGTCAAAATTGTAGTCGCGGTCATTTGATTTTGGGTAATCGTTCCCGTCTTATCCGAACAGATAACGGTGGCGCAGCCGAGTGTTTCTACCGCATGCAGCCGCCGTACCAATGCGTTTTTCTTCACCATACGGCTTACTGCAAGCGCAAGAGAAATGGTAACCACCGCACAAAGCCCCTCCGGAACAGCTGCAACCGCAAGGCTCACGCCGGTAATCAGCATATCGAACAGCGCTTCCCCGCGCAGTACGCCCGTAATGCTTACTACGGCACAAATCAACAGGCATCCCGCCGCAATATATTTTGAAAGCTGTCCCAGATGTTTTTGCAGCGGCGTTGGCTCCTCTTCGATTTCTGTCAGCATACCGGCTATCTGTCCCATACGCGTATGCATACCCGTTTGTTCCACTTGGAAGATACCGTGCCCGCTTTTTACCGTACATCCCATACTGACTTCATCATGGATTTGTTTTTGTACTGCCGCAGATTCCCCTGTCAGCATAGATTCATCGCAGGAAAGCCCTGTACAGGAAAGCAATTTGCCGTCAGCAGGGATACGTCCGCCGGCGGAAAGAAAAACTTCATCGCCGGGCACTACTTCTGCCGCATCAATCTGGCATGCCTTTCCGTCACGCAGCACCTTCGCAGCAGGGGAGGCCATGGCCCGAAGCGATTCAAGTGTACGCTCTGTCCTAAATTCCTGTACAAATCCCAAAAGCCCGTTCATCAAAACAATAACTGCAATTGTGACCGCTTCGACATATTCCCCCATGATAAGCGAAACCGCCGTACACACCAGCAGTACAAGTGTCATTACGTCTTTAAACTGGGTAAAAAACAAAGCTGCCGGATGCTTTTTCTTACCATTTTTCAAAAGATTCGGACCATATTTCTGTAGCCGCCGCAATGCTTCATCCGTACTGAGCCCGCGCCGCGCTATTTTTTCCTTTTTGTCCTCAGCAGCCGGTGCCTTCACCTGTCCCCGCAGCTCCTTTGGCTGATTGCCGTCCTGATCCGACTGAACCGATGCCGCAGCAATTTTCTTTGCCGGAGCTGCAGAAAAATCCCGATCCAAAAGCGCGAGCAGTTTCATCTTCATTCTCCTTCCGCTATTTTTAGCGTTTGTCTATTTCTATTCCAAAAGCCCTGTTTTCATGCCCAGCCTTTCTTTTTTAATCCATTGGCGGTATAATAGAAAAAACAATCTGACGCCGTTTATTAAGGAGGATTCCGTCATGACAGAACAACAAAAAAACCGCATTGCGGCAGCCTATGAGAAAAACAATATGAAACTCACTTTTTTAAAAGCAGAGGACAGTATTGCAAGCGTGCTGTCCAGCCGCATACCGGAAGGCAGTGTCGTTTCCTTCGGCGGATCTGTTACACTGGAAGAATGTGGTGCTCTCGATAGTCTGCGTAAAATGGATCAAGCCGGTCGTATCCATTTGCTTGACCGTGACCGTCCGGGATTAAGCCGTATAGAAGTAGAAGAGCTTTTTCGAAGGACTTTTTCGGCAGATGTCTATCTAACCAGTACCAACGCCATGACCGAAGACGGGTGGCTTTTCAACGTCGACGGTAATGGAAACCGCGTATCCGCTATGATTTTTGGCCCCAAAAAAGTACTTGTTTTTGCTGGAGAAAATAAACTCGTTGCCAATAAAGCGGCCGCAGAAGATCGTGTTCGCCGTATTGCCGCCCCCAAAAACGCCGCACGCTTAAAAAGAAATACACCTTGTGTCAAAACCGGGCACTGTATGGCATGTCACAGCTCCGAGCGCATTTGTTGTTCTTCTGTATTTTTGGGGCAGCAGCGTGAAGTTGGGCGCATTGAAATTATTTTAATGGAAGGATCGTTTGGATACTGATGAAAGCACAGAAAAAAACCAATGTACTGCGTCTTTTGGATCAGGCGCATATTGCATACGAAGCGTTTGAATATAATATATCGGATGGCAAAACAGATGCTGTAAGCGTTGCACAAAAGCTGCAAGTCCCTGTAAATACGGTATATAAAACGCTGGTGACGATGTCGGACGGCCTAAATCTAAAGGCGGCGGCGCATGCTGCCGGCGTCAAAAGCTTAGAAATGCTTCCGCAGGCAAAGCTTTTACCTCTTACCGGATATGTACACGGCGGCTGTTCTCCCATTGGGATGAAAAAGCCTTTTCCCACTTTTTTGGATACTTCTGCGCAAAACCTTCCGTCCTTTTTTGTAAGCGCCGGAAAAGTCGGGATAAACGTCCGTCTCTCCCCCAAAGACCTATCCGATTATATCGGCGCTTCTTTTGCTCCTGTCTCAAATCCTGTATAAAAGCCTTTGACACTCCGCTGCATCTGCTTGACGCAGTGGAGTTTTTTTACACAATCTTCGGAAAACATCTCTACAATATATTAGAAACAAAAGATATAACAAAATATGATATCTCATTTCCGATAAAATAGTTTATTTTTCTCACTATTTCGTTATAATGTTCCTATCTTATTTCATACTCCCGGCTCAAAGCACATTGGCTTTCTCCTGCGCGGATTCGTGCCACAATTTCTTCCCGTATCCCAACCGGATACTGTTTCATCCCCTTTTTCCCAGACATACTAAGCCCCCCTGATGCAGACTTTTATTATCCTGCATCAGAGGGGCTTTTTGTCACTGTATGTTTTTATCAGATCGGTTTATTATTGAAATAAAATTTTTTCTTATGCGGTCTCGATACTGCTTGCCTCTTGTAAAGAAAGCTTCTGTACCGCGTTTTCACGCATTTTATATTTTAAAATCTTTCCGGCTGCATTCATTGGAAAACTGTCTACAAAGTCGACATACCGCGGAACTTTATGCTTGGCCATATGGGAAAGAACATATTCTTTCAACTCTTCTTCCGTCATGTTTTCTCCTGGTTTCAAAATTACGCATGCCATAATTTCTTCCCCGTACTGCTTATCCGGAACGCCAATCACCTGCACATCCGAAACCTTCGGATGTGTGTAGATAAAATCCTCTATCTCTTTAGGATAGATATTCTCTCCGCCGCGAATGATCATATCTTTAATCCGCCCGGTAATTTTATAATTTCCGTTTTCATCCCGCCGCGCAAGATCACCTGTGTGCAGCCATCCATCTGCATCGATCGCAGCTGCTGTCGCCTCCGGCATCTTATAATATCCTTTCATAATATTATAACCGCGCGCAACAAACTCACCATCTACATTATCGGGCAGTTCTTCGTTTGTTTCCGGATCTACGATCCGGCATTCCACACCGAACATGGCGCCTCCTACTGTATTTACACGCGTTTCAATGGAATCTGTTGTCTTACTCATCGTGCAGCCCGGAGAGGCTTCTGTCTGCCCATACGTAATGCAGATTTCTGTCATATGCATTTTCTCTATAACATCCTGCATCACTTTCACCGGACAAGGGCTCCCCGCCATGATACCTGTACGCATATAAGAAAAATCTGTTTTTTCAAAATCCGGGTGGCCAAGCATCGCGATAAACATAGTGGGGACGCCATGAAAAGCCGTGATTTTTTCTTTGTTGATACAGTCCAGCCCTTTGCGCGGAGAAAACGCAGGAATTGGACACATTGTCGTGCCATGTGTTACAGCTGCCGTCATCGCAAGAACCATGCCAAAGCAATGGAACATCGGAACTTGTATCATCAATCGGTCTGCAGTCGAAAGATCCATACAGTCGCCGATCGCTTTGCCGTTATTGACCACGTTATAATGTGTAAGCATTACACCTTTTGGAAAACCGGTTGTACCAGATGTATACTGCATATTGCAAACATCATGCTTACTGATTGCGGCAGCCCGGCGATAAACTTCTTCTATCGGCACACGGTCGGCCAAAGCAAGGCTTTCTTCCCATGTATAGCAGCCCTTCTGCTCTGATTCACAGGTAATAATATTCCGCAGGAACGGCAGGCGCCGCAAATGGAGCGGATGCCCCTTTTGTGCGGTTTCCAGTTCGGGGCAGAGCTCTTTTATAATACCAATATAATCGGAATCCTTATATCCGTCTATCATAACAAGCGTATGCGTATCCGATTGGCGCAGCAGATATTCCGCTTCATGAATCTTATACGCCGTATTTACGGTTACCAATACAGCGCCGATTTTTGTAGTAGCCCAAAACGTGATATACCACTGCGGGACATTTGTCGCCCAAATCGCCACATGATCTCCCGGACGAACGCCCATCGCAATGAGGGAACGGGCAAAAGTATCCACATCATCACGGAATTCCGCATAAGTACGGGTATAATCCAACGTTGTATAGCGGAAAGCATATTGATCCGGAAATTCTTCCACAATGCGGTCTAAGACTTGCGGAAACGTCAGATCAATTAAAGTTTCTTTTGGCCAAACATACTTTCCTGTTTTAGCGTTATTTTCATACAATCTTCCGCTTTTCTGCGGTGCCTCCATATACTGGCTCATATAGTTTGCAAACTGTGGGAAAACAATCCCGGCATCGTTTAAATCCGGCGCATACCGTTTGAGCCATTCCAAAGAAATATATCCTTCATAATTGATGGAGCGCAAAGCCCGCATCATCGCATCCACCGGGAGATCGCCGTCCCCCATCATTTTATAAACGGTTTTCCCATTTTCTACAATCGAATCTTTAATATGCGTATATTTGATATAAGCGCCAAGATTCTGGACAGTCTTTTCCGGTGATTCCCCTGCATAGCGATAAGGGTGATGCATATCCCAAAGCGCACCGATTGCATCGCTCTCTACACGATTCAACAGCTCTCTCAGCCGTGCAGTATCTGCATAAACGCCATTTGTTTCAACGAGCAGTGTTACATTTTTTTCCTCGGCATACGGGATTAATTGGCTAAGCGCATGTAAAACAACTTCATCGTCCACTTCTCCATTCGGCTGTGCAGTCAAATCACCCAATACGCGGATAAACGGCGTTCCAAGCTGATGTGCCAAATCGATATAGCGGCGCAATTGTGCCACATTTTCCTCCTCCTGATCAGCAAAGCGCAGCGCACATCCTGACGACAGGCAGCAGATTTCCAGATGCTTTTTGCGAAGCGTCTCGATTGTTCTCGGCAGATTATCTGCACAAAACGGCTTGGCATTGACCGAAAAGATCTCATCCCCAAGTCCCCGCATTTCCACACCGTCAAAACCAAAATCTTTTGCCATAGAATAAATGTCCTCCCAATTAAAGTCCGGACATCCCAATGTTGAAAAAGCCAGCTTCATGTCGCATCTCCTTATCTCTGATTTTTAATCGGGGAAGACCTTTCTACATAAAAAAGGCCTTCGCCCCTGCTTACACGCAAGAGACGAAAGCCTTTACACTTCCGCGGTACCACTCTGCTTGACGAAATACGTCCACCTCACTGCACTTATTCAAAAAGTGCCGCCCGTATAACGGCGGGAATCCCGTACCGGCTTAATGGCCAAATACCGTTGGTCCGGTCTGCTCCAGGGCGAGAAAAGCTGTTATCTGCACCGCGTCACACCATATCGCGGTTCTCTGAGCCAGTTGAAACAACCTGCTCCCTTTCACTGCATTTCATTTATGATAGCATGATTTTTTCTATTTGTAAATGGGAAAATAAAGATTTTCCGATAGTATGCTGTACTTCGCCAAACGCAAAATATACAATTAGTATATTTAAGATGTAAAAATACTTTTGTTAGTCCAAAATCTTTCGAATAGCCCACCTATGCACTACAATAGTGACAATCGGTCCCAACACGTCTGATACAGGCTCTGCAAAAAATGCCGCTTTCGCACCCCAGAAAATCGGAATGATAAAAAGAGAAGCAAAATAGACAAATTTCCGAAAAAAGGACAAAAACAAGGAAAGCTTTACCTGTCCCATAGCTGTAAAGCCATCAACCAGTTCATACTGGATACCCAATGGAAGGATCGCCAATGTAAAAATCTTGATTGCTTCAAATGCCTCCGCCTGTAAAGAAACGTCCGGCGTAAACAACTGTGTAAAAAGAGGGCCAATTAATCTTGATAAGACGAACATCAGCGTAACAAATCCCAAGCACAGCAATAAAATATATTTTTGTGCCTGCCGTACCCTGTCATGTTGACGCGCACCATAGTTATACGCCAAAATTGTTTGCGTTCCACCGCTAATTCCTCCAAGCGGCATCGTCACAATCAGCATAAAGCTCTGCGCAATCGTCGCGCAAACCACCAGCCGATCGCCGAGCCCTCCGCCTCCGTAATACTGTAAAACCGCATTCATCGCAATGATCATCACATTATCAATTGCAATGATCAAAAAAGGCGAAAAGCCAAGTGCCAATATCTGACGGGCAACAGAAAACCGATATCCGCCGAAAGTAATGCGGACCTGAACCTTTTTTCCAAATAAAACGAACAGCACATACGCGCAACTAACCACCTGTGAAATAACTGTAGCAAGCGCAGCACCTTCCACACCCATGTCAAAGGCAAAAATAAAAATGGGATCCAATACAATATTCATTACAGCGCCGAGGACAACGGATAACATCCCTTTCTTTGCAAATCCCTGACAGATAATGAACTGATTCAGTCCCACAGAGAGCAAAGCGAAAGGGGTTCCGCAAAGATACACCCAAAAATATCCATCTGCATAGGGATATGTCACATCGCTTGCGCCGAATAACCGCAGCATTGGCTCGCGCAAAGGGAAAAAGACTGCCATCAGGAAGACGGAACAAATACAGATCATCAAGAAACTATTTGCTAATATCTTTTGTGCTTCCTCTTCTTTCTTGGCGCCCATCCGCATACTCAAAAGCGGCGAACCGCCCAATCCAATCAAAGAAGCAAACGCAGATATCATTGTCACCACCGGCGCGCATACGCCTACGCCCGCCAGTGCAGTATCTCCGATAAGCGGAATATTGCCAATATAAATGCGATCTACAATGCTATAAAGCACACTGACAAACTGTGCTACCATACTGGGGATGGCAATACGCCAAACCAACGATTTTATAGGATCGTTTTCAAGATCATTTTCAAGCTTCATATATGCCCCCGTAAACCATTAGATTTCAAACAGGTTCTATTGTAGCTATGTTTGCTGTAAAAAGCAAGCGAAGGCATAGAAAACGCATCTGACGCATGTTATAATAAACGCAAAATACAACTGCATAGTTTAGGGTTAGTCTTTTCGGCCGTACTGGCTTTCCCAAGAGGCACCTAACCGGCCGATTGTGCCGAAGGCATCCCCGGCATACCTTACAACAAAAACACTTTGATCCGTTTATACTTATAGTTAAAACTCTCCGGCCTTTCGTTATCATTTGAGATAACTTTATTTTGCTTTGCGGCAAAAGCAAAAAAAGCCGATTCCTGCGGCGATAGTTGCCGCAACCCCGATATAAAATCCCGGTAAAGCATATTGAAAGCTTTCGGCTATATCTACCCCGGCTAAGTTCGGGATATCATAAAAAAACGTCCCTATTTGAATTCCCATAGTACTTCCCGCCGGGATTGTCAAAAAGTCGAACACTTCCATAGCCAACAGCATGACGATCCCGCTCGTTCCACACAACATACGCCGCTTGCTGTTCACAAAGGGGTACCATATTCCAAACAAAAGCAGCGTTGCCGCCGCTGCTGCCACAGGGTGCTGCAACACATAAACCCCCGGTATTTCCGATATACCGCGATACCCAAACCAAGCAAGGCCCATTGTCAGCAAAACAATAACAAACAAAAAAAAGACACCTGTCTGCATCAAGCGGTATTTTCGAATTTTTTCAGAGAACCTACATATATTTTCGGTTTCTGTACTCTGCTTTAAAGGATGAGAATCGGACTTTAAAATAGCATTATAATAGTCGGCACAGTGCCGGCATTCACCCAGATGCGCCTCTACAATCTCCCGGCTTTGCAGGCTCAGCGCATGATCATGATACAGCGGGGCGATATCCTGAATCAACGAACAGTTATACTTCATAACCATAATCCTCCTTTAATCTTTTCCGCAGCAGTTTTTTTCCTCGATAAAACAAAACCTTCGCAGAAGCCTCTGATATATTAAGCAGCGCCGCAATTTGTACATATGGCAGATCTGCAAAAATCCGATACACCATAACATCCCGCATATTATCTGTCATACCATTTAAAATGTCCCGTGCCCGTGCCGTTATCTGCTGCTCTTCAACAGTTTGTTCTATCATATTTTCCGTATTGGGTTCGCACTTCATTGCCTCATATGGAACCAATCTTTTTTTCTGTTTCCGCATCAGCATATAAAATCGATTTTTAGCAATTTGTATCAGCCATGTTTTCACTTCGCATTGCCCCTTAAATTGAGGAAGGGACAAATAGGCCTGATAAAATGTTTCCTGTGTACATTCCTCGGCGAGTTCTGCATCATATTTGCTCAGCCGAAGCAGAAACCGATAAACTTCACCGTAATAAACAGAAAAAATCCGCTCAAAATCTTCCACATCGTCCTCCTTTCCGCTGCCTATACCTTTAGTTGCAGTACAACACGAAAGGTTACATAGAAAATTTAAAAAAGCGAAAGCTTTTCGAGCTCCCGCTAAAATCTGCAACAATATTTCTTTGTCTATCCTGTATCTTTATGCTGTGAAATCGCCGTACCGCATTCGGCTGCGGGGATCTCCCTTTATATTCACCATATAGCACGCCATATTGCCTTATTTACTATCCGGTTATAAATAAATATTACACGAGAACAGAGGGATCTTATGAAACAAAAAAATACGTTTACCCGCATTTATGAGATTGTACGCCAAATTCCAGTTGGATCTGTTACCACCTATGGCCAGATTGCACTTTTGCTCGGCAATCCCCGAATGTCACGCGTGGTCGGTTATGCGCTGCATGTAAATCCAGAGCCCGGTATCATTCCTTGTCACCGCGTCGTAAATCGCTTTGGAGGACTTAGCTCGGCTTTTGCTTTTGGAGGAGAAAATCAACAAAGGATCCTATTGGAGGATGAAGGCGTCTCTTTCTTGGAAGACGGCCGGGTCGACATGAAAAGGCACATGTGGTACGGGCCGTCATTCTAAAAGTGCGAGATAATATCCTGCCAACGTCTCTTCAGGCATAAACAGCAGCAGCCCTAAAAAATCAACTTTCTTTTCTGTCCACGCCGCGTGTGCAAGCAGTTTCCCAATGCAGACAGCACGCACTTTTTTATCAAAAAAACGTACGGCCGAACGTATTGCGGTAACGGATATCCCCTTCTCTGTTTTTATTTCTTCCGGCAGAGAAACTCCGTTTGACGCCTCGCTTATTCGGATGCGGAAGCGTTCTGCCGAATAAACCTTTTCTGGAGAAAGTTCAAAAATTTCTCCAGCCCGTTCCGCGCAGGAACGAAGAAAATCTGCATAACGCAGGCTGTGCGTTATACGGTATCTTTTGGAAAGATATCCTTGTATCCTTGCCAAAGTCAGGGCCTCTCTCTGCGATGGCTTTGGGCTGAATTTCAAACCGCATGCCTTGTTCAAAGCTGTCATATACGGCGTATTCCGGGAAGCAATATGCAAAAAGCTGCCTTTTATAAAAGTGTATGCAATCCCTTCATATACGTCAAATTGTTTCATCGTATCAAGATATCCCAACCGAATATTCCGGGCAATCTGGCTTTTATCAAAAACCAGCATAGGTCCTAGATTCCAGTAGGAACGGATGAGTTTCAAATCTTTTGCTTGGGATAACGTGGGACGGCGGCTGAAAATACTGTCCAAATCCACTGCAATAATATGCTCCGCCCCGCCGCGCAACGCAAGCCCAACAGGGATGTTGTCCCAGTATCCTCCGTCTGCCAAAAGCTTTCCTTCTACCCGGCGCAGTTTTACGGCAGGGAAAACTGCGGATGAGGCCAATAGATAATCATGCAGCTTCCCCTCCGGAATTTCATCGCAAAACCGCTCAACCGGTTTTCCAGAGGGGATATCCACACATACAATCCCGCATCGAATAGAGCTTTCCCGCACGGCCTTTTCTCCGCAATACCGCACAAGTAAACGTTTTAACGGGGAGGCATCCATTGCCCCCTGTGTCGGATATTGCCGCAAAACCTCTTTCACCATTGCAGCAGCTTTCTGTTTTGGCGGCAAAGTATCATCAATATCAATGCGGAATATCATATCTGTCCGCAGGTTTTTCCACAAAGCCTGTGCACTGTCAAAACTTCCCGCAGCAATCACTGCAGCATTCAGCGCACCAACAGATGTCCCTGTCACAAGGTCAATCGAAATGTCAAGCTCGCACAACGCCTGCCATACGCCAACTTCATAAGCACCGCGGGCTCCGCCTCCGCCTAATACTAACGCAGTTTTTGCCATAACATCTTCACTCCTTCTCTGCTTAGTGTACCATAGCTTTGGTGTCGGGTGCATTTCTATTTTGTAAAGGATTGCAAAACGCCCTTGACTTCATCGCTTTTATGTGTTAAACTGCGTTTGTCCTATTCCGTTAAGAGGAGAGAGGTTTTATATGGGAAAAAAAGGACGCCTTATGACTTATCGTCCCGACATTAAGGTTTTAGACGCTACGCTGCGCGACGGCGGATTGTGCAACGATTTTCACTTCTCCGATTCGTTTGTAGAGGCGCTTTACCAGACAAACGTCAAGGCAGGTGTGGATTACATGGAGTTTGGCTACAAAGCTGACGCAGACCTGTTTTCAGAAAACGAATTCGGTAAATGGAAATTTTGCCGCGATGACGATATTCGTGCTGTAGTGGGCGATAATCAGACCAATATGAAAATTTCCGTCATGGCAGATGTAGGGCGCTGCAATTATGAGCGTGATATCATTCCAAAAGAGGAAAGCCCCATCGATATGATACGGATTGCCACCTATCTGCACACCATCCCCAAGGCTATGGAAATGATTGAATACTGCCACAGGCAAGGATATGAAACCACTTTGAATATTATGGCTGTTTCTACGGCTAAGACAGAAGATCTTGACGAGGCGTTATCTCTGCTTGCAGAATCTCCGGTTAAAGCACTGTATCTGGTCGATAGTTACGGATCGCTTTATCCGGAACAAATTGCAGAAATGGTGCTGAAATATCTTGCCTTCGGAGAGAAATACGGAAAAGAAATCGGCATCCATGCGCACAATAATCAGCAGCTCGCCTTTGCCAACACGATTGAAGCGCTTTCTCTCGGCGCCTCAATGCTCGATGCAACAATAAACGGAATCGGCAGAGGCGCAGGTAACTGTTCTTCTGAGTTGCTGATTGGATTTTTAAAAAATCCACGTTACCATTTGACTCCAATTTTAAAATTTATCGAAAACTATATGTTGGATTTAAAAGCGTCCGGCGTACAGTGGGGATATGATATTCCCTATCTTTGTACCGGCCGTTTAAATCAGCATCCACGGGCAGCTATTGCTGCAATAAAAGAAGGTCGTAAAGATTACGCCTATTTTAATTTAACGCTGATGGATCGCGAGTAATTGAATTTTTTTCGTTTTGATTGCAAAAGCTATTGCATTTTTTTGAATGATCAGGTATAATAAATACCTGTTCGGAGGCATAGCTCAGCTGGTTAGAGCGCACGGTTCACATCCGTGAGGTCGGTGGTTCGAGCCCACTTGTCTCTACCAAATCGGAACGGAAACATCCGTTCCGATTTTTATTTTTTCTGGATTTGCAGGAGCTTGCGGCAGTTTTCATAAACAGTTTGCTTCTTCTCCTCTTATTCTTTTGGCTCTTATTGCAGGAACAATAAGAACTTTCATACAAAAAGGCTATTTATTAAGCATAGGATTGCTTGTCCTGATTTCTTTTCATTTCCTCTATAAATTCTCGTATGAATGTGGTATAATATAAATGTTTCTTGTATAAAACCTAAACTTTTGGCGGGCAAGCCTTTAGAAAATGTACAATTGCAAGGCGGTGAGATTTTGCAGACTATATTCCCTCCTGTTATAGCGGTAACTGGACATTACGGCAGTGGTAAAACCAATTTCTCCATCAATTTGGCTATCTCTATTGCTAAAAACGGCACTTCGGTTACCATTGTAGATCTTGATATCGTCAACCCATATTTTCGAACTGCTGATTTTTCCGATCTGCTCGACATGCAGGGCATTCACGTTATTGTCCCTGAATATGCCAATACAAACCTTGATATTCCAGTTCTTCCTGCATCTGTAGATGCAGCTATTGCGCAAAAGGACGGCGTTGTCATTTTAGATGTGGGCGGTGATGATGCAGGCGCGATTGCATTAGGCCGTTACGCTGCACGGATCCGGGACGCAGGTTACGATCTGCTTTATGTCATCAATGAAAATCGTTATCTTACCAAAACACCAGAAGAAGCCGTTTCCTTGCTGCGGGAAATCGAACAAGCTTCCCGCTTGGCTGCCACCGGCCTTGTAAACAATACAAATTTAGGACCTTCTACCGATCAGGAGATCCTTCGCCATTCGTCTGCTTATGCGGATAAAGTATCTGCTCTTACCGGGTTGCCCGTCCGTTTTACCTGTATACCCGAATTCTGCAAGAGCGATATGGCACACTTAAACGCATTTCCCATCCGGCGTTTTGTAAAAATGCCTTGGGAAACCAATGCGTAAATCATCTGTCTATTTCATGCAATAAAGCGTGACAGCAATAACAATCATCAGCAAAGGGGGAAATAACAATGGGTAAACTGATCATCGATTTTGAAAGATGCAAGGGCTGTTCGCTCTGTGCAAACGCATGTCCGAAAAAGCTTTTAAAAATTGATACGGCGCGGTTAAATCGCAAAGGCTATAATCCGGTTATCCTGACGGATGAAAATGCCTGTATCCGCTGCGCAATGTGCGCAACCATGTGCCCGGACTGCGTCATTACAATCGAAGATTGAGCAAAGGAGAACAGAACATGGGACAGAAATTTTTAATGAAAGGTAATGAAGCAATAGCCGAAGCCGCCATCCGCAACGGCTGTATCCATTTTTTCGGCTATCCGATTACACCCCAGACTGAGGTAAGCGCCTATATGTCGAAGGTGCTTCCAAAGATCGGCGGTACCTTTTTACAGGCCGAATCTGAAATAGCGGCAATCAACATGGTTTTAGGTGCTTCTTCATGCGGTGTGCGCGCTATGACGTCTTCTTCCTCACCCGGCATCAGTTTAAAAAGTGAAGGCGTTTCTTACATAGCAGGTTCCGATTTGCCATGTGTCATTTTAAATGTTATGCGCGGCGGTCCGGGATTGGGCGGTATCCAGCCTTCACAATCCGATTATTGGCAGGCAACCAAAGCACTGGGCCACGGTGATTTCCAGCTTCTGGTTTTTGCACCGGCCACTGTTCAGGAAATTGTCAATCTAATGGGCACTGCTTTCGATCTGGCCGAAAAATACCGCATGCCGGCGCTTATTTTAGCAGACGGTATGCTCGGCCAAATGATGGAACCAGTCGAATTCCCAGAAAAGAAAACGGAACTTCCAGCGCGTCCATGGGCAACCACCGGTACAAAGGAAAAACGCAAACCGAATATCATTAATTCTCTGTATTTAAAGCCGGATGAATTGGAGCGCACTGTTGTCGAGCGTTTTAAACGTTATGATGTTATCAAAGAAAATGAAGTGCGCGTGGAAGAATATCTCACTGAAGATGCAGAATACATCGTCGTTGCCTATGGCGCTACTGCACGCGTCGTCAGAAGCGCCGTAGAAAGCGCACGTGCGCAGGGAATTAAGGCTGGTTTGATCCGTCCGATTACACTTTGGCCTTTCCCGGAAAAAACAATAGCGAACGCGGCGAAACGGGTAAAAAGCATGCTCACAGTTGAAATGAGCATGGGCCAGATGGTAGAAGACGTCCGCCTTGCTGTAAATGGCATGTGTGGGGTATCTTTCTTCGGACGTACCGGCGGTATCGTCCCAACGCCCGCCGAAGTACTGCATGAAATTTGCAAACTTGCAGGAGGTGCAGAATAATGGCATCGTTTCATAAAACAAAAGGACTGACTGATGCAATTTTCCACTACTGCCCGGGATGTACGCATGGTATTGTCCATCGTCTCGTTGCAGAATCCATGGAAGAACTCGGCATCTTAGGGAAAACAGTCGGCATTGCACCGGTTGGATGCGCCGTTATGGCATACGACTATTTTAATTGCGATATGATTGAAGCCCCTCACGGCCGTGCTCCCGCTGTCGCAACCGGTGCAAAACGCGCCAATCCGGATAATATCGTCTTTACTTACCAGGGCGATGGTGATTTAGCTGCTATTGGTACGGCTGAAACCGTCCATGCTGCTACCCGCGGCGAAAATATTACCATTATCTTTATTAACAATGCTATTTATGGTATGACAGGAGGTCAAATGGCACCCACTACCCTTCCTGGCCAAATTACGCAAACAACCCCATATGGACGCGATGTTACCCGTGCGGGATATCCGATCCGGATGTGTGAGATGCTCTCCACTTTGGACGGTGTGGCCTATGCGGAACGTGTAACAGTTACCGATGTCCCCAATGTCCGTAATGCGAAAAAAGCCATAAAAAAAGCTTTTCAGACTCAGATTGACAAAAAAGGCTTCTCTATTGTTGAAGTATTGTCCTCCTGTCCGACAAACTGGGGGTTAGAACCGGTTGAGGCTCTCAAATGGCTGAAAGAAAATATGATCCCCTACTATCCGCTTGGATGTTATCAGGACAGAACCGAAAAGGGGGTATTCTGATATGGCGGTACATATGTTAATAGCCGGCTTTGGCGGCCAAGGTGTTCTATTTGCCGGAAAAATTGTTGCCTATACAGGTATGATAGAGGAAAAACAGGTTTCATGGCTTCCCTCTTATGGGCCCGAGATGCGCGGCGGTACGGCAAACTGTTCTGTCTGCATTGATGAAAAACCCATTGGCTGTCCGATTGTTTTAGAACCGCAGACACTTATTGTCATGAATCGCCCTTCTTATGATAAGTTTGTCGACGCAGTCGCCCCCGGCGGCATTATGATTTACGACTCTACTTTAATTGACGCAGAGTGCAGCCGAACAGATATCACCGTTGCTGCTGTTCCAGCGACTAAGATGGCAAATGATAACGGCCTGCACGGTTTGTCCAATATCATTATGTTGGGACAGACCTTAAAACAAACGCAATTCTGCTCTCTCGATGTTTTAAAAGAAGCTATGAAGAAATGCATCCCGCCCAGAAAGCAGCATCTGCTTGAACCTAACTTGAAGGCTCTGCAGCTTGGATATGAATATTCCTGCTGATTTTTGTTATTCAGAAAACTATTTTCGAATGGCCGCAGATGCAGAGGCTTTTTGATGAAGGAAGCTTCTCTCTTTTCAACACGTTTCGGCACCCGCTAAGCCGGGTGCTTTTCTTTTTGTTTGCTCTCATGAAGCGAAATATATAAAATTCCCCTTGCAATATGTAATGACATATTGTATGATAGAAGACGCAGAAAGGATGAGGACTCAATGAAACAGTATAAAAGCTATGGCAACTATGAAAAACATCCCACTATTCCGGTCGATACAGATGCTTGGATTGGTACCGAGAAGATTGCCAAGCAGATTTATGCGTATTGTGCAGATAAAAAGAAGTGCGTTGTGGTATTTGAATGTTATCCGGGTACTTCTCGTCAGGAAATCGATTCTATTGTGCATGCTCTCACCCCTTGTGTTATAATTGATGCGGATGATTGCGCCTTTTCCCCTGAAAAATTGACGGCCGCGTGGAAAGAAAACTTGACCAATGACCGTGTATTTGGAAAGATGACAACCGCACATCTATCCGACTTTTATGAGCCTGAACGCATCGCGGCCGCACAGTCCCTACTCAACCAAACGGAAAGCGGCCTCTGCGTTGTTGTAGGTACCGGCGCCTCCTTGATTACAAAAGGGGATATCTTAGTCTACTGTGATCTTTCACGATGGGAAATCCAGCTCCGCTGGCGCAAAGGCGGTTCAAACTGGCATTGTGACAATCCCAATGATCCGCAACTATCCAAATATAAGCGCGGCTTCTTTATTGAATGGCGTTTGGCTGACCGACTCAAGCAAAAACTGCTGCCTGAGATCGATTTTTTGATCGATACCAATCAAAAAGACGAACCAAAGCTGATGCTGGGGGACGCTTTCCGTACCGCGCTGCGTCAAACGGCATCCCGACCTTTCCGGACTGTCCCCTATTTTGATCCAGGCGTATGGGGCGGCCAATGGATGAAGCAAATATGTGGGCTTCCTCAAGATGAGGCCAATTTTGCTTGGAGTTTTGACGGTGTTCCAGAAGAAAACAGCCTTCTGTTTGATTGCCGTGGAACCATTGTAGAAATCCCCGCCATGGATTTGATCCTATTTTGTCCGGAAGCATTGCTTGGCACACGCGTATACGGCCGTTTTGGCGCAGAATTCCCAATTCGCTTTGACTTTCTTGATACGATGGACGGCGGAAATCTCTCCTTACAGGTCCATCCCCTTACAGAATATATTCAACGGGAATTCGGGATGCATTATACACAGGATGAAAGCTATTATCTTTTAGACGCGGAAGATGACGCCTGTGTTTATTTGGGTGTAAAAGAGGGTGTTTGCCCCCAAGAAATGATAAATGCCTTAAAAACAGCGCAGGAAACAGGCCAACCTTTTGATGCTGAACGTTATGTCAATCGTTTTCCGGCAAAAAAGCACGATCATTTCTTAATACCCGCCGGTACGGTCCACTGTTCTGGAAAAAATGCAATGGTACTTGAGATTAGTGCAACACCATACATCTTTACGTTTAAGCTGTACGATTGGGGCAGGCTGGGCCTTGATGGCCGTCCCCGTCCGATTCATATTGAACATGGTGAACAAGTCATCCAATTTGACCGGGATACCAAATGGGTCAAGCAAAATTTGATCAATGCAGTCCACACGATTCAAGAAGACGAGCATGTCAAAATGGAGCACACTGGTCTGCACGCACTTGAATTTATTGAGACCACACGCATTTGGTTTGACGCACCTGTTACACTCTCCCGCAATGATTCTGTCAGCATGTTGAATCTCGTCGAAGGCAGTGCCGCCGTTATTTCCTCTCCTGAAGGGTATTTTGAGCCTTATACGGTACACTATGCAGAAACGTTTATTCTTCCAGTACGGGCAGGCGACTATCAAATCGCTCCGCTCAATGAAAAAGAAAAATGCGCTGTTATCCGCGCCGAAGTTCGCGGATAATCTGCTGCACACAGGCCGTCCATTCTAAAGCGTTCGCCTTTCCTTTGATTTACCGGAGGTTTTCTTATGAACTGTTATTTATCCGCTGATTTTGGCGGTACTGAAATCAAAACGCGGATCCTTGCAGAAAACGGGGATTTCCTTACCCCAGTCCGCCATTTTCCTTCGAACGCCAATGCCGACGAAAAAACTTTATTATCCCATATTCGCACTGTCATTGAAACCGCTGTTTCTGATTCTCCGGTTCCGGTCACTCGTGCAGGATTGGCTTTTCCAGGTCCCTTTGATTATCAAAACGGTATTCCTCTTATGCAAAATATCAATAAATACGATGCACTCTATCAAAAGGACTTATTGGCTTTTTTCAAGCAGTCATTTCCGGGTATTACCTTTCGATTTGCCAATGATGCAGACCTTTTCGGCTTAGGGGAATACCATTTTTGCGGCGAACCGCGTGAAGAACGCATCATGTATATTTGTATCGGAACCGGGCTGGGCTCATGCTTTATTGAAAATGGAGCTCTGATTAAACAGCGGGCAGATGTCCCGCCTTTGGGATGGATTTTCGCAGAGCCGTTCGATCATGATATTATTGACCGCATGGTTTCCGGTTCTGCGCTTCTCAATATGATACGGCATGATTCTGCACTTTGTCATCTACAAGACGTCCGTACCGCAGCAGAAGCAGCCTTTTCCGGAAATCAGGCGGCGATCCGTCTATTTGAATGTTTTGGGGATCGTCTCGTCCGTGCAGTTACCCCTTTTCTCGAACGTTTTCATGCGCAGCGCTTAGTCGTAGGCGGGCAAATATCCAAAAGTTTTTCTCTTTTTGGTACGAAACTCCAAAACGCATGTGCAATACGTAAGATCGCGCTTTCGCTATGCCCTTCTTCGGCTGATTATGCTATGAAAGGGACTCTCCGGTTGTTTGACAGCTAAATTTCTGCTTTTCAATTGCGGTATATCTTTTGACACATAATCAAAAAGAGCGTCTTCTTTTTAGAAGACGCTCTTTTTGATTATTTCATCATATACGATGCATTTTCTATCACGCCACCGACGGCACGGAGCGCCTTTCCGGCATTCTTTTTTATCATAGATGCTGTCTTCTTTTTAGAATTTCCAGCTATCATATAAGCAGCTGTTCCTACAACTGCACCTGCCGCAAGACCTTTTACTACTGCTCCGGCAACCTGATGATGCTTCATATTATCCTTCCTTTCTTAATTTCTAAACATAGTATAACCGGAAACCACAGCATCATTTATCTGCGAAATTCATAATTGGTGGTCTCTTTTCCTTTTTCAGAATATGCAAAATAACAAAACACTCTTTTTTACATCGAAATGTCACCATTTTTAATGTACAGACTAAATGGATATGATAAAATAATAATATGTGCTTTTATACGAAACACACAAAAGGAAAAAATTGGATTACCTTTTTTCCTTTTTGCATTCTAAAGTTGCTTTCGCTATACTGAGAGTCAGAAAGGCTCTCTGTATTGCAGAGGAGGTTTTTATGAAAAACGCAGTCAAAAGCGTTGCGGCTATTCATGATCTATCTGGTTATGGCCGCTGTTCCCTTTCGGTTATTTCTCCCATTCTCTCTGTAATGGGAATCCAGTCAGTCGCAGTCCCAACAGCCGTATTGTCAACGCACACAGGCGGATTTGGCGAAGTTGTGATGCAGGATCTTACATCTTATATTCCGCTGGCGCTATCCCATTATAAACGGATTGGGCTTTCATTCGACTGTGTTTATACTGGCTTTTTGGCCTCGCAGGAACAGATCGAACATTGCCTACAGTTTATAGAGGCCTACCCCGATGCTTTGATTGTTGTGGATCCTGTAATGGGAGACAACGGGCATACCTATCGGACATACACAAGTCAAATGTGCAGCCTTTTGGTCGGCCTTGTTCGGGCGGCAGATTTAATTACCCCAAATAAAACGGAAATGTACCTGTTGCTTGGGAAGCCATATGATCCCGCCCCCTTAACACATAGCGAAGCCAAAAGCTGCCTTGTTAAGCTTTCCGAGCTTGGCCCATCAAAAGTCATTGTAACCGGAGTAGAACTTGCAGATATGACGGTCAATAATATCGGATATGATAGGGATACTGGAATCTTTTGGCGGGTAACATGCAGCTATGTTCCTCAAAATTATCCGGGAACCGGTGACATTTTTGCAAGTATCGCGGTAGCCTCATTGCTTAATGGCGACAGTTTGGCTATAGCGATGGAACGCGCCACACGTTTTCTGGAATTGACAATTAAAGCTACATATAGCTATGGAACCGACCCTAAGCAGGGTATCTTGCTCGAAAAAAACCTCAGCTGGCTGACACAGCGGCATTCGCTCAACGGATACGAGAGCTTTTAAACAATACGTAGGTGACTACGGAGGAAGAGGGTATTTTTATCATGGAACACACCACGGGAAAAAAGAAATCTATGTTCGGCCTATATGACATTGTCATGATCGGCCTAATGGCGGCGATTGTATTTGTTCTGACGTATTTTGTAAAAATTCAGATTCCTACACCGACAGGCCCTGTTATGTTTAAAGCCGCTAATATCTTTATCCTGCTCTCCGGCTTGCTTTTAGGCGGTATTCGCGGCGGGTTGGCAGCAGGGTTAGGCTCGATGATTTATGACCTGTTAGATCCTGCCTATGTAACAGAATCTTGGATTACCTTTATCCGCTTCTTCCTTATTGCGTTTATTTGCGGTGTCATTGCGTATGCGCGTGGTTCACATGGAGAAAACAAGGTACAAAACATCATTGCAACCGTCGTCGGCGCAATATCCTCTGTTGCATTATACGCCATCCAATGTGTGATAATGCTAATGGTTACCGGCAGTTCTTTTTCAGCCGCTGTTGTTGCAAGTGCGCCAAAACTTTTTGTCTCATCAATAAATGCTGTGATAGCACTGGTATTTGCCGCCCTTTTAGTATTCCCATTACGTATGGCATTAAAACGAGCAGGTGTCTATCAAAAATTGTCTCTTTAAATACTTAATGAAAAAGAATGCAAGGCTATCGTTAGGTTCCGTAATGAAGGTTTGAAAACGGGTGCAGCTATTAAACTGCACCCGTTTTTACTTTCTGAAAGTATGTAACCTACTATAACACTTCCGGAGAGTGTTTAGAAAGATGTCATGTGGAAGATGATGCACATTAGCCTCAATATGCTCCCATATCCTTTTTCTTGTGCAATGTTGCAATCCAATCATGTGATTTTCCATTAAAGCTTTCAGGATTTATCGGATAATGAATATTATATAGATACCCAGTATCTCCATACCGTCCTTGTGATTTTTCATCCAAATAAACTTCGTCCACACTTATATTAACAACTTCTAAACACATTAAAACATGTGAACTGCCTTCAACTATTTCTCGTTCCCATAAATAACGACATTCCAAATTTAAAAAGCACTCTTTTATTATAGGGGCGTTTACGACCGAAGCTTGTTCCGAAGTAAGTCCAGACAGCGCGATTTCATCATTATCGAATCCGTTATTTGCAATGGTATTAAAACATTGATCGTACCAATCTACAGAAGGAAAATTTAATACTGCCTCTTTCGTCTCTGTTATACTTTGATATAAATGTCCAAATTTATTTACACTTGAAAGAATCGCATAAAAGCCATTTGGACCACCGTTAAAACATGCCCATGATTGCAGGCAGGCATTTGGCTTTCCATTCGATTTATATGTCGTTACAACAAAAAGAGGCGATGGTATTGCTGTTACAAAATCCATCCATGAAAATCCGTATGTCTCCATATTTTTCATACTATCTGGAATCTTTGAATATTCTTTTTTCATCATACCCCTCCTGTTGTATCAATAAATTCTGTCATGATTATAACGGACAAGTGGTCAGAAGGCAATCTGACCACCTGCCTTAATGCTTTGTTATTACGCCTTAGTATATTCTTGCGTTCTTTTTTCATTTAAATAATGTATATGTTAAAAAATTCGCTTCTCTAAAAAGGCTTGTTCTGTTTTATCAATCCATCCGTTTTTTTGATAGAAGTGATAGGCCGGCGTAGATCTGTCTGTAAGAAGTACCATTACAAAAATGTGATGCTTTTTTAAATAACATTCTATTTCATGTAAAAATTTTGTCCCTATCCCGATTCCCTGCTTTTCTGGAAGAATGCCGAACTCGTCAATCCAATATTCTGTCCCATCACACCAATGCTTAACCCGGCCAAGAGAGATCCCAACCAAATCACCATCTTCATAGAGTCCCAGCGGCAAAGCGTTTCGGTTTTCGACTAATTCTAAAACATACAAATGCAATTGTTCCTCAGACCAAACATCATTCCAAGGCTCTTTAGAAAAAATCTTTACCATTGCTGTTTTGACTTTTTCTAAGGACTCGATTCCTATTTTCTCTATATGCATATTACGCTCCTTGCATTTTACAATATGGCTACATAAAAAGCCTTTCATTTTTACTGATTTAATTTTATTTTTTGCCGTATACAGAATAGTGTAAAAGTTTCACCTTTCTCCGCTGTTATCCTACCTTTTTTGCTTATAAAACCCATTAATTTGTTTATCCTTATCGACTTGTTCTTCTCTTGACATTTTCAAAAAAGTGTAATACTATATTTATAAAGCAACGATTTGACAGATTTCTGTAATCATGTCATATAGAGCTTGCTCTGCTCATCCCCATATAATATATGATAGCCAAGAGGTGACCGAACAGATGACAAAAATGTATCAAATCATTGAAGCATTATGCCGTGCGCATCATACAAATGTTACTGCAATGTGCAGGGAACTTGGTATTGGAAGAAGCACACTGACAGAACTTAAGCAAGGCCGCACCCAGACGTTATCGGCTGCAACGACAAGTAAAATTGCCGGCTATTTCAATGTTTCTGTAGCCTATCTGCTTGGTGAAACCAACATCCCACAAAGCCGTTCTGCTACGGATGCAGAAATTAAATCCGCACTTTTTGGCAATGCCGAAGATGTCA
>ERZ1643249.1215-NODE-1215-length-26242-cov-13.530149_pt1 | contig 26242 bp, 27 predicted proteins | sample MGYA00579263_ERZ1643249 | MGnify/ENA primary metagenome ERZ1643249 (study PRJEB29033, sample SAMEA4952264) | chicken gut metagenome | biome: Broiler Chicken; feature: Gastrointestinal Tract; material: Caecum | place: Ireland | collected 2018 | study: Broiler...
CTTGAATAATTTTTCTTTCATCTTCGTTAAGCATTACATTAATCTTTTCTCTACGCAGTTTTTTCTCTGACATTAGTAAAAATCTTCCTTTTATATTTTTGGAGTTCCAACTTATATATTTCTAATTCTTCTAAATATGCTTGACGAAAATATTTTTCATTTAACCACTTAACTCCTTCAGAAGTAATAATTGTTGTATTATCTTTAAAGTATCTATATTCTGGATGAATCTTTAAAAGACGATTAACTGCTACATTGATAGCTCCCCTACGTTTTTCAAAGAATGCAGGTAATTCATATAGTGGCATTTCATGATACTCTGTTTCTCTATGAGGAAGTTTTAATTCTTCTTCTAATCTTTTAATCTGTTTATTAAAGAAAGCTATTTCTAAATCCAGATAATATTTATTCTTCTTTAAATAAACTTCTTCAATCCATTTTACAAATTCTAATTTTAGATATGTAATACGTTCTCCATTAGCAGAACATTTTGTATTTATCCATTTTTCAAATGGGTGTCTTCGTATCATTACTTTAATCGCTTTATTAATTTGCTTCTCACTTAATTTTAATTCTTTTTGCACTCGCCACTTCTCTAATTGCTTAAATTCCATTCGTTCTCCTTTCTCACGACAAGCACTTATAAAAGATGGTATATTAATAATCTATCAAGCATGGTGTTGACACACCCTATTGCTTGTTAGGGAATATCCCTAAGACCCACTAAATTAGTCTCCGACAGTTTTAATTTTTTAAATTTCTATTTCTAATTCTTCTTGTTCTATTTCTTTATCTTCTAACTTTTCTAACTCTTCAGTAGCCTTTTTCCAGTCTATTTTCATTTCGCAGGATGACATAAAAGACCTCACTTCTTCTCGATTATGTATATCTAAATTTTCAAAATTTTCTATTAATTCTTTATCATTAAATTCATATTCACACATAACGTAATCATCTAAAATTGGAGAAAACTTTTCAATAATAAAATAAAATTTATTATCATTATAATTAATTCCACCAAGATGGGCTACGGTCATATCAATATTTCTAAAATCCCAATCACCACAAAGATCATTAAAAATGCTCTTTTTTTCTGCATCTATTTTGTTTTGTTCTAACGAATATTTATCATTTTCTGAATACAAATATTCTAATTTATCAAAATATACTGATGAACAAATACTACTAGAATTAGCTTCTATTAAATTGTTTTTTGTGATATTTCCAGAAATATAATTATCAGTAATATAGTGGGCTACTGAAAAAAGGTTTATGTTTTCATTTTCAACCTTTTTGCACATATCAAAAAGAAATAATGCTTCTTCTTCGGATAATGATGGAGAAACAGTAAAAATTCCTTTAAATATCAAATAGTTATCTAAATTATTCTTATCATAATCAGTTAATTTCTTATAACTACTTAATATATTATTTTTCATAATCAATTTCCTCTTGTTCTATATTTTTAGGATTTAACATTTGATTTTGTTCTTCCATTTTTTTATCTTTTGACACGCCATTTTTATCTAAATAATTTACTATTTTATCAGCTTCCTTAATAGCTTTAAATAATTCATTTGGCTGATTTTTTAAAATATCTATCCAATTCCTAATGTAACTTTTATGCTCATTATAATGGCTTTCGTCATAATTAAGTTTTAATTTCTGCATCATAAAAGAAGAACTTATTTCTGCTCTAAGTTCTTCCTTAGCATATTCTTCACTTCCAAACGTATTAACAACATCTCTATTTAACCTATTAGGATGTCCTGTAGCATGAGATAATTCATGTAATTGTGTAGCATAAAATGAGTACTCATCTTTAAATTGAGATGATTTTGGAACATGAATTTCATCATTAATTGGATTATAATATGCCTCGTTCCCTTCCTCTTTATACGAAACATTTAAATTATCAATAATATTATCAATAATCTCACTATGATTAATCTTTTCAAATTTAATCTCTTGTTTTGGGATATTTGCAATTAAATCAGCATTGAAAACAAGACAATTTTTAGATATTGTTTTATAGTCTGCTGCTAACTCAGGTGATTCAGCAATAATCTTTTCGTATTCAGAAAAAGATATTGTTTTCTTAGTTTTAATATTATATTTACTCCAAAATTCAATCCAAACACCCTGACCTTTGGCATTTTCTTTAAAATACCAATGTTTTTTTTGCTTTTGATCATAGGTACACCATCGATTATCTTTATATCCTCTTTTATTAGCAACATAAGATAATATTAGATTATTTATTCCATTATATTTATAATTTGATACTGCATTTCTTGGTACATCATTAGTCCATGGTTGTTCCCATGGAATTTTATTTTCTTCCAAGCTATCTAAATACATTTTAATCAAATTATCTCTTGCTTTATTATAACTCATTGTCTAGCTCCAAGTCTTCTTCATCATTTTCTAAATCATTTAACTTTTGTTCCTTACTGTCTTCTTCTGGTATAGAAAGAGAAGTGTAAATTGGAATCGACATTTCTTTATATAAAAAAGCATTTTCATCTAAACAATATATATCAGTATTATTTTTCTGCAATAAATCTAATATATCATACAAAATGAAAACACTCCTAGATAGCATGGTTACTTTTTTTGTAAGAAAAATCGAATTTTCATTATCATTTAACAGAGCAAGAAATTTTTTTAACTCTTTATTTATGCAATTAGCACGACCATTATAATCAATAAAATATTTTATTTTTATATTTTGGTTTTTATATTTTGAACTAATAAAATCATTCATTAGCTGTTTATACATTTGTTCTTTATATTCACCACCATTAAATCGAAGATAAATATAAGCATTATTTATTTTATTTTTTTCTTCCATTATTTTAATTCCTCTTCGATTTTCATTTCTAACTCTTGTTGCATCTTAACAATTTTTTCTTGCTGTTTTTTATAATCATATAATGGTTTTAATTGCTCTTCTATCTCTGCAATATTTTCATTTATAAGAGATATTTTATCTAATTCTTTTGACTTTTGTAACTCCAGTTTGGCAATTCTTTTTTCTAATTTATTATTCATATTTATATATCCCTTTCTATTTCTATATCTTCTTTTAAATTTTCAGTAGTTATGCTTATAATGTCTTTTGATTGTTCTTTTATAAACTCAATTTCATCGTTAGCTAAAAATAATGACTTATCAAATTTCAAATTGTCAATTTTATCAATATTATTTTTAAATTCCTTAGATAGATAATCTACTATTCTTTCTGGATTACTTTTTTTACTATTTGTTTCATCAAACAATAAACCTATCTCTTCATAATTTAAATCTAATTTAATATCAGACAATTCAATTTTAGAAGAAGTCGTTGCCCAGCTTCCAACATAATCCTGATTAACAGAATAATAATCTCCACCTCCAGCACCATTACTAACAGATAGTAGTAATGGTAATGGATGAATCTTCTGTCCATATAAAGTATTTTCTTTTTTATCATAGAAAAAGCCTTGAATAGGCTCAATTTTTAAATCAATATATTGCTTTTTTTCATGATTATAAATGTAACGTGTTGGTAATGTTGTAGGAGTTGTTGAAGCACTTACCTCTTTATATTGATAAAAATATATATTGGATTCATTATAGTTGCTGTTTGCTTTCCTTATATCATCAAATATTTTTTTATATCTATCATCATTATAAAAATCAGTAACATAATCACCTATAACAAGCACTCTATCATTTTTCCAACTACTTTTTAATAGTTGCTCTACGCTTAGTAGATAGTCGTTTTTTTGATAACTCCACTCCATTAATTTACTTAATCCATGAGGTGAACAAATCTCTTTCTTATCAAAATTCATAAACTGATGATATTGTCCCATATTATATTTCCATCTCCTCTTCTAAATCATTTTCATAATCTGCATCAATGATATATGTTTCCCAAATATTTTCAATTTGTTTCTCAGTTAAGCCAATTTCTATTTCAATTATTTTACCATTTTCTATTTTCATAATTCCTGAATTTTCACGAATGCTTTCATCAGCAAATTTGCATAAAAAGGTTGCCTCAGGAAATTTCTTAGATAGTTCTATAAAAACTGGTTCAGCAAAATCCCATGCAGTTTCAAATATCATCGTATCTTCATCATGAGAAAACTGCGATACATCCCATTTTGTACCCCAGTTATCATTACACCATTTATACCATGTAGCATGACCATATTTATCATAATTTTCTATATATTTTTTGCCCAAAGCTATGCTTTCAGCAAAATTAGAATCTGTCTTATATTTTTCAAAATTATCTTTAATTTCTGAGAATCTTATATCTTTAAAAATATCGCTATGAAACATATTTAAAGAATGGAATGTTTTATTAATCTTTGATTTATATGATTCATCATTACTATTCAAAAAGAGAAACATCATTCCAACTTCTCCTCTACTACCAGACTCTATTTCTAAAGCCTTAGGCATTGGTATAACTTTATTAAAAGAAAATTCACCTTTATTGGAATATTTTTCTAACACATCTTTTAAAACTTTAGGTTCTGTTTTTACAATAGTCTTTACCCAGTTAGGCATTTCCATTCTCCTTTCATTTAATAATCACGTTCATAATCATCTTCAATTTCTTCTAAGTTATTATAGATGCTAGTTTCAGCTTTAGATTGCTTTGATGATAAATCTTCTTCTTTAATACGATCTAATTCCCGTGATTCTTGGTTTTCAAAATAATTTGATAATTCCATATATTCTGCTTGAATACTTGGATCAGTAATTGCTCTTTGATATTCACTTGTAATATCTTGGTTAAAAAATCTAAATTCTTTTCGCTCTTGTTTTTGCTTATCCTCAATAAATTCATAGGTATGATTCATTGCAATTTGTTCAGGCATTCTCAAATCTTTTGGATTTAAATTGTTATCCATACAAATTAATGCTTGAAAGAAATACTTAGGATCTTCCTTTCTTAGTGCATTTAACTGACTATACATTATTGATAAAAACTGTCTATTAGTAGCTTGTGCTACTGTTCTTTCTACTTCACGACTTAATTCTTTATCATAATGCGATGCTGGTACTTTAGTTGGTTGTTGTGTTTCTGGATTGATATATTTAAAAGTCATATCTTCCATAGCTTTTGACATATCTTTTTGTTTTAATTGTAAAAAATCATCATACATTGTTCTCATATTATTTCACCTTTTACCTTTCTATTTCATCTATTTCTTTTTCTATATTTTTATCTATATTAGCTTCATATAATATCTTTTTACCATAACTAATTTTAGTTATATTTTCAAAATCAAAATCAGTTTTATTAAAACTATTCTCATCTTGCTTATTCTCTTTTAAAAATTTTTCCACTTCCTCATAAGATTTTCCATAAGAACAATCATTTTTATTGGCGTTTTTCAAAGACATTTTTAACCGTTCTTTTGGAAATTTAAATGTCAATTCTTTATTATTATAGGAAATAGTAATATTTAAATTAACAGCATCAGTATCTTTGATACTATCTAATATTTCTCTATTAATATAAAGATAATTGTTTTTTATAGGATATTTATAAAGTGAATCTAAATATCTATTTTTATAATCCATCTCCAATAATTCCCAACTTAATTTATTTTTCATTTCATCATCTTTTACAAGATGATTCATAATTTCTTTAGCAGTTACTTTTGGATTGTCTAAGTAGCCAGTATATGAAACAGCTTGATTATCAATAAAATGACAATAACGAAGTAATTTTTTAGGTTCTAATTTAACTTGCTTTAAATCTTTATTACTTACAAATAATTCATTTGCTTCTTTTTTATAATAATTAAAGTGATAATCATCTTGTTTCCAAAATTCTTTTTTACACAGTTTCTTTAAACTATTAGAATTAGATAAAGTATAATCACACAATTCATTTGCAACATCTTTCTTAATTTGTATTCGCAAATTATCAAGGTCATCTAATTCATACATAGTAGATTCTTTTAAAGCACTTCTTAATTCATAAAGTGGATTATATATTTTTTTATCAATAACATCTAAGAATCCTGCAAATTCATAATCATTTTCATTCATTTTATATTTTCTATTTCGTTTCATATATAAAAAACGAAATCTATTATCTAATGATTCTTTTAATATTTTAAAGTTTTTACTTTCATATTGTTTGTCAACATAATTATAAGTAATAGCTTGATTATCGGATAAATAGTTTTCTAACAAATGTAACTCTTTATTATCTTTCATATTCCATCTCCTCTACTTTCTCAAATTTTAGTGATTTACTCTGGAAATCTTTTATTATGTTATCAACCATTTCTGAATCAATTTCAAACAAGATAGAATCTCTTTGCATTTCTAAAGATGCCTTCCCAAGACTACCTGAACCTGCAAATTGATCTAATACTTTTTCAAATTCCTTCGTTATATACTTCTCAATTTCTTTATATAATTCTACTGGCTTTTGCGACTGATGGATTCTTTCTGCCTTACTTGGTGGCTCATAAACAAAAGCAGTAGGAAGCATACCATTAGTACCACTCATATAATGAACTTCTAAATTATTAGCTTCTAATAGCTGTTTTATTTCAATAGAGCTTTTTCCTTTAGCATCTATATTTACTTTATTTAATTCATTTATATTCTTTTTAGTATCCAGTCTTAAAGCTCTTGCTTTACCTTTACTTAGAAACAAAATATCTTCAGAATTGCTTGATTTTCTACCAGTATTATTAATTTGATTACCCTTAATCCAACTAACCTTTGCATAATATAGAAATCCACTATCTTTTGCCATATTTTTAACTTTAGTAAGATATTCCCAGTTCCCACCACTCTCTTCAGGCAAAAACTCTACTAAAAAAGCTCCTTGTTTTAAAACACGAAACTTTTCTTTAAAGTCATTTTCATTATACTGAAAACATGAATATGTACTTGTAAAATTTCTATTTCCACCTTTGTTAGTAGATAAATCATACGGATGATCTGTAATAATTGCATCTATACTATTATCTGCAATCATAGATAAATTTCTACCATCCCCATTTATTAAAAGACAAGTGCAATTATTTTTAGTGGTCTTATATACACCTCTAGCAAGACGAACAAATAAACCTTTATCAATTCCTTCGTAAATTCTTGCTCGAATTGAAGGATTTTTAACATCCATTTTTAAGACATCTTTTGTTACTTGTTCTGCTTCTTTTAAGGTAAATTGCTCACTATCTTTAAAATAATCTAATAAAGATATTTGAATAGATGACATTATTTTTCTAGCTCCTCTTCTATATCCTTAGCCTTATTAATCATATTCTGATATTCTTGTTCTTCTAACTTCTCAATCAGTTCCATTGCTTCTTCATCTTTTAATGTTTTATATGGAGAAGAAAAATCTACCACTCCTTTTGCCATTGAAATAACACTAGAAATTAGTTTATTAACATTTCCACCTGTTGCTTTTCCAATTAAAATACCACCATCTATTAATCTTCCTTCTGAATTATATATGGTGTAATCTGAATAAAGCCCGTACATTGATATATGAATTTTATTAGACTCTTTACTGATAAGAAGAAGCTCCATTTATATTTCCACCTCCTCTAAATCATTTTCATAATATAATTTTGAAAACTCTTCATAAGTAAATTTCGGACATTCCTTTTCAATCTTATCTAAAACAAAATTAATATCATTATCATCCATATCAATAAATTCTCCAGTATAATAATCTGATTTTGCAACAATTAAATTGCCAGCAACAGCATCTCTTTTATTCCAAATAAATCTATTGAGTGGCAAACCATTTATTTTTCCCTCTTCATTAACTATAAAATCATAATCTACTTTTTCAGAAAAAAGAGAAGATACTATTTCAATATCTCCTCCAACTAATTCTTGTTTTGCTTCTAGTGTATTGTCAATTTCTTTTATATATGGCTCTTTTTCTGGTTCTACAACTATAACTTTAATCTTATTCATTGTTTCTCCTTTCGTTAACATCTATTAAAACAGGTTCTTTCTTTAAATATTTAGTTGGCAAGTAATTAGTAACAACAAGTAAATTTATAAAATCAAGCTCCAAACATTCACAAATTTTTATAAGATTGACTAGACTTATATCATTTCTTTTAAAACTTTCAATTTTACTGATATATGAATTGGATACATTCATCATTTTTGCTAAAGCTCTTTGGGAATAACCAAGCTCTATCCTTTTATCACTTATTATTTTAATTAACAATTCGTGATTATTTTTCATAGTGACTTCCTTCAAAATATCTAAATGGGCAAAAATGACAAATATGCTTATTACTATTTTCTTTATCTAATCTTCTTTTATTAATAATCAGCTCCTTTAGTTCATCATCTGCATAAGAAAGTGGTAGGTAATGAGCCAATATTAGTAAATTCACAAAATTTATTTTTAAAACATCACACAAATCAATTAACATAGTTAAATCCCATTTTCTTCGGAATCCATTTTCTATATCATTGATAGTTGAATGATGTACTCCAATTGCTCTAGCAAGACTCCTTTGAGAATATCCTAATTCTATTCTTCTATCTCTTAATATTTGTGACAATAACAAATAATCTTTATCCATAACTTTCCCCTTTCCTATTTTTCTATCTCATAATCAATAAAGTCCACAGATTTCTGTGGATAGTTAAACAGTTCAGACTGATATTTACCAGATAGTTCTTTTAAATAATTCCACATATCTGGTTGTTCCTTTATAATAGTTTGATTTGTCTGACATATTCTAAAATACAGTTGCATTTGCCAAAGTTCTCTAAACTTTTCTTCAGGAATATCAAACTTTCTTAAATCATAAAATCCATCAACAGGAGTATAGGTTTTAATATCTTTTGTTCTATCTTGTATAGTATCAATCTCATTAACTTTTATAATATTATGAATGATTGTATTATGAAAAAAACTATCGGGTTTATATAATGTATTTTTATCTAACTGTATAGCATACCCTGTTGCTTCCTTGATTTCATCTAACGTATATATTTCAATAGATTCATTATATTGTTTGTATTTTTGAATAGATGAAGAAGTAAAACCTTTCCCGAGTTGATATTCAAAACAAACATCTTTAGGATCACAATATTTGCTACCAGCATTACAACAAAATCCTTTTTCAAAGCCATACTTTTTACATATTCTGTCCATGTACTTTATTTTCTTTAATCCCAGCTTTTCCATTAGACTTACAAAATCATTAAATTCTTCTTGGCTTCTTATATTAATTACTCCTACATTACACAAAAAGTTTTCATATTTATTATCCATATTTTTCCTTTCTTTAATTGGTTTCTAATTTCATTCCTAAATAAATACCATTCTCATCTTGAATTGGACTGCACATTCCTGCTCTACCTATACTTTTTAATTCTTCAGCACAAGCAGAAGCAACATTCTGCATTGTATATCCATCAGAAAATAGAAAGTATTTTACTATCTTTTCATTTGATGTTGAATGATTACCAGAATTGCTTGATGGTGGGGAAGTTGGTTCAGATGCTGGTTGTTGCGAGATACTATTGTCTGTAGAAGTGTTGTTTGATGGAGGCGTTTCCACTATTGGCGATTCTTCTATTTCAGTTTCTTCAATTTCTTTTTTAATAACTTTTACTTTTAATTCCTCCTTCGTTTTATTATTAGAAGAATCTGACACTTCATAAGTAATAATATATTCTCCAGATTTTGAAGTGTCGATTTCATTATAAGTAACTTTTTCTATTAAGTTTTCTTCAAAATTATCAGTTACCGATTTTATATAAGCATCATAATCAATTTCTTCTCCTTCTTCCACTTCGATATAATCTTCAGATAATACAATTTTTGGAGGTTCTGTATCAGTTTCTTTTAATGGTTCTTTTTCTTTAGAGCTATTAAAAAAGAAAAATATTAATACTAAAGAAATAGTTGTAATAACAAATAAAAGAATTAACTTTCTTTTCCTTTTATACTTGTTATACATTACTAATAATTCTTCATCTGTCATACAGCATCGCTCCTTTCATTTAGTCCATCCCTGAAAAAGTAATTTTTTCTCTAACAGTAATTTCTAAATCAGAAGTAGTTGTATTACCAGCACTATCGCTGAGAGTATATTCAACAACATAAGTTCCTATCTGCTGATTATTAATTTTATTGAAGTTTACGGAATTAATTAAATCACCATCCAAGTTATCTGATGCTTCTTTTATAAATGCCTTATAATTGATTTCATCTCCTTGATATATTGATAGTTTATTTCTTTTTAATGTAAGAACAGGAGGAATAACATCACTTTCTTTTATTTGTTGTTCCTGCTTTGCTTCCTGTTCTAATTGTTCATTACGTTTTATTTCTCTTTGTTCTTCAGTTTTAGAAAATAAAAATGAAAGAACAAAACTACATAATATTGCTACAACAAGTAATATAATTAATTGTTTTTTAGTCATATATTCTCTCCTATTCAAACTAAATATATAAATCCGATTACTTTATAACCAATACTAGTATTGTAGTCCTGATAGGCTTTAAATGATGAATAAGTAGTGGTTCTTACTAATTCTGCAAAATGTTCATTTGCATATTCTTTTTGACTACAATTTGCTGATGCTTTGCTACAAGGATTACCAATATTACCTTCGCTAATAACCAATTTATCTGGTGTATATTCTTCTACAAAAGCTACGTGTCCATAATTGCCACCTGAAAGGACTGCTATGGCATTTTTAGATGGTTCTGTTCCAGTTTCATAACCCATTGTAACAGCAGAAGACAACCATGTTTGTGCATTACCAGTAGGCATCTTTTTACCAGTTGTTTCTAAAGCTCTTCCATAGGCATACCAGGTACATTGACCTTTAAAGCCTGCATTTGTTAAAACATTTTTTGAATTATAAAATTCGCTATTTAAATCAGCAAGGGTATCAACTTTTCCCATTACTACAGTAGTAAAAGGAATACTGGTAAATTGTTCCCCAAAATCATTTGAATTGTATAAAAGTTCTATAGTTTCTAATTGAGCTGGATTAAAGTACTTTTCTGCTATTGTTCCTACTTTTTTCTTTGCATTAAATTGAGCAATAACACTATAATTGTTTTTACACCAATCTAAATATTCTTGATAACTAGCATTACTAATTACTAGCACTTTTACTTTCTTTTCAGGAGAATTTTCTAATTTGTCATCTGTTTTAATAGTTTGTTCTATAATCTCATGCTTTTCAAATAATCCAGCATTTTTAAATTGATTTAGTAATATTTGTTCATCCATATCAAAATCAGTTGTAGCACCTGTTCCTTGAATAATTGACAAAGGTGCTTTCCAATTTATTTGTCCATAATCACCTCTTGCTCCTACAACTATTCCATCTGGATTTTCTCTTCTAAATCTATCAACTTCTGCATCATACTGCGCTTGAATATTAATCATATAAGCTTCATATTGTTCAATTGAACTTTTACTACTTCCTCCACCAAATATTGAAGAAACAATGGCAATCGCTAAAACTACAAATAAAATCGGAACAATGTTTGTGGCAATATAAGTTACAAAAACTAATAATAATTTTAGAACTTTAACAAAGGCAATTTTAAAAGCTGATGCTAGCTTCTTTAAAAGAGGTTTTGCAATTTTTCCACCCTGTTTTTTTAATAATTTAGCACCTTTTCTCTTAGCTTTTTCTCCAACTTGTTTTTGCACATAATCCATTCCGTCAGTACCATCACTTATTGTCTTTACTGTTCTTGAACCTTTAGAAACTACCTTACCATATTTAGATACAACTTTTCCTGTTTTACTAGCTACTGTAATCGTTTTGGAAATTTTTCCTTGATTCTTGTTAAACTTAAATACTTTATCACCTGTTTTAGTTACAGCAGTTTTCAAACGACTTTTCTTTTTTATATTAGATTTATCATTATCAGTATCAATTTGACTTTGTTCTGGCTGATTAACATTAGTTTTAATCCTAAATGTTGATTCTTGGGATGGAGTTTCACTATTTTCTTCTATATTTTCATTAGTTTTTAATCGTGAAGCATAAGCGTCCTGTTCTTTGGATGAATCGGTCGAATTTACCTGTTCTTTTTCTTCATCAGTTTTTTTCTGCTCTTCTTCAGCTTTTCTTTGTTCTTCTTCCAATTGCTTTTTTTCTTCAAAATGCTCTTTTATATCAGAACCTTTTCTGGCAAGATAATCTGCACTATCAAACGCTCCCTGTGAAGCAGATGAAGTAGAAGAATAATACCGTTCTAAACTCTTTGTAACATCTTGATTGTTTTTCTTATTATCCAAGGTTACCTCGCTTGTACCATATTGTCAGTATTATTTACCTTATAAAGTAGATATTCTTTTGGTACACGATTTAAAAACGGTATTTTATCAGAACCAAAAACTAAAACACCCTGTCCTACTGGAGAATCACCTTCGACATACCTAGATTCCTCTTCACTAATATTAAAGATATTAGCAATATGTGGAAGATCAAGTGCCTTTTGTTTTAAAATGAGTGCGAACTCTGAATTAGATAAGATTTTACGACCTTGTTCATTTTCAAGCATATCAGCAATATTTTGAGTAATTATAGTATTCATACCAAGGAACTTTCTTCCTACTTTGTAAAACTTTGCTACATACTGAGCTGAATAATTATTAGCAAGTAAGATATGTACCTCATCAATAAATATCCAAGTATATTTACCTAGTTTTTTATTCATCGCAAGTCTATTTTGTATATGGTCTAAAACAACTAAATAACCTGTAGCTTGTAAAGAAGAAGATAACTCGCTTATATCAAAACAAACCAATCTATTTTGAATATTTACATTTGTCTTCTTCGCAAAAATGTCTAAAGAACCAAAAACATATCTTTCTAAGACTAATGCTAGTCGCTTTGCTTCAGGTTCTGGTTGTTCTTTTAAACATTCATAAAATACTGGAAGTGTTGGAAGTAGAGATTTATCTTTATAATGGCTTTGTTCATACTTTTCAAATATAAGTTTAGTACATCTATCAATAATGGTCTTCTGTCCACCTGTTAATCCACCAGAACCAACCACACTTTCAACAAATGCAATAATATATTCTGTTTTAGATTTTAATGGATCGTTTTTTCCTCCATCATTTAAACCATAGTCTAAATCTAAATCAAAAGGATTAATATACGTATCAGAAGTTGTGGAAATAACTATTTTCTGTGACTGTCCTTTAAATACATCTAATAATGAACCATATTCATTTTGGGGATCTATGATAATAACATCATCTTCTGGATAACGAAACATTATTTGTTCAATAATTGTTTTAACATTAAATGATTTACCAGCTCCTGAAGTTGCCAAAACACATCCATTACCATTGATTAATTGTTTTCTGTCGCAGAAGATAGCATTTTTACTAACTAGATTAACACCATAATACAAAGCATTATCATGCAGAAAATCTTTGGAATTAAAAGGAACATTAACAGCAGTCGCTTCACTTGTTAATGTTCGCTGAAATTGTAATGAATTATGTCCTAAAGGTAATACATTTTGTAGTCCTTCTAATTGTTGCCATAAAAGAGGCTTCATTTCAATTAACATTTCGGATGCAACCTCTTGTACTTTTATTGTTTGATCTTCTAAATCTTCAAAACTATTTGCTGATATACAAACAAGAAAATTGTTTTGAAATATCTTCTGATTATTTTTTTGAAGATCAATTTGTAATTGCATTGCATTGGATATTTTAGTTTCTAACTTCTTATCCTTAACGTATTCATAATCCAAATTACTCTTCCCTGCACGTTTTATTTTCTCCAGCCTTTCAGTTTCCATAGCTGATAAACTTTTATCAACCTGTTTCATAGCTTTTGCTGGATTAGTTGGAGTTATATTTAATGTTGTAATTAAATTAACATCTTCAAGTGTTGTAATACGATTATAAAACCTAGGTGTCATACTTTTTGGAAGTTTAGATACATATAATATTCTTAAAAACTTTTTGTCTTCTATTTCTATGAAATCTGATTCTCTCATAGATATAGATTTGGGAGAAATAGCATCATATATAGACAACTCATGTTCTTTTGCATAACTACATATATTATCTATTCCTTTTTCTTCCAAAGTTTGTAAATTCAAATAATCATAGATAAATCTTAATCTTTCTTTAACAGTTACTAAACGTACTTTTGATTTTAATTCTTTAAACTTCTGTTCTGTTTTTAGATATATATTTAAAAACAGAGCATTTGCTTCTATAAAACTTTTTGCTTTTAAAGAAATAACAATATACCTTTTATTGAGTAATGTTTCTTCATTCGTACCTAAAGAATTAGTAATTAAAGTATTTAATTCTTCGGCAATTTGCTTTTGTTTTTCATCTTTTAACGAAGATGTATCAAAAACAAACTTTTCTTTAAACTTCTCTGTTTTAACAGGAGTACTTGCATTCACAACTTGTATGTGATTATCTTCTCTAAAAGAATGTAAGTACTCTAACCATTTAAAAAATATGTTTTCACATTCTTCATCGTTCGCTTTTGCAAACGATATATCTGTATATTCCATACATATTGAATACACATCATCTGTTATTTTTAATATACCCGTTTTCTCATCAAAATCTTGAAACAAAAAAGAAACGCATTCTTGAGAAGACTTTGGAGTAAACACTTTAAATTTGAAAACATTACGATTCTTCTTTTTTCCCTTCTTCCGACTCCCCTTCTTTTTCTGATGGTTCATCAATGTTCTCCTTTCCCACTACCTGTTTTGCTAACTTCAGTAATACTTGGGCTTCTTCTTCACTAAGTGAAAAATTGGTATTTAAAGAGTCTATCTTATTTATTCCAAATTTCTTTTTTGCAAGGGCAATTTCACGTTGTTTCTTCCTTTCTTTTCTTTGCTCTTTTATTTTTAATGCTTCGATTCTTTTTTTGGTTTTAGCCTCTTTTTTATTGATAGAAGGTTTTATCTTTTTCTTTTTAGATTTCTTTTTATCCTTTTCTAACTCTTGTTCTTCCTTCGTTTTATATAGCAATGGTTTTGCAAAATCTATATAGTTACGTTTCCAATAGAAAATGATTCGTTCAGCATTAAGCCCTTGAATTGGAACAAAACCAAAAAATCCAATAGGAAGAGCAATGAATATTACTAGCCATCCAGTTAAATTACTACCTATAATAGGCGATAAAAAGATATAAGTTGGAACAGTAGTAATGACTACTAATATTCCAAATAACCATTGTCTTAATGTGAAATTATAAAACTTCTCTTTGTAATCTTTAATCTCATCGTGAATACGTGGCTCTATTCTATCCATCTATCCTAACCTCCCGTCCACTTCTCAGCTATTGTACTAGTAACAGAAATCATCGCCATAAGAAAACCATTTAAAAACATGATTCCAATAAGGGAACTTATGGAGTTAGCATTGGTTAAAGTAGATAATGCCATCGAATAGATTGCTGTAGCAACAACAATCATAGATGCTTCAATACCTAAAGCTATAACTGACATAATAAATCGTTTAGCAACTCCTTGTCCATCTTCCCATGTACCTATCGCAATAGGAATCGGTGCAAAAGAAAAAGACAATATTAACTTACCAATACGTAAAAAAACTTGAACTAAAACTCCCACAAGTGTTCCCAAAAATGGAATATACAAAAGAAGAATAATAACGCCCATAAAACCTCTATCAAGTATTCCACCAGCATCTCGAACTAAATCTCCCATTTGTTTGGCAAGATCTGGAATAGATGCTGATGATGTAATAGTATTAGTTACATTCGTTAACAAGTCGTTTGCTATTCCCATGATAGATGTCATTAATTGGAAAGAATTTTCAATTAACATTTTAAAGATAAGAAAACGTATAAAACTGAAAACAATTCTTTCCCAGCTAAGTCTTTCAACTTCCATCGCTTTTTTTGCTAAATCAAGTAAAAAGAAAAGAGTAAGAAGACTAAGTCCTAATGGAACAATTAAGGTATGTAGTTTAGATGCTATATCCCAAATACTTGTATTAGTAATAGTAGTCCAGTTGCATAAACTCCTAATTGTTCCCACGAAATCGCCAATATCTATTTTAATTCCTAAAATTGTAAAAGAAATTTTAAATAGACTCTCAATTAAGTCTGCCATTTAAAATTCCTCCTTATTTTATAATCCGAATATGCTAGGTGATTGTGAGATTGCAATTATCATAAATCCTGCCATCATAGTCATCAAGCCTCGAGATTTACCTTCTGCATCATCTCTTTGCCAACCTAAAGCAAACATTACACCTCCCACCAAAGCAACTACTCCTCCAATTTTTAAAAGCCAATCGCAGACAAAAGTAATAAATCCATCAATACTTGTAGTATTACTTCCTTCTGCAAATACATTTGTAGTACATACAAAAAGGCTTCCTATAAAAATATAAATAATGGAAACTACTCTTTTAAAGATACTTCTTTGTTGTACTTCGAGAGTTTTCTTTTTCATTCTTTTCCTATCCTTTCTTAGTTATAAAACTTCCGATAAACTTCAAAGAACTTCTTTTGTAGACCACGGGCAACATTTGGATTAAAAAAATTAAATGCTGTCTAATAGTTCATCAGTTAATGATTTACCTAAAAATACAGAACCTTCTAAGTTCTGCTCTTCATATTTAGATAATTTTTTAGCTTTAAATTCTGGTTTTATTTTTACAAATCCTAATCCCAGTTCTTGAAACATTTGCTGTTTCCTTCGCATATCTTTATTTTTATTTCTTTCTACTTCATGTTCATACTTATTTTGAATAGTACCTTGAATATCCCAACTTTCAAACAATTCATCATATCTAGGATGTGTTTTTAAATCATATAATTTAGAATAAAATGGACGTAATCCAGCTACTAATAAAATACAGTAACCTTTTTCCATTCTAGCGAGTTCATCAACAAATGCAAGCTCACGACCTACTATATCCCAGTTGGTACTAGAAGAGCCTTGCTTTGAATAAGTCCTCCCAGACGACTTTTTGTACCATGTTTTCTTCCCGAGCATTGATGATAGGTATTCCAAAGTTTCTTTACTTCTTGAACCCAAAAACAAAACATAATCACAACAGTCAAGTGCTGTTTCCCAATTATCTTTATAAATCTCTTTATATTGAGAAAAAGATTGAAGTCCAGTTGTAATACCACAGTTAAGTCCACGAACATACGCAAGCATTTCTAGGTAATGAGGGATTTTACCTAACTGCCTAAACTCATCTAAATATAACTGACATGGTGTTGCAAGTGAACCGTTATTGCGAGAAGCATTATAATCAATAATAGAGAATATCTGCGTATACATAATATTAGCAATAAAATTGAATGTTGTATTATTAGGACTAGTAATAATAAAATATGCGATTCTTCCCTCATCACCTGCTTTACCAATTCGATTTAATTCCATTGTATCATTAACAGTCATCTCTTCTACTTCACTTATATTAAATGGAGCAAGACGAGCTGAAGCAGTCATGATAATAGTTGACATCATCTTAGGAGAACTTGCTGATACTCTAAAATGATGCCATTGCTTTATTCCAATATTATCAGGATCTTTTAACTCCCAAGCATCAAACATTTTAGATAAAGTAGAATTTCCATCTTTATCAGGTTCTGCTAGACGGATTAGTTCAAGTACCGTTTTAAAATTCTTATCTTTATCTTCATAATTAAAAATTATGTAATAAATGATTGCTTGCATGAAAACCATCTCAGCTTTTTCCCAGAACGGATCTCCAGTATTGGACTCGATTGTTTCGGATTGAGTATTAAGCATAATAGTATTAATAAGTGTCATTACATCATCTTCAGCAATCCACTCTCCGTTATCAGAAACATCTGTATGTTTATTTATTTTTCTAATATACATAAGTGGATTAAAATGGTCTGATTTCCATTTTTCCACTAGATTTAACACTTTAATGTCATATCCAATATTTACAAGCGACATTGCACAATCACGAAGTAGTTCTCCTTTTGGATCAGTTATTATGATTGTTTCACCATTAGCGTTCAAAATATTTGGCTTAAAATAAAACCTAGATTTACCTGTGCCAGGGCGACCCACAAGAACAACATTTCTATTTCTTTTGGATATTTTCATATCTTTAGAAAACATTTCTGTCGCAGTAAATATTTGATTATTTTCATATTTCTTATCTCTATATTGTAGCGTTGCTTTACTGTCTTCCCAGTCAGAATTACCATAAGTATCTTCTTGCACATTTCTCTTGTTCTGGTATAAATAAGTAGCAATTACCATCCAAGTGAACATTCCAATAAATAAAGATATTAAAATATTTTTAGGAGTTAAAACCAATGGTTCAGTCACTTTCCACAAATTATTCAGTACATCTGTAAGATATGAAAACTGAAATCCATCACCTTTTAACTCTATATAACTACAGACTCTAAGAGAATAATAAGAAGCAACTAAAATAATTAAAAATATAATAATTTTACTACCTTTATGCTCTCTTTTAACGAGCAAGTTCTTCATCCTCCTTGTCTAATACATTTTCCAATATGGTAGTATCTTTATTTTTCTCAGAAAATTCAGTTGCTTCTTTTACTAGTTCCTCCGTAGTGGATTTTTTTTTATTTTCGTCAAGCAATTGTTTTGTATCTGTTTCTTTTACTAAAACTGTTACCGTGCCATCAATATTATGATTAGCAAGATAATCCTTGTCACGATACTTTTCTTTAAAAGTACTATATTCTTCTTCACTAGCGACTTCTACTTCAATAACATCGTTTGCATTACTCTCTGTTGTTATATCTCTAGCTCCAAAAGCTCCATGCTCTCTAATTGGTTTATTAAGGGGAGCAATTTCTCTATAAGCACTTAGGTCATCAGAATGAATAGCAATCTCTACTTCGTTTTCATTAATTACTTCAGCACCGTGACTTCGTAAATTAAATAACTGTTCTCTAATCTCACAGTACTGTTCTTTCGTAATTTTTTGAACACAATAATTCTTTTGGTAATCTCTGATGTTACAAGTACCTAAGTTTTCTCCAACTTTATTTAAGTCTTTCGGAGTTAGATTTATACTTTTAGCAACAAGTTCGCAATCTCTTTCATCCACCACTCCATCTTTATTTATATCAGTTAAATTCTTTAATCTATTTGGTGGAATCTTTTCTAGTTGTTCATTTAAAAATCCTAGTTTACTTTTATTAATAATTACTATAAATTGTTCTGTACTTTCCTTCTCATCTTTAATAGATTTCTCATAAAAAGATGATGCTCTCCATTTACTGATTTTATTATAAAATGGAATCTTGCTTTTGGTATTAGCACGCTCTTTCCACTTCTGATACTTAATCTCATTCTTTGCCAACTTTTCTTGTTTATGCAAAGATTTATTTCTTCCAGCTTCTCCTTCAGGAGTCATCTTTTTAACACCAATCATAATATTATTCTCTTTAGCTGCTGCAATTATTTGTTTTGCTTCAGCTTTTGATAACGGAGGAGAAACATACAATTCTTTAGTAGCACCATCTTTCCTTAATGCTTTCATTGAGGATGAGAAATGTTTTTGGTAATACTTATTCACTTTGCTAACTAATTTAGCAAACAACTTAGATAATATTTTACTTACTCTTGTAGATGTAGATACGGATTTCTCTGCCACGTGTTCTAAATCATGTTTTGCATTACCATCCATGAATTAAGCTACCTCCCTTTCTAACAAAACTTCTTGTGTTTTTTCTTGATTTTTAAATTCCTTGTATCCAGTCGCAACTTGTGAGGCTTCATAATGATTAATATATTTATTGTCAGCATTATGAAAACTCAATAACTCCTTCTCTGACAATTTAATTGCAAATGATTTTTTATCATTGCTTTCTTTTGCTTTAATCATATTTATATCAATATATCCATTTGTTTTATTTAGAGTACAGGGTATTCTTATAAAATTAGAAACAAAATTACAATCTTGTTTATCGACCGTAAAAGATATATCCGATTTTTGTTTTTGATTTATTGGATAAAAGACTTTAAGGTATTTGTCGATTTCTTTAAATGATAATTTCTTCTCAAATTCCTTTTTAAATCCATCTAATTTATATTTAGATATTCCCGTATTAAGCCACATATTTTTTCTAGGTGTTATTATTAAATAACTTTTATCATCATTCCATTTGCAAATTTTTTTATCAGCAAATAGCAAAACATTTTTATCAGCAGTTTTGATATAAAAACCATTTTTAGAATCCAAGTAAATTCTGGATGAAAAGACCTTACAAACAGGTTCTTTAAATTCTGATGATGACTTTGTTGTTTGGTCTTTGATGTTATGTTGTTTTTCTAGCTTTTCTGGTACAACCTTTTTTTCTTTATCTTTATTCTTATCATCCCAGTTGGCTGTTAATTGAAAATAAGACTTATCATACAAAAACTCACCAGATCTATCATAAATTTTATAAGTTTCATCAGCTTTTAAAGTTGTATAAAAAATATCCCCATGCCATTCGCATTTTTCTTTTGGAATATAAAAATATTCTTTTGCACCAGTATATGGAACACGAACAAAATAATCAGTATCTGTTTCCAACTCATTTACTAGCAATACTTTATTAACTGAAAAACGATATTCTTTATCTTTTGACTGATCTAATTCTTGTTCTTCTGATTGTTCAACACTTGTTATTGTGGGTGTTAAATTTTCTTTGTTTAATTCTAAATTATTGTTTAGATTATTATAAAGAAGAATTGTTTTGTAGTTACCTGTTTGTCCTTTAAATCTTGAATCAATAAAATCTTTATTGATGTTGGGAAATAAATTCCCATATTTAAAAAAAGCCATTTTATTTTGATGAAAGTGCATATTATCCTTCAAGTTCTCTCTTAGCATATCCATTGCATTGCTTTCGTAAGGAAATATTCCATCTAAATCTTCTACACTATTTACAATATACAAATCCTCAACTTCCTCTAATGACAATTTTTCTTTATCTGTAAGACTTTCTTCAAATTGCTTAATTACTTTTTGCTTTTGTTCATTTGTTAACGCAACCCTTATTTCTCCATTTTTATTTTTTATATAAGAATTATCAAATACATTAGTATATATAAAACGATTTAAAGATTCATAATTATGATAATTTTGGTTATCTTTTAAAAAATCTCTTAACAAAATTTCTGCATCTAAAACATCGTCTTTTAAATACATATCATTGTTATTGGAAAAGATTGTTCCCAATTCATTTTCAATATTTGATTGATTCTGATTAAAATAATCTAATAACACTTTATCATCTTTTGATTCTATAATCATTTTTACTTGATTATATAAAAAATTATTTAAAGCTCTATTTGCAAATGGAGAAATACTTGGTTCAATACTTTTAGGATAAATGATTTTATCAATATCTGTTTTAGTGTAAGAAGTATTAGATAATAGATATTCTATAAACAAAGATTCATCAAAAGTATTTTTTATCAGATTATCTTCTTTTAATTTCTGATATGTATAATATATATTTTCAGAATTTAATTCTAAATCTTTAAAATATTTATGGTCTAATAAAAAGTGAAAACCAGACACCTTTGCTTTTTGAACATCTAAAAAGGTTAAATCTTCTTTTAATAAATCACCAAAGTCCTTATAATCACCTAACTTTGAAATATCAACAACAGATACTCTTATGTTTTTATCAAGTAATTCTGGAATCTTTTCAACCATGGCATTTATACCAGCTTGGTCATTATCGAGTGCAAATACAATAGATGAATGATTAGATGTTATCAGTTTTAAATGTTCTTCTGTCAAGGCTACTCCCATTAGAGCAACTGTATTTTCAAAACCTAATTTCTTTGCACCTGCTACATCTAAATATCCTTCTACCAATATTAATTCATTATTATAAGAAAGAACTTTGGCATTATCAAAATTGTATAATAGCTCTTTTTTATGAAAGAAATCGGTTTCTGGTGTATGTAAATATTTAGGTTTTTCATCACCCATTGTTCTTCCTGCAAAAGATACTATATTTCCTTTTTCATCTTTTATTGGAATACTAACTCTATCTTGAAACACTTCATAATAATTGCCAAAGTCATCTTGGCGTAGTAATCCTAATTTTAATAAAGCTGAAGAGGAAATTTCTTTTCTTTTATCCATTATATTTAATAGCTGTCCTTTTGGAATGAATCCAAGAGAAAGGTCATCAACTATTTTATCAGTAACACCACGATCTCTTAAGTAGTTTAAAGCATCTTTATTTACATACTTTAGATTATAAGTAAATATTTTATTTAATAATTCCATTGTTTGTAATAAACTTTGTTCTTCTTCACTATATTTTTTAAAAGTTGTCCTATATTTATAATCATTATTTACTTTTTTTAAATTAGAAACATCTATATTCAAATTACATATATCAACAACTTTTGTAATCGCTTCATTTACTGAAATATCTTTATTATTTAACTGTTTCTCTAATTTTTGAACAATAGATATTACATTACCTGAAGTATGACATGAAAAGCAAGATGCTATATTTTTCTTTGGATTAACACTAAAACTAGGGTTAGTATCATTATGAAATGGACAGATAGCTTTTCTATGACCATCAGCATCAATCCCATAATACTTAACAACTTCTACAATACTCGCTTGTTTCTGGACTTCTTGATATATGTCTTGTATTGTAAGTTTCCCCCTTTCTATATCACATTTCTAGTTCTAATTCTTCTTTTTGCTTTTCTTGATTATCTTTTCTTTTCATAAATTCTATTAATTGTCTTGCTGTAACGCCTACTTCTTTCCAGCAACAAAAATGATTAGAACCACCTGTCCAATCTTTATCATGTTTCATAGTTCTAATTAAAACATTCTTGTACCAATCATTCACAAAAAATCTTACATCCGAGATACCAACATAAATGAATCTATCTTCTTGTGAATCTTTAAGTACAGCTGAAAATTCATAATGATTTTTAGAAAACGAATGTATTTCAAGTTTATTTTCTTGTGCCATCTTTTTTAAGTCGAATTTCATTCTCTTTTGAAATTCAATATAATCTTTACCTGTAGATGCACCAGATGAAAAAGTATGTTTTAACCATTTATTATAGTCCATTAATTTTCCTTTCTAATATCAAAAGAAAAAGACGTAGTACTTCAATCATACTACGTCCTAATTTTTCTTATTGTTTTTCTTTTTTGTTAATGAATAAATAACTCCTGCTATACCAAGTAAAGATAAACTTCCAATTATAATATAAAGTGGCATATTATTATCAAGCCCTGTTTGTACGACAGGTAATAATGTGTTTTGATATTCAAAACTATATACTAAATCTTCATTAGTTTCTACCTTAACATTATCAACGAATAAACCATCAGAATTTAATTCTACTTTTACAACCTGTTTTGATAATCCATATCCCTCTGGAGCTTTTGTTTCTCTAATAAACCAAGTACCATAACGAATATCAATTAAAGCAGTTCCATCTTCAGTATTAGCCGAATATTCTTTTACTACATTATCACAATTTTCATCTTTACATAAAGAGAAAGTAAAATCTTTACTAATAATATTTTCTAGTGTTTTATCATCAACTTTATTAACTAAAATATAATTTTTTATTGCATCATTATAAACATATTTAACATTATCTACTACTTCTACATCTTGTCCTCGATACTCAGACACAATAGGAATAATAATATCGTTTGGATAATATCCTTCAGCAGGTTGTACTTCTGTTATCTCATAATAAATTTCACCATCATAAGATAAAGGTAAGTCTGCTTTGAAAGATAATTTTCCTTTACTATTTGTCTTACCAGTTTCAATAACTGTTCCAGCTTTTAATAAAACTTCTCCACTTGGAAGTAAAACATCTTTCTTTAATGTCAAATTAAAAACAGCTCCTTCAATAGCTGTTTCATCTTCACTATCTTTCTTATTAATTGTTACATCTACTTTTTGACGGTCATTTTGAACAGAGATATTTTTAACAATTACTGGTGTATTACCATCCTCTTTAATAGTAATATCATATTTAGTATCATCAAGAACCATCCCTTCAGGTGCTTCAGTTTCATAACCTACATACTTTCCTAGTGGAAGTAATTTAGAGTAAGTATCTTCTTCAGCTGAAGTAATGATTTCATCGACTATAGTTCCCTTCTTATAAATAACACTACCATCGGCTGGATCAATGATGTCTTCCTTAGCTTCAATAACAAATTTCATTCCACCAAGTTTTTGGTCTTCATAAATGAATTGATAATTACCATTTTCATCTTGTTTAACACCAGTTAAAACTTCTCCTGTTTTTTCAACTTTAACTTGTCCTTTAATTGCTGTATTTGGTACTTCGATTACAGTTAGTGGATTACCGTCTTCATCAAGCTCGTAAACATTTTGATTAGTTATTTCAAATTCCATCTCATCCATAACTAAATATCCATCTGGATTCTTGATTTCTTCTAAGATATATTTTTGAGCTTTTAACTGAAGTGGTAAGACTACACTACCATCTTCTCCTGTAGTCCAAGTATCATATTTTTTATCTCCTACTTTTTGAACTAAATATTCTCCTGTTTCAGCATCTTTAATTTTGAAAGTAGTATTACTTAGAGTAATTGTTTTACCAGTATCAGCATCTTTCTTTACCAATTTTAAATAACTAGTAAATAAACGATTGTTGATTATGTAATGTAAAGTATCTTGATTTTCAGATGAAACAGTAAATGTCCATTCATTTATTTTATCAGTATCTACTTTACCTTTTACTTGTTTTACAATAAATGAACCATAGGCAAGATCTTTAGATTTAGCATAACCATTTTTATCAGTAACTAGTTTATCATATTCTCTATTACTAAATTCAGATTTATGATTATATGCTTCCTCTACAGAACCGTATTTATCAACGTACTTTTTAGCGACAACTAAAAATTCTGCTCCTTCTTCTTTTTCCACAATTTCGGATTCTTCACCTGATGTCATAATCTTTTGCAAATCAAAATTACCTGTGATTACCTCATCTTTAACAGTAGAATTTTTAATAATTACTTCTGAACTACCATCATCGACAATACTCACATTATAGGTATTTGTATCAAGTTTATACCCCTTTGGTGCAGTTATTTCTTTCCAGTAGTATTCGCCTAAGAATAAATTACCAACTGATGCTTTTCCATTAGAAATAGTAACTCTTGCTACTTCTTGATTAGTTGTATATGCAATTCCACCTGTATCGGTATTCTCGATATTTTCTCTAGCATATAGTCCATAGACTGCCCCGTCAAGAACAGCTTCATTTTGAGCTACATTAAATTCTTTATCAATCTTTTGAACATGAACTTCACCTTTTGGTACTCTTTCTGTTAATCTAAATACATGAATATAATCCATCCCATTAACATTGATTGTTGTGCTTCTAGTCAAGATAGTTCCAAAAACAGAATCAACAACACCATAGTTAGTTGCTCCACCTAACATTGCAATTTTATTATCAAATAAGTGCATAAATGCAACGTGTCCAGAGCCATCATAATTAGCTTTATCTTCTGGTCTTTGAATTACCAAATCACCATTTTTAAATAGACTAGCATTAGCTGGTACGTCTTTTGCATAACCAGACCAAATGTGTTCTGCATCTTCAGGATGTGCTAGAGCATTTTGGTACATTTTAGCTGGAGCATACCTAGAGCCACCACCTGATTGTGGCGTGTCTATGTTGTATGGATGGATTCCTACTATTGACTCACCAATACCTAACTTATTTAATACACGTGTAACAAAACCAGTACACGTTCCTACTTCACCATAACTCCATCCAATATAATTTTGAGCTGTTTCAATAATTTTATCTCCATCAATATTAGCTAGAGCATTAACTTTCATAACTAATGGAGTAAATGGTATAGACGACATTAAAATTCCAAATATAAGCACTACATTTAAAACTCCATGTAACTTCCTTTTAATTTTAGTTTTCATTCTTCTCTCCTTTCAAAATTAAAAGTCACTACTTATATAAGTATTCTAATAAATCGCCTCCTTTCGATAAGAAGTTATTAAAGCACAAAAAAAGAAGATATAAAAATCTCCCTTTATCACTTTCTTACAACTTCCCTATATTATCATTTTATCACATTTTTTTAGGAACGTAAATGGCATGAGTAAAATTTGTTAAGTTTTTTTACTCTTCGTATTTTAAAAAAAGAAGTGCACAATTAATGTGCAATAAGACTTATAATTGTTA
>ERZ1643249.1220-NODE-1220-length-26151-cov-186.528012_pt1 | contig 26151 bp, 20 predicted proteins | sample MGYA00579263_ERZ1643249 | MGnify/ENA primary metagenome ERZ1643249 (study PRJEB29033, sample SAMEA4952264) | chicken gut metagenome | biome: Broiler Chicken; feature: Gastrointestinal Tract; material: Caecum | place: Ireland | collected 2018 | study: Broiler...
GTTTCTAATATTTAATACAATCATCAGTAATATATTTGATGATTTTTTTATTTGTTTCTCTAGTATAATGAAGACCATCATCCGTATCAAATTTTAAATCATCATATGCATCACAATAATACATATTACTCGCACCACTCTCATTTAAATCATCTTGTATACGTGAATTAAATCTTTCTATTTTTTCATTTGTTCTAATGTTATAAGGCTGAGTTTTTGCCAATAAATTTTTTCTTATCGGATTAACTGATAAAATATATACGTTTACCTCATCATCAATTTCTGCTAAATATTCATACTCCTTGAAATACTCATCAGCTCTTTCATTAATGTTAATATTTTCTTGAAGATCGTTAACTCCCATATTAACAACAATACTATATTTAAAACCACTATCTTTTTCTTCTATGATTTTTTCAATTTCTGGAACTGCTTCTTTCGAAAACCAGTCATATGTCATACCACTTTTTGCAACAAAAATCACATTATATGGTAGAACCATTTCAGAATCATCTTCTATAAATTCCATTCTAGAATCACCTGAAATAATTATCTTATTATCAACATGCATTTTAGTATAAGGATTCATACATCCTTCAAATTTATCTTTATTTAAAATAATAAAAAAAGTTCCTAAGAAAAATAAAATAAATAAGCTTCCTGAAAAAACAATCAAAAATCTTTTTAAATTTTTAAATCTGTTATTAAAAAAATGTTTATATTGAATCATTACTAAAAGTACTAAACAAAAAAATATTGCAAAATAACAAATATAATCTAAATACTTGCTATTTGTAAAGAAAAAGAATAAATCGTTATTGCAAATTTTTCCCATCGAAAATCACCATGTATATAATAACATAACATTTAAAAAAATTAAAGAAAACAAATAACAAAAAAAATAATAACCAATAAATTTCCAATAATTATCTTAAATGTTTTATACTATTACAACCATAATAATAATGTAGTCTGAATTTTTAGGAGATGATTTTTTGTTTAAAAAAATTATCATCACGCTTCTTTTAGCAATATCTATTATTCCCGCAAACGCTAATGCTTATTCAGACCGAATCATTGCCGGTGGAGAAAACATTGGAATATCGTTAAATTCTAAAGGTGTTTTAATTGTTGGTACGTATGAAGTAAATGGTCAAAATTTAGCTGATAAAGCCGGTCTCAAAACAGGAGACATAATTCAAAGTATTAATGGTCAAACAGTTGAAAACATCGAAGATATGGCATCCAAAATAAACGACTCAGCAAGTTCTCCCCTTAAAATAAAGTTTTTAAGAAACGATAAGGAAAAAGAAACGACACTCGAACTATACAAGGATGAAAATGACGTATATAAAACTGGATTATATGTTAAAGATAGTGTCACCGGAATTGGAACATTAACATTTATCGATCCTGAAACAAAAAAATTTGGAGCTCTAGGCCATGAAATTGAAGAACAAACAACGGGTAAAATTCTTGAAATAAAAGATGGTAAAATATTTGAAACGACAGTTACCGGAATAATTCCAAGTACTGATGGCTCGCCTGGCGAAAAAAAAGCCGAATACGATCCCGAAAATGTCGAAGGAAACGTCGATGAAAATACAACTCAAGGAATATTCGGAACATATACTGATAACATACAAAATAGAAAAACATATAAAGTTGCCAAACCAAAAGAAGTAAAAACAGGAGACGCAAAAATCTTAACTGTATTAGATGATGACAACATTAAAGAATACAGTATTAAAATAAGCGAAATAAATGATTTAAAAAGTAAAAATAAAAATTTCATATTTGAAATAACGGATAGTGAATTAAAAGATAAAACAGGTGGAATAATACAAGGAATGAGCGGTTCACCAATTATTCAAGGAGATTACATCATCGGAGCTGTAACTCACGTTGTTGTCGATAATCCTTTAAAAGGCTATGGAATATTTATTACAAACATGTTAGAAGAAGCAGAAAATTAGAGGTTTTAACCTCTTTTTTCTTGAAAAAGCTGCCATTTTTGGTTATCATAATAAATGAAACAAAATAGCAGGAGGAAATTAAATATGAAAAAAGACAAAAAATCAAATTTTGAATTAATGCGCATATTATCTATGTTTTTCATAGTAATCTATCATATTATATATCATGGAAAAATGTTACAAAACAGTAGCGGAACAATCCTACTAATTCTCCAGTTAATAATCTGTATTACTCTAGTTCACGTTAACTCCTTTGTATTAATTACAGGTTACTTTCAATACAACAAATCCTTTTCTTTAAAAAGATTTCTTCAAACATTTAACGCCGCATATTTTTATAAAATACTTATATCTTTAGTTTTAGGAATTATAGGCATCATAGATCTAACAGGAACAGACTATCTAAACTTAATAAACCCTTTCTATATACCATATTGGTTTGTCGCGTGTTACCTTATTTTATACGCATTAAGTCCATTCTTAAATATTCTTATAAAAAACATGAGTCAAAAGACTCACAGAAATTTTATCCTAACATTAATTTTATGCTTTTCTATCGCCCCATTTTTTAGCAACCAAATAGTTGGACCAAATAACGGATTAACCGTTGTTCAATTCATAATTCTATATATAATTGGAGCATATCTTGCTAAATATCCCATAACAGAAAACGCGCATTTTAAAAACTTTTCTAAAAATAAAACCCAATTATTATTATTTATCGGAATGATAGCATTTACACTTTTAAATTTCATTACATATAATTTCGGAGTTACTCTAGTATCCTCAACTAGCTCTACTCTACAATATATAGGACAATTAATTACTGATAATTATATAAGATACAACTTTATATTCGTATTATGTCAATCAATATGCTATTTCTTGTGGTTCAGTACTTTGAATTTTAAAAATAAAATAATAAATTATATAAGTTCACTTACTCTCGGAATTTATTTACTTCATGACAATCCATATATGCAAACAAGAATATATGAATGGTTTGGAATTGATCCAGTAGCGCAATAACATCCAAAAACATTTTTATAAAAATATTACTTATAGCTCTATTCATTTACATAGTTGGACTAATAATAGAAGCGATTAGACAATGTATATTCAAATTTATTAAAAAAAGAAAAATCTCTCAAAAATTATCCGAAAAATTTTACAAATATTTAGATAACTACTAAAAAACTCGTTTGTATATTTTTAAACGAGTTTTTATATTGAATTAATAATTCAATTAGGGTAAAACATTATACCAAAATTAATAATTTCATTAAAAGCCGGTATATTCAAGAATAGTAAACCCGCACATATAATTATCGTTAAAACATTTCTAAGTAAAGATTTCTTTATAATTTTTATAAATAGCAAATAACAAAGTATTATAAACGCCCAAGAAAAATACAAAGAATATAGAATCAATCCGTTTTCCTGAGTACCAAATCCAACAAAACACAAAATTATAATAGAATACAAAACCCAAAAAGCAGAAACTTGCACAATTTTATTTTTCCGATTTAAAATAAAACTTAATAAACAAGTACACAATATAGCTATACCAAATTTACTAAAATTGTAAACTGGAGAAAGTAAATATTGAGGATACCAAAAATTAGATTCATCAGCAGACACAACAGTGCTTGAAACGGGGATAAATATTCCTTTAACAAAATTCAAATACTGTTTTATCCTATCGATAAATGGAACTCCTCCACCAGCAAACCCATCCAAATTATTAAACATATTTTCGAAAAATGTCGTTATAGACGAAAGTTGACCAAATAAAACTATTATTCCAACAAATAAAATAATGCACTTAAATATATTTAATGCCAAACCCTTAAAATTTTTATTTTTAGAAATAAAAGGTAATAAAACGCCAGTAGTTGTAAGAGTCCCTACTCCACTCACATAAGTATAATTAACATCGTTTTTATGATAATAATATGCATATAATACTAAGATTAGATAAAACAAAGAAATAATATATTGTTCTAAAGTAAACGCAAACACAATAGTACTAAATAACGAAATAAATATCAAACAAAAATTTCTTTTATCAGTAGTATTTAATTTTAAAAGTCTAGTTATCATAAGTATTGTAATCAAAAACAAACAAAATTGAACAGTAGACAAGCAAACAATATAACTATTAGGAATAAAGAATAAAACTTTGCTCAAAACCAAAGCCAAAAAGCCAAAAGGCAAAGCAAACACACCGAAAAGAGGCTGTTTAGAAGGCTCATTATAAGGTGAGTTTACATTTAAAAAAGTTTCATTTCTATAAATGTCGGAACTATCTGTAGTATAAATAATATCATATTGAATATTATTGCCATAATAAAATGCTGTTGTTTTTCCATAGATAAAAATAGCAAGAAGCAAAAAAACAATACTAAAACCTACTAAAAATTTCTTATCAAACCTATCTAGGCCTCTAAAAAAATGAATTATCGGTTTATTCAGATTATCAATCAAATAATAAATAATAAAAGTCAATGCAGGGAAAGCAAACAAAGTAACCAAAATAAATTTATTTGTTGAAATTAAATAAAAAGTACTTGAAATATATTCCTGAAAATGAAAATTATAATATATCCCAAGAATAACATCGCAAATAATAAGAGATGCGACAAATAATTTATAATTAAATTTTTTTAAAATTTTATCATAAAAATAATGTACTAAAATCAAACCGATAATAGCCGACAACAGTAAAGATATAATTAATACATTTTTATTGGATACACGACTAAAAACCATTGTTAAACAAGGAAAAGATATTATTAATAATATTTTAATAACAATATCTTTTAAACTAATTAAATTCATTTTTAAGGACATATTTATTTCATCAATATATCTTTATCCTTAATAAATAAGTAAATAAAGTGTATCTCCTTCATAATGTAATTGTGTATCCGGATCAAACTTTTTATAGTTCTTTCCCTTAAAAAGTTCGTTATATTTATCTTTACTCATTTCTTCATAAGTAATATCGTAATTTTTTCCACTATAATCATTAACCGCACAAACCATTGCCCAAGCTTCTCCAGTTATCCTATTATTGGCTCCATTATTATATCCACTAGAATAATAAGATGCTGAATCAGTATCTTTGGCCCAATAAATATGTTTAATTTCGATGTCATTTTCATTTTCATAATACCCTATATATGTATTAAGTTGATTAATATATGATAAATCCTGTTTAAATCTTTCTAAATCAATTCTTGTATTTTGATAAAACAAAAATGAATAAATAATACAAATTAAAGTTGAAAATACTAAACCAGAATATGTCCAAAACTTAGCGTCTAAATTAAATTTAGCTAAGGTTAGTAACATAACAATGCTAGGTAAAATAGTAATTGATAAAACAGTTCTTGCTGCCATATAATTTTGTTCACTATTCATCACTAAATTAGGAACAAAAGGCATACAAATTGCCGAAGCAACAACTCCAATAAGTAATAAAACATTAATTATTTTAAATTCGTTTCTAATAATACCTATTACTGCAAATATTAAACTGATAATTACTAAACCATAATATAACCAAACCTTAATATAACCAAAAAGCGTAGAAAGTGCAGTTGGTAACAAAAAGAATCTAATATGACTAATATTTTTTAATAAGTCAACTCCTCCGACATGACTTGTAGCTTCACCAAAAATGACTCCAGCTAATTTAATAACACCCAAGTCAATGACAAAAGCTACGCCATAAGCCACAAAAGCAATAATTAATTTTTTAATCATTCTAATAACATCGACTTTATTATTATCCTTAAAACTAGTTGTCTCAAATAATATAACAAGAGGGATTAAGAAACAAGCCATTCCTTGATAACACATAACACTGAGTATCATAAAAATAAAAGCAAAAATATAATGTTTCAAACCACCTTTATAAATTTGAGAAGCACATAATGTAACAAATAAAATACCAAGCCCCATTACTATAGCTTCATCAAACATTACAACTTCAATCATTAAAGGTGAATAAAAAATTGTAAAAGAAAGTAATAATATACTCAACTTAATAAATTTATTTTCAGTACATTTACTCATAATATTATAAACAATTATAATAGCACCTGTTAAAAACAAATTAACACCTAAAGCTGATACGAAACTTATCGAATCAAAAGGAAAATTAATCACGCCTAAGAACCAAAACCAAAACGCCGAAAACACTCTACCATTTTGGAAAAACCAAGTAGCAGTACTATTATATCCACCAAACATATTACAATAGCTATCTAACGCATGAGAAGTAACAAAATTTGGTGAAGTAATAATTGTTGCCAAACAAAATATAATTATAAATAACTTAATCTTTTTTTTCATTTTTCCTATCCTTTCGAACATCTTTATCAGTTTCTTGAACAATATAAATAGGTCTGTGTTTTACCTCTAAATAAGTCTTAGACAAATATTGACCCATTATTCCAAGACACAAAAGTTGAATACCACCGATGAAAAACATAATACACACCATACTTGGCCATCCACTAGTAGGATCACCAAAAGCTAAAGTTCTAATAACAATACCTAAAATCAATATAAAAGCTATAAAGCAAAACAGAATTCCCATAACAGAAGCAATTGAAAGAGGCACAGTCGAAAACGCAACAATACTTTCTAATGAATAAAGAAAAAGTTTAAAGAATGACCATTTTGTTTCTCCAGCTGCCCTCTCAATATTTTCATATTCGAGCCACTTAGTTCGATATCCGACCCAAGAAAATATTCCTTTTGAAAAACGATTATACTCTTTTAACGACAAAACCGAATCGACCATCTGTCTTGTCATAAGTCGATAATCTCTCGCTCCATCAACTATTTCAGTCTTAGATATTTTATTAATTATCTTATAATATAATCTTGCAAAAAAGCTACGAATTACAGGTTCTCCTTTACGAGAAACCCGTCTAGTTGCAACACTATCATACTCTCCACTTTCTAAAATTTCATACATTTCATGTAAAAGAGCAGGTGGATCTTGTAAATCAGCGTCCATAATTGCAACATAATCACCTGTTGATGCCTCAAGGCCGGCGTACATTGCCGCTTCTTTACCAAAATTCCTAGAAAAGGAAATATATCTAACGTCTTTATTTTTTGATAACCTTCGCATAATCTCTAAAGTTTTATCTTGGCTTCCATCATTAACAAATATAATTTCAAATTCGCAATCAGAAAATTCTTTCTTTATCTTTCCAATCTCATTATAAAACAAATCAATAACAGCCTCCTCGTTATAACAAGGAACAACTAACGATATTTTTTTCATTCATATTACCTCGCTTTTCTCTTTAAATGCACAATATACCCGCCATAACACATCCAAGCAAGCAATGTTGCAAAACATAAAATTATAGAAATATTATACCCCTTTGTACCGGCATACACAACCACATAAACTCCATCACTCTTCAAATTAAGAGAAATAAATCCATTCTTATCTTCCTTATAATCAATAGAATTATCCTCATCATCCTTTATTACATATCCCAAATAATATAATCTTGGAAGCTCAACTATTGCCTCATTATCAATGCCACTTACTTTAAATTTCATGTTAGGCACATCATTTTCAAGGATTTTAACATCAGCATTTCCCTTTAAAACTTTTATACCCTTTCCTCTGTTATCATAATAATCATGATTATTTACTGTTGCAACTGGCAAATATTCTTGTTGCCATCCCATACCTAAATTCACATCAGGAGTGTCTAAGTGTCGTCTAAAATTAACAACCAAGAAATTATTTATAACAAATATCAATAACAAGGACAAAATAATTATGCTTGCCAAAGGAATAAATTTCTTTTTAAAAATATAAAACAGATAATCCAAACCATAAACCGCAAAAATACTCGCTCCAAAAGTAGCAAAACCAACAAGACGCCACGGAAATTGAATACTAAGTAATATACTAGGAACAAAATTCCAAATATATGTCCAAGAAGTAAACACAATACCCAACAATAAAAATAATAAAGAACCAAAAATAAATTTATTATTAAATCTATCCTTTGATTTAATAAATTTAAAAATTCCCAAAATGAATAAAATAATTACAATTGGCGCGAAATTAATAAACAATTGACCGGAAGAAGATGTCTCGTATGCATCTCTCATTATAAATCCTTTAATTGGCAACGTCCAAATTCCATCAGCAGCTCTTTCACCAAAAATAGCATAATTTCCATAAACCATATGTTCAATCATAGGAACAGTAAAAGGCGAAGTTAACAGTAAAATCGAAATACCACTTATCAAAAAAGAAATTAAATTAGATTTTGAAAATATATCTTTTATAAAAAGTAATAATACAGGTATTAAGAACAAAGTAAACCACACCGACATTACCAAATGAGAATACATCATCCCAACATATCCGCCGATAAAGCAAAGATAAAATAAATTTTTCTTTTTTTCAACGAATAAATAATATAATCCTAGAAAAATAAGAGGAACAAATATAAACGTAAAACTTTCATTTAAAGAATCTCTAACAAAATTCCCTGCCAAGAAATAACTTGAAGTAATATAAATAATAGAAGTAAGCATTCCTTTACGCTTATTCCCAAAAATTTTACAACCTAAAATATACATAAATAAAGCTGAGCCAAAAATTATAATAAACTTCAATATTCTAAGAGCCCCAAAAGCTTGAAAACCGAAATTAGATATTATCATCAAAATAAAGCCACCCAAAACATGAGGCAAAGGTGGATAAAATAATCCTGTCCCATAGCCAAAATTATTACCAACCTCCGGAATAATTTTTCCAAATAAAGCCATAAAACTGTTACTACGCTCTTCAATATTAACATAATGAAAAGGAGTATCATCACCATTTATATAACCAATAAAAAAAGGAAGAGACATAAATAAAGCAAAAAGTAATACTATAATTAAATAAATATTTAAATATTTGTTTTTATATAACTTTTTCAAAAGATTCTTTAACTTATTCATAAAAAACTCCCAACTATCTTTTTAAACGATAAAAATAATATACTAAACTTGTTGTTAACAAATTAAAATGTTTCAAATAAAACCCAACAGCATTTTTTAAATATTTATTTTTTTTATAATTTGGAAATGTATTTAAAACATTTTGTTTTGCCTTTAAACAAGCTTTATTAAATTCTTTCTTAGAAAAATTTGTTGCTGTTTTTACAAAAGTCATATATAAATACCTAACATATGAATATTCGATTTCAGAATAATATTCATCAAATATATTATTTGACTTATAAAATTGAACTATACCGTTCCAATTACTAATATAATCATAAACCCTTTCGTCAAAAGTATGAGTAATTGCCCCATCTCTTTGAACATAATTAATAAGTGGCTCCTTCACCACACCTATACTATTTACATAAGGAAATAGCCGATATAAAAACTCAACATCTTCATACCAAATACCTTTTTTGAATCTGACGTTAAATAAATTACATTTGTAAATTTTATTCCAAGCGGCAGGATATATATCAACCATATGATTCTTTACTTGATCCTTAGAAATAAGATCATTATTAATCCGCGAACTAGCAATAAAAGTTTTTTCTTTATAAACATATCTGACACCACAAACTACAACGTCAAAACTTCTAGAACAAGCTTTATTGTACATTTTTTCAAACATATCTAATTCAACATAATCATCACTATCGATAAAACCGATATATTCACCCGTTGCCTTATCCAAACCATAATTTCGTGCCGAAGACAAACCACCATTTTTTTTACGATAAGCTCTTATAATATTAGGAAAATCATTTGCAAACCTATCAATGATTTCTTGACTTGCGTCAGTTGAACCATCGTTTACTACTATAATCTCCATATCATTTAACGTTTGATTGACCAAACTGTTCAAACATCTTTCTAAAAAATTTTCGGTATTATACACTGGGACTATCACACTAACTTTTGTCATCTACTCACCTATTTCTTTAAAGAACTTAATAATTTTAATAATCTAAAATGTTTTTTGTAAGCTAAAAAACATACTGTTTTAAATTTTAAACTTTTCTTTTTAAAATACTTATTTTGTATAAAATTAGGATATTTACTTTTTATAATATTAATAGATTTATTTATTAATTCTTTTCCCTTGTCGCCAAACAAAATAAATCGCAAACTTGCACTGTAAAGTAAATGTTCAGTATTTAAATACTCAAATTCATCTTTATAATCATCATACGCTTTATGTTTTATAAAACGCCCTTCCAAAGAACCTAAAACCTTAAAAATGTCCAAAAACTTATCATCATATTCGGATTTATTCATTATAGAACTATCCCTTTGAAAATAAAAATAAAGACTATCTTCTACAAAACCGATTTTATGAGTTTTTAACACCAAAGAAGGAATAAATTCCAAATCCTCATACAAAATACCCTTTTTAAATTTAAATTCATTATCAAACAAACTTTTTTTATATAATTTATTCCATGCCATTGGAAAACCAATCATAAATTCACGATAATCAGAAATAACGGGATTATAAAAAAATTGTTCTTTACTATCTTCCCATACTTTAGAAAAATTACAAACAACAATATCGTAACCCTCCAAAGCCTTTGTATACATAACATTAAGCATCTTATCACTTACATAGTCATCACCATCAACAAACGAAATATATTCCCCACAAGATTTACTTAAGCCATAATTTCGTGCATCTGACAAACCGCCATTCTTTTTTTTATAAGCTTTTACTTTAGACGGATATTTCTTTACATATTCATCCACAACACTTTGACTATTATCCGTTGAGCCATCATTTACTACAACAATTTCATAATCATCAAAATCTTGATTAACTAAACTATTCAAACATTTATCTATGCAATCTTCAATATTATATACCGGAACCACAACACTAACCTTTGTCATAAAATCTCCTTATCTATCTCTTTAAACAATTCAAGCCAATCATCTATAATATTACTAACCAAAAAATTATTTGAATATTCTTTACAATTATCAGAAAAGCTTTTCAATTTTTCATCATTACTCATTAAAATTTCTAATTTTTTTACATATAACTCATTATCATTTTGTTTAACAACAAATCCCGTATTATTATCCAAAACTTCTTCAAAAACAGCCTCACCATGATTAAAAGTAACCGTAGGAACTCCACACATTGACGCCTCTAAAATACTGAGAGAAAACCCTTCCGAAACAGAAGTATTCAAATTTATTGAACTACTAAGCAAAACATCTTTGGGATTGTTAGTCGGCCCTTTATAAACAATTTGATTATTATTTTTGATTATTTTTTTACTATCTTCATCAAAGTCACCTAAACCGTATATCTCAAATACCCAGTCTTTATATTTTGAACTTTTAAAAACCTTATCGACTAGTTCAATCATCAAATTAATTCTCTTTAAAGTATTTTCAATTCTTGAAATAACAACAAGCTTTTTATTAAGTAAAACATCAGCTTGATTATTTGTACTAAATCTAACTGGATTATAAATACAATAATTATTCTTAAATCCAGCGTTAACCGCCTTATTCAAAGCAGATTTACTAAGCCATACATAACCAAAAATCAAATCGTTATATTTTTTTATAACCTTGTAGTTATCCCTTTCAATTTTAAACATATCAAAAGATCGATGATGTTCATATACAGTCTTTTTTAAAAAGGCTTTAGGAATTCCCTTTAGTACTTGATACTGAGAAGCAATTATATAATCAGGGTTTTCTTTAATAATATATTTTTGCATTTTCTTATAATCTTCAAGCAACGTTTTCTTCGAAACAAAATAACTTCTTAATCTTTTAAAAAAAGAAATAATATCTAATTTTTTTAATGGTTCAATAACAGTTTTTTTTCTCACTAAATTCCAAGGTAATTCACCGTTTATAACAGACAATTTCACTCTGGAACCGCAAGATACATTCTTCTCCATTTGATTATTTCTAACTGAAAGTATTTCGACATCAAATCCTTTTTTGGCAAATTCCTCAGCTAAAGTTTTATTTACATACCAAACTCCGCCTACAACATTGCCTTCATTCTGAATAAACATTATCTTTTTCATATATTCACCTGTATTCTTAAAGTAAATCCAACACCATTTTAACATAAAAAAAAAATGTTTTCCATAATTAGACAAGAAAACATTTAAAAGGACTATAAAAATTGTCTTAAAAATCTAATTTTTTTCACAATATATACTGACACCATCAATACTATAAAAATACTTAAAGTTAAAAATATACTCCCTAAAATCGAATTATACGCAAATATGCTTTTAAATAACGTCGTCTCACTTAGAGAATCGATTAAAAACGGATGAAACAAATATATACCAAAAACCGTTCCACTTATTTTAGGTAAATTTCTTTTTAAAATATTCCTTTTTTCAAAAAAATTAGAATAATATTTAAAAATTAAAAATATACACATTGAAGGAATTGAGACCGATAAACAATCCCAATAAATTAAACTGTTAAAAGTTATGTTCCTAAAAAACATACCGTAAAATAAAAATGTAGAACCTAGAATTATCCATAAAATTAATACAAAAACAGAAATGTTCTTCTCTTTTTCACTGATTTTTTTATTAGAAATATAACTTCCAAAAACATAATAACCAACTGACACTGAAAATAATACAGGCAAAAAAGAATTATTTATATTCACTTCCTTATCACCAAAAACACTTGTCAAAACAGGAATATAATTTGCCAAACTGGCCAAAACACAAAAAATTAAAATAAAATATTTATAATCTTTATCATTAAAGTTTTTTATCATTTTTTGAATAAAAGGAGTCATTAAATAAAGAGCTAGAAGCATAAATAAATACCAAATCCAATATGGCATTATATCATCATTAATATCACCAATCAAAGTAAAAATAAAATCAAATAAGGAAGAAAATTTAAAATTTTTATTAAAAATAAAAATATTCATAAGTATGACAATTAACATTGGAACTAAAATTCTTAAAATTCTTCTACCATACATTTCTTTATAAGTTGTTTTTTTCTTCAACAGCAAAGACCCACTAACCATGATAAAAAGCGGAACAGCAACTTTACAAATATCAAACAAAAAGACAAATACAACTCTTGAAAAAAAATCATCAACATCAATTAAATGAGCTGTATGATTAAAAACAACTAATATAATAGCTAAAACCTTAATTGCGTCCAAATAAATACTTCTTGTTTTCATCAAATCACCTAATTATTATCAATATAATCTTCAATTTTTTTAATAAAATTTTCTGTATTGCTTACATATTTCTTAGGAACAAATTCTTTTGCCTTTTCAAGAACAACATCAAGTTTTTCAAAATCATCTAGTTTCAAAATATAACCTGACTTCGAAAAATCATCGACGATTTGCAACTGATGATTATTTGTATGTTCTCCATACTTTTTTAATCTTGCAGCTGCTATCACTTTCTTGCCGTTCCTAATTCCATTTAAAATAGAAGCAACACCACCGTGCGTAATCAAAATATTACACTCTTCAACAAGTCGGTCAAAATCTTTATATGAAATCAGACTATAAATTTTCATATTATTACTTTCATATCTGGTATAACCCGCCTGAACGACAACTTTGTCAGTAATCACACCATTATCAATTTGCTTTTGAACTGCGTCAAGTAACCTGTTAAAAGGTTTATCTTGCGTGCCTAAAGTAACTAGAATCATCGAATCACCTCTAAAAAATTCCACCAAAATATTTAGCATTAGGATAAAGTTTTAACATACTTTTCCATTGAACAATAAACAAATCGGCAAATTTATAAACAAGCTTACCAGTAATTGTTTTAGTTCTCATATTGGCAAAAGTTTCAATAAAAATTATCTTTGAGCCAAAAATCTTTCCAATTAAACACATAGGTCCCGCAACATGAGCCCCTGTCGATACGATATATTGGGGTCTAAATTTAATATAAATAAACAAACATAAGAAACAGTTAGCCAAAAGTTTAAATGGATATACAAACTTATGATCTTTTGTTCCATAAATTAAATAAGAGATTTTTTTACCATATTCATCTTTTAGTTTTACGTTATTATCTGTCCTTTCGGTAACAATATGATAATCATATTTCTTAAAAAGAGGTTTTAACTGCATAAGCTCAACAAAATGACCACCAGTACTAGAAATAAACATAACCCTTTTCTTTTTCATTTTATTCCCTACTCTTTCCATAATCATATTATAACATAAATTTGCGCTAATTTATCGGATAATAAGTTAAGCCAAAATCAACAATATTCAAAAAGCCCAAAACATTAATCACCAGTAAACAAATAGTAATAATATATATCATGATATTAAGAACCTCACTGTTTTTAAACACTTTATTTAAAAACATATAAATCAAAACAACAAATGGCCATCCAAAATAAAGTGAATACAAATTTAGACCGTTTTCTGAAGTTCCCCAACCTAAAATTACAAGAATCAAAAACGAATATAAAATCCAACCGAGTAAAACTTTAATTTGTTTATTTTTACGATTGAGAATTAAGCTAATTAAACAAATTATTAAAATCAAAATGCCAAATTTACTAATATTATATATATCATCCAAATAATATCCATATTCTGAAAAACGGCCAGGATATAAACTAGCAGGGGCAGTAACAAATATATTTCTTATAAACGAAATCCATTGAATAATACGTCCTTTAAAAGGTACAGAATCTCCACCAAAAGAATTAAATATATTAACAAGTGAATCTACAAAATTAAAAATAAGAGGTAGCTGTCCAAATATAGCAAAAATTCCAATCCCGATAAGTAAACATTTTAAAGTCGCACCAATATACGATTTAACATCTTTTTCACTCGTCACAAAAGGTAGAAAAGCAACACTTGTAGTAAGTGAGCCAACTGACCCAATATATGCATAATTGTTTTTATTTTTAAGGACATAATAAACATACAATACCAAAATAAGATAAAAAAGTGAAATAATATACTGTTCAATTATAAACGCAAAAGATATTACCATAAAAGAAGACATATAAAGCATTATAAAATTACGTTCATGTTGTTTTTTTAAATTAAAAATTCGGCAAATCATAATCGAAATAATTCCAAGCAAAACAATTTGTACAACCGTAATACAAATTGGATAACTATTAGGAACAAAGAACAAAACATTACTTAAAACTTTAGAAATTAGTGCAAACGGTAAAGAAAACACACCAAAAAGCGGTTGCCTTGGCATATCATTCTGTGAAGAACTTACATTAAAAAAAGTGTCTTTAGCAAATATTTCGCCGCTGTCCGAAGTATAAATAATATCATAAAACCCAGCAGAATAAAATGCATTTGTCAAATTATAAACGATTGCTGTTATAATAAATGCAAATATAAATAATCCTACTACATACCTTTTTTCATTTATAGACGAAGATTTGAAAAATCTAAAAATATAAGGCCATATTTTTTCTATAAAATAATATGTTAAACTTGTAAATGCTAAAATAAACAAAACAGAACTAATAAATAGATTAAAAGAAGAAAGCTTATAATATTCGGAAAATTCTCCAAAATGATATGAATAGAAAACGTTTCCAGAATATATCGTCACTACAAAAGATAACAAAATCTTAGAAACACTAATTTTTCTAAACATATCTTTATATAAAAATTTTATAATCAAAAAGCCAAATATTAAAGCAATAAAACAAGATAATATTAAATATATCTTTTCACTACTACGACACAGAAAAGCCGCCATACCACTAAACGAGATTACTAGTAGAATATTAAATAATCTCATTTGCCAATCATTCAAACATAATTTTTTTCTCACCTTACATCACCCAAACAACAAATATAATAAGCACATATATCAAAACTGTTGCCAGTAAAGTTTTATTGTGAAGCAAAACTTCTACTGGATCACCAAATGAATCTTTTTCAATAATTAAACTATATTGGAATAAAATAATCATTACCAAAGGAACTGTCCACACCAAAATATTATGATGAACCTTATCGATGACGGTCGGATCAACTGCCCACATAGAATAAAATACAATTGTAAGAGTTAAACACACATACATATTTTTATCCAAAAAATCTTTGTTATAATACTGCAAAACTTTTCGAGTATTTACATCTGATTTAATCATTTCATTACGTCTTTTGCCAAAGCCTAAATAAAACGCACCTGAAATCACCGTTAAATACAAATAATTAGAAACATAAGTATCAATTAAAACCGAACCTAAAAATAACCTAATCAAAAAACCGCTAACCAAAATAATAACATCAATTAAAACAACATTTTTAAGCCACTTGCTATATAACAAATTCAAAACCAAATAAACCAAAGTTAAAAGAATAGCCATATAACTAACTTGTTTATTTAATAATATTAATGACATTATTATAGAAATCAAAATAAGGAAAGCAATAATGCCATAAGCTTCCTTAATACTTACCTTACCAGAAGCAAGTGGTCTAGTTTTCTTCTTGGGGTGTTTTCGATCTTTATCTATATCGCATATATCATTAACAACATATACAATAGAACATACAGCAGAAAACAACACAAATCCTAAAATACAAATAAAAATATTATTCATATTACGATATAATCCACTAAAAAAAAGAGGTAAAAATATAAGTAAATTTTTAATATAATGCTTAACTCTAATCAGTTTAATATATTGTATAATCTTTTCCATACGACATCTCCATACTATATATTTTTTAAAAACTTATCTAAAGTCTTTTTATTATTTTCCTTTTCACTCTTTATTTCTTTTTTACTACAATTTTCTAGAACAATGTATGCTCCCAATGAAAGCATCACTACAAGCCACATCATTGGACTAACCCAGCCAAATACATGGCCAGAATAATAAGCAATTAAAAGTCCAAGTACTATTCCCATCAATGAGCAAGCAACATTTAACTTAAAACACTTTTTGAAATTAAATAAACATTTTGCAATTAAATAAATTAGAATTCCAAAATATGGTCCCATAAGAACGATAATACCAACGATGCCAAACAAATAATATTGATAAGTATAATCTCTCTCTCCATCGATCATATTTAACGTATAACCTAATCCCAAATAAGTATCAGCACTATTATTGTTTCTTTCTTTAACCCTTGCTAAAATATCCGACTTCATTCTCCTACTATCATTATTTAAAGCTTTATCTCTTGCAGCCATTTGTAACCAAAAATCAGGATCTACTTCATAAGGGTATATTTTCAAAAAAAGTTCATTTATCATATACTCATCACGATATTTTTCAAAAAGTTCACTCATTTTTTCAGGATCATTTTTATCATCCTCAAGTTCATCATAAGCCTCTTGATTTTTTACAGAAAAATCGGCCTTTCCCTCATTAAGCCTTGCAATCATAAATGGTGATACACTAAAAAATGCGATGCAAATCAACGAACAAAAAACAAAAATCTTTGTAAAATTAACTTTTAAAATTTCAGTTCTCGTCAAAACGAAAATAAAATAAAGGAAGCCTACTGCTAAAACTATCAATACGGAACCAACAGCAGATGTTCTAGTTCCCAGTAAAATCATCGCAATAAATTGTCCGACAAACAAAGCAACATTACTCTTCTTCCCTTCTTTAAAAAGTAAATACAAATTTATTGGAAAAAGCATAAACATAATTGCCGAAAGTTCATTTGCCGAATCAAACCATCCTCTAGAAGAGAGTTGTCTAAAATCACCTTGAAACAAGAAATAATCAAAAATGTTTCTAATATTAAAATCATGAGTATCGCTATATGAGATAAAAGATAATTTCAAAACATTTAAAATTATAATTGAGAAAGATATAATTGCAATAACGATTTTTATAATTTTAAAATAAAATTCTTTATTAAATATATCTTTATTTTTAATTAAAACAAATAATAAAGCAGGTGGTAAAATATAAACCCTTCCAATGTAAAAAGTTTCAGTAACGAAATTAAAATCAGCTCTTGGGAATAAACTCGTATCAAATGTAATAATATGTTTAAAATGGAACACAATATAAATTCCCAAAACAATTAAATATCCAAACACAAAAAGCAACTCTTTCCATTTGCATTTGAATAAAGTAAGTAAAAATGCTACGCCGATTAATAAAATATTCCATATTTCTATTATTGAAATTCCTAAAATTTCAAAATTTCTTATATTAGTTGTCCTAAGCATATCCAAAAAAGGTAATAACAAAAGCAAAATAGTTATTACTATTTTTATAACTTTATCTCTTTTTTGGTTTTCACCTCTTAAATTTTTGAACAAATCTAATCACCTCATATCTCTTCCAGTAAAAAAGTCTCATTAATATACGTTCCTTTAATTTCAACTTCTTAACGTATTTATTATTATACCATCTTGGAAAATGTTCTTTCATAAAATTTGAAATTAAATCAATTTTCTCATATTTACCAAACCTATAAAAATTAAGCGAACCCATATAAAGGAAATGATAAGCTAATAAATATGTAAGTTCCTCATCAAAACCATGATTTTTCATATGATCATACAAATAATATGATGCATCAAAAATATCCTCGAATTTTTCTCTATAAGTTGTAGCTCTCATCGTTGATTCTTCACTTTGAACATAATGTAAAAACGCTTTTTTTACATAATAAATTTTTGGATTATATATTGCCAAAGTCGGAATAGAAGCATAATCTTCATAAACAATTCCTTCAGGAAAACTAAAATTATTATCTAACAAAAATTTTCGTGAATAAATTTTATTCCATGGACCAGCTCCAGCAAACAAATAATCTTTACAAGAAATAATTCCTTCATTCTTTTTCATGATAGAACAATACTCATCTATATTTTCCTTATTTAAATAAGTTTGATAAAAATCACAAACAACAATATCATACATGCTATTTGCAGCGTTATACAATTCTTTTAGCATATCCAAATCAACATAATCATCACTATCGACAAACGAAATATATTCGCCCTTAGCAAGTTTAAGTGCTCTATTTCTCGCTGCGGCTTGACCCTGATTCTCTTGAACAAAATAATTTATTCTTGAATCGTTCAAATAACTTTTTATAATGTTTTCACTATTATCAATTGAGCCATCATTCACAATAATAATTTCAATATCTTTAAGAGTTTGGTTAACTAAACTATCTAAACACTTATTTAAATATTTTTCTGAATTATAAACTGGAATTATTACACTAACCTTTACCATTCATCTCATTCCTTACGTAATCATAAATCATATCTACAATTTTTTTATCAACTTTAGTCGAAAATTTTCTTGCAAAAAAACAATTGGAATTTATTAACTCATCAAAATCAGCAGTTCTAAAAGTATATGGTTTTCCTCTTTTCCAATCGATATATCTTTTAATTGCAGAATAATCATCATCCTTTTTACTTATAACATTTTTATAAAAATCACTATTATAAACAATAGTTTGAACAAAAAGTTCATCCGCACACAATGAGTTCTTATAAACATCATAAATTTCGTCTTCCTTGCTCAAAATAAATCTCACAAGCTCATCTGTAATACTAATCCAATTTGCGCCTTTTCTAATTTCAAAATCAATATTTTTTAATCTATTAACTTTAAAAATTCGTTGAATTTTTAAACAAACTCTATAAATAAGACCCCAAATCCTTCTTACAACTTTATTATTACTGTGACCATTTTTAGTAAAAATATGATAATACTTAATTCGATCAATTGTATCAAGAAAAGCCTCTTTATGATTATCATAATTGATAAACTCTTTTCCTTGATGTTTATCAAAAAATTCATGCATGACATCTTGAGTTGTAAGTGGCATATCAATTCCTGAAATAACATGATAATATGCATACTTATCATTTTGTGAGGCAAAATTCATTAAAACTAATTCACATTTTATTTGACTGTAAGTTCCCCATCTGACATCTAATCTATCACTAAAATAAATATTACTTTTCCTTACGACATTTTTAAATTTTTCAAAATCAAAATTCTTCCATTTTTTGTCTATATGCAAATAAATATCGTTTCGCTCATCATCGATAAGCCTTAATAGTTTTTCTAAAATATAAGGCTCGTTATGAGCCATAATTAAATAAGCATGTTTCATATTTAAGCTCTCTTTCTAATTTTATCGAACAAAAATTTAAATCTATCCTTAAAACTTAAAAACTCATCTGTATTACGATAAACAATAATAATAACTAGGACCGGAACAATAAATGAAATTAAGAAATTAATAACAATTTGTAAAATCAAAGACACATGAATAAAACTAATTAAAATTCCACTTATTAAACATGCAGCAATAAGCGTTAAAATCTGTTTACCAAAAGACTTAAAATATAACTTTATGTCTTTAAATAGCACATATTTAAAAACAACAAACGGTTTAATCACTAGCGGTAAGCAATAACTGATTAATGTACCAATTAAAATACCAGAAAGTCCCATAAACTGAACTAGGATTACACTCGCAACAACATTTACCGCTGCCTCAATTAAAGGAACATATTTATCGTATTTATAAACACCAGCTGCTGATTGAACAATTATTGGCACTTGATTAAGTCCAACTAAATAATAATTTATCATTATCAGCATCACAACAGTAAACGGCAAAACAAATTTAGAACCAAAAACAAATTCTATAAAAGGATTAAAAGTAAATAATAAACATACCATTGAAACGCCATATAAAGCATAAGCAATAAAATCCATCTCTTTAAATACCTTAAACCTTTTTTCACCATTATCCTCGGCAATTAAATTACCAAACGAAGCTGTTGCATTACTTATAAACACATAAATAAAATTACTAATTGCACTATGAACTAAAACATAATTTGAATAGATACCAACCGTAACAATTCCTATAAATTTTGAAATTACGATATTATCCGTTGCTGTTAAAACATAATTTCCAACTTTATGAAACATTAGCGCCTTAATATTAACTTTTATATCCTTCAAATCATCATCTTTTAATTTCTCAGCCTTATCTACATCCTTCAAATAAGGATAGCACTTATTAATATACATATTTACAATTACGTTTTCAAAAACCACAAAGGCTGTTTGAACAAGTAAATATAAAATATAATTTTTAAATACTAGTAAAACTATAATTTGGAAAATTGTCATTAAAAAATTTGACAAAACCAAAAGAGGTGTAATTTTATAATTCTTTTGATCTGCTGTAATTAATGTTCGTTTATATGAAAATAGATAACCAATAACCATATTAGCTAAGAAGATCAAATATATAAAAGATAAATTTTCAATCCCTGATGTATCTTTAATGAACCAAGGTAAAAATGGTAGTAAAACAAGTCCCAATATTAAAACAACTAAAGCGATAATTCTATACGCTTTTTTATAAAATCTCATTAATGAATTTATTTCATCAACGTCATTTTTAGCCAAAGGTTTATACAAACTATAACTAATAGCCGTTCCAATACCCAATTCTGCCAAAGCTAAAATACCCAAAACATTTGAGAGTAAACCATTAACTCCTAAATATACATCGCTCAAAACTTTAACAAAAATAATTCTTGATACAAATTTCAAAATATTCAGTACCAAACTATTTGCAAAATTGCCCAAAGCATTTTTAAGTGAATTTAAAGTTCTCATCAAATCACCAACCTAAATATTCTACAAACTATAAACAAGTATAACAAAAATACAAAAAAATTACTAGAGTCTACAAAAAATAAATAATAAAAGGCATTTCGAAAACGAAACACCTTTTAATCAAAAATATCATATCCTAAATCCATATCCACATTTCCATTAATCCCAGCAACATTTCCATTTGAAGCAAATTGCCAAAATTTATAAGAAGTTAAATTATAATTTGGTTTACTATTGATTACTTGATCATATCTATTAACACCATTTGGATATTGAGCTATCCAAACAGGATATTTAGTTGCCAAGTATTGTATATCGATATAATTTTCTAAAAATTTTTTATAAGAATATATTCCGCAACTATATCCATTTTCTTCTACAACCGAACAAAACCTGTCAGCTATTTGAGTAGTTTTATCTTTCCCATAAGATATAAACCTAGAATCTTCGATATCGAAAAATACTCTAGTTCCCAAATTAGGATTATATCCAAGTCTTTTAAGCTCATTTGCTAACCTAAGTAAATGATTAGCCTCGCTAACCGCCGTTGTTGATCCAGAATCAACTTCCGTTGCATATGAATACAAATATAATCCATATGGAATATTATATTTCTCGCACCCTTCAACATACTCGAATAATTTATCATCATCTTGATCAACAAAATCACTTCCATAACCAGCTCTTATAATAACAAAATCAATGCCGGTACTAGCAACACTTTCCCAGTCGATATTACCCTGATGATATGAAACGTCTATTCCTTTGTAAATTTTTTGCGAATCATTTTTAATAAGCTTAAATCTCTGGGCCAAACTGCCATTGCCTTCATATACTTGAACGTTAGAACCATTACCAGCTACGCCATTAACAACATCCATATACAAACCATTTTGTTTAGAGACAAAAGATACAGAACCATCAGAATTAACTTTTAAAAGCCACTTTTGACTATCACTATCATTATAACGATAAAGTTGAACATTCGTTCCGTTCACCATTCCACCGTTGGCAACATCCAAAGAAACATCAGGATTCATTGCACTAGCAATCGAATAATATCCATTTGATAAATATTTTAAATACCATATTTGCGCATTATTTCCATTGCTTTGATAAAGTTGAACATTTGTTCCGTTTGCTTTTAAAGCACCATAAGCATCCAATAAATAATTATCATTTAACATGCTAGCTATATTATAATAACCATTCTCATACGTTTGTCCGTATTCATTTACATCACTTTTAACAAACTTCCATCTTTGTGCGGCGTTTCCATTTTTTTCATAAACCTGAATATTTGTATGTTCATCAGTATAAGCACCATAAACATCTAAAAGTAAGCCATTATTATCGCTTATGACATTATATGAACCATCACCGACATCTATAAGATACCACTTTTGGGCAGCATTGCCATTAGATTGATATGTTTGAACATTTGTTCCGTTCACCATTCCAGCACCATCAACATCAAGCATTTGATTTGAATCCAAAACAGACGAAATAGAATAAAGTCCATTACCCAAATTTGTTACATTCCACTTCTGATTATTTTCACCCGTACTAATTTGTAACTCGACATTAGTATTGTTTTTAGGACTTATTCCCCTAATACCAGCAACCATATTTTCATTAAGCATACTATGGATTGTATAAACTCCATCCTCGAAAGATTGATAATCTACTCTTGTAAATTTCCACTTTTGAGCATTATTGCCATTAGATTGATAAGTCTGAATATTTGTATGCTCAGCAGTATTTGCACCAGACACATCCAATAATAACCCGCTATTCTGATTAATTACATTATAAGCATCATTACCAATATATTGAATATACCATTTTTGAGCAGCAGTATTATTGTTTAAATAAATTTGAACATTTGTCCCGTTAGAAGTACCTCCCCACGCAACATCTAAAACCTTTTTAGGGTTTAATATAGATGAAACTGAATAAAGACCTCCACCTAAATGCTTAACATACCATTTTTGATTATTTCCATTTTCAATAGTTTGTAAATCGACGTTAGTTGAATCTAAAGCATTATCATCGACAACTGATAAGCCCTTATTTTCATCAAGTAAACTTCTTATATTATAAATACCATCCTCTAAAGTCTTCATTTCAACTTTTTCGAATTTCCATTTTTGAGAATTAGTTCCGTTAGGCTGGAAAATTTGAACATTAGAATTATTAGCCGCACTACCCCACGCAACATCTATATACTTATGATTGTTACTTGTGACTATATTGTAATAACCATCACCACAATCCTTGATAATCCATCTTTGAGCAAAACTTCCAGTATATTCATATATTTGAATATTTCCTTGATTGCCCTCCCATGCACCAGCCAAATCCAAATACTTACTATCATCTAAATAAGTAGTTATCGAATAAAAACCATTATTTAAATATTTAACTTTCCAAAGTTGTGCGTTATTACCATTTCTTTCATAAAGTTGAACATTTGTCTGATTAGCTGTATTTGCCCCAGCAACATCCAACATCATATTGTTATTGAGTGCAGTTGATATTTTATATATACCATCATCAAGAGTTTGTGAACCTTGAATATCTTCCACAATCACAAATTTCTGAGCATTATTACCATTATTTTCCCAAGTTTGGACATTTGTCCCATTATCGGAAATTGCACCATATACATCCAAATTAAGCCCACTTACCTGCGAAACCAAATTATAATAACCATTACCAGCATCTTTAAAATACCAATTTTGCGAACTAGAATTGTTTATGTCATAAACCTGGACATTTGTCCCGTTAGAAGTACCTCCCCACGCGACATCTAAAACCTTGAATTCATCATACATTGATACAATTCGATAATAACCGTTACTTGTTCGTTCTAATCGCCATTTTTGATTATTAGCACCTGTATTTTCGTTAATTTGCACATTCCCAGTACTTGTATCAACTTCGACAACCTTATTATTATCTAAAGCACTTTTTATTATATAAACGCCTTCGGCTAAATCATCCGCTTTAACACCTCCTAACCCTACAAACAAAAATAACATCATAAACAAAAAGATTTTTAAGTTTTTCATAAGCTTACCTCCCTACACTACACATCAAATCTAATTATAACATAACAGTTCATAAAAACAAACAACAAAACAAAATATTGTCCTTTTCATAAACCGTCAACCTTTGTCAAACAGCAAGCAAAATAAAAATAATTCCTTAAAATAAAAAACAAATTAATGTATAATTATAATAGGGTGAGAAGTATGGACAATTTAAATAATACAAATTATAAATCAAGAGAAGAAAAACGAAAATACGAAGAAGAATTAGCCAAACGAAAATCACAAACAGAAAAAGAAATAGCCAAAAATCGCGCAGAAATTCAAAAAATATTATTCAACGACGAAAACGAGAAAAAAAATAAAAAAGAAGTCAAAAAAACAAAAAAACCGATTATTACAAATATTTGGTTAACCTTAACTTTACTTCTGGCAATCGCTTTTGCTCTATATTTAAGTTACCATTCATTAAATAGTGTAAATCAAATATATGAACTCATAAATGGCAGTTTAATTCTTTTAATTGTTATCTGTTTTATCGTCGCTTATAATAGATCGTTAAAGAAAAACAAAACAACTGCAACTGCCATAACCGGTGCTCTATTCATGGGATTTATGTCATTTAATTGTTTATATTTGGCAAATTTTATCGAACTTCCCGTTCAAAGTAACATTCCCAATTTTGTCGGACAAGAATATACAAAAGCCTTAGCATGGAACGAAGAAAATGATGTTACATTTGATCAAACATTTGATTATAGCGATACAGTTTCTAAATACTCAGTTATCAGTCAAAGTACCGAACCTCAAACACTAACCAAAAACATCGACGAAGTATCCTACAGTGTATCAAACGGTCCGGATTATAATAAAAATGTCATTATATCTGATATGACCGGCTGGAGTATCAACGAAGTACTCAAAGTAATTGACGAAAACTTTTTAAATAATGTTATCGTAAACTTTGAAGAAAATCCAGACATCGAAAGAAATACCGTTATAAGTCAAAGTATATCAGGCAACATCAAAAGAAACGACGAGATAACATTTACTGTTTCATTAGGTGATAAAAATGCCCTATCCCCTATTAAACTTAAAAACTTAAAAGACGAAAAACTTTTAAATGCATCTGTTTATTTAGGGCAAAACGCTATTACCTATGAAATAAATTATGAATTTTCAAATGACGTTGCCCAAGGAAACGTTATAAGTACAGATCCAAAACAAGGTACAACCTTAAATCCAGATGACCATGTTACCCTAACAGTTTCCAAAGGAAAAGAAATAAAAGTACCTGATTTAACTAACAAAACAATGTATGAAATAACTGAATGGATGATTAAAAACAATCTTCAAATAAATTACTCAGATAGATACGATAATAAAATAAAATCTGGAAGAGTTATAGAGGCAAACTACAAAGAAGGAGATATTATCGAAGAAGGAACAAC
>ERZ1643249.1222-NODE-1222-length-26149-cov-9.416954_pt1 | contig 26149 bp, 22 predicted proteins | sample MGYA00579263_ERZ1643249 | MGnify/ENA primary metagenome ERZ1643249 (study PRJEB29033, sample SAMEA4952264) | chicken gut metagenome | biome: Broiler Chicken; feature: Gastrointestinal Tract; material: Caecum | place: Ireland | collected 2018 | study: Broiler...
AATATATAAAAATTATGAAAATATATTAAATAAAATTTTGTGCAATCTTTAATTTGAAAAATAATAAATTTATAAATAAAAAATTTTTTAATATAAAAAATAAATTTTAAAATAAGATTTGAAAATAATTTATAGAAATTTATAAAAAATTTAAAATTATAATTTATAAATATTTAGAATTTTAAAAATTATAATTTTGTAATGCAAACATTGTAATACTAAAAAACGAACATTTGTTATTTAGTGATTTTTTATAGAATTTATATAATATTTTAATTAAATTATTGTTTCATTAAGTTCAAAATCGTTTTTAAGCAATTTTAATTATTGAAATGTAAAATTAATTATTTATTATATAAATATTATATAAATTTTGATTTTAATGAATTTTGTTTGCAAATTTATATATTCTAATGAATATAATATTTGCATTTTGTACTATAATCCAATAAATTCTATAATAATTGCAATAACTGTATTACAAACTAAAATCATACAAAATAATAAACTTATAAAATCGATTTTAAGCCATTTTTATTTTTAGATTGATAAATTACTTGCTTAAAGTTTTAGGTTAAATATTGATTTTAGAAAATTATTATTAAAAAGTAGATTTTTCTGCAGAAATTACTGTTATATATAGATATATGAAAAAAGCCTAAAAAGTACCAAAAAAGCGACGCACGAGAATCGATTTTAAGCCGTTTTTATTTTTTAGGCATATAGTTTGTTGTCCGTAAAATAAGGCAAATATAGAGAAATAGGCACTTTGGAGATTTTTGAAAAATTTTCATACAATTTAATATATAAAAATAAAAAATATATAATAAGTAAAATAATTATAGTAATGAATTATATAAGTAAAACAAGAAAATGTCTTAAAATTGATTTTAATGAGTCATAAGAATATTGATATAACTATAATACAAAGGATTATAATAATAATGAATATAATATAGATATAATAAGAAAATAAAGATATATAAATGAATATTAGTATGTATAGAACAGCTAAAAGCCTTGAATTAGTAGAAGTAGAGGTTTATGGCTGTTTTATATTATGCTCCTATCTCTTTTTGCACAAAACTTTCATTTTGCGCAATGATGTATATTTCTTTTTTACACTTTCTCAAGACCATTTGCCCCTATCTTCTTCTATTTTTTTACTAAATCTAGTAAAGTAAATTTAATAATACTTTACTTTATAAATTCTTTTATATTTAATTATTAATTTTTATTGTTAATAGAGAGCAAATCTTTGGATTTACTCTCTCATATTTAACCATAATAACATTTATACAATTGTTGTTTTAAATTATATCAAAATTTATTGTTCATCACTTGAAACCAAAACATCTGAATTGTCAACTTTTAATGCAAAATATGGTTTTTCTTTATCAGATTCTTTTAAATACAAAATAAAATCATCATCAAATATAAATTCTCTATTAATGTTTAAAATTCCTTGCCTTAAAGCTTCAATTAAAGCCTCACTTTTTACACTACCACCATAATTATTTAATTCAAAATCAATTGTTTGTAAAGCTTGTCTAATATACCATTGAGTTCCTTTAATAAATCTACCACATAATTCATCATAATTAATTTCATCTTGAAGCTTTATATATGGAATCATCAATACATCATTTTTGTCCCAAGTTTTATTTCCTGTATAATTATTACTTTTTTCAATCATTTCATTATAATTGTCATCAAAACTTTTACCATTACCAGTTGTTCTATATAAATAAACCTCTTCCCCCTCTTTTGTTTTTAATTTAATTGCAAAATCAGTTTTAGAATTATAAAATAAAATATCAACATTTTTACTTGCAGTTTGTGCTGTATCTGGTTTTATTCCAAAATATTTTACTTTTTCTTGAGAATCTTTAAAATTTGCATCATCTAAGGTTGGAAATTTTTCTAAATAATTAAATTCTTTTTTTAACATACAGTATAAAACATATCCTTCTGGATTATCCCATTCAACTTTATCCAACATTTCACTATTTTCATTAAACTTTTCTTTAATACCATTCTCAATTTCTGTTTTTAATTCTGTTGTAGCCCAACCATGTTTTTTATAATATGAATTAGAATTCAATTGATCTACAGTAAAAGATTGTTTATTAAGCTCGTCTGCTAAACTTGATGGTCCATCTTCAAATTCAATTTTTCCTCCAATAACATCATTCATGAAATCATTCCATACTAGATTAAATGTTCCGCACCATACTTTATTTGTGTCCATTTCTGATAAATTAGTTGTTGTCGTTGGAGTAATACTTGCTTTTCCTTTTAAATGATTTAAAATCTTATTACTTGCATAAACAATTCCTGTTGATAAAATTCCAATAATGATTATAATTGATAAAAATTTAACAACTTTATTTTCTTTCATTTCTACCACCTTCTCTTCAATTAATAATTTTCGTAATTTGATTCTGGCTCTATGTATTAAATTTTTTATTTTTGATTCACTTTTATCCATAATTTTAGCAACTTCTTTATATGACAAATCTTCAATTATAGCTAAATAAATTACCATTTGGTAATCTTCACTCATCTTGCTTATTACTTTCTTTATTTTTTCTTGTCTTTCTTTTGAAAAAACGATATCTTCAAGTAAATTTTCTTCAACTGCAATATTTTCAAAATTGCTTTCATAATTTATTTGCTTCTTCTCTTTTTTTAGATAGTTTAAAGCTCTTGATTTTGCGATTGTGTAAATAAAAGTTTTAAAGGAATATTTAAAATCATATACCTCTTTTTTAGAAAGAATGTAAAGTACTACTTCTTGATAAATATCTTCAGATATATCTTCATTTTTTACATATTTAAAAATGAAATAAATTAAATTGTTTTTGTGTTTGTTCATAAGTATTCCAAATGCATCGTTGTTTCCATCTAAAAATTTTTCGTATAATTCTTTATCTTCTTCGCATTCGTTTTTTAATGATATCATTTTGTACCCTCACATTTCTTTCAATATAAATAATTATTTATTACACTAATTATACAATATAAAGTAAAAAAAGTTTTCTTTTTATAATAAAATTCAGAAAACTTTTTGTATTTATAAATAATCATCAAAATGATAATAGCCACTCCTATGGGGAGTGGCTAACCCAATATTATGGCAGATGAAGCCTTTTATTGGGATTTAATGGATGTATGTTCATCCAAAATATTCCGGATGCTGGTTTTCTTCGTATGCCATAAGCAGAACCAAATCATGGATGATGTCTTCTTCATCCAAAGTGGCAGCCACATGGTGAGCAATTCTCACAAAATCCTGTGTGACTTTTGCATCGGCCTTGAGTTCCTCTTCTGTGAGCCTTTCTCCAGAAAGAAACCTTTCAGGCGTAATGATGGGCGGCCGATTCTCAAACCAGGCCTTATACTCATTCCAGTCTTCTAAGGTCACATAATTGCTTAACATTTTTCCCAACATTTCTTCGTACATTTTTTCCTCCTTGGGCAATTGCCCTCTAAAAGCATGTATGTTCGTACTTAGATGAACGGAGTAAAACACGTTTATCCATAAATATTATATATTGTTATATGTAAAAAGTCAATGTTAATTTCAATTTCTGACTTATAAGTAATATTAAAACATCTTGAATTTGATTTTTATGTATTATTATTTTTAATAAACTTTTCTTTTTCTAATACATCTTCTCTCAAAAATGTATATATTACTGTTGCAACAGGAACACCAATTAACATTCCTAAAATTCCTGCTAAACTTCCACCAACAGTTACAGCAAATAATACCCACATTCCAGGTAAACCAACTGAGCTTCCAACTACTCTTGGATATATTAAATTTCCTTCAATTTGTTGTAATATTAATACAAATATTACAAATACAATTGCTTTAATTGGTTCTACAGCAACTATTAATATTACACCAACTATAATTCCTATGAATGAGCCAACAACTGGTATTAAGGCAGTAACGCCTATCAAAACACTTATAGAAATTGCATATGGAATTCTTAATATTAACATTCCAAGTAAACAAAGTGTTCCTAATATAGTTGCTTCTAAACACTGTACTGTAAAGAACTTTTTAAATATGTTTGAAGTAGTCCTACCTAAGTTAATAATTTTTTCAGCTCTTTTTCTATTAAAATATGCATAAATTATTCTTGTTGCTTGTCTTTTTAATTTTTCTTTATCCATTAAAATATATATTGAAAAGATTATTGCTATAACAAAATTTACAATTCCACTAACTATTCCACCTACAATTGATATTGAAGATGTTAATACATTTGGAATTAAGTCTAATATTTGTTTTTTTATTTCATCTATATTAATTTGTTCTATCAAATTATTGATTTCTTGTGAGTTTCCTATATTGTTTTGAGCAAATTTTGTGATTTCTTCTACATAAAAAGGAACATTATTCATTAATGTAGTTACAACACTTATTAATTCTGGAACTATGAGTTTAAAAATTAAAGTAAAGATTAATATAATGACTGCAATTGCAAATAAAATTGCTATTATTCTTAATAGTTTGCTTTTTTTTCGAGGATTCTTTTTCTTCATATTTTTCTTTGTTTTAGATATTTGGGAAAGTTTTCTTTCAAAAAATGTCATTGGTATATTTAATATGAATGCTAAACTTCCTCCTAGAATAAATGGAAAAATAATGCTTATAATTTTTCCTATAAAATTTCCTATTGTAGATAAATTATTTATTGCCCAATATCCAACTATTGCAACTAAAATTAGTGTTAACCATTTTCTTATTTCTTTTTTATCTTCTTTCATTTAATTTTCCTTTCTTTGTTAATTTGGCAATTTGGTACCGGTTCTTTTTTTTACCTTTTTTATCAGTCTCTTGTTTATATAACATCTGGTGTTAAACTATCTACAGGACAATAATTGTCTGTTAAGATGAATGTATCATTTAGATTAAGTTCAATTGTATTATTTAATTCTAAAGTATCATCTGTTGCAACAACCATAAAATTTTGTATATTTTTACTGTTGGTTCCATTATTATTACATGGTACAATATAAACATTTTTAAAAACTTGTTTTAATGTATTAACTTCTGCTTTTAAAAATTTTGAGTTATTTTCATCTAAAGCTGAAATAATATTAGTTAGGTAAACTCCGTTTGAATTTAAAGAATCATGTATTTTTTGTGCCGCTTCAATTGTTGTTAATGTTTCTGCTGGCTCACTTCCTGAGAATGCATCATTTAATATTGCATCATATTTTTTTGTATTTCTGTTTAAATATGTTCTTCCATCTTCTGTAATAATATTTAGTCTTTTGTTATTTTCTAAATCATATTCTTCTATTAATTTGTCTAAATAAAAATATTCTTTTGCAAGTCTTGTAACATCTTCATCTATTTCAACTACATCCATGTTTTTTTCTGTATAATTACTTATATAATATTTGGGATATGAATATCCTGCTCCTCCTATCATTAAGCAATCTCTTATTTCTATTGATGCTTCAAACATTAAATCATAAAATTTTGTATATTCATATGCTAAGTTATAACATTTTTCTTCATCAATATATGTTGCAGATTCATTTCCTTTGTCTATCATCATATGTCTATAAATGTTATCTCCTTGTTTTGTGTTATAAATTACTACTTTTCCATATTGAGTATCATAGTTTACTCTTGTGTTTAGTTCTCCTTTTAATACTTTTTCTCCATTTAAATTATTTACTGTTATATATATGTAAAAAAATATAGAACTTAATAATATACATATAGTTATAATAATTGTAATTTTATCAATTTTTGGCTTTTCTACAATAAGAATTATCAAAAACATTATTATTGCTAGTATAAATAGTAATTGATTGCTTCCGATATTTGGTAGTAACCAAAATCCTCCTAGAAATGTTCCCACAATGCTTCCTAAAGTTGCAATTGCAGAGATATTACCAGATATCTTCCCTACATTTTCTAAATTTTCCATTTTTAATTTTACTATTATTGGTGATATCATTCCAATTGTCATAGATGGTAAGAAAAATAAGAATAATGTTGATATTATTGCTCCTATTCTAATATCACTAAATATTGAAGTAATTGCTTTTAAAATTTCATTTTGTATTAAAGGTATTAGCATTATTAAAAAACCAGAGAAAATTAATAAGTATTTTACATTTGAAGAAGAGTTTTTCTTATCTGCAATTACTCCTCCTAAATAATTTCCTACACTTGTACTTAATAATATTATACCTATTATGCTTGTCCATATCATATTACTATTTCCAAAGTATGGTGATAATACCCTTGAGGCTATTAATTCTAGAATCATATATATTGCATTTACTATGAATATTATTGTTTCAAATCTGTATTTTTTCACTTTTTCCTCTCCTCTACTATTTTTCATGAATATTATAACATTCATTATCTTTAAAGTAAAGCTTTACTTTTTCTATATGTATTGACTTTTTAATTCTATTTATATAAAATAAAATTAATTTTAATAACTACAAAAGAGAGGATTATAAAATGGATTTAAATCAAGCATACGCTATAGGAAGTTTATCACAAGAAGAAATTAAATCTGTTAAAGGTTATTTAGGATATAGCCATACAGGAATTAACCTTTTAGGCAATTTCACTCCTGAAAATTATGAAAATTTAAGAAATCAAGGATGGTTATTGCCTGAAACTTCAGAAGATTTGAATAAAAATATTGAAGATTTTGTCAATATCTATTCTGCAATGTATAAAGAATCTAGAGGAAAAACTGCAAATGCATATTTGGTTAGAGGTACAAGTAACAAAAGATTAAAAGACTTTGATGGAAAAATAACTACACAGTTTTTATCAACTACAACTAATGAAGATGTTGCAAAAACTTTTACAGAATATGGTGATGGAGCTTTAGTTTATTTTGGTATTGATGATAATGTGCCTTTTCTAGATACTTCAAATTATGTTAGTGAAAATTATAAAAAAGAACATGAAATTATATTATCTCCATTCTGTCAAGCTAAGATTGTACATAGAAATCAATCATTAGACAAATATAGTTTTAGTAAATATAGAGTTGAAATAACAAAAGATAATTCATTCCAAGATATAGATACAGATCAATTAAATTCTTTAAAACAAGAGATTATTAGTAAATTTTCTCAAAATATTAAAGATATGAATGAATTTCTAAACCTTGAAAATAAAATATTTTCATTAGAAAAATCATATTATCAATTTGAAGGAAATAAAAAAGAACAAGATGATATTATGGAAATTCTACAGGAAAATCAGGAAAAATATGATACTTTAAAAGCTTCAACAACTGATTTTAAAGATAAATTACAACTATTGCTAAGAGGATTGTGTAGACAAAAGGAATTAGAAATTGATGAAGCTATGAAAATAGTTTCTGAAGATAAACAACTAAAAGAAGCAGATGAAACAAGAAAAAGCTTTATTTCTGAAGTTTCTTCTAGTTTTAAGCAAAATACAAGGAATTCAGAATTTTTGCAAAATAATGTAACATCCACTTTTTCATCTTTAATTAGATGTCAGAATAAAATAGCACAATTTGCAAGTCAATTTGGTATTTCTATGAATTTTAATAGAGATGTTTCTGCAGAGCAATTAATACAACAAATACAACAAAATATTCAAACTGTTTCTGAAAAAATTCAATCTTCTAACTTAAATCAAGATACTAGTTTAGAAGAAGCTCAAAAGATTTCTAAAGACTTAAAACCAATATTAGATGGAATAAGTTATGGAGCTGAAATTTCAAGAGGTTTTAAAGTAAAAAAATAGGTTTTTGGGGCAAATTATTTGGACAAGAAACTTTAAAGAACGAGCAATTAACAAATCTTGATTTAAAAATACAATTAGCCCAAAATATTCCAAAACCGCAAGATAAAGTTCATATACGAGAATTATTAGCAGATATGTATATTTGTGCAGAAACTGAATTAAATGGTAATTTTACAAAAGAAATGCAAGATTTATATAAAACAATATCTTCTTCTTTTTCAGATGAAAAGAATGGTGAATTTACTCTAGAATATATAAAAAGTATTGCTAATAAAAAAATGATGAATGATTCTAAGCAAAATTCTGGTTTGCCTACTCCTCAAAATAAATTACCAACATTTTTTAGAAAAACCAAAACTCAAATAGATTTATTAAGAAATGAAAACTCCAATATAAAGAAAAAAATATCAAATGTTAAATCATCTAATAATTTTAGAGCAGGATATGCTAAGCAGCAAAATGATGCATTTTCTTTATTTAAGGATAGATTAAGATTGATAGCTAGAAACATTCAATTTAGAGAAAATGTACAATCAAGAAAAAATATAGAAGATACTTTACAGTTATAGAAAAAAGTAGAGTAGAGTTTATGTCTCTACCCTACTTTGTTTTATTATATTTCGTATCTTTACATTTAAAGTTTTATATGATAAAATAATTAAATAATTATATTAAAAGGAGGATATATGGAAGCAAAGGAATTAATATTAATACTAGATTTTGGTGGACAATACAATCAATTAATTGCACGAAGAGTTAGAGAATGTAATGTGTATTCAGAAGTAGTACCATACAACATTTCTATTGAAAAGATAAAGGAAAAATCTCCAAAAGGAATAATATTTACAGGAGGACCTGCAAGTGTTTATGGAGAAAATTCTCCAAAATGTTCTGATGAAATATTTAATTTAGGAATTCCTGTATTAGGAATCTGTTATGGTATGCAATTAATGGCATATACATTAGGAGGAAAAGTTGCATCAGCAAATACTAGAGAATATGGTGAAACTGATGTAAATATCGACAATACCTCTCCTCTATTCCAAGGTTTTGATAGTTCAAATATATTTTTAATGAGTCATACAGACTATGTTCAAGAAGTACCTTCTGGATTCAAAAAAATAGCCTATACATCTGTTTGTCCAAATGCAGGTATGGAAAATCAAGAAAAGAAATTATATGGTATTCAATTTCATCCAGAAGTTAATAATTCAAAAAATGGTATTCAAGTAATTAAAAATTTCTTATATAATGTTTGTAATTGCTCTGGAGATTGGGTTATGTCATCTTTTGTTCAAGATTCAATCAAAAAACTAAAAGAAAAAATTGGAGACAAAAAGGCATTATGTGCTTTATCTGGTGGAGTTGATTCATCAGTTGCTGCTGTTCTTTTAAGTAAAGCTATTGGTAAAAATTTAACTTGTATTTTTGTTGATCATGGGTTGCTTAGAAAAAACGAAGGTGATGAGGTTGAAGAAATTTTCACTAAAAATTATAATTTAAATTTTGTTAGAGTTAATGCCAAAGATAGATTTTTAAATAAACTTTCTGGTGTAACAGATCCTGAAAAAAAGAGAAAAATTATTGGCGAAGAATTTATTAGAGTATTTGAAGAAGAAGCCAGAAAAATTGGAGCTGTAGACTTTTTAGTTCAAGGAACAATTTACCCTGATGTTATTGAAAGCGGACTTGGAAAAAGTGCTGTAATTAAAAGTCATCATAATGTTGGAGGTCTACCTGAACATGTTGATTTTAAAGAAATTGTAGAACCATTAAGAAGCCTTTTTAAAGATGAAGTTAGAAAAACTGGTTTAGAATTAGGCATTCCTGAAAAATTAGTTTATAGACAACCTTTTCCTGGTCCAGGTTTAGCTATAAGAATTATAGGAGAAATTACAGATGATAAACTTTCTATTTTAAAAGAAGCAGATAGTATTTTTAGAGAAGAAATTGCTAATGCTAACTTACATAAGAGTATTAATCAATATTTTGCAGTATTAACTAATTTGAAATCTGTTGGAGTTATGGGTGATGAAAGAACATATGATTATACAATAGCTTTAAGAGCTGTTGAAACTACAGATTTTATGACAGGTGTTTGGAGTAAAATTCCTTATGATGTTTTAGAAAGAGTTTCTAGTAGAATTGTAAATGAAGTTAAATATGTAAATAGAGTTGTTTATGATATTACTTCTAAACCACCTGCAACTATTGAGTGGGAATAAAATATAATAAGACGTAGCCTTCAATTTACTTTATGAAGACCACGTCTCTTTTTTTGATATTAATTTACAATTTAGGAACCATTACACTTGACAAAATTCGCTTCAACTCAGAATAATCTACTCCAGTACCCCAGGGCAAAGGTTCTAACACTTCGTTCAGTGCATTTTCAAAATTTTGCATATTCTTATAATGCAAAATATCTAAAGCATCAGAAACTGTAATATTACATGCATATGCAAGTAATCTAGAATATACCAAAATTACTGCTCTGAATATCATGAATATATCAGCCTTTGAAAATTTGCCATCTGTGGCACTGTGCCATTCTACATAACAAACTTCTTCTTGCCAATTTTCCTCAGTATAAGGATGCCATTTGACCGAATTAATATCCATTATTTCCTCCTATTGTGCAATTGCTTATACAGGACCTCAACCAAAGGACAAATTTATTATATCACATTTTAAAAAAATTTGTATATGTTTATTAATAAAATTATATTAAATTATTGAAATAATGTTTTAATTTTAGGAATCAAGTAATGGCTACCACCTAAATCTCTTCCATTTTCAACCATACTAATAACTAACAATTGATTATCATTAGAATCTGTAGAAAAGCAACTAAACCAACTCAATACATCTGCTTCTGCATCTTTAGATCCTTTTAATTCTGCAGTTCCTGTTTTTCCTGCTATTGTTCTACCAGATACTTTCATATCATGTGCTGTTCCTTCTGGATCTTCTACAACTTGTATTAAATCTTCTTTAATTGTGTTTGCCGCTTCTGCTGTAAATGCATTTTCAACTAAATATTCTGTTTCTTGGTTTTCTTTTATTTCCAAATAAGGTTTTACCATATTTCCATCATTTGCAAAAGCTGAATATATAGATGCCATATGTATTGGATTAACTAAAAGCTCTCCTTGACCATAACCACTGTCTGCAAGTACTTTTTCATTTTCGATATCTTCAGAATTTGAATATTGTGATTTTGCAGTTGAAATTTCAAGATTTAGGTCTTGATTAAATAAGATTTTATCTAATCCACTTGTAAAGTTAGTTTTACCAATTTGTAATGCTGCTTGTGCGAAATAGATATTGTCTGAGTGTATTAAAGCATTTCTTAAATTTTTAGGTCCACTATATGCTGTTAAAGTTGTAATATCAAATTCTCCCCAACCGTCCTTTTTCCAGCTTAGACCACTATATGAAAATGTATCATCAGCACTTAATGAATTAGTTGAAAGTCCAATAGCACCTGTAATTGGTTTAAATGTTGAACCTGGAATATATCTTTGCTGATATCTTACATACATAGGTTTCATTTCATTATTATTTATTTCATTCCATTCATCTGTTGTCATTCCTAATACAAATTTATTTGGATTATATGATGGTGTACTTACTAATGCAAGTAATGCCCCTGTATTTGGTTCCATTACAACAAAAAATCCAGCATCATTTTTTAATTCCTCATACAATTTTGATTGTATAGTTGAATCAATTGTTAAATTAATTCTTTCTCCATTTTTAACTTCTATTTTTGCAATTTCTGCCTTTCTATTTCCTTCTTCATCTTCTATGTAAATTTCCAAACCATTTGTTCCTTTTAATCTATCTTCATATTGTTTTTCAAGTCCGGCTTTTCCGATTACACTTGTACTTGTATATCCCTTTCCTTTATTATTTTCCAAGTCTTCTGCTGTAACTGTTTGTACATAACCAACTAAATGTGCTGCTGCTTCTCCTAATGGATAAACTCTAGAGCTTTGTGTAGTAATTTTTATTCCTGGAATTTGAAGAAGTTGATTTTTTAAATCTGATTGATTTTTTTCTACACTTTTTATTGGAACAAATGTGTCATCTTTTACCCAAGATGCTGAAAGAGATTTATTTATAGAGTCTACACTTATTCCTAGTAAGTTTGCAATTTGTTCAATTGAAGAGTCTCTATTTTCACCAAGTTTTCCTGGTACAATTCCTACTGAAGATATTTCTCCTTTTCCCGCAAGTAATACTCCGTTTTTATCATATATTTCTCCTCTTTCAGCTTCTATTGTTTTTACTCTTACTTTATCAGTACTACTTAATTGTGGAAATATTAAACTATGACTCCATTCAATTTCATAGTGTTTTTCATCATTTAAAACTAGACTTACAGAATTATCAAAATCTATGTTTCCTGCACTTGTTTCCATTGTTTCAGTATAGTAAATTTTTACTGTTTTTTTATCTTCTTGTTCTACAATATTTGAAATTTGTACATTTAAATTTGCCATATCTATTCCTTCATAGATATTTTTGTTTCTTGTAACAAAGTCTTCTTGTGAAATTTGTTGCTTTGAAGAATTTGTTATCATATTATACATTTCATCATATTTTTGCTCTGTAATTAAAGATATATATTGTTGCCATATATCTTCTGGTTTTTCTTTAACTTGATTTAAAAAGAAATATGCTGTAACTCCGCCTGCAATTGCTACTACAAGTACTAGTATAATTATAATTGTGATTATTACTTTTTTACTCATTTTTCTTTTCTTCCTTTCATTTATTATTACCAAATTTTTTCATCCAAATAATTCGTTCTTCATGTAATTTGTTTCCGAATTGAATTCCTTTTTTTAAGTTATATTTGTTCTTAATATATTCACCATCTACTTCTTTTAGACATTTAATTCCTATTGATTCAAAATTAACAGTATTGTTATTTAGTTCGCCTCTACTTGATTGATCTGAATTGACTACTATTTGAAGTCCATTTAAACCAAGTATTGACTTACTTACCCTTTCAATAAATGTAACTTTAGTTGATGGCTTCATTTTATTAAAATTACCTCCTCTCATATGTTCTTTACATGCTATTTTACCACATTTGATCCAATTATTAGGAGCTTTTATTCTATTACCTAATTTTTTTACTAATTCTACTCCTCTTTCTTCATGTCCATAGTGATGAGGATATTGTTCTTTTGGAGTTGTTCCTTTTCCAAGGTCGTGTACTAATGATGCAAAACGTATTTCTATTTTTCTTTTTTCTTCAAATTTTTCTGTGAGTTTTGTAGATATATCTAATACTATCATGGTATGATTATAAGCATCACCTTCTGGATGATATTCTATTGGTTGCTCAACTCCAATTAAATCATTTATTTCTTTAAAATGTATGTCTAATACATTGGCTTTTCTTAACACATTAAAAAATATTGATGGTTTCTCAGTATTAAGAGCTTTTTTTAATTCTTCAAACACACGTTCTTTAGATAGTGTGTTTAATTCATTTTTTAGTTCTGACATCATTTTTATAGTGTTTTCTTCAACTTGAAAATTTAATTGAGCAGAAAATCTTGCAACTCTATATACTCTCAATGGATCTTCTTTAAAATGCTCTGTAGTGGCTTTTATAACTTTATTCTTTATATCTTCTCTTCCGATTAAATGGATCTATAATTTTTCCTGTTAATACTTCTTGGGCTATTGAATTTATTGTTATATCTCTACGTGCTAAATCTTGCTCTATTGTTATTTTTGGATTTGTTGTTATCATAAATTCTTTGTGTCCAATACCTTGTTTTGATTCTGTTCTTGCTATTGCAAATTGTTTTCCATTTATATCAAATACTTCAAAGGCTTTTCCTATTATATGTGCTTCTGGGAATAGATTTTTAAATTGTTCTGCTGTTATTCCTGTTACACAATAATCTTCATCATGATTTTTTAATCCAAGAAGTGAATTTCTAACTGCTCCTCCTACTAAATATAAGTTTCCTCCATTTTGTTTGATAATTTCCGCAATTTGATGCAATCAAATCACCTCTCTTTTGTTTAATTTTGTAATCTTTTTTTCTTTCTAGGAATAAAGTTTTCTGTAAATTTATATTTATCTCTATTATGAATATAAAAATATCCAAGTATTGAAAAAGTAACTGCTCCTATAAAGTTTACTATTAAGTCTTTCATAGTATCAATTATTCCAATATCTAAATATCCTCCTTCAATTATTGTTTCTCCATCTTTTTGGCTATTTATTATTGTTTTATCTATATCGTTTATAATTACTGGTTTATTTTCTCCTTCTGGATTTAACGAAACTGATGATATTGTTTGAACAATTCTATCTTTTTGCATATCTGTTTTTAAAATTTGGTCTGCTCCAAATTCAAAAAATTCCCAAAGTACTCCAATTGTCATTGAAAAACAAAATGCAACTAATGCAACAAATATTGGAGATAATTGTATATGGAATTTATCAGAATTATTTAATATGTCTATTAGAGAAAATCCTATTGCAGCACATAAGAATCCGTTTAAAGTATGTAATATTGTGTCCCAATTAGGAATGTGTGCATAAAAATTATTTATTTCTCCAAGTATTTCTGCTGAAAATATAAATAAAAATATTATAATTTCTAATACATTTGGAATGTCTATATTTAATTTATTATTTATCCAATAAGGTATTAAAAATAGTATTAATGTTAATAAACATAAAAATACATTTGAGTATTCTCCTCTTATAAAACTTAGAATCATTGTAATTATAACAAATGTTCTTAATACTAAATACCATATTATACTAGATTTTTTATTCTCTTTATATAGTGTTTTCATTTTTTCTACATGCTTAGATGCCATATGTACCTCCTTAAATTTTATATAAAGTATTTTATCATCGTTTATATTATAATGTCAAGTTATACATTTTTAATAAAATACAAAAGAACTTCTTATTAAACTTATTTGTCTAATAAAAAGTTCTTAATTTTGAGACTAATTCTTATTTTGCATAATCAACAACTCTTGTTTCTCTTATAACATTTACTTTAATTTGTCCTGGATAGTCCATTTCTTCTTCGATTCTCTTAGATACGTCTCTTGCAAGTAATGTCATTTGATCATCAGAGATTTTTTCTGGTTTTACAAGAATTCTAACTTCTCTACCAGCTTGGATTGCAAAAGATTTTTCAACTCCATCAAATGAATCTGCAATAGATTCTAAGTTTTCTAGTCTTTTTATGTATGCTTCTAGTGTTTCTCTTCTTGCTCCTGGTCTTGATGCAGATATTGCATCAGCTGCTTGTACAATTACAGCTTCTAGTGTTTGTGGTTCGACATCTCCATGATGTGCTTCTACTGCATTTATTACTAGTGGATTTTCTTTAAATTTCTTTAATACTTCTACTCCGATTTCTACATGTGTTCCTTCCATATCATGATCTAAAGCTTTTCCAATGTCATGTAATAATCCAGCTCTACGTGCAAGCTTTGCATCTAATCCAAGTTCTTCTGCCATTATTCTTGCTAAATTTGATACTTCAATTGAATGATTTAATACATTTTGTCCATAACTTGTTCTGTATTTTAATTTACCAATTAATTTAATAAGTTCTGGATTTAATCCTATAACTCCACTTTCAAGTGTTGCTCTTTCTCCTTCAGAACGAATTGTTTCTGCTAGTTCTTGTTTTGCTTTTTCTACCATTTCTTCAATTTTAGCAGGATGAATTCTTCCATCATCTATTAGTTTTTCTAAGGCTATTCTTGCAACTTCTCTTCTTAATGGGTCAAAACCTGATAGAATTACTGCTTCTGGTGTGTCATCTATTATTAGGTCTATTCCAGTTAATGTTTCTAATGCTCTTATATTTCTACCTTCTCTACCAATAATTCTTCCTTTTATATCATCTGATGGTAATGGAACTATTGATACTGTTGTTTCTGCTGAATGGTCTGCTGCACATTTTTGTATAGCATAACTGATTATTTCTTTTCCATTTTTTATTGCTTCGTCTTTGGCTTTTTGTGTGTAATCTCTTATTAATTCAGCTTTTTCAGTTGTTAAATTTTGCTCAACATTTCTTAGAAGTTGATTTTTGGCTTCTTCTTCACTAAGTTTTGCAATTTCTTGAAGAACTTTCTTTTGCTCATCATATAGACTTTCAATGTCTTTTTTTCTGTCATTTAAGCTTTGTTCTTCTTTTTCTAGTTCTTTTTCTTTTTGTTCAAAATTGTCTGCACGTTTTTCTAAATTTTCTTCTTTTTGGATAATTCTACTTTCTTGTTTTTGAATTTCGCCTCTTCTTTCTTTAATCTCTTTGTCTAGTTCATTTCTAGCGTTCATAATTTCTTCTTTGGCTTTAAAAATTTCTTCTTTTTTTAGATTATCAGCCTCAATTTTTGCTAATTCTACTAGTCTTTTTGCCTCTTCTTCTGCTCCATTTATTTTTGATTCGGCAATTTTTTTTCTGATAGCTATTCCAACTAGTATTCCTATTACTAATGAGATTAAGACAGCGGCTACTATGATTAAATTTTCCAAAATCATACACCTCTTTCTTATTTAATTTTCAATGTTCGAATAAATATATATATATGTTTTTTCATTATATTTTTTATATATTTTTTCAACCTATTATATTTTATAATTATTATTGTTAACTGTCAAGTGTTTTTTTGAAAATAATTCTTATCTTAGACCATGTAAAAAAAATAATTTCGATATTAAAAAATGAGACAGAATACTTTTTGGTTTTCTATCTCAAAATTTATTATGAATTATGCTCTTGGATGAGCTTTTTTATAAATATTTTTTAAAGCTTCGTCTTGAAATTGCATATATACTTGTGTTGATAATATATCTGAATGTCCAAGCATTGTTTGTATAGATTTTAAATCTGCTCCATTTTGTAATAAGTGCGTTGCAAATGAATGTCTTAAAACATGTGGTGTAATTTCTTTTTCTATATGTGCTTGTTCTTTGTAATATTTTATAATCTTCCAAAATCCTTGTCTTGTTAATCTTTGACCATTAACATTAACAAATAATGCTTTTTCATTTTCGTCTTTAATCATTATATTTCTTGCATTGTTAACATATTCTTTTAATGCTTTTAGCGCCATATCTCCTAATGGCACTGTTCTTTCTTTTTTATCGTTTCTACATGTTGCATATCCTTTTTCTAAATCTATATCTTCTATATTTAAAGATATTATTTCAGTTACTCTCATGCCAGTTGCATAAGCAAATTCTAGCATTGCTTTATCTCTAGTTCCTTTTAAGTCAACAGCTTTTGGTTGATCTAGTAATAAGGCAACTTCATTTGATGTTAATACACTAGGAACTCTTTTTTCTATTTTGGGTGATGAAATTCCTTCTGTTGGGTCGTTTTCTATTTCTTTATTTTTTACTACATATTGGTAAAAAGATCTAATAGAAGCTAAACCTCTTGAAATTGTTGATGATTTTTTTCCTATTTCTTGCATATGTGTTATGTAATTTTTTATTCCTTCATCTGTTTCTTCTTGATATTCTTTTCCTTGTTCGTTTAAATACTTTTCATATTGCTTTAAATCTCTTTCATAAGATTGAAGTGTATTGTTAGACACCTTTTTATCATTTTCTAGAAATTTAAAAAACAAGCTTAATTCTTCTTCCATTTCATTCCCACCTTAAATCTTAATCAATAAATTTTACATAAATAATGTACTTATGTTATATCAAATTTTTTTAAAATTGTAAATAGATTTTATTTATTTTCTAAAAATATTTTATAAATGTTAGCATTAATCTGTAAGAAATTTCTATTTTCATTATTGATGAAATTATCAATGATATTAATATAAATATTGAGATTATGCTATGTTTTAAAATCGAAATTTTTATGTTTTCTTTTCTTCTATCTTTTATTATTGATTTGTATAATTTTATACTACTTACTCCAAGTATTAGTAATGATGGTATAAATATTATATTTTGTAAAAATATTGTTAGAAATATAAAGATTAATCCTTTTAATTTTCCTAAAGTAAAAATACATGCAGATATTGTATATCCTAAGCAAAAACCTCTTGCTAAAATTATTCCAAATACTATTGGTATTCCTATTATAGTTGTTCCTGAAAACCATAATAGAAAAACTAGTAATATATTTGATTTAATATCATTTTTTAATTCTTCAAAAAAATTTCCAGTTTGAATTGTTTTTGTTTCATCTATATATGTATTAATGTATTGTGATATATTGTCTTTTGATTCTGTTTGGTTTATAAAAAGCACTCCTAAAAATAGTCCAACAGTAAATATTATTGTTACTATTACATATGATTTTATATTATTAAAAATTTCTTGTTTAATAATATTTAATATTTCCCATTTTTTCTTTTGCATTATATTTCTCCTTATTTGATATTTTATACATAATATCTATTCAATAAGGAAAATTTTAGAACTAGTACTTTTTTATTTTATTCAGCAGAAACTTTGCCGTAAATTCCGCCACCACCAGATTCTACTTTCATCTTACCTTCACGTGCATTTAAAATGTTATTTGCAATTTTTTCTCCTACTACAGCTTCTATGTCATCTTTTGATAATTTATGCAATATGTTCATTTCTGTTTCAAAAGTATTAAGTAGTTTGTCAATTGTCTTTCCTCCAACTCCTGGTATAAAACTTAGTGGTATTTGGTATACATATGGAGGTCTATTTGCTGGACTTTTTGTTGTTTCTTTATCTTTTATTAATTCTATTCTATCAAAAACACCAAATGTTACTTTATCACTTCCACAATTTGGGCATTTATCTACAGGTTCTTTTGTTTCTATTGTACAATTACAATTATCACAATGAGTTCTATGATATTTGCCGAGTTTTGGGTCTACTCCATAATTTACTAATATTTTACGTCCATCTTCGCTTTTAAGGGCTTTTACTACTTCTTTAAAACTTATATCATTAACTAGCATTTTATTATATTCTCTGGCTATTTTGGGAAGTGAGTGTGCATCTGAATTTGTAACAAATGTTTTTCCTTCTAATTCTGAAATCATATCTGCTAAATATGTATCTGAACTTAGTCCAAGTTCAACTGCAAATATTTTATTGTATTTTTCTTTGAAAATATTTTCAATTCTATCTGTACAATTTCCATAATAACTTTTAAATGGTGTAAAAATATGAGCAGGTATTAATATTCCATTATATTTTTCAACAATATCTATTAAATCATATCCTGATAAGTCAGACCTTTGAGTACTAAGTGTTATATTTTTAATATGATGGCTCATTTCTTCTGAAAAGCCTTTTATATCATTTAAATGTGGGAAGAAACAAATATTATGCGCACTCCCACATTTTCCGTTTCTTCCTTTTTCTGAAGTTTCTACTTCACTTCCTAATAGAATACAAACTTTATCTTTGTAAATTATTCCACCATCTTTTAATTCATATGCTTCACCTGTTTTTAAAAAATTTTCAATATCTTCTATAACATAAGGTGATGCACAATCTATTATTCCAACAATATTTATTCCTTTTCTATTTGCACATTCTTTAGCTATATTTGCAAAATTAAGGCTTCTTGCAGCAGTTATTTTTATTGGTTTTCCATTTTCACTTCTGCCTATATGAACATGCAAATCTGCAAATACTTCGTACATTTTTATTTAAGTTAGTTTAGAATTTTAACCAACTTATCCTCCTATTCCATCATTAACTTTTTTTAGTATTTTTTCTTTTGTTTCATTACTAAACATTGATTTATTATCTAAATTTGTTTCATTATTTTTCAAAACTTCTTTGATTTTTTCATCAACTGTAACAGAATAATCTATAGAAAGTTTCTTTACAAATTCCGGAACATCTTTAGACTCTCTAATCAATTTTTGCAATCTTGCAAATACTGTTGTATTTACAACTCCCTGAATATAAACTTTGTCAAAGATTAATGCAAAGTCTCTAAAAATTTCCAAATATCTATTATATTCTCCTTTTAGGTTTCTATGTTCTATTAATACCATTGCTTCATCTGGATGTAACCCAACTCTTTCTGGTCTATCTATTAACATACCACCAAATTGGTCTACTAATTCTAATATATCACTTTCAGGTTCTCTTTTATCTTGCTCACTATATCTATTTACACCTTCACATATTTTGCAAAATCTTGCATCAAACCCAAGTTTTGCCAAATGTCTTGCACCTTCTATTGCATAAGTTTGAACTTTTCCTAATTTTTGTGAATTATCAACTTTTTTACAATTACATAGTAAACAAGCTGTTAATATTAAATTATGGTCTAATTTTATATTTGTATATTCTAAAAACATTCTTGCAATTTCTGTTTTAAATACTATGGACTTATCAAATTTTATTCCTAATTTTGATGCTAAGAAATAAATTATTTCTTCCTTTGCTATTAAATCTTTTTCATTTAAAATATATTCAGCAAATTCTTCCATCGTTTGTTTCTCCTTTTCTATATATTAAAGAATTTATTAAATTCTTCTTCATTAATTTTTTCTTTTGCAATTAATTCTGCTGCAATTGCATGTAGTAAATCCATATTTTGAGATAATATTTGTTGAGCTTTTTTATATGCAGTATCTATAAGGGTTTTTACTTCTTGACCAACAACATCTTCCATATTGTTTCCAAGTAACTGATATTCAAAATTCCCTTCACTGTCCTTCAAACTAATTGGACCTACTATATCACTCATACCATAAACAGTAACCATATCCTTTGCTATATTTGTTGCAACTTCTATATCATTACTTGCTCCTGTTGAAATGTCATTTAAAACTAACTTTTCAGCAGCTCGTCCACCAAGTAATGCTACTAGTTTTTCTTCCATTTCTGTTTTAGATATAAAGTATTTATCTTCATCAGATTTATACATTGTATATCCTCCAGCAACTCCTCTTGGAACTATTGAAACTTCTTTTACAGCTGTTTGAGTTGGTAAAAATTGACTTACTATTGCATGTCCTGCTTCATGATATGCTGTTAATTTTTTATCTCTATCAGATGTTTTTCTACTTGTTTTTTCAAGTCCAACAGTAACTTTTTTTACCGCTTCATCTAAGTCATCATTATTAATTGCTTGATGTTGTTTTTTGGTTGCTATAATAGCAGCTTCATTTAAAATATTAGCAAGTTCTGCTCCTGTAAATCCTGCAGTATCTTCTGCTATACTGTGTAAAGAAACTTCTGGTGCGAGTTTTTTATCTTTTGAGTGAATTTTTAAAATCTCTTCTCTTCCAACAATATCAGGAGAAGGAATCGTTATTTGTCTATCAAATCTACCAGGTCTTAGTAATGCTTTATCTAACATTTCTGGTCTATTTGTTGCAGCTAATACTATAATTGTTTCTTCAGATGAAAAACCATCCATTTCAACTAATAATTGATTCAATGTTTGATTATTTTCTGTTTCTGCGCCATTATTACTTGTTCTTCTTGAACCAATTGCATCAATTTCATCAATAAAAACTATACATGGTGATAATTTTCTTGCTTTATCAAATAATTTTCTTACTCTTGATGCTCCAAGACCTGCAAACATTTCTATAAATTCTGATCCACTCATTGATATAAATGGTACATTTGCTTCGCCAGCAATGGCTTTTGCAATTAATGTTTTTCCTGTTCCTGGTTTTCCATATAATAAAACTCCTTTTGGAATTCTTGCACCCATTTCTGTAAATTGTTTTGGTTGTTTTAAAAATTCAACAATTTCTTTTAATTCTTCTTTTTCCTCATCTAAACCTGCAATATCATCAAATGTAACTTTTGTACTTCTTTCTGTTTCTTCATAAACTTGACCTTTTTCTCCAAGTCCTTGCATTTTAAATATCATTATAAATAATGCTAGCATTATTGCTGTTGGTAATAATGATAAAATATATGATGGAATTTGTGATATAATACTCTGTGGTTTTTGAACTAATTTTATTTCATTTCCTTCTAATGTTTGACTTTGTATCAATTCCATAAAAACTTGTGTATTAGGAATAATTGCTTTCTTTTCTTCTTCAACACCTTTAAGTTTAACCTTTAAAGTTGTACTTCCAACTGTCATTTCAATTTCTTCTACATTTTTATTTTGTACTTCTTTTACAAGTTCTGTATATGCAAGAGTATTTTCATCTTCTTTATTTTTATTTATCTGTTGAAAATATAATAATACAGCTGTAACAATAATTAAAACAATTAAAAATATTATTAGAGCAATTGATTTATACAAATCTTCTTTTTTCTTTTCATCTTTTGATTTGTTATGTTTCTTGTCTTTACTCATTTTTTATTTCATTCCTTTCCTCAAGTAATCGCTTGTGAACCATTTGTTTCTTCTCCATCAGCCTCTCCTTTTTCTTTTTCCTTTTTTTCTGGATTAACTGGTTTTCTTGGTTCAACAGGTGGCTCTTCTTTTTTCTCTTTTTTGTCTTCTCTTTCTATTTCTTGTTTAACTTTTTCTTGTTCTTTTTTTATTTTTTCAACTTCTTGCATTCTTTTAATTAAATCATCTTTCAATAAGAAAATTACTGTTGCTAAATAAATATATGCAATTGTTATATATGCTACTTGGAAATAGCTTATTGTGAAATTTGTAAACATATTTATAATAATATAAATAATATTTAAAATTGTTGGTAATGTTAATGCATAAATTGCCATATTATAAATTGCAACAAATCTTATTTTTATTCTTGTAATTACAGTTGTTAACCAACCAAAAACTGCAATTTCTAGAGCATCTATTGCTGTTACAAAAATATCAACTATTAAAAATGATAGGAATGCAGAAACAAAATATTTAAAATAAAAATTAATCATACCAGATCCACGCATAAATTCTATCATTTGAGCTTTATTAAATGTTTCAACATCTTCTCCTACATAGCTTAGAATAAAATCTTGGTATGTATATGGGCTTACATTTGCTTCAATACCTTCTAATTTTGTTCTGATAATTATTTGATTTTTAAAGAAATATACTGTTATTCCATTTGCATCATTTTGCTGTTGAAATGCAATTTTTTCTTCATCACTTCCTATTAATGGATTAATAATAATTCTATCTATCCCATCATATGCCACATTTTCAATAATAATTGGTTCACTAATGTCCATCTGGATTTCTCCATTTTCATATGAGAATTCAGGTATATTATTATTAATATAATCAGATAATTGAAATACCATATTTCTCATTGACAAAGTTGATCCTATTGCCATAAATACTGTAACAAGAGCACTTAAAATAATTAAATATTTAACAGCTCTTCCAAGCCCATCTGTTGCCATTTCTGGATATTTCTCAAATTTTGTTATTGAATACCATACTTTTTTAAAAAAGTTTATATTTACAATTTCTTCATTATTTTTCATTTTAGTTGATTTTCCTTTCTTTTTACCCCTTTTCTAATTAACTTGAATTTACTTGGAATTTTTTAAATGTACTTTCTGGTAATTTTACTATCAACAAACATCGGACTTACTTCAAATAATACTTCATCATCAATATTTACATTTTTTCCAGTTATCTCAACTGTTACATGGAACATACCAAGTCTTCCTAAAATTTTTAATCTCTCACCATTTATTTTTACAAAAATTTCTTGCTTTTTAAAAACATTTTTTATGTCTCTTACTATATATCTTAATTTATCTATTTTTCTAAACATATCTTTATCTACTATTACATTAAATCCATCTGCATATCCACATGGAACTATAGCAACTTTAGTTTCTTTTTTAGTTTTAAATGAATTTGAATATCCTATATTATATCCTTTTGGTAATGTTTTTATTTCTGCAACATTTGATTTTAGTATACCTACTCTTTTAAATCCCCATACATTAGGTATAGAAATTCTTCCCAAAATTGCTGAGCCAATTCTAACAGCATTTAAGTGCATATCATGGAAACGTAAAAAGGCAGATGAATTGCAAATATGTAACATTCCTGTTTCAATATCATTCATTTTAAGAACTTCTATACATTTTATAAATCTTTCAAATTGTACTTTTGTTTCATTTCCTTTTCCAAAAAATGCAATTGAAAAATGTGAAAATGTTCCTTCTATTTTTATATTATTCCAACTTTTTATACTTTCTATCATTTTTTCTCTGTCAGAATATATAAATCCATATCTTCCAAAACCTGTATCTATTTTTAAATGTACTCTTGCCTTTTTGGTTTTAGATAATTCATTTACTACATCTCCTGCTTCTTTTGAACCTATTGTTAATATAATATTATTTTCTAACATTTTTTTAATGTCTGACTTTACAGCAGTTGATGATAACATTAAGATATCTTCTTTTATTCCAGCTTTTCTTAATTCTATAGCTTCTTCTACTGTTGCAACAGCAAGCATTTGTATACCATTATCTATTAAAAATTTAGCATATGGTATAAGTCCAAGCCCATAACCATTTCCTTTTACAACAGCAATTATTTTTACTTTTTCACCATTATCGTTTTTTCCATCTGAATTTATTATTTGTCTTATAATTTTTAAATTATGTTTTATTTTGTCTTTTTCAACTAATAATTCTTTCAATCTTTTTCTTCCTCTCAATATGCTTCTAAAATTTTAATGTTATTTGTTTTTTAATTTTGCTTTTAGTCCTCTTAAATTTCTAAATGTTTTTTCAGAAAATTTATATAATGAATAAGTAATTGGTTTAAATGGTATATAAACTTCTCCTACAAATTCTGTAAAAGTTGCTCCAAACCCTTTTTTAAACCTATATAATCCATATTGAGGATGATTTTCATCTACGACTCCAGATACTCCTCTAAAATCATATATATCATCTTTTCTTGCAATTGCCATTTTTATCATTTCCCATTGTAGTAAATAGTTTGGCATTAGGTTTCTATGTTCATTACTGCTTGCACCATATAGATACCATGTTTTATTACCATAGAATATAGGAATTACTCCAGCTATTGCTTTTCCATCATGATATGCCATAAGTAATTTCATATGTTCAGGTGCCATTTCATCATACATTTTTTCAAAATAAGATAATGATCTGATAATAAATCCATCTCTTGCGCCTGTTTCTACCATAATTTTATGAAATTCTTTTAAATCTTCTCTTGTTCCTTCTTTTATTTCTACTCCTTTTTTTATAGCTAAACGTACATTATATCTTGTTTTTGAGTGAAATCCTGCAAATATTTCATCTTCTGTTTTATCTTTTATGTCTAATCTAAAAACATATCTTGGTTGAATTTCTTCTCTGAAATTTTTGGCATCATCTTTTATTTTGTATCCTAAATTTGTTACTATTTTTTTAAATTCTTCGTCACTACTTAATATGTCTGGTTCTGCTTTAAATACTATAGCTTTATATTTTTTTGCTAATTCTTTTATTCCATCTGTAAGTTGTTTCATTACTGCTATATCGTGTATGTCACATGTTGGGCCTCTTGAAGAATACATTATATTACCCAATATAGGTATTTTTCTTATTAGTATACTAATTGCTCCAATTATTTTACCACTTTCATCTTCTGCAAGTACAATTTCGTTTTTCCAGTTTTCTTTTACTTTTGCCCATTCTGGTGATTGTTGAAAATTACACCTTTCGTGCTTTTCTAAAAATTCTTTATATGCTTTTCTATCTTTCTCATCTGTTACTATTCTCATTTTGTTTTCCTTTCATTTTTGTGTTTATATATTTTAAAATTATTGTTTACATTTCACGATTATTTTACACTAATTATATAAATTTTACAAGTGTTTTATGTAAAAAAAGATATTTCATTAATTATATTTCCCTTTACTTTTTATGTAATCTATGTTAAAATTATATAGTTGTTTTTAAACAACTGTATATTATTTTTTCAGGTTTGAAAGGAGAACATGGAAATGTCTGACAAGGAATTACTTTACCAAGCACTACAAGGAAGAAATTACTTTAAATTTGGTAAAACAGATTCCCTACAGGTTCTTAAATCTGCAAAAAGCTTAGATGAAATTGTTATTGAGGTAGAAAGAGGTTGCAATACTGATAGACTCCTTTTCCGTTACGACAAAATAGAGAAATCTTTTTATAGGATTGCTCTTAATCAAGAAGATTTTGATTTACTTGATTTGGAAACTCATTATACAACTCTTCCGCAATGTAAAACTAGGAAATGCTTGAGCAGAGTAATTAAAGTCTCTGATTTTATCAATTTGCTTAAAAATCAGTTTGAAGCAATTGCAATTTACGAATATGAAGCAGTTAAAAATTAAGAACTAACATTTTCAAAGCCAACACATTTTTTGTGTTGGCTGTCTTTTTTGGCTATTGAAAACCCCGTGTTTTACGCGGGGTTCTAAAAGCTTCTAGCT
>ERZ1643249.1225-NODE-1225-length-26127-cov-5.363378_pt1 | contig 26127 bp, 20 predicted proteins | sample MGYA00579263_ERZ1643249 | MGnify/ENA primary metagenome ERZ1643249 (study PRJEB29033, sample SAMEA4952264) | chicken gut metagenome | biome: Broiler Chicken; feature: Gastrointestinal Tract; material: Caecum | place: Ireland | collected 2018 | study: Broiler...
GTTTGAGAAAGTTACTTGAACTTGGAGCTCCAACAATCATTGTTCAAAATGAAAAAAGAATGCTTCAAGAAGCGGTTGACTCCCTATTTGATAATGGGCGTCGTGGCAGAAGTATTACTGCTGCAAGTAATCGTCCACTAAAAAGTTTATCTAGCATGCTTAAAGGTAAACAAGGAAGATTTCGTCAAAACTTATTAGGTAAGAGAGTTGACTACTCAGGCCGTTCTGTTATCGTAGTTGGACCAAATTTAAAAATGTATCAATGTGGTTTACCTAAAGAAATGGCCATTGAATTATTTAAACCACATGTAATTAATGGTATAGTTGAACGCGGTCTTGCTCATAACATTAAGGGTGCTAAAAAATTAATTGATGCTCGTGATGAAGCTGTATGGGATATTGTTGAAGATGTAATTACCGAATATCCTGTACTTCTAAACCGTGCTCCAACACTACATAGACTTGGTATTCAAGCCTTTGAACCAGTCCTTGTTGGTGGTAAAGCAATTCGTCTTCATCCTCTTGTTTGTACAGCATTTAATGCTGACTTCGATGGTGACCAAATGGCCGTCCATGTACCTCTATCTGAAGAAGCCAAAGCTGAAGCTAGAATATTAATGCTTGGTGCTAATAACATCTTAAATCCTAAGGATGGAAAACCAATCGTTACACCTAGCCAAGACATGGTTTTAGGTAACTGTTACCTAACCATTGAATATGCGGGTCTACCTAATGAAGGCCATGTTTACAAGAGCCCAAATGAAGCCTTAATGGCTTATGAAAGAAGAGAAATAACTCTTCATACAAGAATTGCTATTCCAGTTAGCTCATTTAAATATAAATTATTTACAGATGCTCAAAAAGATAAATATTTAGTTACAACTGTAGGTAAAATTAAATTTAATGAAATCTTACCTGATACTTATCCATATGTTAATGAAGGAACTAAAGAAAATATCGAAGGCATAACTCCTGATAAATATTTCTTACCAATGGGATCAAATATTCCTGAAGAAATAGCTAAAATGGAATTAGTACAACCATTTATTAAGAAAACTTTAGGCTGGTTGATTGCTCAAGTATTTAAAAGATATAAAACAACTGAAACCTCAATCATGCTTGATAAGTTAAAAGATTTAGGATTCAAATATTCAACTGTTGCAGGTGTAACAGTATCAATTGCTGATGTTGTAAGAAGTGATGACAAACATGAAATTATCGAAAGAGCTAAAGCCAAAGTAGATAAAATTAATAAACAATATCAAAGAGGTTTAATAACTGAAACTGAAAGATATGAAAATGTTATTAATTCTTGGAATAAAGCAACTGATGAAATTAAAGATGAACTTGCTGAACTAAGTAAGAATAACTATGATAATCCAATTTTCATGATGATGAATAGTGGAGCTCGTGGATCAATTTCGAACTTCACCCAACTTGCAGGAATGCGGGGACTTATGGCTCGTCCTGATGGTTCTACCGTTGAAATTCCAATTACTTCATCATTTATTGAAGGTCTAACAGTATCTGAATTCTTCTTATCAACTCACGGTTCAAGAAAAGGTTCCGCCGATACTGCTCTTCGTACAGCAGATTCTGGATACCTAACTCGTCGTTTAGTTGATGTAGCTCAAGATATCATAGTTAAAGAATACGATTGTGGTTCTGTTCAAGGTTTAGTAGTATATGATTTATTAAATGATAAAGATAATACTATAATTGAACCACTTGCAGAAAGAATTTTAGGTCGTTTTGCATCTAAGAGAATCGTTAACCCTGAAACAAAAGAAGTTATTGTTGAAGCTGGTGACATGATTACTGAAAATGCTGTTGCTAAAATTACTAAAGCTGGCATTAAAAAGATCGAAATTAGAAGCATTCTAACATGTAAATCTAATAATGGTGTATGTCAAAAATGTTATGGCCGCAACCTTGCAACTGGTAACTTAGTTGAAAAAGGTGAAGCTGTAGGTATTATGGCTGCTCAATCAATTGGTGAACCAGGTACCCAACTTACCATGCGTACATTCCACTCAGGAGGGGTAGCCCATGGTGGAGATGCCGATATTACTCAAGGTTTACCAAGAGTTGAAGAACTATTTGAAGCGCGCATTCCAAAAGGTAAAGCAACTATTGCGGAAATTTCTGGTAAAATCATTGGTATTGAAGAACAAAATGGTAAACACCTAATTACTATTGAAAATGAAGCTGGGGTAAGAGAACATGTAACTAACTATAATATGAAAGTTCGTGTTAGTGTTGGAGACATGGTTGAAGCAGGTGATAAACTTACTGAAGGTGTTATTTCACCAAAAGAATTACTTGCTGTAACAGACCCACTTACAGCTCAAGAATACATACTAAAAGAAGTTCAAAAAGTATATAAACTTCAAGGTGTTGATATTTCCGATAAACATATTGAAATTATTGTTAAGAGAATGATTAATAAAGTTCGTATTACAGATGCCGGAGATACTTTCTTTGTTGAAGGTCTAACTGTATCACTAAGAGAATTTACTGAAGGAAATAAACCAGTCATTTTATCTGGTGGAGTACCTGCTAAAGGTAACCCAATCATGCTTGGTATTACTAAGAGTTCTCTTGAAACAGATTCCTTCTTATCTGCTGCTTCATTCCAAGAAACAACTCGTGTTCTAACTGATGCTGCTATTCATGGTAAAGTCGATTACTTACAAGGTTTAAAAGAAAATGTTATCATTGGAAAACTAATCCCTGCAGGTACTGGCTACAAACAATATAGCGATATCACAATAGAACTTGAAAAAGATGTTTTAGATGATGATGCTAGTGAAGTCCTAGAAGAAAAACTTATGGATGACGCAGATTTAAAAACTGACTTAGAAGAAGCTCAAGGAGATGTTGCTTAAAGCATCTCCTTTTTTTTGCCCAATTTGACAAAATTAGCAATTTATGTTAATATATATCCCATATTTAAAGGGGGTTTTTTTAATGCCAAGGTTGCAATCAATTTATGAATATTTTAGTAACTATTCTGAAAATGAAATAAATGCCGTAATTAATTCTTTAAGTGAAGAAGAAAAAAAACTAATTAAAGAGAGATATGGTAGTGATTTACACAATCCCAAATCAAGTGAAAATTGGAATAAAGATTTAAGTAAATTATTTTACAATGTCTTAATTCCTAAAATTAGAAAATTATTAGTTCAAGAAAAAGTAGTAACTCATGAAGAAAAAATAGATGAAACAAATTATATTCCAAGATTAATTGCCATGATTAAAGAACAAAAAACTGGTAATGAAATATGTGAAGAATTACATATTTCACCTGAAAAGTTAACTGCGGATTTATTAAATTTAAAAAATAATGGTTTAACATATTATCGTAAATATTACTCTAATGGAAATATAAGATATAATGGAGTTACTTCAATTTATAATTTAAAAGATTTAAAAAACATGTCTCAAGATAGAACAGTTATTACTGATACTAAAGAAAATAGGGTAAAAGTTCTATTAATATCTGATCTGCATTTTGGTAATGAATTAGAAAGAATAGATTTAATAAATAAAGCTTTTGATTATTGTGTTAAAAATGGCATCCATCTAATTTTTTGTGGAGGAGACATCATCGATGGAACTTATACAGCTGGCTCACAAAAAATAACTGATGTGTATAAACAAGCAGAACATTTTATCAAAAATTATCCATCTGATAAAAGCATTTTAACATTCAGTGTTGCTGGAGATCATGATATAAGTGCTCTAAATGAACAGTGTCTAAATTTAATTGATTTATGTAATAATTATCGTCATGATTTTATCATCGGTGGTTATAATAATATGACGATTAATTTAAAAAACGATAAAATTCAATTATTTCACCATATCAATAATGGTAGCTTAATAGAAACATGTTCTCCAATAATTTTACATGGCCATTCTCATCAATACAAAATTACAATTATAAATAATAAATTACATATTATTGTACCTTCATTATCTAATGTTAATCAACCAATGCCTACAGCCTTAGAATTAGAATTAACTTTTTATAAAGGGTATATCCAAAATGCTTCTGTAAAACAAATTAATTTAGAAAATAATGATATCATTTTAAATGAAGCAAATTTTGATTTAATTAGACAAATAGTAACTAGCAGTGATATTATTAGAAATACCGAAAATTTTAATCAAGATAATGATAGAGAATTAGGTATATCTAGAACACTACAAAGATCTAAAGAACATTTATCTCAAATTGAAAAATTTAATATGAGATATAGTAGATAAAAGGGTATTTATGCAAAAAATATATGATTTTACTAACGAAAATGTTAGTGCTTATAAAGATTTATTTGATTTTTCTAATGCTCGTGTTCTAACAGTTCTAGGTAGTGGAGATCAATACTTCACTTCTCTTTTAAATGGCGCTAAAAACATTGAAGTTTTTGATTATAATATTGTTACTTGGTATTACTTTTTATTAAAATTTACCGCAATTAAATATCTTTCTTATGAAGATTTTTATCAAATGTTTATAACAGATAATTTAGATAATCTAAAAATATATAATAAATTACTTCCATATTTACCAGAAGATTGTATTTGGTTTTTCAATAAATTATATCTTTTAAGAAGAAAATTTTCTTCAATTGTAACTAATAACACTTTATTTTTAGCATCACTAAATAATAATAGTATAAAAATACCTTATTTAAATAAAGAGAAATACTATGAATTACAAGAAATACTAAAACATATTGATATTCCCGTATTTTATAACTGTAATTTATTAGATTTAAAAAATTTAATAAGTAGTGATTTTGATATTTTAATATTATCCAATATTTATCATTATTTAGATTTTAGTGTTTCTGATTATCAGGAATTTCTAGATGAATTTAATATTCCTAATATTTTAGCTTTATATACCTGGGCCATGAATAGTGAAGAACAAAATGAATTCTATCAAAATGGCTTTGATATTACTAAAATACCTGGAATTACCAATAGAAGTAATTATATTGTTAGTTTAAATAAAAGATAATATTGCAAAATAAACAATAAATTTATATAATTTTATTAGGTGATATATATGTATGAATTAAAAAGAATTTTAATTTTAGGAGCTGCTCGTAGTGGTATTGCTGCAGCCAAAATATTGGCTCCTAAAAATGATGTTACCATAAGTGATTTAAAAGAACTAAAAAAAGAAGATGAAGATTTACTAGAGAGTTTAGGAGTCAAAATAATTATTACTAAAGATCAATGTAGTTTAATAAACAATGATTATGATTTAATAGTCAAAAATCCCGCAATAATGGCTACTAGTGATATTGTGAAAAAAATTGAACAATTAGGTATTCCTTGTATTAATGAAATGGAATTAGCATATCACTATTTACCTGAGAATTTAACCATTATTGGTGTAACTGGTTCTAATGGTAAAACTACAACTGTTACAATGATTTATAATTTATTAAAGTTACATGGCTTGAGTGTAATCCTCGGAGGCAATATTGGTACCCCTTTATGTGATTTATTAAGTGATATAAAAGGTAATGATATTTTACTTTTAGAAATTAGTGATCATCAATTATATGATTTTCATGATTTTAAAACTAATATCAGTGTTCTTACTAATCTTTATCATACTCATCTAGATTATCATGGTACTTATGAAAATTATATAAATACTAAGAAAAAAATATTTAATAACCATACTAATAAAGATATTGCTATAATTAATTATAGTAATAGTGATTCAATGAATTTGACTAAAGATATTTCATCAACTAAAATATATTTTAATAATGACTTAAATTATATTAAAGATAACTTTTTATATTTAGATAATAAATTATATCTAAATCTAGATGATATGTTATTAAAAGGATCACATAACTATGAAAACTTACTTGTAGCATTACTTGTTGTTAAACTTTTTAAATTAGATAAAGAGAAGGTCGAAGAATTTATTAAAACCTTCAGAGGAGTAGAACATCGCATTGAATATGTTAAAAGTGTTGCTGGTGTTGATTATTATAATGATTCAAAATCTACTAATCCAACATCAACCATTACTGCTCTAAAAACATTTAATAAACCAATTCATTTAATCCTCGGAGGTTTAAATCGCAATCAAGATTTTAATGAACTTAATCCCTATATGAACAATGTAAAAGCAATATATGCTATCGGTGAAGTAACAGATATTGTTGATAATTATGCTAAAAGCATTAATATACCTAGTTATAAGTGTTATAATTTAAAAGATGCAATTTTAAAAATAAAACAAAATGTTCAAAGTGGTGAAGTAGTTTTATTATCTCCAGGTAGTTCTTCTCAAGATCAATATCAAAAATTTGAAGATAGGGGAGACGAATTTAAAGCTTTAATATAAGTTTAATTGTGTAAAATTTAAAAATATTGTTGCATTATTTTTGAGAAAAATGTATAATTTAAATATACTAATAATAAGGGGATGATTAAATGAATGGACAAAATCCAAATAATTTAGGTCAAAATCCAGGAGAAAATCTAGGTAATGTTAATCCGCAACCGGCGGTTAATAATACTACAGCCAATTCTGGAGTTTATGAGGCAAATACACCTACACCTGCAACTCCTACATCTGGAATGCAAAATCCAGCTCCAGCAAGTGTAGAACCTGCTGCTAATCCAACACCAACAGCAGCTCCAACACCTAGCCCAACAGAACCTGTTGCAACACCAATACCAGGAACAGAAAATGTTTCTAATATGCCGAATAACATTGGTGGAGGAATAGGCCAAGAACCAGGTATTTCTTTAGGTACAATTAATAATAATGGTTTTGTTGAACCTACTAAAATTGAAGATATTGGGGCAGTACCTCCTAAACAAGAAAAACCAAAAAGGCCAATGAATAAAGTTTTATTTATAATAATAATTGTAGTTTTAATTGCAGGAGTAGCTTTTGGAGTATATTATTATTTAAATATGAGTAGTAATAGAGCAAATGTAAGTACTAAAGATGTTACAATTGGCATTGGTGAAACATTATCTGATAATATATCTGATTATGCCACAATAACTGGTGGTGGAGCAGATAACTGTACTCTAAATACCATGAATGTTAATACAAATTCTTTAGGAGATTATAACTTTACTATTATTTGTGGTGAAGATTCATACAGTGGAACAGTTCATGTTGTTGATACCGATACACCAACTGCTGAATTAAAAGTAGCATATAAAGTTTTAAATAGTGATACCATTTCTATTGATGATTTTGTAGTTTCTTGTGAAGACGATTCAGAATGTACCTATAACTTTACAAATGAAGATGTAGTTCGTGGTTATTTAGCAACTGCTGGAGGACCATATAATGTTGCTATAACTATAAAAGATCCATATGAACATAATAAAGAAATAAATTCCTTATTATATGTAGCTCCATATGATATTACAGCAATTATGGAATGTGCTTCTCCTGAAAAACCTATGGAAGGTTATGATGGCACAGTAGTATCTACTGATAATTTGTTATTAGGCAGAAATGGTACTGAATTAGTATATATGGAATTATCAACTAGAACATATACCTATACATTTACAAATCAAGATGATTATATTACTGCTATCGGTGATAAACCAGAAATTATAACCTTTGATAGCATTTCAGGTATTGCTTCATATGATGATGCTAACTATACTTTAACAATTACTACAGATTTACCTTTAGAAACATTAAATTCCGAAGCGGGAGGAACATTTAATACAACCTACGGCGGAGTATACTTATATTATAATAATTTAGGTTATACTTGCACTAACAATACAAACTATTAATTTAATATCAAGGATATTCCTTGATATTTTTTTTAAAAAATTTATTGTTTTTCTATTCAACTCATGATAGAATTTAATTGAAGGTGAAACTATGAATAAGAAAAAATTAATAATAATACTATTAGTAATCGTATTAGTAATAGGAATAAGTTATGCATTTATCAAATTATTTGATTTTGAAGGCAGTGAAGAAGAAATTTACAGAAATAATATTGAAGTAACTGAAGAAGAAATTCATGAATTATATTCTTATCTTCTTAAAGATAATTCCCTAGAATTTGAAGCAATGCATTCTAACCATTATAGTAGTAATAGTAATATCAGTAATTATGTTAAAAAATCTATGATTTATCAATATTTACTAAATTATGATCCATCTAGTTTAGAGACATTGACTCAAGAAGAACTAACTGCTGCTTTACCTAATTCTACTAATTATACACCACTTTATAAAATAAGTACCACCAAAATAGAAGAAACCCTATATATATTATTTGGTCCTGATGCAACTATTAATGATGGTGATTTTGACTACAGTAGAAGTATTAAAGGTTCATGGCAAGGTGATTACTATTATATATATGATACCTTAGATCAATCAGAAACAAATTTTATAGAATTTAAAAATATGACTAGATATTCCGTATCTGAAAGTGAAGTAATAATATATGATTATTATTTAAAATGTGATACAATAACTAATAGATGTTACAATGATGAAAGAAGAGCAAGTATAAATAATTCAATCACTTATAGTAGTAATTTTGATATTAATAATTACTTAAATGATTTAGTAACTTATGAACATGTATTTAAATATAACACAGACACTAGAGAATTTTATTGGTATTCATCACAAGTTGCCTAGTAAAGTAAGGGGGATAAATTATGGAAGATACAAAAAATATAGTTGAGATTTGTAAGAATATATTATGTACCAAAGCTAAATATTTTTATGATAAATTTTATAGTAATAAAAGTTTAAAGAAAAATATTATGGATTATGTTCGAAAATTTAACAACTACATTGAACACGATTTTATGATTGAATCTAATCCAGAATTAGAAAAATTAAACATATCTAAAGAAAAAGCTTTAGCAATAATGAAATTAATTATTTATTCTCAAGCTTATCTTTCTTATGCTCATAAAAATCTTATAGATGAAGATCCTGATGAATTATTCATAATGGAAACAATTGAGACTTTATCCCTAAGTGAAAAAATATCATCTCCAATTAGTTTAAATATAATTAAAGAATTTATAGAATTTGAAATAGAAATTAGTTATTTTGAAAGACATTCAGCATATGAAGATTTATTAGATAAAGAAATATTATCTAAATATTTAATAATTAACCCTTTCGGAGTTTTAATTGCGAGTGAGCTACTACAAAAACTAACTGAAGAAGAAATATTAGCTTTTAATATTACTGTATTCTATTTAAATGTCACAGCAAAATCTAGTGAAGAATCCCCATCTTTTTTATATGAATTCCATGAAAAAGTAGTAGAATCTGATTACCAAGAAGAATTTGTTTATGAATATATTATTGCTGAAGTATATAAATACTTAATAATAAAAAAACATGAAAATGATATAAGTGACGAAGAAGAATTAATTGTTTTATATATTGAAACTAATGATATAATGGATATAATTGAAGAAATGAAGGGTGATGATGAAGAAAGAAAACAACACCCTGAAGATTATGATTCTTTCGCCGAATATATAATAGACACATTTTATCAAATTAAGATTAATTTGCAAAGAGATACCGCCGAAAGACAAAACTTGGAATTTAAAGAAACTGGAAAAGAAGAAATCTACCAAGACTTAAATCCTTTTTTAAGGAGGTAGGCCAATGCTAAATGTTTATGATTATGCATATCAATTATTATATGATGCTACAATTGAATGTTGTAATAAATCAGCTCGTTTTGAGTTTTCTGAGCTAATAAAATTTTTAATAACTGATAATACTAAAACTGAACGCGTATTTGAAAATTATAGTGAAATTTCCATAAATCGCCATTATTTAAAGAAAATAATGATGCTAATAATTACTAGTTGTGCCTATTTGGTGTGTGAATATAAAACTGCTTTAGAAATAAATGATGATGAGGTAACAGAAGTCTTAACAATGCTTGAAAATTTAAAACCTCAAGAAATAATAACTTTATTTCATCAAAAAGATTCCGATTTAAACAAAATTTATGAATATTATAAAGAATATGCTAATGGAACTTATATATATCGCTTTGATTGTTGGCAAAATTTATTTTATGAAGGTAAAATTAAAACTGTTCTTAAATTAAATCCTTTTGTAACTCTAAATTTTGATGATATTTTTGTAAGTACAATATTTCCTAAAACCGAATCTACTATTCAGCTATTATACACATTTTATGAACAAGCTTTGTATAAAGCTGAAATGGATCCTGAATATAATGAAGAAGATAATAATTCTTTAGATAACTTAGTAGTTGAACATTTTCATGATTTAAGTTCTAAGTATTTTAATAATGATCTATCACAAATATATTCTTTTTATTCAATGATTATTGGAGTAGTCTATGAAAATATTGCTATTATCAAAGATGAAAAATATAAAAGAACATTTAAACCATTATTAAAAGAATTAGAAAACACACCTTCAGAAGATTTAATTTCAACATTTTATAATAATCCTAAATTTGCTTTACAAATAATAGATTTATTTATCGAATTTAATGACTTTTTAGAAGAGGGTAATTTAGTTGACAGAAGAATAAAATTTCTAAAACTAAATAAAAATGCTAAATTAAAAAAATTTAATCCTTACTTTGATGAAGAAGAACTAACATTAAAAAAAATAAGAGAAAAAAGTGCTAAAAATTAAGCACTTATTTTTCTTTTAAAACCGCATGTAAAACATAACGATTATAATCATCAGCACAAGTAGATAATGTAATTATTTTATCATCTCCACTAAGTTCTACTCCAAAATCATATATACTTCTATCCTTTAACATATTGAAAAACTCTAATCTATCATTATCATCCGCAAATAATGTTCTCATATAATCGGTTGTTACACTTATTTTATAAATAGAAAATACTTGATACTCTAAATCTTCATACAAAGTTTTAAAACTTATTGTTTGATTTTCAGGATTACTATACCAACTATATCTTAAAGTATTTTGTAGTGTTCCAAACATAATACCATTATAATATCTATTATGAGCATAAATAATAATGTTATCACTCAAACGATCTGTATCATTACGATAATCCATAAATACCCAACCATTATTATCTTCTTCTAAATAAATATTATGTTTTAAATAATAAGTATTATCATCACTTTGAACAACAGGATAATCTATATTTGTGTTATTAACTTTTAACCAAGCAACAACCTCAGGATTAACATTTATTAAACTAGCAATATCTTCATTAATAACTAGTTTCTCATCTTCTTTTTTATCTTTATTTAATTCAGCAATTATTTCTTCTGAATTATTTATTTCAATAACTTTTGTTATATTTTCTTTTATGCTATTATCAACCTGCATAGCACTATAATTATCATAAAAAACATAACCAAAAGAGAAAAATACAATAAGTAAAATCAAATACCCACAAGTTTTTAAAATACTTATATTTGTTTGTTTAAATATATTATCTTTTAAATAATCATTACTATATTCTAATCTAAAATATATTTTATATCTTTTACTTTTCTTTTTGTTAAAATTTCTTAAATATTCTATTGCCTCGGGATTACTAATATTTTCATGAATATTTATTTTAATATTTTTCTTATTATTTTGTCTTAAAGTTTTAATAATAAATTCTAAATCATTTCTATTAACAATGTTTATATTAATATTTTTTAAATATTTATTAATTTTACAAAAAGCTTCAAAATCCTGTTCATCTTGTTCATTCATTGGTAAATCTAGAGTTATAGTCATTTTATAAAACATTGATGAAAAAATACTTAAATTATTATCAATCATAAATTTAGATAGATATAATATTTCATTTCTAGATTCTACTAAAATATCATATTTATCTAAATATTCTATCATAAATGGTTGTAAGGTATAACAATTAACATTTTTTATATATGAATGCATTATTGCCTCACACATCTTAAATGTTAAAGGACTATCTTCTTTTAATACTAAGGATGTAATATCTTTGTTATTTTTAATAATATCTAGTATCATTAAAACAAAATCATTTTTTTCTAGTATTATTGTATCAACATTATAGGTTTTAGTTAATTCTTGTAAAAAAGTTGTCACAATTTTTTTATTATTTATTATATATTCATCAGAAAAAACTAGTTCATTACAACTTATAACATTAGTATTAATTATATTTTTGTATTCACTAGAAAGTTTAACTTTTTCCTTAATAATAAATGTATTATCTTTAATTCTTATTAATATTTTTCTCATAATTTCACCTATATTACTCTAATATGATAACACAATTTTACATTTTTTAATATATTTTTTAAAAAAATATGTTGTTTTTTGTATTTTTATGATATAATTTAGACATAATAGAGATAGGAGAGATGTGTGTGAAAAAATTATTGAGTTTTTTAGTTATAGGAGTTATTGCCTTAGCACTTCCATTAAGTGCCAAAGCTGCCATGACATTCACTGGTAATTGTCAAAAAAGTGATGACTGTCCAGAAGGTGTTTGTCAAAATGTCTGTGAAGTTAGAGTAGAAGGAAATGAAGCTGCTTTAACTGAATTAAGTGGTACATTTGAATTTACTCCAGCTGATAAAGGTGAAGTAGTATCTGTTACTGCAGCTGATGGATGGACTAATAATACTGGTAATTCAGCAACATTTATGTTTACTTCAACTAATAGTGCTGGTGTAACAGCAGCTAACTTTGACTTAGCAACTGTTGTTGTAAATGTTGAAGAAGGTGTAACTGGTTGTACATTAAGTGTAAATAACGGTGGAATGAAATATGAAATCGAAATTGAAACTGAAGTTGAAACAAATCCTGGAACAGGAGCAACATTACCTATAGCAATCCTTGCTTGTGGTGTTGGAGCAGTGGCAGTAATCTATGTAGTATCTAAGAAAAACAAAAAATTATATAAGATTTAAGTAGTTTTTAACAATCTTGGGTTTCTAAGATTGTTTTTTTGTGGTAAAATATGTTCAGGTGATGAAAATGCGAGAATTTAGTGAACAAGAATTAGTTCGAAGAGAAAAAGCTAACAAATTAAGAGAATCAGGAATTGACCCATTTGGTCATCGTTTTGAAGTAACTGATTTTTCCAAAGATATTAAAGATAAATATCAAGATATGACTCATGATGAACTTGATGAGTTACATAAGGAAGTAACTGTTGCGGGTCGTATTATGTTTATTCGGAAAATGGGTAAAGCTAGTTTTTTCTCAATCAAAGATAAATTAGGCAATATTCAAATTTATATTTCAATTAATGATGTTGGAGAAGAAACCTATACTTTATTTAAAAGTGCAGATATCGGAGATATTGTAGGTATCAAAGGTATTTTAATGAAAACCCAAACTGGTGAGATTACTATTAAATGTTTGGAATATACCCATCTAGTTAAAGCTTTGCGACCTCTTCCTGAAAAATATCATGGTCTAAATGATGTTGAAGAAAGATATCGAAGAAGATATGTCGATCTTATAATGAATGATGATGCTAGACGAATTGCTTTTGCTCGGCCTAAAATAATTCGTTCTATTAGGAAGTATTTAGATAACTTAGGATATACTGAAGTAGAAACTCCAGTTTTAAATACAATTCTTGGAGGAGCAGCTGCAAAGCCCTTTATAACGCATCATAATGCTCAAAATATCGATATGTACTTGCGTATAGCCACTGAACTACCTTTAAAACGGCTTTTAGTTGGTGGTATGGATGCGGTTTATGAAATAGGTAGATTATTTAGAAATGAAGGTATGGATCGTAAACATAATCCGGAATTTACGACCATTGAACTTTATAAAGCTTTCTCTGATTTAGAAGGTATGATGGATATTTGTGAAGGGATAATAAGTACAGCAGCTTATGAATTAAATGGCACTTATGAAGTAGATTTTCTTGGGGCTCATATTAATTTAGCTCCAAAATACAAAAGAGCTCATATGGTTGATTTAATCAAAGAAAAAACGGGTATTGATTTCTTCCAAGATATGTCTTTTGAAGATGCTAAAAAGCTAGCTTTAGAACATGGTATTGAAGTAGAAAAACACTTTGGTTATGGTCACATAGTTAATGCTTTCTTTGAGAATTTTGTGGAAGAAACAATAATTGAACCAACATTTGTTTATGGTCATCCAATTGAAATAAGTCCTTTAGCTAAAAAAAATCCAAATGATCCTAGATTTACAGAGAGATTTGAATTATTTATTTGTGGTTCTGAATATGGTAATGCCTTTACAGAATTAAATGATCCAATTGATCAATATGAAAGATTTGCAAATCAACTAAAAGAACGAGAACTTGGTAATGATGAAGCTAATGAAATGGATATCGATTTTGTTGAGGCTCTAGAATATGGTATGCCTCCAGCAGGTGGGTTAGGTATTGGAATAGATCGTCTTGTTATGCTTTTAACTGGTGCTGAAACAGTAAGAGAAGTAATATTATTCCCAACCATGAAACCACGAGATAAATAATGTTAAATCTAGAAGTTATAAAAATATTAGATAATATTACTTCATTATTATTATCTATAAAAGAAAAATATGCCATATTATTTGAAATAGACATTAATAATTTAAAAGATAGTAAAGAATATTTAGAAGCCGTTAAAGGAATAAAATCATTAAAATACTTTGTTAATGAAGAATTAAAAAAAATATCCAAAAATTATTCTGATATAACTACAATAATAAAATATTTAAAAGAAAAATATCTTGATACAAAAGACGATTCTCTAAGTTTAATACTACCAGATAAAATTACCATTAAAAATTCTGTAATAATTAGATTAATTAATACCTTTATATTTTATATAATTAATAATTTTGATGAATTGTTTTTAAATCCTTTAATGCGTAAATATACTTTTGATGATGAAATGAAAATAAAAATTATTAAAGATTCAAGTTTTGTTACATCACTACAAAATTATTTAATGCAAGATTTATTAAATATTCTTGGTCAAATAAACTATCAATCAAGTAATCCTTTATTAAAAAATGTACTAATTCATAACTTTTATGATTTATGTTATGTAATTCCTTTTATTGAAGATAAAATGCTTCAAAGTAATTTTTCTTTTGTTAATGATTATATTGTATCATCAGATATTATTAATTATTTTTATGGTATATCAAGTGATACTAGTAAAGAAGCCAGTGCTGCTTTTTTAAAAAAATATTATTTAAAATATTTAGAAAAATTAATTAGTTTTGATAATGAAGATACATTATCAGTTGATAAATTATTTGAAATAGAATTTGCCAAAAATATAATGAAATCAATTTTACTTTTAGGAAGCAAAGATTTAGAAGAAGAATTAATAGCTTTAAGTTACGCCTATATTAGTGAAGATGGATCACTAGAATGTATTAATACGGCTATTAAAGATATAATCGATAATGAAAATGCTATAAATTTAAGTCGTTTAAGCATTTTAAGTAATTAGAAATTTTACATTCATGTAAAGTTTCTTTTATTTAGTAGAAATTTTTATCATTTTTTGATATACTTTAAATGAAAGTAGGTGTAGTAAATGAAAAAAATTGTTGTTTTATTAATTAGTTTATTATTTATAAGTGGCTGTGGTAATAAAGATACATTAGTCATGGTAACTGAAGCGGGTTTTGCTCCTTATGAATATTATGAAAATGGTGAAATTGTGGGAGTAGATGTTGACATTGCTCGGGAAATTGCTAAAAAATTAGGCAAAGAATTAGAAATTAAAGATGTGGCTTTTGATTCAATAGTAAATGAAGTAAAAACTGGTAAAGCTGATTTTGGAGCTGCAGGTATTAGCTATAATGAAGAAAGAGCAGAAGAAGTTGATTTTACAATAAACTATGCAACTAGTAAGCAAATAATTGTGGTAAGAGAAAATTCAAATATTTCTAAGAAAGAAGACTTAGAAAATTTAACAATTGCTGTTCAATTAGGTAGTGTTGGTGATTCTTATGTAACACAAAATTATGAAAATGCTAAAATTATTCGCCAAAAAAAGTACCTTGCGGCGATTGAAGATTTAAAAACCGGTAAAGCTGATTGTGTTGTTATGGATGAACTACCAGCTAAAGCTATTTTAAAAGAAAATACCAATCTTAAAATATTAGATACTGAGTTATTTACAGATTCTTATGGAATGATTGTTAAAAAAGGTAATAAAGAATTACTCGATGCCATAAATGAAGTATTACAACAATTACTTGATGAAGGAAAAATAGAAGAATATATAATTAATCATTCTTAAGGAGTTTTATGAAGTTGTTTGAAAATTTATATGATACTCTTATTGTTGATAATCGTTATCTTTTCTTTCTAGAAGGTCTTAAAAATACATTAATAATTGCCTTTTTTGCGGTAATTTTAGGATGTATTATTGGAATATTTATTGCTTTAATTAGAAATTATTGTGATTATAGTAAAAAATTTAAGTTTTTAAATTTCTTAGCTAAAAGCTATGTCAATATAATTAGAGGAACTCCCTCAATTTTACAGTTAATGATTATTTATTATGTAATATTTGCTAGTGTTGATATAAACATTGTTTTAGTAGGTATTTTAGCTTTTGGTATTAATTCTGGTGCTTATGTTGCTGAAGTAATTCGAGCAGGAATAAACTCGATTGATAAAGGTCAAATAGAAGCGGGAGCATCAATTGGCTTTAAATATTATCAAATAATGCGTTATATCATTTTGCCCCAAGCTATAAAAAACATCCTGCCGGCGTTAGGTAATGAATTTATTACTTTAGTAAAAGAAACCTCAGTTGGAGCTTATATTGGAATTGTTGAATTAACTAAAGCAAGTGATATTATAGCATCAAGAACTTATGATTATTTCTTCCCTCTTATAATTGTTGCCGTAATTTATTTCATACTAACTTTAATTTTAAGCAAATTAGTAAGTTTAATGGAAAGGAAGTTAAATAATGTTAGTAGTTAAAAATTTAGAAAAAAGTTTTGGTAAAACAAAAGTATTAAAAAAAATAAATTTAGAAGTAAATGAAAAAGAAAGATTAGTTATTATTGGCCCCAGTGGTTGTGGTAAATCAACACTTCTTCGCTGTATCAATCATATTGAAAAACCTACAAAAGGAAAAGTCTTATTTGAAGGAATTCCTCTAGATGATAACGAAGAATTATATAAAATCAGAATTAAAATGGGTATGGTTTTTCAACAATTTAATTTATTTCCTCACTTAACAGTTTTAGAAAACATTATTTTAGCTCCAGTAAAATTAAACTTATTAACTAAAGAAGAAGCAATTAAAAAAGCTAGAGAATTACTATTAAAAATTCACTTAGAAGATAAAGAGGCTAACTATCCCAAAGAATTATCTGGTGGTCAAATGCAAAGAGTAGCAATTGCTAGAGCTTTAATTTTAGAACCCAAATTAATGCTTTTTGATGAACCTACTTCAGCACTAGACCCACAAATGAAAAAAGAAGTTTTAGAATTAATGGAAGAGTTAGGTAAAAGTGGTCTAACAATGATTGTTGTAACCCATGAAATGGCTTTTGCTAAAAACTTTGCTAGTCGAATAATTTTTATGGATGATGGAGAAATTATTGAAGAAGGAACACCTCAAGAAATATTTAAAAATCCTAAAAGTTCTAAATTAAAAGAATTTTTAGACAGTTTAATGTAAAACATCTATATTTTAGATGTTTTTATTTTGTCCTTGTGTTATAATTAAAGTATAATAAGGAGGAGAATATGAGTGTAATTAATGTTAAGAGTGAAATAAAACCATTAAAAGAAGTTTTAGTTCACCGTCCAGGTAAGGAATTACTTAATTTAACTCCCGATACACTACATCGCTTGTTATTTGATGATATTCCTTATCTCAAAGTAGCCCAAGCGGAACATGATGAATTTGTTCAAATTTTAAGAGATAATGATGTTAAAGTTTATTATCTTGAAGATTTAATGACTGAAACATTAGATTATAATCCCGAAATTAAAGAAAAATTTTTAAGACAATTCATCAGTGAAGCGGGTGTTAATACTCCCAAATATCGTGAATTAGTATTTGATTATTTGATGAGTATTGAAGAAACAAAGGAATTTGTTTTAAAGACTATGGAAGGAGTTCAAATATATGAACTTGACAAAAGTAAAAGGGTAATGGAAAAATCATTAGTTGATTTAGTAACTGATGAAACAGATTTTATTGTTGAACCAATGCCTAATCTGTATTTTACGCGTGATCCATTTGCTAGTGTAGGTAGTGGTATAGTTTTAAATAAGATGTATTCTGTTACAAGAAACAGAGAAACCATCTACGCAGATTATATTTTTAAATATCATCCAAAATTTAAAGCTAAAGTTGATCGCTATTATGATCGTAATTTAGATTGGCATATTGAAGGTGGGGATGTTCTAAATCTAAATGATCATGTCCTAGCCATAGGTATTTCCCAAAGAACCGAAGCAGGAGCAATTGATAAACTAGCTAAAAGTTTATTTAAAGATAAAGATTGTAAAATAGATACTATATTAGCTTTTAATATTCCTGAATCAAGAGCATTTATGCATCTAGATACAGTATTTACTCAAATAGATGTTGATAAATTTACATATCATCCAGGAATTATGGGAACATTGCAAGTATTTGAAATTACTGAAGGAAATGACCCTAATAGTGATGAAGATTTAAATGTTAAAGAAATAAATGATACTCTAGAAAATATTTTAACTAAATATCTAGGAGTAAAAGTTACAATTATTCCGTGTGCTGGTGGTGATGATGTTGCTAGTCAAAGAGAACAATGGAACGATGGAACAAATACATTATGTATTGCTCCAGGTGTTGTAGTTGTATATAATCGGAACAATATTACTAATGAAGTATTAAGGTCACATGGTATTAAAGTAATTGAAATGTCTAGTGCTGAACTTTCCCGCGGTCGTGGTGGTCCTAGATGTATGAGTATGCCATTATATCGGGAGGATTAATGAATTTATCACAAAGAAGTTTTTTAAAACTATTAGATTATACTAAAGAAGAAATTGAATATTTATTAGATTTAAGTGCTGACTTTAAAAATAAGAAGAAAAATAATATTCCTCATGAATATTTAAAAGGAAAAAACATTGCTCTTTTATTTGAAAAAACATCAACTAGAACTAGATGTGCCTTTGAAGTTGCGGCTTATGATTTAGGAATGCATGTTACATTTCTAGATCCCCAATCTAGTCAAATGGGCAAAAAAGAAAGTATTGAAGATACTGCGAAAGTACTAGGACGAATGTATGATGGGATTGAATATCGTGGATTTGACCAAAGTATTGTCGAAAACCTAGCTGCATCAGCTGGTGTTCCTGTATGGAATGGTTTAACTAATGAATTTCATCCAACTCAAATGCTTGCTGATTTTCTAACTATTAAAGAAAATTTTGGCACCCTTAAAGGATTAAAGTTAGTATTTTGTGGTGATGGACGCAATAATGTTGCAAATTCTCTAATGGTTGCTAGTGCTAAATTAGGTGTTAACTTTTCCTTGGCGGCTCCCAAAAGTTTGTGGCCAGATGAAAATTTAGTTAATATTTGTAAAGATATTGCCTTATCTACTGGATCAATTATTGAATTTAATGAAGATATATATTCTGCTGTTAAAGATGCGGATGTCATCTATACTGATGTTTGGGTATCCATGGGAGAAGCGGATAGTGTTTGGGAAGAAAGAATTAATTTATTAAAAAAATATCAAGTAAATAGCGATGTTTTATCCCATGCTAAAGAAAGTGCTATATTCTTACATTGTCTACCATCATTTCATGATTTAAATACCACAATTGGTAAAGACATTTATGAAAAATTTGGCTTAAGGGAAATGGAAGTAACTGATGAAGTATTTAGAATGGATAAATCCAAAGTATTTGATGAAGCTGAAAATAGAATGCATACAATAAAAGCTGTAATGTATGCTACTCTAAAGGATAAAGATGAGTAAAATAGTAGTTGCTCTTGGGGGAAATGCTCTCGGAGATAATCCGGAAATACAAATGGATAATTTAGAAAAAGCTTCTAAAATTATCGTTAAATTAATAAAAGAAGGCCATGATATTGTAATTACCCATGGTAATGGACCACAAGTTGGTCAAATAGCTCTAGCAATGGAATATGCTAGTGCTAAAAAAAAGACTCCTCATATGCCTTTTGCAGAATGTGGGAGTATGTCTCAAGGCTATATCGGTTATCAAATGCAACAAGCACTGCAAGATGAAATGGAAAGACAAAAAGTAAAAAAAGATTGTATAACCGTTATAACACAAGTATTAGTGGATTCAAGTGATCCTGCCTTCCAAAATCCGACAAAACCGATTGGAGCATATTACAAAGAAGAAGAAATGCAAAAATTAAAAAAAGAAGAAGGTTATGAATTTACTTTTATCCCTGATGCTGGATATCGGCGAATAGTGCCATCGCCGATACCTAAAGATATTATTGAAAAAAGAGCAATAGCCACACTTTTAAAAGAAAATGTTTTAGTTATTGCTTGTGGGGGTGGTGGAATACCTGTTATCAAAAAAGATAAAAAAGAGCTTTTAGAAGGAATTGATGCTGTAATAGACAAAGACTTATCAAGTGCTTTACTTGCTAAGTTAATAGATGCTGATATACTACTTATTTTAACCTCTGTTGATAAAGTATATCTAAATTATTTAAGTAAAGATAAAATAGGTTTAGATACTATTAAGAAAAGTGAAGCGTTAAAATATATAGAAAAAGGCGAATTTGCCAAAGGCAGTATGCTACCTAAAATAGAAGCTTGCTTAAACTTTGTTGATAAAGATAAATATGCAATAATTACTTCATTAGATAAAGCAAATGAAGCTCTAGAAAATAATAATGGCACAAGAATAATAGGAGGATAAAAATGGCTAAAAGGAAAAAATTTATGTTATCTGCTTTTTCAATTATCTTTATTTTGATAATTATATTAGCGATATTTTCACACATTTTACCTGATGCTCAGTTTGTTGATGGCATACTTGTTGATGGTAGTGGTACTGTCGGAGCCAAACTATCAGACTTTTTACTATCACCAATCTTAGGCTTTAGTGATGCAGTTGATGTATGTGTGTTCATTTTAATTTTAGGTGGGTTTTTGGCAATTATCAATAAAACAGGAGCTTTAGAAACTGGTATCAAAGTTTTAGTAAAAAAGCTAAAAGGTAACGAAATAGTATTAATACCTATTTTAATGTTTATCTTTTCTGTTGGAGGTACAACTTATGGAATGCTAGAAGAAACAGTAGGCTTTTATGTTTTACTTGCTGCTACAATGGTTGCTGCTGGATATGATACCATTGTTGGTTCAGCAATAGTTTTATTAGGTGCTGGTTCTGGTGTTTTAGGTTCAACAGTTAACCCTTTTGCGGTTGGTGTTGCTGTAAGTAGTTTACCAGAAGGTGTTACTGCCAATCAAGGACTATTGATATTTACTGGACTAATTTTATGGATTACAACTCTTTTAATATCAATTATCTTTGTCATGAATTATGCTAAAAAAGTTCAAGAAGATAAGGGTTCAACATTCCTATCTTTACAAGAACAAAAAGCAATGGAAAAGAAATTTATTAAAGAAGAAGATTCTAAAGATAAGAAAAAAGATGTAAAATTAAGTATTAAACAAAGAATAACTTTAATATTACTTGGTTTAACATTTGTAGTCATGATTATTGGCTTTATTCCTTGGGGAGACTTTAATGTAACAATATTTGATAAATTTACAGGCTGGCTTACTGGTACATCTTTAGGTGGTTGGTACTTTGCTGAAGCTTCAGTTTGGTTCTTTGTAATGGCTATTATTATAGGTATAATTAATCGCTTTAAAGAAAAAGAAATTGTTGATACATTCGTTGATGGTGCCAATGATATGATTGCAGTTATCTTAATAATTGCTGTTGCTCGTGGAGCAAGTGTTCTAATGGGAGTAACTCATTTAGATAACTACATAATCTATAATGCCGCGGACTTGCTATCTAACTTACCAGAACTAGCCTTTGTACCACTAAATTACTTGCTTCATGTTGTACTATCTATTTTAGTACCTTCATCAAGTGGTCTTGCAGTCTTATCAACTCCAATCATGGGTGGTCTTGCAAGTACTTTAGGTTACAATGTCGAAGTAACAATTATGACTTTTGTATCTGCCAATGGTCTAGTTAATTTAATTACTCCAACTTGTGGAGCAATAATGGGAGGTCTAGCTTTAGCTAAAGTTGAATATACAACTTGGTTTAAATGGGCATTTAAGATAGTTTTAACTATTGCTGTTGCTAATATACTAGTTTTAGAGTTAATAACCTTAGTATTTTAGATAAAAAGTTGGAAAAAACTGTGAAAAAAAGCAATATTTGCTTTTTTTTCTTTTGTTAGAGTGTTATAATTTTGTTAAGGAGGTAAAAAATGAAGATAATTGAAAAACATGGGATGTTAAAATGCATTGGAGCTTTAATGGATGTAATAGCAGTAATTTTACTTGCTGTATCTTACTTTATTGATGCAACTACACCTGATATGGTTTTAAAAATTGTTGGTTCAGTTTTCTTAGTTATAGGTATTTATTTACTTATATTTAAAAATTTACAAGAAAAACTAACTAAAGTTGGTTTAGCTGGTTCAGTACTAATTGCTTTAGCATGCTCATTAGTAGCTGCAGCAATATTTGTAACAGATGCTAATATTAACTTAATTTTAAAACTAATAGCTTTGATTTCCTTTGTAGTTGGTGGTTTAATGATTACAATCACTTCCGAAGATCATCGTTTAGCTAAATCAGTTCTATTCTTTATTTTAACAACCATAATATTCACATGGATAATACCATATGGTCAATTCAATGGTGGAGATTTCTATGATTATGGTATGAGTAGAGTAGGTATTGTTGATATCAGTATTTCAATGTATAATGCTCTATACTATGTAATGGACAAAGTAATATTCTTATTTGTTCTTGCTGGTGTATATGGCGTTTTATCTAAAATTAGTGGTTATCAACGATTAGTTAGTGCTATAGCTGAAAAGTGCAAAAATCATGCTATTATATTTTCAGTAATAGTTTCAGTATTCTTATTTGTATTAACATCATTGTTTACTCAAAGCTTTGTTGTTCTAGCATTTGTTCCATTCTTTGTAAGTATTCTACTTAAAATGAATTTGGACAAATTATCTGCTTTTATTGTAACTTTTGGTTCAGTATTAATAGGTTTCCTTGGAGCAACATATGGTACTGAAGGAGTTAATTCATTTAGTGTTTACTTAGGAACTGACCTTAATACCGGTTTAACTTACCGTTTTATAATTGCAGCAGTTACTATAGTATTATATAACTTCTTCATTTGTATGCGTCTTAAAAAAGTTTTAAGTGAAACAAAGAAAAATACAAAAAATAGTGAAATTGAAGATGATCCATTTAAAGTTGAAACATCTAAGAAGAAAAATGCCATTCCTACTGCAATAATTCTATTCTTAATGATGGTAATTATAATATTAGGTTACATATCATGGAATGATTATTTCGGCATAACTATATTTGATGAATTCCATGAATGGTTAACAACTCTTGCTCCAGTAGAAGACTTTACAATTATGAGTTATATTCTTGGACAAAGAGCTGCAGCATTCGGAGAATTTGCTTATGTATTTATGTTATGTAGTGCATTTATTATAATGGCAATAATTCTAGCATTCTTATATCGCATGAAAGTTGATGAATTTATTCAAGGCTTCTATGATGGTGTTAAAAAAATGGTTAAACCAATTGCTTTATTTGTAGCTTCATATATGGTGTTTGGTATTATCGTAAGTATTCCATTTACATCTACAATTAGTAATTGGCTATTCAACTTAGTTGAAGGATTTAATCCATTTACAACATCAGCATCTGCTTTTATAAGTTCAGTATTTAGTCAAGATTTAGGTTATACTGGATATTCAGTCGGAGCATTTATTAATGCCGTATATTCAAATAACTTAGATATCATTCATGCAATTTATACATCAATGTATGGAATTGTTCAATTATTCATGCCAACCAGTGCCATTTTAATTATCGGTCTTTCTCTTATGAAAATAGACTATAAGTCATGGTTAAAATACATTTGGTTATTTGTTGTAGGCATGCTTATAATTCTACTTGTATTATTTACAGTAGTAACATATATGTAAAGGAACCAATTTGGTTCTTTTTTTCTTGTGTTTTTTAATATATAATAAATATATGAGAGAAGTTTGGAAATTAATTAACTCTATTAATAAGAAATGTGATTTAGAAGATAAATCAATTTTTGCTTGTCTTCAAGAACTATCCATTCCTGTTGAAAAGTTTTTAGCTTTATTTAATGTTAATCCACAGATAATAGATGAATTATTTATAAGACAGTTACTTAATTTATTAAAGAATAAAAGTACAAGGATATTTATGGATCCTTCCCTAGATAAAGATAGTGAAATTGAAATATTTTCTAAAGAATTCAATATTAGTATTTCTATTCTAGAAAATACTTTAAAAATAATCTGGGGAGAAACTAAAGAAGATGAGACATTTGAATATTATTCTACTGAATTTTATGCCATTACAAAAGATAAGGAAATAAAAACTATTCATTTTGCTAGTGATGTTATTAAGGAAAAAAGTAAAATTAAAGCTAGTGGTAATTATCCTTTAACTAGTGCTCATTTAAAATTATCTGATAAAACAAATTCCCTAGAAGTAACAATTAAAAACTCTTTGCTTATGAAAGATTTAAAAAATATCTATCGTATTTTATATAATTTTAATTATCCCTTAGCATCAAACATTTTAAAAATCTATCCGGGAGATGAAAAAGAAATTAAAAATGGTATAGATATGAATAATTTTGGGACTAGATAAACATTATTAACATAGAATTAATATAGGGAGGATTCTATGTTTGATAAATATAGTTTAGAAATTAGTAAAATATTTAAATGTGCTGAAGAAGAAATGTTATCACTCCATCATCCATATGTTGGTAGTGAGCATTTATTATTAAGTTTATTAAAAAATTCTACTACTATCAGTAATATAGCTAAGAAATATGATTTAACTTATGAATCATTTCGCAAGGAACTTATTTTAGTTGTAGGTTCTTCTTCTAAAAAGAGTACCTACATTTTATATACGCCATTATTAAAAAGAATTATTAATTTAAGCTTGGAAGAAGCAAGTGAAAAAAAAGAAGAACTAAATGCTCTACATTTATTTAAAGCCTTACTTGAAGAAGGTGAAGGAATAGCTATTAGATTACTATATGGTATGGATATAAATTTAGAAAAATTATATGATGAATTAAAAGATAATACTAAGAAAAATAATAAAAAATTAGAAATACTTAATATTGGTAAAGATTTAATGGATTCAACTGATATGGATGAACAAGTAATAGGAAGGGACAAAGAAATATCTTTAATTATTGAAACTTTAATTAGAAAAAACAAAAATAATCCTTTACTTGTTGGAGATGCTGGAGTTGGTAAAACTGCAATAGTTGAAGAATTAGTTAGAAGAATCAAAAGAAAAGAGGTTCCCGCATTAATTCAAAATAAAAAAATTATTTCTTTAGAAATGGGTTCTTTAGTCGCCGGTACAAAATATCGTGGTGAATTTGAAGAAAAATTAAATAAAGTAATTAAAGAATTAGAAAATAATCCTGATATAATTTTATTTATTGATGAAATTCATACAATCGTCAATGCTGGTGGAGCAGAAGGAGCCATAAATGCTAGTGATATATTAAAACCCTACTTAGCCCGCGGCAAAATAAAAATCATCGGAGCAACAACTACTAATGAATATAATCGTTTTATTTTAAAAGATAAAGCTTTAACTAGAAGATTTGAACTTATTAGAGTACTAGAACCTAAAATACCAGAAACCATTGATATTTTAAATAAAATAAAAAAATCTTTTGAAAAACATTATAATATAAAAATAAGTAAAGATAATATCAAAGATATTGTTGAACTTTCTAATAAATATATACTAGATCGTAACAATCCCGATAAATCATTAGATATTCTAGATTCAGTTTGTGCTATGAAAGAAGTAGATAGTTATACAATAAATAAAATAG
>ERZ1643249.1226-NODE-1226-length-26074-cov-16.919597_pt1 | contig 26074 bp, 24 predicted proteins | sample MGYA00579263_ERZ1643249 | MGnify/ENA primary metagenome ERZ1643249 (study PRJEB29033, sample SAMEA4952264) | chicken gut metagenome | biome: Broiler Chicken; feature: Gastrointestinal Tract; material: Caecum | place: Ireland | collected 2018 | study: Broiler...
GAAAATTTTTATGATTTTTGCAAGGATTTACCGCCTATGTATACGTATAAGTAAACAGGCACAAAGGTAAACCCAAAAAACTTGTGAGTTTCATATTGTCAGCAATCAAACTTACATGCCGTGGTTAGGCGATAGAAAGTAAACTAAGTGATGGATATGCAAAAACCTATGGGTTTGCAAAGAATTAACTAAAATTTTGCATAAGTAAAGTTTTAGTGTCACGGGGTTTAAAATTGCTAGAAGTCGAGACAAAATAAATTTTGTTGTTATTGAGTGACTGCTGGTTATTAAACTTGGTGATAGGCAAGCAAACAAAATTTTAATCACATGGTTATCAAATCATTGCTAAAAATTAAACTTGCAAGAAATTTACAAAAATTTTATATTTTGGTGATAGAGAGTGCTTCAAAAGTCGAAAGTTAAGAGGTTGTTCATGGAATTATCTGACCGCAAAAAGAAAATTCTTTGCATGGCAGTTGAAGAGTACATTCGAGATTGTTCGCCGATTACCAGTGGTGGTATAAAGGAGACGACTTCGGTTGGGTGTTCAACTGCAACACTGCGAAGCGAACTCAATGCACTTGAGGCGATGGGTTTTTTAAAACAACTCCACACGTCAGGTGGGAGGATTCCTACTGCACAGGGCTACCGATACTATGTTGAGAACTTGCTTGAAAATGCAAAGGCTAGCGAGGAGGAACTTGACGAGGTTAAAAACTTAATCTCATCAAAGACCAATTCACTTACCGAGATTGTGACGGGGATAGCAAAGATTGTCTCAAAAGCGACCAATTATCCGACAGTTATCATGGTTGACGGGGTTGACAACTTGGTGCTGACCGATTTCAAAATCATACCACTTCTTGAAGATAAGGTTATGGTTTTGATAGGAACAATTGCTGGGTATATCAATCAGACACTTGACATTACGGCAAGTGTGGAAGATTGTAACAATGCATCGGTTTACCTTACAAAGCACTTCAAAGGCGAGACTATTGGCTATATGATAGACAATATTGACATTTTTGAAGAGGGGATGAAGAGCGAGATTGAGGCATTTGAGAATGTGGTTAGCAGTCTGATTGATGGGCTTAAAAAACTCAACAGCAGACGGTACTTGGATGTCAGACGTGAAGGAAGCGGGAAACTTCTTGAGAACAAGAATGACGTTGAGTCGGCGAAGAAGGTGCTTGATGTCCTGGACGACGAGAAACAACTTTCATCCATAATGGAACTTGAAGGCAAGGGTGATATAGAGGTCACTATTGCGGACGAGGGGGAGAGTTGTTCGGTTGTCAAAGCACCGATTAAAGTTGACGGACGACAACTTGCATCAATTGGAGTTATTGGTCCTCAAAGAATGGATTATGCGGGTATAGCCTCTGCACTTAAGGTTGTAATAGATAACCTGAATAACTTAAAAGGAGATTAAATGTCCGAGATAGATGAAGAGAAGATGAACGGGTGTCACTGCGGTGAGAACTGCGACTGTGGTGATGAATGCCATTGTGATGGCGAGAATAAATGTAGTGATGAATGCACCTGCGATGGTGAGTGCAAATGTGAAAAAGAAAATTGTGCTTGCGATGGTGAGTGTAAATGTGAGAAAGGCGAATGCGAGTGCGGTGATGCTTGCAAGTGCCACGATGACAAGAGCGAAGTCGAATGTGAATGTGAATCTTGTCAAGAGAAGAACGACAAGTCACTTGAATATTTAAACCTTGCAAAGCAAATACAAGCCGATTTTGAAAACTTTAGACGTCATGCCATAGAGGATATCAAACAGGCGAGGCTGAGCGGGCAAGCATCTGTGATAGAGGTGTTCTTGCCAGTTCTTGACACATTTAAGGAGGCAAAGAAGTCAATTACTGACGAAAATGTCCTAAAAGGTGTCGAGATGATAGAAAATAGTGTCAATGATGCTTTAAAGAGCCTAGGAGTTGTCAAAATCAATTCAATAGGTGAAAAATACAATCCACATTTGCATAATGTTATAGCAGTTATGAAAGATGAGAGCAAGGATAACGATATTATCCTTGACGAGTATCAAGCGGGGTACAAATTTAACGATAAAGTTCTGCGTTATGCAAAAGTCATAGTCAATAAAAAGGAGGATTAAAATTATGGGAAAGATTATTGGTATAGACTTAGGTACAACAAACTCATGTGTAGCAGTTATGGAAGGCGGAAAGCCAACCGTTATTGCCAATGCTGAAGGCGACCGTACCACACCTTCAGTTGTTGCTTACACTAAAGAAGGCGAAAGACTTGTCGGCAAAGTTGCAAAGAGACAAGCGATTGTCAATGCTGAAAACACTGTTCAATCAATCAAACGTGAAATGGGTACAAATTACAAGGTTAAACTCAACGGCAAAGAGTATACACCTCAGGAAATATCAGCAATGATACTTTCAAAACTTAAAGCCGATGCTGAGAGTTACTTGGGTGGACCTGTAACACAGGCGGTTATCACCGTTCCTGCATACTTCAACGACTCACAACGTCAAGCGACCAAGGATGCAGGTAAGATTGCAGGGCTTGAGGTTCTTCGTATAATCAACGAGCCTACTGCAGCCGCACTTGCTTATGGTCTTGATAAGGGTGAAAATGCCAACCAAAAGATTCTTGTATACGACCTTGGTGGCGGTACATTCGATGTGTCTATCCTTGAAATAGGTGATGGTGTGTTTGAAGTTCTTTCAACAAATGGTAACACTCGTCTAGGCGGAGATGACTTCGATAACAGAATTATTGACCTTTTGGTCGAAGAGTTTAAAAAGACAAACAATATTGACTTAACTCAAGACAAACTTGCAATGCAAAGACTTAAAGAGGCTGCTGAAAAGGCTAAGATTGACCTTTCTGCAACTCCAAAGACTACAATTTCACTTCCATTCATTTCGGCTGATGCAACTGGTCCTAAACATATGGAATATGAACTCACTCGTGCAAAATTCGACTCACTCACTGAAGACCTTGTAAAAGAGACTATTGACTGCACAGTTAGAGCACTCGCTGATGCTAAACTTGACAAGAACCAAATTGATAAGGTAATCTTAGTCGGTGGTTCAACTCGTATTCCAGCCGTTCAAGAGGCAGTTAAAAACTTCACAGGCAAAGAACCTTACAAGGGCATTAACCCTGACGAATGTGTCGCAGTTGGTGCAGCAATTCAAGCAGGTGTTCTTGGCGGAGAGGTTAAAGATGTGCTTCTTCTTGACGTAACTCCACTTTCTCTTGGTATTGAAACACTTGGCGGTGTATTTACAAAACTTATTGAAAGAAATACAACTATACCTACAAGAAAATCTCAAATATTCTCAACCGCTGTCGATAACCAACCAGGTGTTGATATCCATGTTTTACAAGGAGAACGAGAATTTGCAAATCAAAACAAGACACTTGGAAGATTCCAACTCACAGATATTCCACCTGCTCCAAGAGGTGTTCCACAAATCGAAGTTACATTTGATATTGATGCAAATGGTATAGTCAAAGTTTCAGCCAAAGACCTTGGCACCAACAAGGAACAAAATATCACAATTACCGCATCTTCAAACCTCAAAGAAGAGGATATTCAAAGGGCGATTAAAGAGGCTGAGGCTCATGCCGAAGAAGATAAGAAACGTAAGGAACTTGTTGAGACTAAAAACCAAGGCGACAACCTAGTTTATGGTCTTGAAAAGATGCTTAAAGAAAACGGCGACAAACTTCAAGAAGAGGATAAAAAGAAACTTCAAGATGCTATCGAAAAGGCTAAGACTGACATGGCTAGTGAGGATATTGACCAAGTTAAGAAGGCAATTGACGAACTCACAAATGTTTCTAATGGTATAGTATCAAAGATGTACAGTTCAGCAAATCCTAATGGGACTACCGATGGTGCAAGCGGTACAAACGGCAACAATGGTAGCGACCCAGAAGTTGTTGTAGATGATGACAATAAATAAGGGGAGATTGTGGATATACGAGATTACCTTGGAAAGATTGTTACAGTGAAAATGGATAGACCGCTTGGGAGCAAACATCCCAAGCATGGGTTTGTCTATCCTGTAAACTATGGTTACATTCCAAATACCATCTCAGGCGATAATGAAGAACTTGATGCCTATGTACTAGGTGAGTTTAAACCGCTTGAAGAATTTACAGGCGAAGTCAAGGCAATTATTCATAGAACAAACGACAACGATGATAAACTTGTTGTTATGGATAGAGAGAAGAACTATACAGACGACCAAATCAAAGCACTCACCGAATTTCAAGAACGATTCTTTGAAAGTGAGATAATAAGAGATAGCGAAAAACAGAAAGATTAATATCTTTGGCAATGAAAAATTGCAAACAGTGAAACAGAATTTACAGAATAAGGAATAAAAATGGCAAATAAAGATTATTATTCGGTGCTAGGAGTTGATAAAAATGCCAGTGATGATGAGATAAAGTCGGCATATCGACGACTTGCAAAAAAATATCACCCTGACCTTAACAAAACTCCAGAGGCAGCCGAAAAGTTCAAGGATATAAATGAAGCATACGAAGTGCTTGGCGACCCTAAGAAAAGAGCAAACTACGACCAATTCGGTTCTGCGGATGGCAACCCATTCGGAGCAGGCGGTGGCAATGCTGGTGGTGGATTTGGCGACTTCTTTGGAGGCGGTGGCGGGTTCTCCGATATCTTTTCAGATATATTTTCGGCTTTCGGTGGCGGAAGAGCGGAAAAGGTCAACCAAAGAGGCTCGGATATCAATATTGCAGTCAATTTGACTTTTGAAGAGGCTTGTTTTGGGTGTACGAAGAATATCACAATAAGCAAACTCGACAGATGCTCGTCATGCAATGGCACTGGTGCAAAGAATGGCAAAGAATTTTCGACTTGCCCTGAGTGTAATGGTACTGGTCGAGTTCGCTATCAACAAAACACTCTCTTTGGCACAACTATAAGAGAGGCAGGATGTCCAAAATGTAATGGTAGTGGCAAGATTATCAAAGAGAAATGTCAATCTTGTAATGGAAAGGGTGTTCAAAAGACCAACAAGACTGTTCAAGTCAAATTCCCAGCGGGTATTGATAACGGTCAAACACTTAGACTTCGAAATGAAGGGAACAGCCCTGCTGGAGGCGGGGTAAACGGCGACCTTAATATCAAGATAACTGTAAGCCCTCATAAGTTGCTTGTTAGAAAAGGTAAGGACCTCTATCTCGACCTATATCTTCCGTTTACTTTGACATTGCTTGGCGGGAAGGTTGATATTCCAACCCTTGACGGCAAGTATACACTGACCATTCCAGAACTCACACCATCCGGCACAGTTATGCGACTGAAGAATAGAGGTGTGAAAGACCTCAACCGTGATAGTTACGGCGACTTGCTTGTAACAATAAAAGCCGAAGCACCAAAAAGTCTTGACAAGCAGACCAGAGCCAAACTTCAACAATTGGCTGATGAGATAGGAGATAGTTCCTATATCAAATATAACAATTTCTTAAAGAAAATGTAAAATTTTTCGAAAACATAGATATAAAATAAAAAATGCTTTTAACGACATAATTTTTAAAAATAAAATAAATTTTTGTAAAATATGAATAAAATTTTAATTTAATGCAATAATAAAATTGTTTTTAAACTCAAAAAATCTTCTTTTAAAAAATATCTGACAAAATTACATTTTTTGTAATAGACTGTCAGATATTTTTATTTAAATTATATAATTATATAAAAAATTTAAAATTTTTATATTTTTTAAAAAATTGACATTTATTTTGATATTTTATTTTTATTCTTTTAAAACTTTGACCTCACAATTTTCGATTGTTTCCACGTCATCATAAATGCCAAGACCTAACACATATCTTCGAAGCATTTTCCACACACCACTATGCGAGACAATTAGAATGTTTTTGTCAGTGTTTTCAATGGTTTTGAAAAAGTCAACATTGCGGTCATATAGGTCTTTGAAACTTTCGGCATGATATTTGTGAGGATTTTTGATAAAGTCCTCTGTCTCTTCCTTTGTCGCATCACTGTACTTTCGCCCTGTCGCATCGCCAGCATTTTGTTCTTTCAACCGTTCATCTTGTATGATTGGTATGTTATGATAGACATTTATCACCTCACTTGTCTTACTTGCACGAATAAGCGGTGAGGTATAGATGATATCAATCTTTGTATTTTTAAGTTTTTCTGCTGTTGTTTTTGCTTGCATAAGACCTTCTTCGGTGAGGGGGCTATCTAGTTGTCCTTGTATTAAACCTTCCAAATTTGCATAAGTCTGTCCATGCCTGACAAATAAAATCATTTTTCTGCTCCTATATTATTGATTTTTATTTTTTTGTAATACAACATTAATGAATCCAACCAAGCCCAAAAGGTAATTTATTAAGTGGTGATGCAACATGGGTTGAATTTTTTTTATTTAAATTACATTTTTAAATTTATCATAAATAATTTTAATATTTTTATATTTTCATCAAAAATATTTTTTATTTTTATTTTTTCTCATAAATTGTTTGTTTTTTATTATTTTTTTTAAAGATTTTCAATCTTTTTCATTAATTATTGCTAAAAATTCCTACAAGTGTCAAGACTGATACCACTGCAGTGTCGCATCTTAAAATACGACTGCCAAGGGTGAAAGAGGATGCACCTTGTTTTATCAAAGCCTTTGCCTCATCTTCACTAAAACCGCCTTCGCCTCCAATGACAACTGCGATATTGTCCTTGTCTTCGACCATGCTGGTTGTAAAGTGCTGGTCTTTCTCATGTTCATTTGCGAATATGATTGTGTCAAAACCATCAAGTTTTTTCATCATATCTTCAAAATCAAGTACGTCATGGACGGGTACGAGAATAGACCGCTCGCATTGTTTGCACGCGGAAAGCACTTGACTGTCCACTCGTTCTCGTTTAAAGTTTTTACCAGAAGAATATTGCGAGGTGAAGAAATAGATTTCATTGACTCCAAGTTCAATGGCTTTTGGCAATATCTCATCAAAATAGTCCTTTTTTGGTAGCATTTGAAAGAGGACTATATTCCTGTTTGGCAGTGCTTGGTTTCTCTCTATACGGTCGATGGTAAGCACTGCATTATCCTTGTTCATCTTCTCAATTGTGCAGTAATAGTCATTTTCGTCATTGACACAGGCGATGACATTATCTTTTTCATTCATTCTCAGTACCTTTTTCATGTGGAAGCATTCGCCTCCGTCAATGATAATTTTATCATCTTCTTTTCTTCCAAAAAATCTACGCATATATGGCTCCTTAGAGTGATTATACCATAAACTATTGACAAAACAAAATCCGTAGACGTTTGTCTACGGAAATTTTTATCTTCTTTTGTTTGAAAGATATCCAGCAAAGAAGAAAAGTAGGTTTTGGGGAGAGCAGAAGTTACCATTGTCGCATGGGCGACTACAGGACGGGAAGTTTCGGCATGAATGGTCAAAGTGATTGGAAGGCGGAAAGTCATGACAAGGATTGTCAAAGTGATTGCAGGGAGAAGGACAACCGCAGTTACAATCAGGGTAGGGACAAGGGCAGTTGAAAGGCGGACAACTTGTCTGCCATGAGCCGTAGCATGGGCATCTGCAAAGGTCGACAAAACTTCCCATTCTATAACTTGTGTTTATAATCATAAAGCCTCCTTTTAAGTATTTTTTTTAACAAACTTTTGATTTTGCCACTAAATGTATTGTGTTGTTTCAAAATGTTTTATTTTTTGTAGTTTTTTTGATTACCTTTAATAAATTTTTGTTTTAGAGAGTTTTTGTTTGTCTAAAAAACAATTTTTTATTATTTTGTATTTGCTATATCCCTATAATAACATTATGTTTTTGAAAATATTATTCTAATTCAGCCCTTTAATTAATAGACTAAACTATGAAGGTGTTTTCTGTCATTCTTGCGATTGTGGGGTCGGTGATAGGCTCGGGGTTTATCAGCGGGAAAGAGGTTGCAGTGTTTTTTGCAAGGTTTGGCTACTGGTCATTGCCATGTCTGTTTTTTGTCTTCTTCCTTTTTTGGGGTGTTTTTTATCTGATACTTGCAAAGAGCGATGCGATTATAGAAAAAACTAAAAATTCTAAACTATTTTTTCTGTTTAATCTAATCTTGTCGATAATCTTTTCGTCAGCAATGTTTGCAGGTGTTGACAACTTGCTATCGTTTAACAGTTTTTATTTAAACTTTTTGATTTTTATAGCCGTCATACTTGTGTGCCTACTAATTTTAAAGAGGGGTGCCAAAATTTTAAATAAGGTAAATCTTGTCTTTGTGCCGATTATGATTATCCTATTTTTGTTGCTCTTGTCTAGTAAGTCCTCCTTTACTTTGCCTCTTTATGAAAGCGAGATTTCAGGGTGGTCATTCTTTTACAGTATCATGTATGTTGCCTTGAACACCTCCAATGGCTGTGTGATGATTGCAAGTCTAGGGCAGGGCTTGACAAATAGGCAAAAAGCACGAGTGAGTTTTATTTCAGCACTCGTGCTTATGCTAATTTTGATGTTTGTAAATATTATTTTGCTTCAACATCCTATGGCTCTTTCGCTAGAGATGCCGTTACTTATGTTATTTGATGGTTGTCAAGGGCTAGCAATGAAAATCATAATCGCAGTAGGCTGTAGCACCACACTATTTTCGCTTATATATACATCTTCTTTTTTAGTTCGAGGGCTGTGCAATAATGAATTTTTAAATTTTGTTATAAGCATAATACTGCCTTCGCTACTTAGCCTACTAGGATTTGGTTTTATAGTAACTTATCTTTACCCTATGGCCAGCATTATGGGGATATTTGTGTTATTTGACCTAATTTTCTTGAAAAATTCTGACAAGAAAATTAAATTAAAACCGCGAAAAGGCCTTTAAAAATAAGTTTTTTATTAAATTTCAACGTATTTTTGCTTTCTTTTGTATCAAAATATTTAAAATTTTTAGTTTTTGTTTTTTGCTTAGACTTTGTTTAGTTTTTTTACTTGGCTTAATGCTTAGGCTTCCGCTTGGGTTGTTGTATGGGTTAGTGTTTGGGGGGTTATTTGGGTTCTCGGTTAGGTTTTTGCTACAACCTATGCTTGTTTATTTTTACAAGCCTAGGTTGCTTTTTCCTTGTTTTTGATAACCTAGAAAAACCTAGTTAAAAGCCTAAAAATTAGTGATTTTTATTGTCAAAAGTCATAAAAATAGACAAAATTTTGAATAAAAAGCATATTTTTTGTCGAAATTTTGGGCTTTCCGACTTTTTGTTTGTCGAATTTTTTTCTTTTTTATTATTTATTTTTTTCTTTTTTTATTTTTATTTATTATTATATATTTTTTGCTATAAAATAATATTTTTTTTTATATTTTTTAAATTATTTTTATATTTTTAATAAATTTAATATATATTAATATTTAAATTATAAAAGAAAATTTTGGATAACTTTAAGAAAATCATCTTTTGTATTTTTTCTCAAGTGGGCTGACCAAAAAGTACATTCCTGCGGCAAGTATACAAAGGAGAGTTATGCTTGCCATGACAATGTCGAGTTTGAGTATTTGACTGCCGTAGTTGATGAGGTAGCCAAGTCCTGCCTTGCTTGAGAGGTATTCGCCCATAATGGTTCCTACCCAACTCATTCCCACGTTTATTTTGAGTACTGAGGTAAATTCGGGTAGAGCATTTGGCAAGATTAGTTTAAAAAGTATTTGGAATTTGTTTGCATGCATTGATTTCATGAGAAGTATTTTATCGTTATCACATGAAATGAAGGCATTGAGCATTGAAATTGTAGTGATGACTATGCATATTAGCACACACATTACAATTGTAGCCCATGTTCCCGAGCCAACCCAAAAGATAATCATCGGACCGAGAGCAATTTTTGGCAAACTATTCAAGATAATCAGGTACGGTTCCATAATCCGCCTAAGTTTTTCGCTCCACCAAAGTGCGATTGCAATTATCACTCCAAGCAGTGTGGCTATGATAAATCCAATTATTGTCTCATAAAGCGATGTCCAAATGTGAATCCAAAGGTTGCCATCACCTGCCAGGTCAATAATGGTGGTTACAATCCTTGATGGACTTGAGAAGAAAAATGGGTCGATAACATTAGTATCAGCAAGTAGTTGCCAAATTCCTAGAAAGAGAGCAAACAGTGCAATCTGCCAAAACAAGACTAAAATTTTATCTTTTTTTATTTTTCTAAGATACTTTTTACGAGCGAGCGAATAGGATATAATTTTGTTTTTGTTTTTGCATTTCATCAGACAAGATTTCTCCAAATCATCTCAAAGTATTTGCCAAACTCTTTGTCCTCGCGTTTTGCAAGTGGGGTTTGCCCTTGAAAGGAAATCTTTACGACCTCTTTGACTACTGCCGGTCTTTTTGATAGCAGGATAATTTTATCAGACATACTCAGTGCCTCTGAAATATCATGGGTGACTAAGAGTGCGGTCTTTTGTTCGCTTTTTATGATGTCATACACGTCATCGCAAACTTTTAACCTTGTCTGAAAGTCAAGTGCCGAAAAAGGTTCGTCAAGCAAAAGTAGTTTTGGCTCCAACACGAGAGTGCGGATAAGTGCTACTCGTTGTCGCATGCCTCCACTTAACTGGCGAGGTTTTTTATTTTTGAAGTTGTAGAGGTCATATTTTTTTAGAAGTTTTTCAGCAAAATCAAGTTTTTCTGGGTCCTTATGCTTCTTTTGAAGTTCAAGTCCGAGAATTATGTTCTGCCAAATGGTACGCCATTCAAAGAGTTGGTCACGTTGGAACATATATCCAATTCGGCTATCATTTTTAGTGACAGGCTGACCATTTAGGATAATTTTACCTTCAGAAGGGGTCAAAAGTCCTGCGGTCAGTGAAAGGATGGTGGTTTTGCCACAACCGCTTGGACCTACAATGGAAGAAAATTCCTTTTCGTCAATCGAAAAAGAGATATTTTCAAGAGCATTGATTTCGCTCTCCTTTGTTTGGTAAAAAAATTTAACATTTTGAAATTGGAGCAAATTCTTCATATGTTGACCTCTACAATAACATTTTAGCGATAATAAATCATGTTGTTACAGTTTTAGTGAAAAAAGTTGGCATATAACATTGAATTTTGGCGAGCTGGGGTTATATAATCAAGGCGAAGGTTGCTAAAAGGAGCATGGTGTGGAAGAAGATGAGATAAGGCGTGCCTTGCTTAAACGTGCTCTTGGCTATGATGCTCTTGAAGTTGCTGAAGAATATAGCCTTGATAAAGATGGACAGGAGACATTGCAAAAGAAAAAGGTTACCAAAAAACATTATAGTCCTGATATATCGGCGGCGAAATTACTTTTGGAGCGATACTATCGTAGTTACGAGGAACAGGTGCTAGGCATGAGTGATGAAGAGTTAGAAGAAGAAAAAATGCGACTGGAAGGACTTTTGAAAAAGGGGGAACAAAATGGAAATTCGTAGATGCACTCATATGGTAAAATGTGACTTTTACGGTTGCAACAACTTGGCAAAATATAGTTTTTCCACAAAAGGCATCATAAAGCGAGACTTATGTTTTTGTGAAGAGTGCCTAAAAGGAATGTATGAGGAAATTGCAAAACTGCAAATTCCAAAGGGGATAGAAAGTCCCTTTAAATTAAATAAAAAGACGAGGAAAATAAGATGAAAAAGGATAATAATCAAAAAATTGTCAAAGAGGTCAAGGACGAACTGCAAAGACGTGGGGAAGCACGTAGGAGTTTCGACCTTATTTGGCAGATAAATATGAACTTTTTGATGGGCAATCAATATTGCAATATTGGTTACGGTGGACAACTTGAGGATAGTGATAGACAATACTTTTGGCAGGAGAGGGAGGTATACAACCATATTGCACCTATCTATGATATAAGGTTTGCAAAACTTTCTAGGATAAAACCAGATATCAACGTCATTCCAGCAACCAATGACGAACGAGATAAGCAGATTGCGAAGGTATCTAAAAAGATTTACAAGTCACTCAAGAACAAACTCGAGATAGAAAGCAAAGTAAATCAAGCCATCAAGTGGTCAGAGGTGTGCGGAACTGTCTTTTATAAAGTCGGCTGGAACCCATATATTGGGCAGATTGTGGGCATGGGTGAGGATGGTGAGCCTGTGAAATCGGGCGAGGTGGAACTTAGTGTGGTAAGTCCGTTTGAAATCTACCCAGACTCCTCCACCTGCGAAAATTTAGGGGAGTGCCAAAGCATTATCTATGCCAAGGCATATCCTGTAGAGAAGATTAAGAGTATGTACGGAGTGGACGTCCAAGGCGAGAAGATAAACACATTTACACTCGACAATGTCTCAGTCGGACTTGGCGGACTAGGTTTTAACGGCACCGCTCATAAGATGGTAGAGACTGTTATGGATAACAGCAGTGTGGTTATTGAGAGATATGTTAAACCAAATGCCGAATATGAAAATGGCAGACTGACTATTGTGGCGGGTGACTTGCTCGTATATGATGGAGACCTTCCATACACGATTGGAGAAAATCATACTCGAGACTTTCCGTTTATAAGACAGACAAGCATTGAAGAGCCCGGCTGTTTTTGGGGTACAAGCATTATTGAAAGACTGGTGCCTGTGCAAAGAGCCTTCAATGCGGTAAAGAATCGTAAACATGAGTTTATAAACAGACTGTCACTTGGTGTGCTTAGTGTCGAAGATGGCTCAGTCGATCTTGATAATCTTGAAGACGAGGGATTATGTCCAGGGAAAGTTTTGGTTTATCGTCAAGGGTCGAACGAACCAAAATATCTGCAGGGCGAGAACCTGCCATCAGCACTTGCAGAGGAGGAGAATTATCTGCTTGAAGAGTTTAACAAGATTAGTGGGGTAAACGACCTACTTAGTACCAGCACAATCTCTTCGAATATAAGTGGAAATGCCCTTGAACTTTTGATATCTCAAGATGAGACTAGACTTAATGCCTCAGTTGAAAGTATAAGATTTGCATGCCGAGATATCGCCAAGATGATTTTAAGACTGTACAAACAGTATGCAGTCTTTCCTAGACTTGCAAAAATTGTAGGTGAAAATGAGCAGATTGAAATGTTCTATTTCTCATCGTCAGATATTTCAAGTGATGATATAGAACTTGAAAACCAAACTGACGGCAGTCAAACCTTATCACAAAGGCGAGAGATGATATTCTCACTTCTTGACAAAGGTTTGCTTAACGACGAGAATGGCAATTTAACAAATCGGATGAAGTGCAAAATACTTGAGATGTTAGGACTAGGTATTTGGGAAAATGCCCAAGATATAAACGAACTTCACCTTAAACGTGCCGACAATGAAAACCTAAAGATGCTTGGCGGGCAGAGCATAGCCACAAGCGAAATAGATGATGACAAACTGCATATAAACTCACATATTGCCTTTATGCTCGGTGAAGATTATGAAAAGGCGAAAGAAAAAAATCCAAAGATAGATAGGATATTTAATGAGCATATCAAGGCTCACAAGAAAAAATTAGAAATGGAGGGTTAAAAGATGGATGAAAGACGAGAACAACCAACAGTGGAACCGGCAAATGCTTTAAACGTAGCGGATGAGAAAAGTGCTGTGAGTGACGTTGGCTCTCAAGGGCAACTTGGTAAATTTAAAGATGCCATGGCTCTACTTGAGGCTTACAACAATTTGGAAGCGGAATTTACCAGGAAATGCCAACTTTTGAAGTCATTGCAACAAGATAAAATTGACAAAGAGAATGCTCAAAAGATTGATACTTTGCAAGAAAAACAGACAGATTTTCAAGAAAATAACGAAAAATCAACAAAAAATCACGAAAATTATGTCGAAAATAATAAATTATCTCAAGATGAAGGTTTTTCGAGTGAAGAGCAAACTATAGGGCAGGGAGACAATAATCAAGAAGATTACCTCTCACATCTTAGTCAATTCCTTGAAGAAAATGTGCTTGCAAAAGATTATGCTGACGAGATAAAGAGTTATCTTGAAGGCAACAGGATTAAAAATCCATACGAGGACGCTTGGGCAAATGTTATTTTAAATCACATAAAAGTAAAACAAAGCGACCCACTAATCAGTCAATATGTGCTTAATAATGACGAAGTAAAAAATAAGATTATAGAAAATTACTTAGATGAATTGCAAAAACAAAAACCACCATATATCATATCTTCACAGGGCGGACAAAGGGTATCGGGAGTTCTTCCTGATAGCCCTAAGACGCTTGATGAGGCGAAGAAGATATTGAATAATATGTTCAGTTAAATTTTATAAAAATATCAAACTAAAACTAAAAAATATAAACAATTAATTAAAAATTACATTATTTTTACTAAAAAATGCTTTATTTTAAATCAAAATAATAAAAATTACATTATTTTAAGAAAAATATATTCATTTTAAAAATTTTTAATTGTATATTAAAAATATTTTTTGATGTTTTAAATTTCCCCCTTAAATTTGAGTGATTTTCTTAAAAAATTAAGTATATTTGACAAAATAAAAATATTCTTATTTTGAAAATAAAAATATTTAAAAAAAATTAAAAATTAACAAAAAACATTAAAAAATCAAAAAAACTATTAAAATTCTTTTAAAAATAAAAAAGGAGATGAAAATGGTAACATTACAGACAGCCGAAAGTGCACTTAAAAATGTCTATCTTGGTGTTGTTGCAAACCAACTTAACGTAAATGCAAATCCACTTTTGGCAAGAATTAAACACTCAAGCAAGGATGTTTGGGGTAAAGAAGTTAGAAAACTTGCACCATTTGGTATCAATGGCGGTATCGGTGCTGGAAGTGAAGAGGGGGCTTTGCCTACTTCTTCTGGGAATGGTTATGTGCAATTTGTAGCCGACCTTAAAAACCTTTATGGTAAAATCGAGATATCTGACAAGGCAATCAGGGCATCTGCAAACAATATTGGTGCTTTTGTAAACCTACTTTCAGATGAAATGGAGGGACTTGTAAAGGCAAGTTCATTCAATCTTGGCAGAATGTTATATGGTGATGGTACTGGGCTTTTAGCGACAGCATCATCTCAAAGTGGTACAACCGTTACTTGTGACAAGGTCAACAACTTGATTGAGGGTATGCTTATTGATGTGTACAACGGCTCAAGCAAGGTCAACACTGCACCTTTAAAAATCACATACGTTGACAGAGTAAACAAGAAATTTACCTATGAGACAAGTGCATCTGTGACTATCTCTAGTGGTCACAAATTTTATGTTCAAGGCTCTAAAGATTTTGAAATATCTGGACTTGGCAGAATATTCGACTCAACTCAAAATACAATCTACGGAGTGAGCAAAACCGAATATCCATGGCTCACACCTTATACAAGTTCAACATCTCAAGAGATATCTGATATCTTAATTCAACAAGCAGTTGACTTCCTTGACATGAATGTTGACTCTAAAATCAACTTTATCACCTGCTCAAGTCAGGTAAGACGAGCATATCAAGAATATCTTGGAGCATACAGACGCAATATTGACGTGACCGAACTTGAAGGCGGATACAAGACTATCACTCACAATGGTATTCCAGTTGTTGCTGATAGATTTGTGGATGATGACACAATGTATCTATTAAATACCAACGACTTCACTATCCACGAACTTTGCGATTGGAAATGGCTTGAAGGTGAGGATGGACGAATTTTAAAACAAAATCAAGGCTATCCAACCTACAGTGCAACCCTTGTAAAATATGCCGAACTTATCTGCGACAAACCATGCGGACAGGCTAAGATTTCTGGCATCAAAGCAACAGTTACAAACCCATTCACTAGCAATATAACAGTAAACTCTAGTGAGGGTGAATAACATTTAAATTTATGATAAAAGGCAAAAAAATGTTATTTTTTGCCTTTTTTATCTATTTTGGAGGTTATTTTGAAAAATTATCTTGAAATCAAAGGTGATGTCTACTATATTTGTGACCGCTTGAAAGAGATTGATGACAGTTATATTGTCCTTTTTAATCTTGATAATCTTAGATATGAAATTCACTCTAAAGGGCAGAAGAGTAGTTATTGTTTTACTGTGCCTTTTGATAGCCTTGACGAGCGGACACTATCCTATGCACTTAGAACGCGAAGTGAGCGGCGAGATAAAATAATCGAAGAAATAGAGAAAAGCAATGAAGAATTATACAAAAAACAAATAAAACAGCAAGTCAACTTGCTAAGGGAGGCAATATGTCAGTAAAAGATATAATTATTCTTGCCTGCGAATTTACAGAAAACCAATCACTTGGGCAAGCACTTGAAAATAACTCCGTTCTTGACGAAGAGCAGTCGGAGATTTGCGACAGTCTTGTCAAATGTTTCAACCTTGTCAACAATGAAGTGGCAAGCGAATATGTTCCTATTGTAAAGTGGCAGAGAGTTAGTACTACGAATTTTAAAGTAGAATATTCTTCTCTTTCAAGCAAAGTCCTCCATATCATTTCGGTAAGAGATAGCCTTGGACGAAAAGTGAAGTTTAAGGCATACGACAGTTACCTTATGGCATTTGCAAACACCGTGGATATAATCTACCAAGCGGAGCCTGCGGAACTGGCCATAGATAGCGAGTTTTATTCCACCTTGCCAAACAGAATTTATGCCTATGGCATTGCAAGAGAGTACTACTTCCAGCAGACTCTCTTTGATGAGGCTGATATTTGGGAGGAACGTTTTAAAAATACTCTCTCTATTATGGCAAGAAAGAGGAGTGAAACTCATATTCCTAAAAGGAGATGGCTATAATGTTTTATCGTAGTACCCTTAAAACAGAAAAGACAAAACAAGAGGAGTTTGAATATTCGCTATTTAACAGTCCACTATCGACAGAAAGTGATGAACTGCAAAAGACGGGGAGTGTCAAACGTACCTATAATTTTTTGACAGAGGACGGCGATCTAAAGACGGGATATGGGTTTGAAGATATAAAAATGCCGACCTCTTTCACCGACCTTGACAACGAAAGTTTGATTAGCATAAGAGGCGATGAGGTCAAAGCGATTTGGAAGATGAAATGGTATGATAGTCAAGATGATATCAACTGCTACTACCTATTTTATTATAATGATGAGGGATATATCTGCTACGACAATATTTTCAGACAAAGGCTGGCGACATTTATAGTCCCAAACAATTTTACAGATATCCCATATGCTCTTTACTACCGAGTGGAAGACGAGGATATGCTTTTATTCTTTGGCGAAGGGCAAGATTTGCTTACATTGACAAGTGTAGGCAGTCAAACGGTTGAAAATGTGCCTGTCATCAAATCGTGCTGTGCCCATTATGGTAAACTTTTTGCCATAACCGCCACAGGCAACAATCAACTTGTTTACACTGAAGACCTTGACATAACCGCTTGGACGGATGAAAAGACCAAACGGCTTGATTTTTCCGATGAACGTGGAACTTTAAATAAAATAATATCTTTTGATGATTATATCTACGTTTTTCGTGATTATGGCATTACACAACTGTCAATTTATGGTTCAAACGAAGATTTTTCAATAAATCATATGTACCTTTCTGATAGTTACATATATCCAAACACCATAGCACAAAGTGGTGACAGGGTGTATTTTTTGGAGCGGTATGCCCTTAAATGTTTCAACGGCTCATCGGTGAGTGAGGTCGAAATTGCCTGTAAAGATTTGATTTCATCTTGTAGGCAAGAAAATGCCTATGCCACCTGCTATGAAGGGAAAATTTATCTTGCTTGCAGGTGTGACTTCGGTGACGGCGAAAGTGTTGGATGCGAATCTTATAGCGGTGGTTACAAAAATAATACCTTGATTATCCATGATATAGAGTCAGGTTATACTGAAATAGTGCGAGGAGTGGATATAAACCAAGTCCTTGCCTTAAACAATCCATATAAATCTAAACTTGTCGCCTGCTTTAACGGTCAGTATAAGGGCAATATTGGTCAACTTACAACGGATGGCAAAATTTTTGGCAGTACTTTAGGCGGGGTATGGCAAAGCACTGATACAGATTTTGGGCATCATAGCAAGAAAAAACGTATCAAATCTTTTACCGTGAAGACGAGCGGAGATATAACCGTGACTATCTCTAGCGATAAAATGTCCAAAAAGTTTGAAGTGTCTGGCAAAGCAAATATACAAAAGATTAGAACTAACATCGTAGGCAATGTTTTTAATGTGAAGATAACCTCTGGTGGCGAGACTACTATTTCAAATTTCGTCCTATTTGTGAGCGAAAAACAATGAAAATAGTATATAAAAATCATATTCGACTGATTAATAAGCACTTCCTTTTAAAAGAAGAAAATATTTTCCAAGAAGTCCTCAAAATAGACAAGAAGGAGAATATTAAATGGATTTCTGGTCAGAACTTTTAAAAAGTGTCATAAGTTACGGGGTGTTCGCTATGCTGTTTGTCTTTCTTTTCTTCTATCAACTTAAAGATAGTGCAAAACGTGAAGAAAGTTATCGCGAAACTATTGAGGCTCTCGCTGACAGCCTGCAAGTGATAAGCGATGTCAAAGTGCAAGTTGAACGACTGGTCGAACTTATGGAAAGGAGAGAAGATGAAAAAGAATTTTAAGTCCTATAGTTTTTGGACGGCTCTTGCGGGAGCGGTTGTCGTGCTATTAAATGCTCTTGGTGACCTCTTTGGCTTCTCTGTGGATAACGATTTGGTCAAAGGGCTTATTATGGCTGTCGCTGGTCTGCTTGTCGTGCTTGGCATTGTGACTATGCCAAATAAAGATGAAGAGAATATAGACGAGACAGGCAGTAGCGAAGAGCCAGATAGTGAAGATGGCACTCAAGACGAAGAGGATGATTCGCAAAAGTAATTGAATAGAAAAAGTCAGTTTGCTTGCGGGCAAGAAAGCCGTGCTTTAAAAAGCACTTCAAAAGCATAAATGCTTTTGCATACAACTGCCATAGTGATGGCGGTTGTATGGGCTTTCTTGCCCTTAGCAAACTGATTTTTTTAGTTTTTATATAGATTTTATATAGGATACAAATTTATTTATCTATGTATATAATATTTATCATAAAAGTTTATTCGCTTGGCAAAATGTAAAATTTGACTTTTAAGAATATAGCATTTATGAGGATAAACTTAAACCTCATTTTTAATGCAAAGTCAAGGGAATTTAAGCAATTTTTGTAAAAAAATTAAAAAATTTAAAAAAAGTATTGATTTTTATTCTATGTGTGATATAATATTGCTATAAGGGGAGATATGGAAATATGAAAGATGAAAAAGATATATTAAAATCTACCAAAAAAGCATATAGAATGAGATTTTTGGCAAAAGTCGGTGCCGTAATGATGGGAATTGTTGCGATTATCGGCTCAACATTCGCTTTTGCTGGATGTTTTAATGACAATGAAAACACAAATGATAAACCACCAATAATCATAGACCCGGATCCAGAACCTGAACCAGAGCCAGAGCCGGATCCAGAACCAGAGCCAGAGCCGGAACCAGAACCTGAACCAGAACCTGAACCAGAACCTGAGCCAGAGCCGGATCCAGAACCTGAACCAGAGCCTGAGCCAGAGCCGGAACCTGAACCAGAGCCTGACCCTGATGCTCCGACAACAGTTGCCGAACTTTTCAAAAATGGCAATGAAGAGTATCAAGCCATTGTATCTGACACTTTAAATGATTACCTTTACGAAAATATGGTAAGTAAGGCAACTCGTGGTAGTTATGATATAAATAAAGTTGAAGATGCAAAGTGGGAGATAGTAGATGACGGACGAGGGAATATAGATACAATAAGAATGTTTTTCTTTTATAATCAATCTAATAATGTCAAAGGATATTATATTGAAAATGTTGAGCCAAAAGAGAATGTTAGTATTGAAAATTTAGTTAATCCGAATAGTGAATTATTAAATAATGCATTTGATACAAATGATTTCTTTGGGGCAAGATATGTTACTGAATATGTTTTTAGTTATAACCCATCTATTCAAGATGATAGAAGTGAACTTAGAGATGCGGTAAACACTAAACTTGCAAATGAAGGCAAAATTAATAGAATAGAAAATGATACTATATCTATTATTAAAGATGAAGGGAGTTTTGTGTCAAATGAATTGCAAGGAATGGCTAGGACAATTACAATTTTAAATATTTCAGATGATGGATTTGAAGAATACACTACATCTATAAAAGAAAATCAAGGCAATAATAACGATATTACATTAATAGAAAATTTTAATAAAGGCGAATATTTGTTTAAGGTTAACAATGAAAATAATTATTCAGCAAATATCCTTGAAAATCAAGATTTGCCTGAGAATACTGCTGGTAGTGTAAGTTATAAATTTGTAGTAACAAATGAAAATGGTGAAGATGAAGAATATTATGTTTAACAACAAGAAGAACGATAAAAATCGTTCTTTTTTGTTTAAAGTATGTTAAATTGTTGATTTTTATTGATAAATCGGGTAAAATAAAGTTATGAAGATAAAAAAGAGTAGTTTATGGTATAAAATATTGGCATTTTGCATGATACTATGCTTTGCTTTTATAAGTACAGGCTGTATTGGTCTGTCGGGTGATGAGGGCGGAGAAGATTTCGATGATGACGATTTTAATAGTAGTGTCGCAGTTGAAATGTATGGTGCAAAGGTCCTTTATCGTCCTGATGATTATGACTATAATATTGGCTCGGGTGGTACTAGCGAAGTTGAAAATGATTATTATGGGCAATATGCTTATCAAATTATGAAGGAGTTGTTCTACATATATGGTTTACATACGAGTAATACAGAAACGATAATAAATGAAAGACTCCCTAATTTTAACGAAGACAATATAAACTATCTCTATGATAGTATCCGCTATCAAGTGGATACGGTGGGTACTGTTACAAATGCCGTAGTGGTGGGTAGCGATGGAAGTGAGACTGAGGCAGAACTTACAAGCCCATTTTATATTGTTGGTGCAGACCCTAGTGTTGCTTGGAATTGGACTATGGAGGCAAATACAAGCAGGGATGATTTAAAAGCATTTGTTTATAGTAGCCCTGACAATCTTATTTCTATAAACGATAAAGATTATATTAGAGCAACAATTGAGCCAACATTAGATATTAATAATTATTATTCTTCAACAATATTCTCTATAGATTCTTATGAGGATTTATATTTGACTACGAGTACATTGGATGAAAGTGGCAAGGCGACCGACTACGAGCATTTTTCTGACTATGTCAAGACTTTAGAGTATGCTATTTACTGCTATGCAATTGATGATGACCCTGACGAAGTCACTATTGACACACTTGAGGATGGCTCATACAGTGTTCAAATAGGAGACTATGCAAGTGTTGACGATGCCCTTGCTGATGCAAAAGAATCTTTTAGAATTTTGGGTGCATATGTCGGGCTTGTTGATAGGCAGATTGAGAAAATTCAAAATTGGATACTTGAGAATATTATAGGCGAAGTCGCATTGAATGCTGACGACACCTTTACAATCTATAATGACGTGACTGTATATATGGATGAGAGTAGCAATATTCTTAGATATGATTTTTCGGGCAGTGGAAGTTCTAGGTTTACACTCGGCAGAGACTATGAGACCGCTGTCGAAAACATTATGGCAGGGGTATGTGAATATGTACCTATTGGAAGTGAGGGGGTGACCATTGACCAACGTTTCCTTGCCTCTGAGATTATGGAATATGCTGGCAATATGTTTATGATTGCTGACGATTCAAACTTCCCAGCAGAAGGCACGGCGACCGGGCTTACACAACTTCAGCCACTTGAGTATCAATCAGTTGTGCTTATGCTCAGCGAAGAGATTTATCTTGACGGGCTGACGATTGCACTTAAATATGATGCCGACCTTGATGGCACTGAAGAGGATGTCTATGACACCAGCAAATATCTTGATATTATTGTTGATATAAACTACTACAACTCGCAGACCAAAGAAAGACAGGTGCTTGATTCAAAACAGGTCAGAGTTTATGATGGTCCGTATAATGAAGACTACTGGGGCGAAGGTGGTGACGATCATGTGGGAGACGGTACGATTGCACCAATAGACCACACAAGTGCATTGATGTTTGACGATTTAGGACAGGTCCATGTCGGTAAGTTCAATGTTGACGTAGGTGACGGCATACTTAAAACTGACGTTGGAAGTGTTGGGAATTATACAACTTTTCCATGGGTATCACAAAACCCACTTGTACTTGTAGGTACGACTGACGTGCGAAGATATTACGAAGTTGTCGAGTACGGCACAAATCCTGAGTACGACACTGACGAACTTGAAAGTGGCAAGACCTATATCTCTGGTAGATTTAATCCTGAGATGTTTGGTGGCGATGATGGTTGTGACTACATTGAGATAACATACAAGGTCATCAAAAACGTACTAGACAAGGAGACAAACTACAAATTCTACACAGGTATTGCCTTTGTGGACTATAATGACACACGTTATGAGTATTAAAATTTGTTTTTAAGAAGAGTTTTTGGTGGTTTGTTTTTAAGAAGAGTTTTTGGGCAATAAAAGTATTATTATCAAATGCACTCCTTTGCGGGTGCATTTTTTTGCGACAAACTAAATATTCATCATATTTTTTAAGTAAAATTTTTATTAATTTAAAAGTTTTATTGTTAAAAAATCAAAAAATATGCAAAAATTATTTAAATTTAACAAAAATCTTGTCAAATAAATGCGAAAATGCTAAAATATGGCAGATGAAGAACAAGAAGTTTACAATACATTTTCGCTATTTATTTTATCCATTTTTGACATTTTTGTTTGGCATATCTGTCGCAAGAGGGCTTTACTCGGGTGACACTGAGACCTTTCTTGTAGTTATTGCCATACTTTTTGGTTTTGGACTATTCTTTATCTACAAAAAGAAGTATAAAATCATGACACTACTTTTCGCCTTTTTCTTTATTGGTAACGGCTTTTTCTTCTTGGGTTCGCTGACCTACTCTGTCAAAGCATATGAGGGTGAAGTGTCAATTGTCGGGAGAGTGACTGACAATTTTGAAGAGACACAATATTCCTATGTTGTTGTGCTTGATGACGTCAGCATAAATGGTGAGCGGACGAAGAATATCAGGGCAAACATTTCAAAGGGCGAACAGGGTATTGAGGTTGGTGATATTTTAACCTTTGAAAGTGAGGTGACACCGCAGTCACTTTTTGTGCTTGGCTCATTAAATTCGACTAACTACCGCCTCAATGTTGGTTATACCTTGGAGGCAGATGCCGATGATATGATTATTGTGAGCGGTTATAAAAAGTTTGACGAGACGGTGAGGCAGAGTATAAAGGAAATTATCTATGCCAACATGAGCGAGGACAATGCATCAATTGCCTATGCCGTGCTGTTTGGCGACCAGTCGGGGATAAGTTTTGAGGTCAATGAGGCATATCGTAATTCAGGTATTATACATATCATTGCAGTGAGTGGCTTTAATGTGAGTTTCTTGATCGCCATTCTTTACACAGCATTCAGTCACACTCGGATGGGTCGTCTTGCAAGTTTTATTGTGACCTCTATCATTATCGTCCTGTATGCCTACTTTTGTGGGTTCGCACCATCTGTTGTGCGAGCAAGTATAATGGGCATAGTCTTCATGAGCGGGAAGATATTTGGCAAAAGATATGATTTACTAAACTCGTTAGGATTGTCTGGCTTCATCATTTTGTTTTTAAACCCGCTGTCCGCATTCGATGTTGGCTTTTTAATGTCGGTTGGCTGTGTCTGTGGCATGGTGTTCTTAAGCCCGCTCTTTATGAAAGTTTTGACTAAGTTTAGCGGGAACAAGGTCGCCACGTATATCTCGGCATCACTTTCCGCACAGATTGCAATATTGCCATTTCTTGCATCTTTTGGCTCGACTGTCAACCTTTTGTCATTTATAATAAACCTATTTGTCGTACCACTATTCGGTCTTATGTATCCATACCTATTTTTCATGTCCTTTTTAGCACTTGCTATGCCATTTTTGGGTGTACTTCTTTTGCCTGTCGACTGGATACTGACCGCCTGTTACTTTATTGCATACATTTTCACAAACACTTCACTGCTCGTCAAACTTTATCCTCTTCATTTGACGACAAAAGTGCTGTTTTTCTTGGCAATATACACCATCGGCAACTTTGTAATTGCAAAACCGATTATGAAGATTATGGCATCTGTTATCTTGCTAGCCCTGTGCTTATGCTCGGTAGGTGTGCTTGATATGTCCTTGGATAATCGCTCTTCGATTGTCTATACCTATTCATATGGGCAGGAGAGTATACTTTTGACAAGCAGTAGCGGGCAGACTGTTGCAGTGGGTGAGAATTATCTGCTTTCACGAGCAATGGATAACTACCATATTGACAAACTCGACCTCTATCTCACCTTTGATAAACTTGACGAGAATGACGTTGACCAACTTGAAGATTACGGCTTTTCTTACTTCGTCACAACTGAAGGCGAAAATTTTAATGACCAAATCATAGTGGCAGAGCCTAGCCAAAAGGTAGAGGCGGGCGACTTCACGTTCTCCTACCTATCAAGCGAGGATGAAGTGCAAGGACTTTTAATATCTTTTGATGATATGAGTGTTTTTGTTGCAAGTGAGGAGAATTTTGATTATAATAATGCTATGGCATATTCAAACCTGCTCTCATCACTGAATGTCGATATTGCTTTTGTGGGAGAGCATTATGGAATTGTAGGCAATGACTTTATCTCAGTGTCATCGGTCAAAAATTCACACTCAACCTTTAATTTTATTGCTGATGGGAATATGCTGTTCTCTTTAGGCAGAACAATCACAAAAAGGAGCATAGATTGAAAACTTTAAAAACTAGGCTTAAAAACGGACTTGAAAATTGTTATCTTTTGGAAGGTGAGGACTATTATCTATATGATAGGGCTTTTGCAATGATAAAAAAAGCCTGCAATATAGCCGTACCTGACTTCGACTTCGTCAAGTTCGATGATGAGAACTTCTCTATGCAAGCATTTGTGGATAGTGCTGAGGTTTTGCCTCTCGCTGGACAATACCGCCTCATTGTCGTAAAAAATGTGTCGAAAATCAGCGAAAATGACAAAAAACTCTTCCTTGATTATCTCAAGAAAACAGTGCCCTCGACAGTTATTGTGATTTATGACTACCTTAACAAATTCGATTTTGCCAAAGATAAAGTGGCTTTCGTTGACTGCCGAAGATTTGATAAAAAACTCGGCTCGGCTGTTGTGGTAAATGAACTTAGCAAACTTAACAAACAAATCTCGGCTGAGGCACTCGACACCCTCTGGGATTACTGCAATGGCTACCTTACAAGGATAAACAACGAACTTTATAAACTCGCCTATTACGACCTTAATGACCCACTCATAACTAAAAAACTCGTGGAAAGTATGGTCAAAAAAGACAATGAATTTGTTGTCTATGAACTGACTGACTCACTCTCTCGCAGAGACGGGGACAAGGTGCTTCAAATTGTCGATAAACTCGCAAAAGAACAGGGGATTATCGGGCTTATAATCAACCACTTTAGACGATTGTTTTTCATCTCAACCTCTGATATGAGCGATAAACAACTCGCCTCTCTGCTCGGTGTTAAAGAATTTGCAATTTCCAAACAACGTCAACAAGTAAAAAACTTTTCGAGAATGCAACTAAAAAAAATATATACCCTGCTTGAAAAAGTGGACTATGATATAAAAAGCGGTGCTATGCTCCAAGAAAATGCACTATATTATTTGGTGTTAAGTATATTGTATATATAGGTTATATAATATATCTTAATATTAAGACTGCTTGGCGAAAGAGTCGGGCAAAACTTACAAATGCTTGTTGAAAAATCAACAAGCATTTTATCTTGTTTTTGCTTGCAAAAACAAGATTGTGATTTTTTAGCAAAAATCACTGCAAGTTTTGCCGTCCTTTCGCTCAAGCCAACCTTTCCTTTTACATATGTTAGAGCGGAAATATAGTAAAAATCTAAAGTCAACATAATCGGAATACTGATCCAAACTAAGTTTGGTTAGAGCGGAAATATAGTAAAATCTAAAGTTAACCTAATCGGACACTGATCCAAACTAAGTTTGGTTAGAGCGGA
>ERZ1643249.1228-NODE-1228-length-26039-cov-115.981065_pt1 | contig 26039 bp, 35 predicted proteins | sample MGYA00579263_ERZ1643249 | MGnify/ENA primary metagenome ERZ1643249 (study PRJEB29033, sample SAMEA4952264) | chicken gut metagenome | biome: Broiler Chicken; feature: Gastrointestinal Tract; material: Caecum | place: Ireland | collected 2018 | study: Broiler...
TAGAAGAAGCCCCAGGATAACAGCCAGCGCCAGTAATAGCTTTTTCATGGTCATAACCTCCTTTGTGTTTCAGTGGGATCAGGTGGGGATGCTTTCCGCAATCTGAATTAGTGTGGATGCCGGCAGGGGAGCGGTGAGACAGTAGATGGTGTCGCCGGAGGCCGAAAGCCAGACCAGAGCGTTGGCGGATTCCGGGTCGCTTTCCAGGTAGAAATCGGCGTCCTGTCCGTTCACCGAAACCGTTTGCATCTCAGCATCCTGGGGGAGCAGGAACAGGCTGGTGGCGTCTGCTCCGCGGGAATAGATCAAAGAGATCATCCGGCCATCGCTATCGGTGTAAGCCATCATGGAGGTGGTGTCGGTGATGGTCTGCTTTTGCTTTTCAAAACCCTCGGGAAGCCATGCAGGTTCGGGAATGGAGAGGTCAAGGGAATCCGGCGCAGATGCCACAAAGCGATATTCGATAAAGGACTCATATTGCTGCCGGATCCAGGCAAAGAAGGCTGCCCGTGCCTGGACATCCACGGTGAGCCAGGTGGTGCCGGCCAGGAGGACCAGCAGCAGGAAACAGGCGGCCCGCTGTAGCAGCGGGTATAAGACCGGGTGCCTCGCCCTGTGAAGCAGCCGATTCATCCGGCGCTCAAATCGGGCCGAGAAGACGTGCTCCTGTCCCATGGTGGCCAGGAGAGAATTACAAAGGGCGCTGTCGGCTTCGGCAGCAGCCGTGCAGAGCATTTCGTCGGTCAGCATAGGGCGTTCTCCTTTTCATAGAGTTCTTTCAGCTTGCGCTTGGCCCGCTGTTCCAGACTGGAAGCAGCGGAAAAGGACAAGCCCATCAGGGCTGCTGCCTCTTTGACGCTGTAGCCCTGATGATACCGCAGCAAGATCATTTCCCGGTACCGGGCGGGGAGCTTCAAGATACAGGCCGCCAGAAGGTTTTCCCCTTCATAAGAGACCTGAACCCCGGCAAGCCCCTCCTGCAGTTCCACGGTGGGGTGCTTTTGCCGGCGGCGGTACTGGTCAATGGCCTTATTCTCGGTGATAGTGACAACGTAGCACCGGGTTTTGGAGGAGATGGGCTGGTCGATGTTCTGGATATGCTGGGCAATGCTCAGGAATGCCTGATGCACCGCGTCCTCGGCGTCCTGTTCGTTGTGGAGGATCTGGTTGGCCGCATGAAACATCAGCCCCCGGTATTCCAGGTACAGCTGCTCAAATTTGGACCGATCTTCCGAGGCGTCGATCATTTGCAGATAGACGATCATTCCATAACCTCCCAGCAGGTCAGCAGCAGCTGGTTTCAGGGCACATCAGGTGTCCAGCTCGCAGCAGTAAAGGGTGTCTGTGTCGGTGTCATAGAGGCCAAAGGTGAAGTTGAAGGAGCCGCGGTCCAGAATGTCAGACCCAGGGGCTTTGCCATCTTCGGCCTGTCGGTCCAGGAGAACATAGTATCCGTTCTGAACCTCCGGTACCAGTGGATTGCCGCTGTCATCCGTTAGAAAAGGGCCGATCTGCCAGGAGGCATCACTGGTTTCCTCCGAAAAGCCATAGACAAGGACCTGGGTGGTCTGGTCCACCGGGAGAGGATGCCAGGCATCGCTGGCCTGAATCTGTTCCAAAACGGTATCATTCTGGAAGGAAAGAACAATACAGGATGTTCCATCGCCGTTGCCGCTGTGGGTGTCATAAGAGGAAACCTCACTGCCGGCCGAAAGGTCCAGGCTCAGGGCTTCCGATGCAAGATCCTGGGGCGTTTTGGCTTTGCAGGCCGTCAGTCCGGCCAGCAGGGCTGCTGCTGCAATCAGAGAGATTACATTCTTTTTCATCCTATTCACCCGTCAAAAGATCGGAGTCCTACAATAAAAAGGATCAGCGACAGAATGGGAAGGATGGTCCAGCTGATGTAACGAGCCGAAATTTCCCATTCAGAGGGTTCTGCATCCTCGGCGTTGAGAATCCGAAAGGACATCTGCCAGCGGAACAGATCATCCGCAAACAGAATCGAAACAGCTGTGATAACACAGATCAGGACGCAAGAGGCCCATATAGACCACGAGCCCTTGTGGGTCAGCTGGGGCCCCATCATCAGCTCCATCAGGTCATATACAGAGGGCTCCATGGGGTCAATGACCTGACCGTATTCGTTGATGATCCTCCCGTCGCTCATGGTTACAAAGAGTCCAAGAGCCGCCGGGCTGCCGTCCTCGGAATACAGGAGGAAATCGTTCCCCTGCATGAGCATTCCACCCCGGAACCATACATCCTCTCCCCGCCGCAGTTCAATCCCGGTCAGGGGTTCTGGCGCCCCGCTGTTTTCCGGGACAGCAGATGGATCTTCCAGGGCGATGTAAGGACCATAGGTCTTGTCCCCGTAGGCAAAGGTTACCCTTTTGTCTGCGTATACCGTAAAACAGGAGGGCTTTCCCTCAATTTTACCGGAATAAAGGGTGGCGCCGTTTTCCTGACGGGGAACCAGAATGGTGTCCTGATAGAGAAACCCTTCACGGGAAATCGTGATTGGATAAAGCACTGTAAAGCACAGAACCATGGCAAGCATAAACAGCAGAAGAAACTTTTGGTACCGGTTCAATGATTTGATTCTTTCCATAGATACACCTTCTTCCCGATGTGTTCAATTGCTGCTTTCATTCAACGGGCCTGCACCTCTGACAGAAAGAAAATACCTTCGGTCAAATTGACAAAGATGTCCGGGTCCTTGAGGGCATAGGCTTTGTCCTTCCACCAGACGGTGGTCCCGTTGGCAGCGATGCTCCGGTCAGTGCCGTCCTGCAGGTGGTAGGTGATGGTAATCAGGGGCTGCTGGCCGTCCTCAGCCTTCTGGAACAGATTGTATTTCAGAAAGCCGGTGAGTTTCAGGGCCAGCTCCTTGTTTTCCCCATCGGTCACCGTTTTTACTTGGTCTGTAACCTGCGGATAGGCGATGCTGACCGATTCCACTTGGTCCAGTTCGGGCAGCCCGAAAAGCCACATACCGTTCGTCACGACCTGGAAACCAGTCAGCAGGGCAGTGGTCACGATGGCCGCAGCCAGAAAGCGAAGGACACTTTTTAGAATTCTTTTCATCTTACACTCCAAATTCGGTGATCAGGCCGATGGCAATGCAAATAAGGCCGGCCATGCGGGCGATCTTTTGTGCACCTTCTTCGCTGTAGCGGAACTTTGCCTGTTCCGGGTAGACGGGATGGATCACAAACAGCAGGCCGTAGAGAATCCAGGCCAGGTTAAGAAAAACGCTGTTGTGCAGCACAGCGGCAAGGATGCCGCTGGCAAACAGCAGAACCATCCCCATGCCGATCTGTTTTCCAAAAGTCCATTGCTTCATAAGGCGCTCCAATCCGTTTCAACGGTGTTTGTCAAACCAGGAGTTCCAGTTTTTGCGGGTTGGTTTCGGATCTCGCCGGAGGGAATATACCAGAAGCGCAAGGACAAGCAGGGCAAAGATCAGCATAACAGTGCCTTTTACCAAAGCCGCTTCCAGGTAAAAAACAACGGCGATGCCGGCAAAAAGAAGGATGATACATCCCATGATAAAGGTATAGAGAACCTTGTGTTTTTCCCGCAGAGAAATCAGCCATTCAGTCATGACAAACGAGAATAGTTCTGTCAAAAAATCGCTCATGCAGGGCACTCCTTTCACTTTGAGAGCCTGGATTCATTTGAAATCGAATTAAGGGACACATCCTCCGTTGAACCGGTCGGATTTTTTGGTCAAGACAATATGGATCAGACTTGTATGTCGAAGGTTTTGTCCTGATATCGTTTTTCACGGAACACAAGTCTCCATTCCACGCGATCAACGGGATCAAAACGCAGGCTGGAGCAGGCGGCGCGAAGTTTGCCCTGGGTGGCAAACGGTCCACTTATGATAGCAGTGGGACCGTCTGCTCCGCCGATGATGCCGATCACAGCGGCATCATGGAGAGCTGTGGGTTCAAATGGATTGCTCGGGCGAGATTTTGGTCTTGGATGGTCTCCGTCGGAACAATCCGCCACATCCAGATTGCCGCCTGAAAATTCCGGTGTGACCGTATAACTCATAAAGTGATAATGGGCAGGATACTCCATATCCTGCATCATCTGGCTGGTATCCAGGATCTGCGCCTGGTATTCCTGCACCGTCAGGGTGTATTTTGTACCGCCTTCGGGGTAAACGAAAGAGAAGGTGTCACCTGGCTTTTCTGCCTGGAAATGGGGGCCGGGGATGGAAACTTCCTGCTGGACCATGGTCACCGACAGATGCTTGATCTCCGGCTTTTTCCTGGTTGCCCAGGGGTAGCTGAAGCGTTGGATGACCCATCCCAAAGCTGTGTCGAGCTGATAGTGGGCCACCGCCTGTTTGGAATCCTGCTCTGCCTCGGCCGCAGAGCTGTCCGGCAGACAGGGAATGTAGGATGTTCCACAGCCATGAGAAAAATGGAGCTCTTTCCCATTCAGCCGAAGGACGGGGTGAAAATCCAGATGCATGGGATTGTCTAGTTCCATCTGCATCCGTTGTTCCCGGGTGAATTGCTCTTTATCGGCGTCCGCGCTCAGATGCCACTTGTCCATGAAGGCGAGGATGTTTGCAGACTCCACCTGCATACAGAAATCGACCACCAGTCCTTTGGAGCAGGAATAGACAGAAGGGATGATCCAATACCGCCCGGCCCAATCAAACTGCGTGTTTACGGGGATTTCTTTGCCGGGCCGCCGGCCCTTCGGATGGTCCCAAAAACCGCCGTCAAAAATTACTTTCCACTGGGGAGTTCCCTTTGGTGCGGCGGGGTTCATATCCTCGTCGTAGTAATCCTCTGTATAAGGAATGGCAGAAAGATCAAACGACGCCTGGAGCTGTTTGACATAGTGAAAGGCATCTTCCATTGGTTCAAGGTTGGTTTTTGCCCGGATAGCGTCCAGCACGGCCTGCTGCTCAGGTGTCGCGGGGTAATCCATCAGAAAGGCCTTGTACTGTTCCTCGTCCCATGCGTAACATTGTTCCAGGGCGGCCATATCGGTGCAGGACAGGAGCAGCCGCAGCAGATCCTCAAAATTCCGGGCAATGGGATGGACATAATCGCCGATATTCATAAGGCTGACTGCAAAAATCATCTCCCCAAAACCGCGGATGGTACAGTAGTGGATGCCATCCACACCGGCCCAGCCAAGAACCTTGGCTCCTCTGGGGGTACAGAAATAAGGGATGAATGCCCCCTCCGTCTCCCAACCCAATGGGGCCAGGTCGATGCCTCTCTTCAAAAAGGTTTGATAGGTGAATGCCATGTTGTTTTGACCTCTCTTTGCCGGTGGAATTTTGATGGATATGGGAATCAATCCATGCGCTGATACGCTGCGACTTTTTCAGCCAGCAGCCGCGACAGGCCGGAAAAATCACCCTGCACCAAATCCCGCTTCTGCAAAAGGGTGACCCGCTGCCCGAACACAAGAAGCAGGGTGTCTTCTGTTTCCCATGCTGATTCAAAGTCACTGTACGGTACAAACTCCGTTTTATCTTTTTCTGAGAAGGTCATGCCCTGGTCCGAGAAAGAAACAACCGGAGCGGGATTTTCCGGGGTTTGATCTTTCCCTTCCAGCAGCAGCCGGGCCGAGCGGTCAAAAGGTTTTTCCCGATTCTTTCTGGTGCGCAATAACCCAGAGGCCCCCAGGACCACAGCGGCTGCACCAGCGACTAGAGGAACCAGTAGCTCCTTTGGTTCCATCAGACCGGGCACAACCAGAATCACCCCCGCCGCCAGGCAAAGGATGCTGAACAGCCTGGTGCGCAGCCGGCTCCGCTTGGCTCCCCGGGAGGGAGAGGGGAGGCGGTCAATGGATCGCCACATTTTGGGATAGCGTTCCCGGGAGAGATGCTCCGATCTCGTTTCCAGTGCTTTGCTCACCTGGGGCAAAAGGCGGCTGATGTCATAGGAGCTGATTTGAAACAGGTAAGGGGCGGCGGTATGGCAGGATTCCATTTTCATCACCTTCCGTATGGTATGAGGGCGGCATTTCTTGCGGGTCAAAGATGGTTCTGCTTTCATTGTGCCATAGATCGCTGATTTTTGCCAGAGATTTCTTCTTGTCTTGTAAACGAATCGGGATTGCATTTTTGGGCACTAATTGAAAAATTTTTTCCTCACTTATCTTGTTTGACGCAAGAGCTGTAGCCTCCGGGCACAGCTCTTATTTTTTTGGCTCCATACGGAAAATTCTCTTGGAACATTTTTCTGCGTATTTCAATGTCTGATAGGCACCTCCATAGTTTCGCCATACCATAGCGACAAGACAGTCCGATTGATCGACCATCCAGCGATTCCGGGCCGGGATGGCCTTCTTGTAGTGGATTCCTGCGAGTTCTGTGGGGATAATGATGTCATCGTATCGTTCTTGATAGTATTCTCTGTGGGTGTTTATGGCCTGCTTCATGTAGGGGAGTACCAGGATCAGCAAAATGTTTTTTTCAGGATGGCGATGCTTGAGAACTCTGACTGCGTTGGTACAGAGTGAATCAAATTCTCCCATCCCGCCTACATAGCAGATTAGTTCCTGCTCGGATTCGAGTATGCTTTCTAGTATCTCCATGAGCTGGGATTGACGAAAGCCAAAAACTTCCCGGTGTCCTGCGAATGTACAGATCATAGTGTCCCTCTCATCGGCAAAAGCTGTTATAAGGATAACTCGACCCACAAATTTGATAAAAATTAAATTGTATAAATGAACTATTTACACAGACTATTATATAACGATGCAGGGTCCTTTACAATAAGAGAAACCAGATCAGCAAACCATACTATGAGGGCTTATAGATGGAGTTGGATTACAAAGCGATTGGAAAGCGGGTCAAGATTGCAAGGATTCGGGCAGATCTGACGCAGGAGGCGCTGGCGGAGAAGGCCGGGCTGTCAGTGACGCACATGAGCAACATCGAAACGGGCAATTCCAAATTGAGCCTGCCGATGGCAGTGTCGTTGGCAAACGCCCTGGATGTTTCAGTGGACGAGTTCCTTTGTGATAGTGTGATTCGCTCCAAGGACGTGTTCTCGCATGAAGTCCAGGAGCTTCTGGACGATTGTGATGACTATGAAATTCGGATACTTACGGATTTGCTAAGGGCCGCCAAGACCACAATCCGCAGGGATATGAAGCTGAAACAGCAGGAGTAGTGCATGAGAAAGAGTTGGATGTTCTGCGCTATGCTCCTATACAAACGATGAAGAGCCGGGTTCAGAGGAAATGAAACCTCTAAACCCGGCTCTTTTCTTTTTGTCTTTCGTACAAGTCCGGCCCTGAATCCTGCATAAGATAGACGGCGAGGGCCGGAAAAAGCGTTTGCAAAACGCGCAGCCGCAGAAGGAACTTCTGCGATCAACAGGGGATTGGGGAGTTTCCCCAACAAGCCGCTTCTGGCAGAGTGGATAGCCAGAAGCATAGCTTGCCAATTCTATTCCATCGTTATTCAGTATCACCAGAACCGTCTTCATCACGGCGAATCGCAGGTCGTCGTTTAGGTTTGCCGTTTACATAACGGCGTTCCAGGCAGAACACCATATCATTTGTGCGTTCAAAAAAACCAATATCACGTTTCCAGCTCATGCCGCATTTGCAATGCTGAAGCCCAATAAATTGCTGCTTCATCTTCCGGCCGCAACGAGGGCATACCTTGTTTGATTTACCCATTCAACTTACGGATGATGTCATCCATGCTCACACCTGCATCGAGAAGGTTTTGAATAACCGACTTTAGATTCCATTGCGGATGCAAAGTCCACAATGTAAGAAACCAGCTAGAGATCAAATGCTTCCTTTTTATCAAAAATAACATATAGAACAGAACAGCGTCAAGGATTTTTGCGCAAGTTTTTGTAAATAGTGACACAAATTTGTTTACATCAAAACGTGACTATGGTATATTTATGCCAGAAGAAGCCATTTCTTAACGATTTACTGAAATGTTTTGACTTCCTGTCAACAGAAAGGGACACTGCTATGAAACACAGACCATATATGGCCATGCTTCTGATGGCTGTTCTGGCGATTTGCCTGCTGGGCGGGTGTGGCCAGGAAACCCAAAGTGGACTCATCCATTTGAAGGAAGATGTCATTCAAGAGATTCTGCAAAAAGACGGATTTGACATCACTGTAACCGAACAGGACGCCTTGAATCAGGCGGTGGAGCAGGCGGCTCAAAACCTGGAGGGAGCGGCCCGGCCCGACCCGGAACTCGCTGCCGTCCGCAGTCAGATCGCGCAAGAAATCGGGATGCTGCCACTGATTTGCGACGTGTATGACAATGCCTATTGGCCCAACAGTCTGTGGGAAAATCCTAACCGTCACGAACAGACAGTGGCGTCCTTTGCCCAGCAGCTATACGAGGAAGGGCATGGCAGCACCTATGCAGCAGCTGTTGCTTTGTTTACTACCCAGGACGGGGATGAGATGCTGTTATTTGTGATGACGAAAGGCTTGTGATAAGACATTCCATAAACTTTTATAAAAAAGGAGTGAACCTCTTAAATGAAAAAGATCGGATTGGGCATTGCCATCCTGCTGTTTGCGATTGTTATTTCGCTTAATTCAATGGGGATGGGGCTGATACCTATCGGCATTGGTGTTATAGGTTTGATCGTGTCACTCCTGGGGTTCATGGAACAGAATGCCAAATAGCTTCCAACCAGACGCACATTACCCGGCAAGTTAAAGGGCAGCCGATGAAAATTGGCTGTCCTTTTTCTGCATTGATCCAATGTCATGAAAGAAGGGGTGTTATGTTAGAAGTAGTGTTCAGCGACAGCGCTGCGGGAGCCATGGCTATGGCAATCGGGCATCAACACATTGTGGGCGGTGCCACCGCTGTCATCATTACCACCGAAGACGGAAAGCAGGATACAGCGATTCCACAGGCAGAAATGGAAAGGTTTCAGCGGGAAGCGGAAGAGCGTGAGCGCCGTGGATGGGAAAATGCCATACCCTTTGAAGGGAACCGGGCGGACATCATCAATCTTCCTCTGGCCCTGTCGGTCGGACATATTTCACAGCCCGGAATCGGGGCAGAGCGAGAGAAGGCAATATCCCTGGTGATGAATACGTTCCCGAATATGGCTTCTCAAGTTACAAGTGAGCTTCTAAACACTGCTCGTAGGAATTATGCTGTATTGCTGAGACGGGTTCAAAGCGGCGAGCCGATTCGGGTTTGGGTAAGTCGTGAGCCAGATGCAATGTGTGGGCTGTATTGGCTGATGGAACAACTGCAGCCTGTTGGGTTTGAAAAAATGGATGTTACGGTTGTGGAGCTGCCGGAATGGCAAAAAAGACCAGATGGTTGCGTCGTCCAATATACCGGTTGGGGAGAGGTTGAACCATATCGGTTTGGAGAACTGGCACGATGGGGGAAGAAGATACCTGTAAATTATATTCGCTATCTGGCTGACCACTGGAGAGCGCTTCAAAAGGAAAATGCAACGCTCCGTGCTGTGCTGAACGGAAAATTAGTCAGTGCCCCGGAATCTCTGTATGATCCATTTATCCTTCGAGAACTGGAAAAACAAGAAAATGAGTTTCAAGAGGCACGCCTTGTTGGGCAAGTACTTGGAAAATATCAACTTGGGATTGGCGATGCCTGGATTGCTCTGCGGATTGAGCAATTTATAAAGGATGGTTTGTTAATTCCCCTTACAGCCCCGGAAGCAGATGTCCCTATCTACCATCGCATTTTGCAAAAGAGGAAATTGTGATCGCGTTTCATTAGAACCAGCGGCGGCCTTGAGAAATCAAGGCCGTCGCTTTGCAATTCTCGAATCTCAAATCACCTTTTTAGACACAGCCCGATTTGTGCATTCCTGATACTTTCCTTAGAATTGGGTGTTACCATAGCGCCAGAAAGTGAAAGGAGCATATTGCTATGGAAACACCGATTCAATCCAAGGGCATCACCGAGACAGGACTGAAATGGATCGCCCTGGTCACCATGGTGCTGGATCATATCCACTATTTTTTCAATTTTACCGGCTGGATTCCCGAATGGTTCAGCATGGCGGGGCGGCTGGGGGCGCCCCTGTTCATGTTCTGCCTGGTGGAGGGCTTCACCCATACCCACAGCCGCAGGCGCTATTTTGCCAAGGTTTACATCATCTCCGCCCTCATGTCGGCCCTGCTGTTTTTCATGACCTACGGCGGGGTGCTGGTGCGCCCCGATGGCTTTTATCCCCTCAACGGCATCATGACCACCTTTGTGATCCTGATGGTGGTCTGGCAGGGCATCGACTGGCTGGGCGAGAAAAAGATTCTGCGGGGCTTGGCGGCGGTGGTTCTGCCGCTGGCCTGGCCCATTGCAGCCAGTGCATTGTCGGTGTATGTCCCGGCGCTGGCCGGGCCTGTGGGGTTTGCCTGTTATTCCTTTTTGCCCATGTGGGGGACCACAGGGGACAGCAGCTGGCCGGTGCTGGTGATGGGGCTGGTGCTGTATCTGTTCCGCAAAAACCGGAAAATTCAGGTGGCCGCCTTCTGCGTCTACTACCTGCTGTACGGGGTGGTGTACATGGGCTGGATGGCCTCGTTCCTGCCCGACTTTACCTGGACCCAGCTGTTCACCGAATACTATGAGATCTACGGCATCCTGGCTGCGCCGCTGATGCTGTGGTATAATGGCAAACGGGGCGGGGGACACAAGATGCTGTTTTATCTGTTTTATCCCGCCCATGTGTATCTGCTGTATGCCCTGTCCTGGGGGCTGTATCTTGTGCTGAACTGAGGTGAGCAACATGGCACATATTTTGGTGGTGGACGACGACAAAGATCTCTGCACCCTGCTGAAAAACGCCCTCGAACGGGACGGCCACCAAGTGTCGGTTCACCTGAATGGGGCCGAGGTGGACCAGGCGGCCTGCCGCTGGGCCGACTGCATCCTGCTGGATGTAATGATGCCGGGGGAGGACGGCTTTGCCCTGTGCCGGCGGATTCGGTCGATGACCGACGGCCCGATTCTGTTCCTGACCGCCAAGACCCAGGAGGCCGATGTTCTGACCGGGCTGGGCATTGGCGGGGATGACTACCTGACCAAGCCCTTCCGGGTGGCAGAACTGCGGGCCAGGGTGGCGGCCCATTTGCGGCGGGAACACCGTACCCCCCACACCCGCCTGCGGCGGGGCAGCCTGGACTTTGATCTCAGCGAGCAGATGGTGTATTACCAGAATATGCCCATCCGGCTGACCCGCAGCGAATATGCCATCTGCGAACATCTCGCCATGCGGCCGGGGCAGATTTTTTCCAAGGAGCAGCTGTACCAGGCTGCCTTTGGCTATGAAGGCACGGCAGACGCCTCTGCCGTCACCGAGCACATCAAGAACATCCGGGCCAAGCTGCGCCCGGCGGGGGAATCTCCCATTGAAACGGTCTGGGGAGTGGGGTATAAATGGAAAGACAAATAAGATGTCCAGCAGGGCTGACCGCCTTGTTCTGGCGGTATCTGCTAACCACAGGCGCGGTGATTCTGGCACTGGCGGTGCTTTGGTGGCTGGGGATGTCCATCTTGATCCAGATGCAGTTTGTCTATCCAGCCAGCACTGCCGCCGATGGAGTGGACGATCTGGTCTATGAACTGGAAGCCGGCGCTATCACGCCGGAGGAAATCCCCTACTATTACCGCTGGGCCGTCTTTGACCGCAGCCGCCAGGTGATGGACCCGGGGAATATGAACCGCCGTCAGCTTTCCTATGCGGAATCCGCCTTGGCGGGGGATTCCATCCGGCACGGGATTTTCTATGCCCAGTACCACCGGATGGTGGAGCTGCCCACAGGGGAAACCTGCGTCGTCCAATACGACTACTCGATGCCTTACGGTCTGGAGAGCCTGCAGACCCATCTGCCCGAGTTCCAGACCTGCGCGATTCTGGTTTTGCTGGGGTCCTGGCTGCTGACCGGCATTTTGCTGACGAAGCATTTTGCGGGACTGCTGCGGCGGGATGCTGCCCTGCTGACCACTGCGGCTCAAACCATTGCTCGGCAGCGGCTGGACACCCCGCTGGAAGGCCGGGCCCGGGTGCGGGAGTTCGGCCAGACACTGACCGCCATGGAGCAGCTGCGGGTCAGCCTGGCCCAGTCCCTGGAAAGTCAATGGGCCATGGAACAGCAGCGCCAGCTGGAGCTGGCGGCCTTGACCCATGACCTGAAAACGCCCCTCACCGTCATCAGCGGGAACGCGGAACTGCTGCAGGAGGACCAACTGGAACCCGCCCAGCAGGAGATGGTGGACGCCATCCTCCGCAGCGCGGTCCGGCTCCAGGAATATACGGCCCAGCTCCGGGCCATGACCCTGCCGGATGCCGCCCCGGAAGCAAAGGAATCCGTCACTCTGGACGCTCTGGCAGAGAGCTGGAAGGAGATCGGGCAGAGTCTCTGTGCTGGTAAGCAGATTGATTTTGTCTGTGATCCGGTGCCGGCTGTGGAGGCGGAAGTATACCGCGCCAGCCTGGACCGGGCTGTGAGCAACCTGCTGGACAACGCCGCGCGGTACACCCCGCCCGGCGGACAGATTTCTCTTGCTGTGTCAGCAGAACAAAACAGCATCGCCATTGCAGTGGAGGACACAGGCCCCGGCTTTTCGGCGGAGGCCCTGGCCAAGGGGGGAGAGGCCTTTTTTACCAGCAATGCCAGCCGCCCCCAGGAGGGACACCTGGGGCTGGGGCTTTTCTTTGCAAGGCAGACTGCCCGCAGACACGGCGGCACCCTGGAGCTTGCCAACACAGGGCGCGGCGCAAAAGTGACCCTGACCTTTCCTAGGCCTTTGGAATAAGATGCAGCTTCGGTGGCTTGCCTTCCGAAACGCCGGATTTGAGGTTTGCAAAGCATTTCTGACAGCCCTGTATCCTCCATAACCCCTACTCATTTCGCTCCCTGAGCGTTCTTTGCGTGCGCTGTTCCCATAAGAGGCAGGGTAAGGTATGCTGTCACAGTGCCTCAAAGAGTGGAATTTCCGCCCTGTTATGCTTGGTTGACAAATTGCCAAGGATGGTTGCTTGCTAAAATTTCCTGCTTTTGGTATGCTGAACTTGCGGCCGCACCCGAACATTCCGCGCAAAAACCAGAAGGAGGATAAGGTTATGAATTTCAACGAAAAACTCATCAGCCTACGCAAGTCGATGGGCCTGTCGCAGGAGGAGCTGGGGGCCGAGATAAAGGTTTCACGCCAGACCATTTCAAAATGGGAGTCAGGTCAATCTTACCCTGACTTTCAGCGGCTGGTTCTTCTGAGCGATTATTTTGGCCTCACCCTTGATGAATTGATCCGGGACGTTGATGTTGCTGATGTACGGGCCAAAAACCAAAGCAATGAAAAGCTGGACTCCATCTACAACGATGTTGGAACGGCCAAGAAGTTTATTAAATGGTATCTCATCATTGCCGGAACTGCCGGACTATTGGCGCTGATCGCTATGGTGTACTTTGCTTTCAATGCCGTTTATGTCTGGTAAAATTTTAGGTGTTTGGAACCTCATGCTTCATTGACGGCTTTCTGGAAAGTCAATCTTTATTCCTGCGTTTATAGATCGTATCCAAGCTGCCCAAACAAAGGGGCCGAATGGATGTGGTTTCCATCAGAATCGTAATTGCGAAAAACTTGATTGCATAAAAAGAAAAAAATGCTGCGGTACAGCAAAATGCTGCCTGCGGTTTTATAGGACACGGATTTATAACCAGCGGCGGCTTTGAGAAATCAAGGCCGCCGCGTTGCTTGTACGTCTATACTAAAAAGTTTCTAAGCCATGGCATTCTTCTCACCGTCACACTCTCCCGCTAAAGAGATGAACGCATTTTCCATTTGACAGACGCACTACTTCTGTGTATACTGTATATGTAATAAAAAGTACAGTTGGGGGCGATAGTTTGCACATTTTAATATCCAACAGTTCAGAATTGCCAATTTATGCACAGATAAAAGAGCAAATAAAGGAACAAATTTTGTCGGGCGAGCTTGAAGAAGATGAAATGCTGCCATCACTTCGACAGTTGGCGAAGGATTTGAAAATAAGTGTCTTGACTACTACGCGAGCCTACAACGAGTTAGAGGAAGAAGGCTTTATTACAAGTCGTCAAGGCAAAGGCTTCTTTGTAATGTCAAGCAGTTCAAATCTCATTCGAGAACAGCTAATACAAGAGGTAGAGAAAAACCTTAACAGTGCAATATTAGCAGCTGAACGAGCTTCTATGACCGATGAAGACCTTGTTAAGCTACTAAAGCTTTTATTGGAGGTAAACCATGAGTGAACAATGCTTAGAATTAAAAGGCGTATGCAAAAGTTTCCGTGATTTCTCGCTGAATCATATTAGCTTCACGTTGCCTCAAGGGTATATTATGGGTCTGGTTGGGCCGAATGGAGCAGGAAAAACAACAACCATTCAACTGATTCTCAATATGCTTGAAAAAGATGCTGGCAAGATTTTGGTTTTTGGTAAAGATAATGTAGTTGGTGAAAAAGAAATAAAGCAGAGCATTGGTGTCGTTTTTGATAGCATATTTTATGTGGATAGCTGGACAGTAAGGGATGCCGAAAAAGCAGTATCTATTTTTTACAATGACTGGCGACATGATATATTCTGTGATATGGTTAAGCGCTTTAACTTGCTGCTAAATAAAAAGGTTGGCGAGTTATCACGCGGTATGCAGATGAAGTTAATGCTTGCGTGTGCGTTTTCGCATGATGCCAAGCTGCTAATACTCGATGAACCCACCAGCGGTCTTGATCCCCTTACTCGGGATGAGTTTTTGGAAATTCTGCAAGACTATATCAGAGATGGCCAAAGAAGTGTACTATTCTCAACACACATTACCACTGACTTGGAGCGCGTAGCTGACTATATCACCCTCATCAACCGAGGGAATATGATTTTTACAGGTAGTATGGAAGATTTGTTAAGCAGCTACCGGCTCATTAAAGGAAAACCTTGCGATCTCACACCCGATCTTGAAAAAAATATTTTGGGATTACGCAAAACAGCTATGGGATTTGAAGGCCTTATAACTGCAAAAGTGGCAGTTCAATACAAACATTGCATTCTTGATGCAGCAACGATTGATGACATCATTATCTGCATTGGAAAGGGAGGTACAAAGGCATGACAGGGGTTGCGAGAATTACAAAGCTGGATTTTTTTATAATGAAATCACAAGCAATTTCATACTTTTCCTTGGTTGCGGTGATTTTATTGTTCGGACTTATAGGCTCCTCCATTACAGTGTTATGTATTACAGGCGCATGGTTTATCGCATTGATGGCTACGAACATTTTCGCCATACAGGAAAAGAATCATCTTGAACGTTTATATGGTTCTGTTTGCGTGAGTTTGAATGAGGTTGTTCTTGGACGATATATCTTTGTGTTCCTAAATTACCTCGCCGGTATGGTTGCAATAATTGTCCTGTATCTCGGCTTCGTGCTGTCTCGAAAAGCTATATTCGATGTGCCTGATATAATGCTTGGATTCGGTTTGTCGTTTTTGGTCTTCTCTACAATAACGGGAATACAAATGCCGTTGTTTTTCAAAATGGGGTACACCAAAGCAAAGTTATGGTCTTTCGTTCCTTTTGCAGTTGTAATGTTGTTGGTGGTATTACCCTCTTTTATATCCGCATTATCTGGTGTCCTTGACTTTGCACAATCGCATAGGGGGCTTTTTGCATTTGCCTGCATATTTACAAGCTGTATGATTCAATTTGTTTCATATCACATTGCTGTTATTTTCTATCGTAAACAAAGATAGAAAGGAGCAGGCTCAGCTGAAAAGAAGGTCAATCTCAGTTACAACTGATTATATCTGGTATTAGGGTGCCAGACACACAGCCTCAGGGCAGATGAGGCTGAGGTGAAGACTCTTGGGTTATCACCAGTTTTGTTTTGTAATAATGGAAAGCATTGGCAGTCAAGTCCATTTCGGGCGTTCATGCCATATAGTCCAGCGGCGGCTTTGAGAAATCAGGGCCGTCGCTTTCTTTTGCCTGGCGCTCAGTGGTTCACTGCGGGAACGACCTGCACCTTTCACCCTGGTCCGGCAGAGACTGGAGCAAATCGTATTGCTTTTTTGTCATTTTCCGGCAAAAAGCCTGTTGTGGAGGCCTGGCCAATGGATTGGCCGCATGACCAAAACTGTTTTTATGCGGCAGCAGGCAGTTTCCATCTTGACAACCGTTCTTTGCTGTGTTATACTGTACTTGCAACAGTGATACAGTTGAAGCAGGAACGGTGGTGATTATTTGGAGATCGTTGTAAGCAATAAAGTGAGCCGGCCTCTGTATGAGCAAATTGCTTCGCAGATCAAGGCGGCTATTATGAGTGGAGAACTGAAAGCAGGGGAGGCAATCCCCTCGGTACGTTCATTGGCAAAATCATTGCACATCAGCATTCTTACCGTGCAAAAAGCGTATGCCACCCTGCAGGAAGATGGTTTCATCGAAACCACTGCTGGCAAAGGGTGCTATGTATCGGCACAAAACCAGGACTTCTATCTTGAGGAACAGCAGAAGAAGATAGAAGAAAAATTTGCAGAGGCAATCGAGATCGCCCGTACAAGCGGCATATCGCTCGATAAGTTGACCGACCTACTTACACTTATGTATCAGGAGGATGATGGAGAATGACGGATGCTTTAACCATTTCCGGGCTGACGAAACGCTATAAGGATTTTGCGTTGGATGATGTTTCGTTTTCTGTCCCCAGCGGGTCGATTGTAGGGCTGATTGGCGAAAATGGCGCAGGGAAAAGCACAACCATCAATGCGGTTCTCGGCCTCATCCAGAAAGCAGCTGGGACGATTACTGTTTTAGGCAAAGACCAACTTGACAACGAGACGAAGGAACAAATTGGCGTCGTATTTGATGGCAGTAATTATCCAGAAATTCTTTCTCCCAGGAAACTCAATCGGGTTTTGAAGAATATTTATCATTCATGGGATGAGCACACCTTTCTGGGGCTGGTGAAGAAATTATCCCTGCCGATTGATAAGCCGATCAAGCATTATTCCAGAGGCATGAAAATGAAATTGGCGATTTCTGCGGCGCTGTCTCACGATTCCAAGCTGCTGATTTTGGATGAGGCCACCAGCGGACTTGACCCTGTTATTCGGGATGATATCCTGGATATGCTGCTGGATTTTGTTCAGGATGAAGACCGCTCTATTTTGATTTCCTCCCATATTACCACCGACCTTGAAAAGATTGCTGATTACATCGTTTTCATACACGAGGGAAAAGTGGTTTTTCAAAGCCCAAAGACGAGCTGACAGAACAGTATGGGATTATGAAGTGCGGGGCTGCGCAGTTCGATGCTTTGGACCATGCCGATATCATTGTGTACCGGAAAATGGATTATGAATGGCAGGTTTTGGTGGCCGATCGAATGGCCATGCAAAAGAAGTATCCCAAGGCAATGATCGTTCCGGCGACGATTGATGAAATCATGCTGCTCTATGTAAAGGGGGAAAAGTGATGAAAGGCGTCTTGCTGAAAGATCTGTATATCGCTAAAAGCGGTATTGTTATCGCCCTCGTGTGCCTGTTTGTTTTGGCTTTTGGTTTTTCCTTTTTGCTCGATGTCAGTTCGGTTTTAATGCTTGCGCCAGCCATTTCCACAATTGCAGTTTATAACAGCATCACCAGTGATGCAAGTTCCAAATGGAACAAAAACGTAATTACAATGCCTGTATCCAGAGATCAGATCATTGGAACGAAATATATACTTTACATTCTGCTTTCGGCGGCAGGCATCATCGTAGTGCTTGCGGCGCTTGGAATTTTGTCCTTGCTGGGGGCTGCAGTGACTGTGTACGCATTGCTTTTTAACACATCCATTGGCGTTAGTGCAGCTTTATTGGCAGGAGGTATCAGCCTCCCTTGTGTGTACTTCTTCGATCCTGAAAAATCACAGATTGTTTTTCTGGTATCTTTTATCGCTTCAACAGGGATCATTACAGCTCTTGTGCTTCTGATTAATTTGTTTATGCCGGTAAAAGACAATACCCTCCTGGCATTTTATATTGTGCTTGCCATTTCGTTTGCCTGGTTTGTTGTGTCGTATAAGATTGCAGCGGTGGTATATCGCAAGCGCGACATAACATGAAATGGGGCACATCCGGTTTGGTCAGCAATCAAATTTTGCTTGTCTCTATATGCGAAGGTAGTTACGCAAATCAAAGCGCCGGACGCGGGGGCCTGCTGGCCCTGCGCCCGGCGCTTTTCATAGGGTATTCCCTTTGTATGTACATAAAGATTTTGTGAATCATAGACTGTAAACTTGACAAAGCGGAGTCTGCTTTATATAATTTAAGTTATATAACACAAATTATATAGCAAAGGAGAAGAACGAGTGCCACCCAGAGCAAAAATAACAAAAGAAATGATAGTGGACGCTGCTTTTGAAGTGGCTCGTGAATCGGGAGCGGAGCATATCAATGCCCGTACCATTTCACAAAAACTGGGTTGCTCTACACAACCTGTTATGTGGCACTTCAAAACAATAGCGGAGATAAAGAAAGCTGTTTACGGAGAAGCTGACGGTTTTCACACGCAATACTTACTCAGAATACACAGCCATAATCCAATGAAAGACATTGGGCTGAATTATATCCGTTTTGCAGCGGAAGAACCGCAATTGTTCCGTTTCCTATTTCAATCAAACTTTTTTACTGGAAAGACTTTGCTTGAACTAATAGATTCCGAAGAACTTACGCCTGTTCTTTTGGCAATGCAAGGAACAGTGGGGGGAAGCATGGAGCAAGTAAAAGAAATTTTTTTGACAGTTTTTTTATTTGCGCATGGCTATGCAAGCATCATTGCAAACAATTCATTGGTGTATGATGAAGAACTCATAAGGGTGCATATAGAACGAGCTTATACTGGTGCGGTATTAGCGGCACAGGAGAAAACGAAATGAGAAAGCTATATGAAAAAAGCGAGCTGACCTTTACAATCGTATGGATTGTAATTTATTGTGTTCTCCAATCTTTAGCCAATCCTTTAAATGAAAAAATAGGGATTGAATATTCTGCAAGTGCTGTTTTCTGTATCTTACAGTCTGTTGTCCTCTTGGTATTTATTTGGAAAAATAACCTGCTGAAGCGATATGGGCTTTGTAAATCTTCCATACCTGCCAGCCGCTTTCTGTTCTATATTCCATTGATTATTTTAGCCACAATAAATTTCTGGAACGGCACGGCATTTAAGTTGAACTTGGCAGGAACCGTCTGCTATATTGCCTGTATGTTTTGCGTCGGATTTTTAGAAGAAGTTATTTTTAGAGGACTGCTTTTCAAAGCAATAGCAAAAGATAATGTTAAAACGGCGATTATCATTTCAAGTATTACATTTGGTTTGGGACATTTACTCAACCTGGTGAATGGCAGTGGTGCCGAAATAGTAGAAAACCTATTTCAAGTTACAGGGGCTATTGCGATTGGTTTTCTGTTTGTTATTCTTTACTACTATGGCGGTAGTTTGTTTCCTTGCATGATTACCCACTCCGCAATTAACATTACAAGTGCTTTTGCAAATGTAGCAGGATTGACGCTAGAAAAGCGTATCATCTTCCAGTTGGTACTGTTTGCAATTACCATTGTTTATTCTTTTATTCTCACAAAGACACTCCCCAAAAATAAGTATTAAGATAGGGAGCATAACTGAATCCGAATGTCATAGTTATCAAAGTATCAGACGCATAGATGCAGAGCCGATAACGTACAAGGTTTCAATCCTTGTAGTTATCGGCTTCTTTTTATCCCATGAACAACGACAGCCTGCCCCGCCCGACGGCAAAAGAAAAAAGCCGTCGTTCAGCAGTGTTTTCCCATACCCAATTAACTATGCAGCGGCTTTGAACAATCAAGGCCGCCGCTTTTCTTGCCCGATGCAGGGCCGACGGTCATAGAGGGAGCCGTCCTGTTGATAACTGCCTATTTGTCAAAATAAAACAGGGAACAGCCCCGGCAATTGACGGTTCAGGAGAAGCTATTGTATAATATTGGAGGTGCTCCGGCATTCATAGGGTGTCGGTCAGGCAACTATTTGAATCGGTGAGGGATGCTTATGAGTATAGCATATCGCCTGGGCACGGTGGCCTTTACTCTGGGTCTGATGGCTCTGGCTCTGTATATTTTGACAGCAGGTATACTGGGCCGCAAAATCCACTGGAAGTCCCTGGGTATCTTTTTTGTCTGTGCTGAGGTGATCCAGTGGCTGGCGATTATCCTGTATGTCCTTTATACGCTGGCAATCGGGGCAGAGGATATGCCTTCCGCTGTCTTTGACACAGCCTGCTACATCGTAACATCTCTAGTCCTGGGACTGCTCATGACAAAAGTTCACCATATACCATGGATACATACCTTCACTGCGGCGATTCTGTGTACCTTCGTCATCAACACTGCAAACACTACCATGGTATATGTGGTGGAGGAATACGCGCCGCTGTTTGATCAGCGGCACTTCCTGGCCTTTGTGCGTCTGGATGTACCCTATATGCTGACCGTTGGGGTTGCCCTGCTTGTGGCCGCTATTTTGAAACGGTCCGGGTTCTACCGCTACTTTACCGCTATGTTCCGCAGCCGGGCCAGGGGAATTCTGACCCTCGTGGTTTGCCTCGCCCTGATGTTGATTATGCCTCTGCAGCAGCTCTTGTTCCCAAATCTGACCCCGGATGCCAATTATGCAACCTTCTTCTTTGCGTTGATCGTGGTAGGAGTATTCCTGCTCCAGTTTGCCGCCATGTATGCCGCCGGACAGGACCGCATCAAGGCACAGGAAGAGATGATCCTGCAGCAGCAGGCCCACATGGCTCTACTGGAAGAACTTCAGCAGGAGATCCGGGCCTTTCGCCACGATTTTACCAACCTGTTTTCCGGCCTGACCCTCCAGGCTCAGGAGGGTGATTTGGCGGGTATCCAGGACTTCATGAAGCGAACCAGCAGCTACTTTGACGAAAAGCTGGGCAGCGAGATTGCCCAGATGGATGGCCTCAACAACATCCAGATCTACCCGCTGCGAAGCCTGCTTGCCACCAAGCTGGCGAAAATGCGGCAAATGCGGATCAAGGGAGGGCTGGAAGCCATTAAGCCGGTAAACGGCCAGCTGGGTATGGATATGGACGACCTGCTGCGGGCACTGGGCATCTTGCTGGATAACGCCATCGAGGCTGTTCCAAAAGTGGAAGGTCAGGTACAGGTGGTGCTGCTCCAGGAGGAAAAAGAACTGTATCTGGCAGTGGCGAATAACTACGAGAAAGCCCCGGACCTGTCTGCCCTGACAAAGAAGGGCTATACCACCAAAGGCTCCGGCCATGGCACAGGACTGACCAGCTACCGGCACATTGTGGCCCGGTGCCGGGGATGTGCCACCCGCACCTATCTGAAGGATGGAATGTTCGTTCAGGAGCTGCATATCCCGGCGGCGTGACCCTCTGGAGGTGATTTATATGATCCCGGTTTACATCTGCGATGATGAGCTGCCTGTCCGCAATAACCTGGAGCAGATTGTTGGCAATCAGATTTTGATTCTGGACAGCGATATGGGTCCGGTGCGGGCTCTGGAAGACCCGGAGGAATTGCTGAAGCTGCAAAAGCAGGATTCTGTTCCGGCCATCTATTTTTTGGATATCGACTTTCCGGGAAAGATGAGCGGTTTGGAGCTGGCCCAAAAGCTGCGGCAGTACGACCCTCGGGGATTCATTGTGTTCATCACAGCCCACAGCGATCTTGCTTTTGAGACCTTCCGTTTGCGGTTGGAAGCCCTGGATTACATTGTGAAAGGGAATCGCGCCGCCATGACAGGGCGGGTGCAGCAGTGCCTGGAAAGTATCGTGGAGCGAATGCAGGCCCAGCGTCCTGGCCAGGGAAATTACTGTACGGTGAAGATTCTGGATACGGTACGGCACATCCCGGTGCACAGCATCCTGTATTTGGAGGCAGTGGGCCTGCGTCATACGCTGCGGCTGCACTTGGATGATGAACTGTTGGAATTCAACAGCAGCCTGGATCATTTTGCCCAGCAGCTGGGGGAAGGTTTCTGGCGATGCCACCGCAGCTTCCTTGTAAACAGGGACCGTATCAGAGCGGTTCATCTGAAGGAGCAGACGGTGGAGCTGGATAACGGGGAAACCTGCCTTCTGTCACGAAAGGCAAAGAGCGAATACCGAGTGGAGTAAAGGAATCTGTTTGAATCAAATGGAGGTTTCAAGGACATGAGAGGAATGATTGGGTACTGCGGTCTGGATTGTGAGCGCTGTGATGCCTATCTGGCGACCATTCACGATGACCAGGCTTTGCGGGAAAAAACGGCCAAATTGTGGTCAGAGCTGAATCAAGCACCGATTCTGCCTGAGCATATCAACTGTGAAGGCTGCCGTGGGAACGGAGCGAAAACGGTGTTCTGCGAGAGCCTGTGTGCCATTCGCAAGTGCGCCATGGAAAAAGGCCTTTCCACCTGCGGCGGCTGCTCCAACTTCGATGCCTGTTCGACCATACAGGCATTCGCCGGCCAAAACCCAACCGTTTTGGAAAATCTGAAATAACAAGACACTCGTTTCCCAAAAGCGCAGCGGCCCGACCGATCCGGGTCTGCTGCGCTTTTTGCAGTTGGCGAAGAAGAACTGACCATTGGCGAAAGAAATGGGAGCATTCCTGGTTTTTCTGTTATACTCAAGCCGTCAAAAGCAAACACGCCTGAGAATCAAAAGGAGATGCCCATTATGCCTGCTGAAAAATTTGTTACTGAGTTCGTCAAGGAAGCTGGTTTCACCCCCATTCCCGACCGCGCCATCATTGTTACTTACGCCCCCTCCAATATGAGTGAACGGATCGTTCGATTCTTTTCCAACGAGTTTTTCGCCTTACAGATGTGCCAGGATTCTCTGGTGCTTCTGCCCTTTGGACGGATGTCCTTCATGCTGAAAAAGGATGTGGCTCTGGAAATTCCTTACAAAACGATCCACAAGGTGGAAATCAAGGAGGATCTGCTCAACTGGCGCATTGAGCTGGACACGGATGAAGGTCTCATTGCTCTGTCTGCCCAGCAGAAGGAACTGAGCGAGTGGCGTCATTCCGGTACACTGTCGGTGGGGATGAGCGGTTTGGGTTCCGGTATTGTGGGTTCCGGCCCGCTGAAAGTCGCCAACTGGCACCGGGCCAACCTGGACGCTACGTTGGCAGCCTTGAAGGCGCTGCACAGTTGAATAAAAGGGAGGGAACTTCTATGCAAAGTGAGATGGACCGGCTTATGCAGAAAGGATGGATTCGTCGGGACTATACACTGACCGGCAGGCAGGCTTATATCTGGGGGACGCTGATGGCTCTTCCTTTTGTGGTTTTTGCCGGCGGACTGTACCGGGTATTTCTGTTGCATCGAGCGATTCTCTTGAGTCATACCAGTTTGATTTTGCTGGCTGTTATCGTGGTAAGTGTGCCGGTTCACGAGCTGCTCCATGGCTTGGGGTGGAAGCTGGCTGGACGGCTTGAAAAGGATAAGATCAAATTCTTGTTTCAGCATGGAATGCCCATGTGTGCCTGCCGGGCGGTGCTCTCTGCCAGGGACTACCTGATCGGTGTGTCACTTCCGTTTCTGGTGCTGGGGGGAGGCGGTATGGTTTTTATGATTGTGTATCCGGGCACGGTCTCAGTGCTGACGGTATGGGTCAATCTGCTGCTCTCAGGTGCTGATTTGCTGATTGCATGGAAAGTCTTGCGCTGTGGTGCAATGCAAGTTGCGGACCATCCGAACCAAGCAGGATTTATAGGTTTTTTCCCTTCGTATGATAAGTGAAAATGATGAAATCAAAAAGCGGCGGGGCTCCGATGAGGAAACCTCGCCGCTTCTTCTGTGTCATCTGCCGGAACGCTTTAGAACAAACTCCTGGACAGGGCTGCCGAATTCCTCGGTCAGCCTGCCTTCCGCAAAGCCCAGCCGCTTGTAGAAGGCCCGGGCTGCGGCCCCGTTGGGGTCTCCTTCCCGATAGGTGGTAACAATGATGTCCCGCCCTTCCTCCATCAAAGGCAGCATGAAGTGAACCATCTTCCGGGCAATGTGCTGCCTCCGGCAGGACGGGTCCACCGCCAGAAAGCAGAGCATACTGCTTTCCCTGGAAAACAGCAGTGCACCGACGATCTGACCGGCCTCTGCCGAACAGATGGCAGAGGATTGCCTGATAAAATCCAGGACGGTGGCCCGATGCTCCTCCATGGCCTTGCTTGTCTCCAGCCCCGGAAACTGGTCCCGCACCTGTTCCACCAAAGCCATCCAGGCGTCAATATCCCGTGACTGTGCCAGTCTGATTTCCATGTTGATGTCCTCCTGCTGCACTGGTTGGGTAAAATCCCGCACCATCAGATACTCACTCCCTCGCGGCTCTGCAATCTCGAACCCCGCTCTTTGGTATAAACGAAGGGCGGGGTTTTCTATCTGGACAGAAAGAGACGCCCGTTGATATCCCTGATTCTGCAATAAGGCCAGCAGGCCGTTCAGCAGCCGGGTTCCAATGCCCTGTCCACGGCAGTCGGGCAGCAGGGAAAGAGCCAGGGAAGGGGTATCGTTGTCGATATGGCCGTAGTCCTCCATGATACGGCTCCAGGCTGCCCCCACCACTTGGCCGTCCACCTCAGCTACAAGGCAGAAATCCCCGGGCCGTGTGCCGAAGTTTTCGGTATAGACCCGCAGTTCCGGTAAATCCACCACCGATCGGGGCGGCGGCTCTGTGCCCGCCGGCAGGTAGATAGCCTGATAGAGAAACTCCCGGAGCAGCCCTGCTTCATCCGGGCGCATCCTGCGAATGTTGACATTCATAACCCCATCCTCCTGACCGGCTGCCGAATCACCGTTTTCAGCCGTTCCGGTTTGCACCGGCGGACATCGCTGAGATAAATCTCGTGGTGAAACCGGCCTTCCCCGAAGTCCGCCTCATAGCCCTGGGATTGGGCATATTCGTTCATGGCCGCCACAGTGGCGGGCTCGGCGTCATAGGGGCCAATGTGCATACACTGGACGCAGAGCCCCTCCTCCCAGGAGAAAAACTCCACCTTGGAGAAGTCCTGCTGCTTCTTTTGAGTGGCCTCCCGGATGGCCCAGTCAAAGGCCTCCCGGTTCACAAACTCAGGCAGCCGGATCAAAGAAATCCACTGAAAATCCTCTTTCCGGGAGTAGTCCATGCCCCGGGTGCCCTCCTGCCACCAGAGCCCCTCCAGAGGCGGCACTACATAGTCAAAGTAGCCTTCCAGCTTGTGTTTGCCCATCTTGCTCATCTTGATGGTGAAGGCCACCGCATACAGCAGCCCCAGGGCCTGCTTGTAATCGCCACCATCCTGGTTGGGGTCGCCCTGGCCCCGCACCGCTAGAAAGTTCATGGCGGGCACCGTGACAATCCCCGGCGTTTTGGGCGGCAGGTAGAACTCTTTATATTCTTTCTTGTAGTCAAAGGGCATGGGGTGGCACTCCTTTCCAGTTTTCGATTCGTTCCGAGATAGAGGCGCGGAAGGCCTCGTCCGAGAGAGCCGGGTCCCGCACTTGCTCCCAGAGAGGGCAGGGGAGGGCTTCGCAGCCGCCGCAGCCGGTGCGGTGCTTTTTGTGAACGGCGCAGCCGTAGAGTGGACAGGCTTTCCCGGCGGGGGCGTGAAAAACCCGCCCGCTGGATTCGTTGCAGCCGGGGCAATCCTTTTGATAGAGGGGGCAGGCGGCGCATTCCAGGCCGCAGACCGTCAGCCCCAGGGCTAAGCGCCGAGCCTTTTTGCTGAGGCTGGCCAGAACTAAACCATAGGACTGGTCCAGCATCTGCTGGAGCAGCTGATGCGGCACTGCGCCGTCGGGCCGCACCGAAACCCAGCACCGCTTGTCCGAATACCAGCCGGGGAGGATGTCCTGATACTGCCCCTGGAGAAATTCCGACTCCATGGGGTCCAGCTTCAGGTTGATGTAATGGGGCTTGCCGGATTTGTCCAGGCAGAGGGTTGCAAACATTCTGCCGCCGATGTGATAGCGAATCCAGTTCCACACCGGCTGAAAGTCTTTGATGACGCCCCGCTTGC
>ERZ1643249.1230-NODE-1230-length-26011-cov-7.366274_pt1 | contig 26011 bp, 25 predicted proteins | sample MGYA00579263_ERZ1643249 | MGnify/ENA primary metagenome ERZ1643249 (study PRJEB29033, sample SAMEA4952264) | chicken gut metagenome | biome: Broiler Chicken; feature: Gastrointestinal Tract; material: Caecum | place: Ireland | collected 2018 | study: Broiler...
GAAGTAGTGTAAGCGTGGGTTTGTGGTGTGGTATCCTTAACTATGGGAAACTCCGCGCTCCCATTTGGATACCGCCTTGTCGCTCAGGCCCAGGCGCTCGGCCAAGGCCCGCTGTGTCAGGTTCTTTTCGCGGCGCAGCGCGCGGATGAGCGCGCCGACTTTTTTCTGATCCATCGTACCATCACCTTTCTCAGCTTATCAAAAAATCTCCGCCTGCGCAATCGACGGTTGGTAGAGTTTGCAAAAAAGCGCTTATCCTGTCCCGATACCGGCCGGTATCGGATGGGATAAGCGCTTTTTTCTCACTCGACCTTGCCTTGATAGGCCTCTCCCCAGTCCCACATGGCGTCCAAAATGGGCTTGAGGCTGCGTCCCAGCGCCGTCAGGGTGTACTCCACGCGCGGCGGGACCTCCGGGTAGACCGTGCGGCGCACCAGCCCGTCGGTCTCCATCTCACGCAGCTGGGCGGTCAGGACCTTCTGGCTGACCCCGCCGATGGATTTTTTCAGCTCGCCAAACCGCTTGGTGCCCGGCATCAGGTCGCGCAGGATGAGGATCTTCCACTTGCTGCTGATGAGGGTCAGGGTCGTCTCCACCGGGCAGGCCGGCAGCTTTTTTTCAGACATCGTTCGCCCTCCGTTCCTTGTCTATCTGTCTCGGTTCTTTCGGATATTTTTATTGTAAGATACCTGCCAAATTGTTGTCAAGTGCCGCCCTGCAAGCCGGCTATCCCTTCCTGTGGGTACTATAATGCGCCCAAAAGCGGCGGTATCTCCGGCATTTTGGGCCGCCTGCATTTCATTTTACTTCACGCCAATCGCGCACCATCCTTACTCTGAAATGATGGATTTCCCTTGCCCAGGGGACGCTGCCTTGACATCCTAATGATATTAGGATATAATGCTAATGTTATTAGGATTGGAGGCGGTTCTATGTTCCATAAGGGACTAAACAAAGAAATTCTTGTTGCAGCGGCGCAAGAACTGATTGAGCAGGATGGCTTTCAGCAGTTCTCCATGCGGAAACTGGCAGAAAAACTGGACGTAAAAACAGCATCCCTTTATACCCATATCGAAAGTATGGAGATACTTTTTACGGAAGTTGGTTTATCTGCATTAAAAGCGCAACAGGAGTATTTAATGGGGGCAGTAAAAGAAAAGCACGGTGATGATGCAGTAGCTGTGTTGGCCGGCGCATTTCGCAGATTTGCTTTTGAGCATCCGGAACTTTACCGGTTCATCGTGCAGATCCCCACCGGCGATGATGCAGTTTTGAAGGAAGCTGCTGCTATGACTGCGGAGCCGTTTATGCGCGTCCTTGCGGATTATTCTATTTCTGACTACAGGAGGATGCACTGGCAGCGTGTCCTTCGCGGGCTGATGCACGGCTTTGTATCTGAAGAACAGGCGGGATACTTCTCGCACTATCCTATTTCCATTGATGAAAGCTACGAAATTGCTGTCCGTTGTGTCATTGATGGACTACATAAGGAAGAAGATGACCGCCATGACTGAGGAAAAAGCCTCCCTTTTTGCAGATGTTCCGGTCAGCAAAGCCGTGCTGACCCTTGCTGTGCCGACGGTAATCAGCCAGCTCATCACGGTCGTCTACAATATGGCAGATACCTTCTTCATCGGGCAGCTTGGCGATCCGCTCCAGGTTGCCGCCGCGACCCTTGCCATGCCCTGCTTTATGTTTCTGACCGCGTTTGCCAATCTGTTCGGGCTGGGCGGCTCAAGCTTAATTTCCCGCTGCCTTGGGTTGGGTGACCGAGCGAAAGCTGGCCACACGGCCGCCTTCTGTATCTGGACGGGCATTGCGGCGGCCTTTCTCTATGGAATCGGCATTTTGCTCTTGGAACCTGTCTTGTTTCCGCTTCTCGGTGCGAAGGCGGAAACATGGGACTATCTCAGACAGTATGTGTTCTGGACGATTGGTGTTGGCGCCGTTCCTACTGTGATGAATGCAGAGTTCGCGCATTTAATTCGCGCCGAGGGATACTCCAAAACAGCAGGATTCGGCGTGGCCCTCGGCGGTATTCTGAATATTGTGCTTGACCCTCTTTTCATCTTTGTGTTCAAGATGGATATTGCCGGCGCAGCCATCGCGACCATGCTTTCCAATTTGATTGCCATGCTGTATTTTATTGGCTTTTTACTGCGTATCCGGGACAACACGGTCATTACGCTGCACCCGAAGTCGTATTCCTTGGGACAGCGGATTCCTCTGGAGGTCGTGACAGTGGGGCTGCCTGGCTTTGTGATGACGATGATGTCCACCATCTCCAATACGGCGCTCAATCATATTGTTGCAGGATATTCCAACACAGCAGTGGCCGGGATGGGCATTGCAAAAAAAATCGACCTGTTGGCTTATGCCATATCACAGGGAATGACGCAGGGAACGCTCCCCTTGATTGGATACAATTTCAGTTCCGGCAATGTGCGGCGGATGAAACAGTCGATCAAAACGGCCTTCCTGTATAGTTTGATCGTGGCCGCCTGTGGCGCGGTCGCGCTCTATTTCTTCGCCGCACCGATTGCGGAAGTGTTTATTTCTGACGCCCAAACCGTCCACTATGGACAGACCTTTTTGAAAATCATCTGTTTGGCCTGCCCCACAACCGCGATCAATTTTATGGTCATTACGGTCTTTCAGGCGATCGGGAAAAAGGTACAGCCGTTGTTTCTTTCGCTGCTGCGCAAAGGCAGTCTTGATCTCTTGCTTATGGTGCTGCTCAACAACATAATGGGCATTTCCGGTATCGCCTGGGCAACTCCTTTTGCGGATTGGGTCGCGTTTGTGATTTCTCTCGCACTGATCATCCCCTGCGTAAGGAAGCTGGATACCAAAGGCGAACGGATGTAGCAGCGCCCCATTTTCGCCATAACTGCCGGCTGTGACAAACGCGGCCAGCAGCGCTGCTATAAGTCTCCCCATTCTGCTGCATCCGGATCATCTATTGTAAGGCCTTGACGGCAGACAAAGCAAGACGCATGGTATCCTTTTGGTAACTATACCACAATATTGTGCGTACTTTACAGTGCTTCCGGACGGCGTTACAATAAGCGCAGCAAAGGGGGCCAGGCGCCGGCCTCCCGCCAATCCAAATCCCTAGGAGGTCATTTCCCATGAATGAAGTCGTAACTTTCCTGAACGAAAACCCGGTACAATATCTGGCAACGGTCGGCCGCGACGGCAAGGCCAAGTGCCGCCCCTTCATGTTTTCCGGCGTGCTGGACGGCAAGCTGTGGTTCTGCACCAACAACCAGAAGGATGTCTACAAAGACATGCAGCAGAACCCCAACATTGAGATCTCGGTCTCCAGCCCATCCTACGCCTGGATCCGCCTGAACGGCGAGGCCGTGTTTGAGGACAACATGGCGGCCAAGGAGATGTGCATCCAGAACCCCATCGTCAAGGGGCAGTACGGCGAGGCCACCAACCCCATCTTCGAGGTATTCTATTTGAAGGACGCCCATGCCGTGATCGCCGACTTCTCCGGCAACCCGCCCAAGGAATACAACCTGTAAGCAGGACTTCTCAAATATCTTCGGGACACGGCGGAATTCCTGACCGGCAGTGACAGTCTGCGAACTGCAAAAACAGCCGAAGCGGTGCAATCCCGTTCCCGACGGTAAGAGCCCGGATGAGAGAGGATATGACAAGAGCAGCCCCGCAAGCGCCAAGCTTTGCGGGGCTTGTTCTAAATCCAACTCATATCTCGACAGGCTGATCGCTTCTTTTGGCGCGTTGATTCCCTTTATCAAGACCAAATTAGATGTTGTGCTGTTCCATACCTTCCCATTTCATTTGCTGAAAGGAATTGGAGTCAGCGTTGTTCCTATGCTGCTTTCCAAACGGCTTACCCCCATCTTGAAGGGCAGGCAGAACTAGGAGGTTCCTTATGCAGACGAAAGAGTATTTGCAATATATCGCCACGAAAATCCACTCCACCGTATTTGCCACCGTGGACGGCGAAGGGCGGCCCGTCACCTGTGCCATCGACATCATGGACTATGATGCAGACGGGCTCTACTTCCTGACCGCCAAGGGCAAGAACTTTTATGACCGGCTGAAAGCCAATGAGAACGTTGCCTTTACCGCCATGAAGGGAAAAGATACCCTGTCCTGTGTGGCGATATCGGTACAGGGCAAGGCGAAGGAGATCGGGCCGGACAGGCTGCCCGACCTGTTCCGCAAAAATCCCTATATGGAGAAGATTTATCCCGATGTGCGCGCCCGCAGCGCGCTCACGGTCTTCAAAATCTATGCGGGAACAGGCGAATGGTTTGACCTGTCCAAGCTGCCGGTCGAGCGGGCCAGCTTTTCTTTTGGCGGGGCGCAGGCAAAGGAAACCGGCTATTTTGTAACGGACAAATGTATCGGCTGCAAGCTGTGCTATGCCAAGTGCCCGCAGAAGTGCATTGACATTTCGACAAGGCCCGTAGTCATACAGCAGGAACACTGCCTGCGCTGCGGGAATTGCGATGCGGTCTGCCCGGCAAGGGCAATCGAGCGGAGGTGAAACCATGACACAGGACGAGAGACTGGATTTCCTGCTCCGCTATCTGCTGGCGGAACGCAAAGAATATGCCGGCATCCGTATGCCGGACAGCGTATCGGAAAAGCGCCATCTTTTGCGCAGCCTGATGAACGTGCGCCCGCCGATCCCGGCCAGCGCGGAGTTTTTAGCCGTACAGGACGCCTATCTGCAAGCGCGTCTTTCAGAACGGGGCGTGACAAGGCTGGGGGAGCTGAAACCGGCGCAGCCGGGGATCTATCTCTGGCAGGGCGACATCACCACCCTGGCCGCCGACGCCATTGTCAACGCGGCGAACAGTCAAATGCTGGGGTGTTTCGTGCCCTGCCATGGCTGCATCGACAATGCCATTCACACCTATGCCGGTGTGCAGCTCCGCTTGGCGTGTGCCGCGGCCATGCGGCAGCAGGGCCAGGAAGAGGCAACCGGCCATGCCAAAATCACGAAAGCATACAATTTGCCCTGCCGTTTTGTGCTGCACACGGTCGGCCCCATTATCTGCGGCAGCGTCACCAAAGCCGACCGGGAACTGCTGGCAAGCTGCTACCGCTCCTGTCTGGACCTGGCAGCAGAAACCGGCCTGCACAGCGTGGCCTTCTGCTGTATCTCCACCGGCGAATTCCATTTTCCGGGTGAACTGGCGGCAGAGATCGCCGTGCACACCGTCCAGGCATGGCGGCAGCAGCATCCGAACCAGATCGAGGTGATTTTCAATGTTTTCAAGGACAGCGATTATGAAATCTACCAACGCCTATTCCAATAAAATATCCCGTCTGAAACAAGAACTGCATACGGCGGACGCAGTGGTGATCGGCGCAGGAGCCGGGCTTTCCACTTCCGCTGGGTTTACCTATACCGGCGAACGCTTTCAGAAGTATTTTGGGGATTTTATCGCCAAGTATGGTTTCCGCGATATGTATTCCGGCGGGTTCTATCCCTTTGACAGTCTGGAAGAACACTGGGCCTATTGGAGCCGGTATATCTATATCAATCGCTATCTGGATGCACCAAAGCCGGTTTACCGCGACCTGTTCCGGCTCGTGCAGGAAAAAGACTACTTTGTCCTCACGACCAATGTAGATCATCAGTTTCAAAAGGCCGGTTTTGACAAGCGCCGGCTATTCTATACCCAGGGCGACTACGGCCTGTGGCAATGTTCCAAGCCCTGCCACCAAAAGACCTATGACAACAAGGCGGCCGTTTGCCAGATGGTGGAAGCGCAGGGGTTCCAAATAACAGCGCAGGGGCCGGAATTGCCGGACAGCGTTTCCCCCGCCATGACAGTTCCCACCGAATTGGTGCCGCGCTGTCCGGTCTGCGGCCGGCCCATGTCTATGAACCTGCGCGCGGATGACACCTTCGTGGAGGACGCCGGCTGGCGCCGGGCGGCTGGTCGGTACCAGGACTTCCTCCGCCGCCATCAGGGGCTGCGCGTGGTGCTCCTGGAACTCGGCGTCGGCGGCAATACGCCCGGCATCATCAAGTTCCCCTTCTGGCGCATGGCGGCCGGCAATCCCGCGGTGACCTACGCCTGCATCAACCTGGGCGAGGCGTACGCGCCGGAGCAGATCGCCAGCCGGTCAACCTGTATAGACGCCGACATTGGTACCGTCCTGCGGCAGCTTTCCCGCCGTGCGGGCTGAGCCGGAACCGCCCCCAAAAAAGATGGCAGCCGGGCAGGCTGCCATCTTTTTTGTTCGGCGCTCGGCCTGCTATGTTTCACGTGAAACGCTACTGCCAGCAGCAGAACATCTGGACAATCTCGTTCCAGGTCTTCTCGTCGGTCACACCGTTGTCCGGCAGGCCGCACGCCCGCTGCACGCGCAGCACAGCCTGCCGGGTGAATTCATCGTACGTCCCGTTCATGGCCGGACGCGCCAGATTGATATAGTGCCGGCTGAGCGCGGCCAGCATGGCTTGCAGCAGCCAGACCGCGTCGGCCTGGCTGCCCGGCTTGAGCGAGGACTTGAGCGAAAACAGCGCTTGGTTCATGCGTCTACCTCCCTGGACTGGATGCGGTTAGCCTCGTGGGCGAGCGTGTCCCAGGTGATGGGCCCCACGATGCCCGTGGGCGTGATGCCGAGCAGCGACTGGGCGGTGATGAGTGCCTCGGTCGTGCGCGGGCCAAAATTGCCGTCGGCGGCGATCGGCTGGATCTCGGGAAAGGCCGTCGACAGGATGTTGAGCCAGTTCTGTACCTGCCGCACATCCTCCCCGGTCATGCCCTGCACCAGACGGCGCGGGAACAGCGTGACGGGGGCGTTCAGCGCCCAGTCCGGCAGCGCGCTCCTGATATCCTGGTAGACTTCGTTGAGCTTTTCCCAGGTCTGCGGGCCGACGATACCATCGACCGGCAGGCCGTAGTCCTCCTGGAAGATCCGCACGGCCTGCTCGGTCAGCGGGCCAAAGTCGCCGTCGATCGGGACGATGGCCTGGCCGGTAAAGAAGATGGTGATGGCCGCCAGGTAGTACTGCAGCACGCGCACATAGTCGCCCTTGTCGCCCCGCCGCAGATAGCGCGGGAAGATCCCGGTCACATCCTCCAGGCGCACGCCCTCGCTGTTGAGCTCGGCGAGCTGTGTGACCGCCGTGTACAGATATGCGATCCGGTACCAGGTGCCCTTGCCCACGATGCCGTCGGGCGCCATCTGGAACACCTCCTGGAACTTGCGCACGGCGTTCAGCGTGTCCTGGTCAAAGACCCCGTCGACCGGATAGATCTTGGGAATGGCCGGATAGTTGTTGGAGATGCGGTTGAGGCGCAGCTGGATGGTGCGCACGTCGTCCGACACGTCGCCCAGGCGCAGCGGCGTGCCCGGATAGGAGCCCAGGTTGGGTGCGGTCGGTGCATCGCGCACGATCTCAAGGTCGGGCCCATAAAACTCGGTCAAGATCTCGAACGGCGTCATCCCTGCCTCGGCCAGCGGGACCGTCCCCCATTGGCTCAGCCCATCGCAGGTCACCCGCACGCCGTCACAATACTGCGCAAAGAAGGGCTCGACCGAGCCGGGGCGCACCAGGTAATCATTGAACATCTCATCCGCGATGGCCGAGATATTGTCGAAGATATCGCGGCCCTCGACAAAGGCCTGGTCATACGCCGTGGAGTTTGTGATATCGAAGTCATACCCCTGGGAGCGATACCACTCGGTATAGATGCGGTTGAGGGCAAAGGAGATCTGCGCATACATGTTGGCGCGGATGGCGGCCTCGGGCCAGGTGGGATAGATCTCGGAGGAGGCGACGTTCTTGACATAGTCCGGGAACGGGACGGTCACATTGCGGGCCGAGCGGTCGTTCGGCCGGCCCAGGTGGACGGTGATCGTCTCGGGAATAAAGGGCAGGGCCATGCTCAGCGGTCCCCCCTTTGCACGGGCTGGTTGAGCGCGTCGCGCGGGATGTTGGTGACGTTGGTCTGCGGCTGGCTGTTGGTGGAGGGCGAGAGCTGGACCGGCAAGGTGGACGCAATGCCGGGGAAGATCGAGATGTCGCGCACCTCGGCCGACTGATAGCCGGGCAGGTCAACGCGCACGGTGTAGTTTAGGTACGGGGTGGGCTGGTCGGGCGTCATGGACTCGGACTTGGCGGGCGCGGGCAGCTCCAGGAGGGGCGTGCGGCCCGAGGCGTCGGTGCGCACCGAGCGGTAGAGCACCGGCCCATCCTCGGTCTGGGCGGATACGGCGACGAGCGCGCCGGGCAGCGGGATCGCGCCCTGGCCGGCCGTGACGGCCACGACCAAAAAGCCAAGCGCCTGCGGATAATCTGCCATAAGAAATATCAGCTCCTTTGAAAAAAATCCAGATAAAAAGATAGCCACCCGGACATCTGGTGGCTTATAATAAGACCAGGGCCACATGGCCTATTTATTCTATGAATGAGACAAAGGAGAAATGCAGCAATGACAGAGAGGATCGATTTTAACGCACTCGCGGCGCAGTGCGCACAGGAAGAAGCCCGCTTGCAGTTTGCGTCGTTCTCGCGGCAGGACGCGCTGGCGCTCGGCCTGCTCGTGGCGCAGAGCGCCGCGCAGTATGACGCCGGCGTCGCGGTTGAGATCACGGTCAACGGCCTGACCGTGTTCCGCTACTTCCCGGAGGGCACGACCGAGGACAATGCGCTGTGGCTCGCGCGCAAGCGGCGCACGGTCACGCTGACCGGCGTGTCCTCGCTCCATGCCCTGGCCAACCTTGAGGTCGCGGGCGAGAGCGCGGCCGACCGCAAGCTGGACCCCAACGACTACGCCTTTGGCGGCGGCGGGTTCCCCATCCTGCTGCGCGGGACCGGCATGATCGGCGTCGTGGCTGTGTCCGGCCTGACCCACTGGGAGGACCACGCCCTGGTGGTCCGGTGCATCGAGGCCTTCCTGGGATAAACGTTTCACGTGAAACATCCCGTCCACCTTCCCTGCGCCCTTGGCCCGGGCGGCGCGTCCCATCAATTTACACTTCGTTTAAATTTCGGACGCAAACCGGTCATAATCGGTTGTTAGAATAGTTGGTAATGGAACATGATAAAACAGGGGGAGTGTCCGGACCGATCCGGCTGTGCCCCGGAAATGAGGCAGTTTTATGAAAGAAGTCAAACAGCCGGACAGGAAGCGCATATTTTATTTTTATGCCATCGCCATCGCGCTTCTCTTTCTGGCTAACCTGATGCTGCCCAGCCTGATCGCGCCCAAGACCCAGACCGTCACATACGATGAATTCGTCGATATGGCCGAGAGCGGCCAGGTCGCAGAGGCCGAGATCCAGAGCAGCGACAACACGCTGGTATTTACCGCCAACGTCAAACAGGAGGACGGCAGCGAGCAAAAACAGGTCTTTGAGACCGCGCTCGTCGACGACCCCAACCTGATTGAGCGCCTGCTGGACGCCGACGTCAAGTTCACCAAAATCACCCCCTCCACCCCGTCGCCCCTCCTGACCGCCATCCTGCCGCTCGTCATCATCATCGGCTTCGGCGTATGGATGACCCGCTCGATGCAGAAGAAAATGGGCGCGGGCGCCATGAGCTTTGGCAAGTCCAACGCCAAGGTCTATGTCGCCAGCGAGACCGGCATCCACTTCTCGGACGTGCAGGGCGAGGACGAGGCCAAGGAGCTTCTGACCGAGATCGTCGATTTCCTGCACAACCCTCAGCGCTATGCTGCCATCGGCGCGCACATCCCCAAGGGCGCCCTGCTCGTCGGCCCGCCAGGCACGGGCAAGACGCTGCTGGCCAAGGCGGTCGCGGGCGAGGCCAACGTCCCCTTCTTCTCGATCTCCGGCTCGGAGTTCGTGGAGATGTTCGTCGGCATGGGCGCGGCCAAGGTGCGCGACCTGTTCAAGCAGGCCAATGAGAAGGCGCCCTGCATCGTCTTTATCGATGAGATCGATACCATCGGCAAAAAGCGCGACGGCGCCAACGCCATGGGCGGCAACGACGAGCGCGAGCAAACCCTCAACCAGCTCTTGACCGAGATGGACGGCTTTGACGGCAGCAAGGGCGTGGTCATCCTGGCCGCGACCAACCGGCCCGAGTCGCTCGACCCGGCGCTGCTGCGCCCCGGCCGCTTTGACCGCCGCGTACCGGTCGAGCTGCCCGACCTCATCGGCCGCGAGGCTATCCTGCGCGTGCATGCCAAGAAGGTCAAGTGCGAGCCCGGCCTGGACTTCAGCGCAATCGCCCGCATGGCCGCCGGCGCGTCGGGTGCGGAGCTGGCCAACATGGTCAACGAGGCCGCGCTGCGCGCGGTGCGCGCCGGCCGCGATAAGGTGTGCCAGTCTGACCTGGAGGAGAGCGTCGAGGTCGTCATCGCCGGCTACCAGAAAAAGAACAAGATCCTCTCGAACAAGGAAAAGCTCATCGTCTCCTATCACGAGATCGGCCACGCCCTGGTCGCGGCGCTCCAGAGCCACTCGGCCCCGGTCACCAAGATCACCATCATCCCGCGCACCTCGGGCGCGCTGGGCTATACCATGCAGGTCGACCAGGAGGAGCACAACCTGATGAGCCGCGAGGAGCTGGAAAACAAGATCGCCACCCTGACCGGCGGCCGCGTTGCCGAGGAGCTGGCCCTGCACTCGGTCACCACGGGCGCGTCCAACGACATCGAGCAGGCCACCCGCCTGGCCCGCGCCTACATCTCCCGATTTGGCATGAGCGAGGATTTCGGCATGGTCGCCTTTGAGCAGATCCAAAACGCCTATCTGGGCGGCGACGCTTCCATGGCCTGCGCCGACCAGACTGCGGCCGAGATCGACCGCATGGTGGTCGATCTCGTGCGCCGGCAGTACGACAAGGCCAAGGCGCTGCTCAGCGAAAACATGGACAAGCTGCACGCCCTGTCCAAATACCTATACGACCACGAGACCATCACGGGCGACGAGTTTATGAAGCTGCTGGAACAGCCCAAGCTCGACATGGGCCCGGCGCCCGAGCAGGCCTAACACCCCAGACCTCAGTCGTATTAAATTGAAAAGGCGCGGCCATTGGCCGCGCCTTTTCCTGTCTTCCCGCCGGACGCCTTATGGCCCGGCCGGCAAAAAGTGCGGCCGGTCGGCCAGCGCAAACTGCCGGATATCCCGGCCGGCCGCGAGCTGTGCCAGCGCCAGCGTGCGGATGGCCGGATCGTGATACGTCGTCCAGTACAGCCTGCCCGACTCCGCGCACAGCACAGCCGTGTAGGCCGTGTAGTCGTAGGGCAGCACCCGCGTGTCATATTCTGCCGGTGCACCCGGCTGGCTCACGCGCACCATGCCAAGCGGGAAGGCTGCCGCCCCCAGCAGGCGGAACAGCCGTGCCACCCCTTCCCCTTCCTCGGCGCCCGGTACGGCATACTGTTTGAGAAAGGCCAGGCGCACAAAGCGGGCGGGTGACGACCAGTCACCTGGCAGTCCGGCCGCACCGCTGCCCGAAAAGCTCTGGGGCAGCACGTCGCCGCACAGGTGCAGGGCGTCATAGTCCAGGTCGCGGATGTGCGCGTAGCACGCAAGGTGCTGCCGATGCCAGGGATATGGCGGGCTGTTGGTCAGCACGCCGATCGTGTCCCGGTAGAGGTGCAGCCCGTCCGCATCCGACTCGACAATCAGCGTCTCCCCTGTGCGGTCGGAAAAGCTCCAGTGCAGCGTGGGCGCCGCGCCTAAGACCGGCCGGGAGATCAGTGTCACCCGCTGGCGCAGGGCATCGGCCGCCTCCTGGACGGTCGCGCAGGTGGCCAGCAGATAGGTCACGGCCATGGGCGGCTGCAAGGGCAGCGTGCCCGCCCGCGCCTTGTCCGGGAATCTGGCAAATTCCCGGAAATACAGCTGCCCGCCCATCAGCCCCTTTTCGTTGACGCCCTCATACAAGACGGGCGTGGACTGCAGCAGGCAGGTCCCCACTCCAAGGCAGGCATAGCGGGCCTGCTGCCGTGTGCTCTCGACCAGGTCGCCCTCGCGCGCCGTGCCACAGGTATAGAACGCCGTGCCGCGCGGCACAAAGGTCACGGCCGTTCCCTCCGCCAGGCGGTTGAAATCAAAATTGCGCCCCCACAGATGGCAGCCATCTGCCGTCTGCCAGGACAGCGCGCTGCATCCGGCCATCCAGCCGGGCCCATGCAGATCCATCACGGTCCCCTCTCTCCTGCAAAGATTTCTGGCTTCCCTACAGAGTATGGCCGCATCCGGTCCAAAAAATGAGCCATCGGGCATAAAAAAATCGCTGCCCATGGGCAGCGATTTTTTAACTTTTCGATCGGGCCATAGGCATAACCTGGAGCCCAGGAGCGCCGTTAACGGCGCGCGTCGAGCGCCTTGACCTTGTCGAACTCCTCGACGATCTCCCGCGCGGGTGCGGGCGTCAGCAGGCTGACGATCCAGATGGTCAGGCAGGCCAGGACGAAGGCCGGCATCAGCTCATAGATGTCCAGCAGGCCGCCCATAGGCGCGATCAGGTACTTCCAGACAAAGACCATCACGCCGCCCACCAGCATGCCGGCAATTGCGCCATAGCGGTTGGTGCGCCGCCAGAACAGCGCGAACAGGACGACCGGGCCAAAGGAGGCGCCAAAGCCCGCCCAGGCGAAGGATACGATGCTAAAGACCGAACTGTCCGGGTCGCGGGCCAGGATGATGCCGAGCACCGAGATGACCAGCAGGGTCAGGCGGGCACACAGCATGCTCTGCTTGACGGTCATCTGCTTGCCCAGGACGCCGCGGATCAGGTTCTCGGAGACCGAGGACGAGGCCGCCAGCAGCTGGGAGTCGGCCGTGGACATGGTCGACGCCAGGATACCCGCCAGGATCAGGCCGGCGAGCACCGCGCAGACAATGCCGTTCTGGCTGAGCAGGTTGGCGATGCGCACGATGATGGTCTCGGAATCCGAGCCGGCCAGGCTCTCGAGTGCGCCCGCCTTGGTCATGGCCAGGCCCACAATGCCGATGAACACAGCCACGAACAGCGAGACAATGACCCAAGAGGTCGCCACGCGGCGGGACAGCTTGAGCTTCTTCTCGTCCTCAATGGCCATGAAGCGCAGCAGGATGTGCGGCATGCCAAAATAGCCCAGGCCCCAGCACAGCATGGAAAAGCTGTTGAGCGCTCCGTAGGACGAGGCTGCGCCCGTCACCGGGTCGTGGGTCAGCGTCATGCTGAGATAGCCGGGCAGCGACTGGGCATTCTGCGCGACGGCGTCTATGCCGCCGGCCGTGTAGATGCCAAAGCCCAGGACCAGCAGCAGCGCCATGGTCATGATGATGGACTGGACAAAGTCGGTCATGGACGCAGCCAGGAAGCCGCCGGTCGCGGTGTAGCCGACAATGACGATGGCCGAGATGACCATGGCCCAGAAGTAGTCGACGCCCAGGAAGCTGGCAAACAGCTTGCCGCAGGCGGCAAAGCCCGACGCCGTGTACGGGATGAAGAATACAATGATCACGATGGCCGACAGCCCCATCAGGATGCCGCTCTTGTCGCGGAAGCGGTTCTGGAAGAAGTCCGGGATGGTGATCGAGTTGCCCGACACCTGGGTGTACAGGCGGATGCGCTTGGCGACCAGCAGCCAGTTGATGTAGGTACCGATGGCAAGGCCGATGGCCGTCCAGCCGGCGTCCGCCACGCCGGTTAGGTAGGCCAGGCCGGGCAGGCCCATCAGCAGCCACGAGCTCATGTCCGACGCCTCGGCGCTCATGGCCGTGACAAACGGGCCCAGCTTACGGCCGCCCAGATAAAAGTCACCGGTGTCGTTGTTCCGCTTGGAGCACCAGATGCCGATGAGCAGCATTGCAATCAGATATACAACAATCGTGACCGAAATGCCGATCTGTGCAGTTGTCATGTTGGTTTTTCCCCTTCCTAAAAAATAATTGTGTGACAATTGATTTATTATAACATGACAAAAAATAGACTGCAATGCAGAACATAGTATAGACTATATTCTGTACTTTATTATAAATATGTCCCGAAAATACTGGAAATTCTCGGGGTTTTTGACTGTACAGATTTTAGAAGATTATGCGGAGGGCTGTTCAGAATTTTTGCGGATCGAGCCCAAAAATCGCGGCATCATCTGGCCGCCGTAGGCGCGCAGCGAGTATTCCCCGCCCGAGATGCACCAGTCGTAGATGAGGGCGCGCTCACACAGGGCGTACATCTTGACCATCTCGCTGACCGACATCTCGTCGGTCAGCTGGCCTTTTTGCTGGCCGTCCTGGACGATCTGGCGCAGCAGGCGGTAGTATAGGCGGGAGCGGTCCAAGAGGTGCTTTTCGCCGCGGGTGATGAGCTGGGAGGAATACAGCCGGGCCAGCAGGTCGACCGAGACGCTGTTCTCGATCATGGCGAACAGCTCCTGGTTCAAAAAGATAAGCTTGTCAAAGCTGTCCATGCCCTCGTCCAGCTCGGCCGCGAGGGCCTCATATTTTTCGTCAAAGAGATAGGACAGCGAGCTGAGCAGCGCGTCCTTGCCCTTGAAATAGTGATAAAAGGAGCCCTTGGAGGTGCCGGACTCCAAAATAATCTCATCCACCGTGGTGTTGTCATAGCCCTGTTCATAGAACAGCCGCCAGGCGGCCGCGACAATGCGGCCCTTGGTGTTGCGGGTCTTGCGCAAGGTGAAAAGACCTCCTTTTTCGTTGAAATCGTACCACAGATATGATACCACGCGGCAGGGCAAAAGGGAACGATAAAATCCTCCTGCGGCCGGCAAAGCACAAAAAAGAGGGCGCTGCCTGCGCCCTCCTCGGCCCGTGGATACGGGATTTTTTTACTTGTTCTTGGGAACGAGCACCTTGGTGCCGCCCATGTACGGCCACAGCACCTCGGGGATGGTGACCGTGCCGTCGGCCTGCAGGTGGTTCTCCAGGAAGGCGATCAGCATGCGCGGGGGCGCAACGACCGTGTTGTTGAGCGTGTGCGCCAGGTACAGCTTGCCGTCCTCGCCGCGCACGCGGATCTTCAGGCGGCGGGCCTGCGCGTCGCCCAGGTTGGAGCACGAGCACACCTCGAAGTACTTCTTCTGGCGCGGGCTCCATGCCTCGATATCGCAGGACTTGACCTTGAGGTCAGCCAGGTCGCCCGAGCAGCACTCAAGCTGGCGCACCGGGATCTCCATGCTGCGGAACAGCTCGACCGAGTAGCGCCACATCTTCTCATACCAGTCCATGGACTCCTCCGGCCGGCAGATGACGACCATCTCCTGCTTCTCGAACTGGTGGATGCGGTAGATGCCGCGCTCCTCGATGCCGTGCGCACCCTTCTCCTTGCGGAAGCAGGGCGAGTACGAGGTCAGGGTCTGGGGCAGGCTGGACTCGGGCAGGATCTGGTCGATGAACTTGCCGATCATGGAGTGCTCGGAGGTGCCGATGAGGTACAGGTCCTCACCCTCGATCTTGTACATCATGGCGTCCATCTCCGCGAAGGACATAACGCCGGTAACGACGTTGCCGCGAATCATGAAGGGCGGGATGCAGTAGGTAAAGCCCTTGCCAATCATAAAGTCACGCGCGTAAGCGATAACAGCCTCGTGCAGACGAGCGATGTCGCCCATCAGGTAGTAGAAACCGTTACCAGCAACGCGGCCAGCGCTGTCCAGATCGATGCCGCCAAAGCTCTCCATGATCTGGGTGTGATACGGGATCTCATAGTCGGGCACGACCGGATCGCCGAAGCGTGCGACCTCAACGTTCGCGCTGTCGTCCGGGCCGATCGGGACCGACGGGTCGATCATCTGCGGGATGGTCATCATGATCTTCTTGACCTTCTCCTGCAGCTCGCTCTCGGTGGCCTCCAGCTCCTTGAGGCGGTCGGCCTGTGCGGCGACCTGCGCCTTGACGGCCTCGGCCTCGGCGGCCTTAGACGGGTCCTTCTTGGCCTGGCCCATCAGCGCGCCGATCTGCTTGGACAGCTTCTTGCGGTTGGAGCGCAGCTCGTCGGCCTCCTGGATGGCGGCGCGCAGCTTGGCGTCGAGGTCCAGGACCTCGTCCACGAGCGGCAGCTTATCGTCCTGGAACTTCTTCCGAATGTTCTCCTTGACGGCCTCCGGGTTTTCCCGGACAAAGCGGATGTCTAACATGTGATGGTTTCCCCCTTGGTTAGGATTGGTATAAAAAAGATTTGGTCTAGCTTGTTTTTTCCTGTCACGGCGCTGTGCCCGCCTGCGCGCCGGACGAGAGCGCGCGGGTCTGCTGGTACAGGGTGGTAAAGACGGCGGCGGCCTCCCCGGTCAACAGCGCGTCCTGCGCGGTGCCGTTGAGCCGCTCCAGCCCATAGTCCTGGACCAAGCCGTCTATGCACGCCTGGGCCCCGGTCGTGTCGCCCTGCTCTATCTGCTGCTGTGCGGTCAGCAGCTCGGAGAGCACGGCCGTCTGGCTGGAAAGCGCCTCGACCGCCGCGACCAGGTCCTCGGTGTTTTCGGTTCCGGTCTGCTGCATGAGATCATCGAGGATCTTGCTCTGCTCTTCAACCGACTGCTGCAGGACCTGCACGCGGGCGTTTGCGCCCTCGGCCGCGCTGGTCTGGGTGCTGAGCTGGTTGGTCAGCTCGCTCAGCCGCCGGTCCGAGCGCACCTGCGCGACATAGCTCAAGAGGATGAGCGCAAGCGCGACACAGAACAGGCCGATGACATAAAACACCAGAAACTTTTTGGATTCCGGCTGCTTTTCGCCTGCGGTCTCCGGCTTGTTCGGCGCGTTGTTGTTTTCTTCCATGGATGTTCCTCCTTGCCGTCAAACGGACAATTTTTCCAGGGCCTCGGCCAGACGCTCCAGGTCTTCGTCCCCATAAAATTCGAGCGAGACCGTGCCCGATGTCTTGCCGTGTTCGATGCACACGCGGCGGCCGAGCGCCCCTTCCAGCCTGGCTGCCAGGTCGGCGCTGTAGTCGGCCGCGAAGGGCGCCGCCTGCTCCTTGGGCTTTTCGGCCGGGCGGCACAGGCCCTTTGCAAACTTCTCGGCCTGGCGCACGCTCATGCCGGCCATCTTTTCCAGGGCCTCATGGGTGCGCAGACTCTCGTCCTTGATGGCCAGCACCGCGCGGGCGTGCCCAGCGGACAGGGTGCCGTCGGCCAGCATCTGCTGGGCCTCCGCAGGCAGGGACAGCAGGCGCAGCGCGTTTGCCACCGCCGGGCGCGACTTGCCGACGCGCTCGGCCACCTGCTCCTGGGTCAGGCCGTATTCCTCCATCAGGCTGTGGTATCCCTGCGCCTCCTCGATGGGATTTAGGTCCTGGCGCTGCAGGTTTTCGATCAGCGCCAGCTCCATGACCGTCTTGTCGTCGGCCTCGATGACAAGGGCCGGGATCTCGGTCAGGCCGGCCGAGCGCGCGGCGCGCCAGCGGCGCTCGCCCGCGATGATCTGGTAATAGCCGTCGCCGGCGCGGCGCACGGTGATGGGCGAGACCACGCCGTGCATGGCGATGGAGTGGGTCAGCTCGCGCATGGCCTCGGGATCAAAATTCTTGCGCGGCTGGGCGCTGTTCGGCTCGATGAGGGTCATGGGCAGCGTGGACACGCCGCTCTCCTCGCCCTCCCCGGCCATCAGGCTCTCGCCCAGCAGGGCGCCGAAGCCCTTCCCCAGGCCGCCCTTTGCTTTTGCCATGGGTCTCCCTCCTTACCGGTTCTTTTCCAAAAATTCCTCCGCGACCGCGAGGTAGGCCGCCGCGCCGCGGCAGGAGCGGTCATAGGCCGTGATGGGTTTGCCGTGGCTGGGCGCCTCGGACAGGCGCACGTTGCGCGGCACGACCGCGGCATAGACCCGGTCGCCGAAATGCTTTTTGACCTCCTCAACGACCTGAACCGCCAGGTTGGTGCGGCCGTCGTACATGGTCAGTAAGATGCCCTCGATGCGGATCTTCTTATTCAGGCTGCGCTGCACCGAGCGCACGGTCGCCATGAGCTGGGACAGGCCCTCCAGGGCGTAGTACTCGGTTTGCAGCGGCACAAGGAAGGAGTCGGCCGCGCACAGGCAGTCGAGCGTCAGGATGCCGAGCGACGGCGGGCAGTCCACGATGATGAAATCGTAGTCCGCGCGCACGCGGTCCAGGACATCCTTGAGGCGGTATTCGCGGCGGGGCAGCGAGAGCAAGTCGACCTCGGCGCCGGCAAGATCGACGTTTGCGCCCAGCACGTCCACCCATTCGGTGTGGACGATGGCCGCGCGCACGTCCGGGTCGTCGGCGATAATGAGTTCATAGATCGATGTCTCCAGCTCGCGCGGCTCCAGCCCCACGCCCGAGGTGGCGTTTCCCTGGGGGTCGAAGTCACACAGGAGCACTTTTTTTCCTTTTTCAGTCAGCGCGCAGGCCAGGTTGACGGCGGTTGTGGTCTTGCCCACGCCGCCCTTCTGGTTGATGAGCGCAACGATTTTAGCCATTGGCGTAGCCCTTTCCCGGCCGGAGGCGGACTTTCGCGCTCCTCCGCCCGTTTTTGATATGCTCTCTTATTATATCACAAAGGGGGTAAATTTCAATTGCCCATCCTGATTTTCTGGCCCGGCGTGGCCGCCCCGGCCGGTGTTTCACGTGAAACATGGCCCCGCCCCGCCGCCGCCCTGTGGGAAATATCGCCGCATATTATTACTTTATGTATTTCTATACAAATTGTTATTTTGTGTCGAAATTTTATGAAAATATCGTTTTTCTCCCAATTGCCGCTGAAAAATACGCCGGAAATGCGGCATGTGCGAGCAAAATTTCTTTACAAGCCGGTATTTTCTGATAATCTTGTAGATAGGGGGCATCACCAAACAAAAGGAGGCTATTTCCCATATGACACCGATGTTCAACCTTGCCGGAAATGAGCGCCAGCTGCGGCGCATCAAGACCACACAGATTTCGCGCAACCCCAACCAGCCCCGCAAATATTTTGAGCCTGAGGCCATCAGCCAGCTCGCCGATTCCATCCGGCAATACGGCGTGCTCAACCCGCTGACCGTGCGCCGCACGGGCGACGGCTATGAGCTGATCGCGGGCGAGCGGCGGCTGCGGGCGGCGCGGGCCGCCGGCCTGTCCGAAGTGCCCTGCCTGATCATGAGCGCGAGCGAGGCCGACTCCTCTGCCATCGCCCTGGTCGAAAACCTCCAGCGCCGCGACCTAGACTTTTTCGAGGAGGCCGCAGGCTACCGCCAGCTCATCGACCGCTACGGGCTGACCCAGGAGGAGGCCGCGCGCAAGGTTGGCAAGACCCAGAGCGCGGTTGCAAATAAGCTGCGCCTTTTGAAGCTCTCGCCCGAGAATATGCGCATGATCCGCGACGGCGGCCTGTCCGAGCGCCATGCGCGCGCCATCCTGCGCCTGCCGGGCGAGCAGGAACGCCTGCGCGCGACCGCACAGATCATCGAACATCAATGGAACGTCAGCCGCACCGAACAGTACATCGACCGCCTGCTCTCCGACCCGCCCGAAAAGCCGGCCGGCACCATGCGCCGCCTGATCAAGGATGTTCGCCTGTTCCTGAACACGGTGGACAAGGCCGTGGGGATGATGAAGGAGTCGGGCGTCAACACCAGCTATGAGAAGGAGGAGCGCGAGGACGGCATCCTGGTCAAGATCCTGATCCCGCACGCCAGGCGATGAAACGCCTGCGGACACAAAAAAGGTCGTCAGCAATAAGCCGACGGCCTTTTTTTCTGTCCTTCCCCCGATCACAGCGGGTCGGATGAGATCTTCTGGAACCTGCGCGGGTATTTTTTTGGCGTCTCTTTGACTTTCTTGACGATGACCAGCCGGCTGCGGCGGCCGTCGGCCATGGGGACGTCGTAGTCCTCCACCCGCTCGAGCCGGCCGCCGAGCAGCGTGATGGCCTTTTGGGCCTGCTCGATCTCCTCGTCCGAGCCCACCGCCTTCATGGCGATGAAATATCCGCCGGGCTTGACCAGCGGCATGGACAGCTCGGCCAGCACGTTGAGCTTTGCCACCGCCCGTGAGACCGCCAGATCAAATGCCTCCCGGTGGCCGAATTCCTCGGCCCGGGCGTGCACCGCCTGGGCGTTGTCCAGCGGCAGCGCATCGATCACTTCCTGCAAGAACCGGATGCGCTTGCCGAGCGCGTCAAGCAGGGTCACGCGCGCGTCGGTCAGGATGGCCAGCGGCACGCCTGGGAATCCTGCGCCGCAGCCCACATCGACCACGTCCTTGCCCGCGGCGTAGGGCGCGAGCGGCGCGCAGTCCAGGAAGTGCCGGGTCACAACCTCCATGGGGTCGGTCACGGCGGTCAGGTTCATCACTTTATTTTTTTCGAGCAGCAGGTCGGAGAACGCCAGCAGTTTGTCCACAGCCTGTGGATCATTTTGGTGCAGCGTCTCCAGGCCGGCCGCGAGCAGTTCGCGTGCGGTCATCCCTCTCCGCCTCCTTTTTCGGTGTTGAGATAGATCATCAGGGCGGTCATGTCGGCGGGCGACACGCCCGAGATGCGTCCGGCCTGGCCAAAGTTCAGCGGCCGGATGTCGTTGAGCTTCTGCCGCGCCTCCAGCCGGAGCGAGGGTACGGCGTTATAATCGAGGTCGGCCGGCAAAGCGCGCGCCTCCAGCCGGCGGAACTGCTCGACGTCCTTCTGCTGGCGGGCGATATAGCCCTCGTACTGGATCCGGATCTCGACCTGCTCGCGCACGGCGGCGTCGAGCGCCGGGCGGCCGGGGTCTAGGGCGGCCAGGTCATCGTAGCTGAGTTCGGGGCGGCGCATCAGGTCGATCAGGCGGCAGCCGGCCTTGAGCGGCGTCGAGCGGTGGGCGGTCAGGAATGCCTGCACCGCCTCTGTCGGCTGTACGCTGACCCCGGCCAGGCGGTCGATCTCGGTCTGCACGCGCGCATATTTCTCCTGGGTGCGCGCAAGGCGCGCCGGGCTGTTGAGGCCGACCGCCGCGCCGATGGGCACCAGGCGCTCGTCGGCGTTGTCCTGCCGCAAGAGCAGGCGGTATTCCGAGCGCGAGGTCATCATGCGGTAGGGCTCCTTGGTGCCGCGCGTCACAAGGTCGTCGATGAGCGTGCCGATATAGCCGTCGGCGCGGTCCAGGATGAGCGGGTCCTCCCCGCGGATCTTGCGCGCGGCATTGATGCCCGCGACCAAGCCCTGCGCCGCCGCCTCCTCGTAGCCGGAGGAGCCGTTGAACTGGCCCGCGCCGTACAGGCCGGGTACCTTGCGGCATTCCAGCGTGGGCAGCAGTTCGGTCGGGTCCACGCAGTCATACTCGATGGCATAGGCCGGGCGCATGATCTCGGCGTGCTCCAGACCCTTGATGGTGTGCAGCATCTCGATCTGCACCTCCTCGGGCAGGGACGACGAGAACCCCTGCACATAGATCTCCTCGGTCTCAAGGCCCATGGGCTCCAAAAAGAGCTGGTGGCGGGGCTTGTCGGCGAAGCGCATGACCTTGTCCTCGATGGACGGGCAGTAGCGCGGCCCGATGCCCTCAATGACGCCCGAAAACAGCGGCGAGCGGTCCAGGTTTTCGCGGATGACCCGATGGGTGTCGGCGTTCGTGTAGGTCAGGTGGCAGACCACCTGGTTTGCCGGCGGATGTTCGGAGTCAAATGAGAACGGGATGATCTCGCGCTCCCCCTCCTGCACCTCCAGCCCGTCAAAACAGATCGAGCGGCGGTTGACGCGCGGCGGCGTGCCGGTCTTAAAGCGCTGCAGGCGCAGGCCCAGCCCGCGCAGGCTGTCGGTCAGGCGGCGGGCGGCGAACATGCCGTCCGGCCCGCTCTCCTGGGTGAACTCGCCGATGATGATGCGCCCGCCGAGGAACGTGCCCGAGCAGACGATGGCCGCGCGCACAGCGTACTGCGCGCCCGCGGCCGTGGTCACGCCGCAGACCGCCCCGTGTTCGTCGGTCTCGATGGATACGACCTCGGCCTGTTTGAGCGACAGGTTCTCGGTGCGCTCGAGCGTGTGCTTCATATAGGTGCGGTATTTGACGCGGTCGGCCTGGGCCCGCAGCGAGTGTACGGCCGGGCCTTTGCCGCGGTTGAGCATGCGGTATTGGATGCAGGCCGCGTCGGCCGCCCGCCCCATCTCGCCGCCCAGCGCATCGATCTCACGCACAAGATGGCCCTTGGCCGTGCCGCCGATGGCCGGGTTGCAGGGCATATTGCCGACCGCGTCCAGATTGATGGTAAAGCACAGGGTACTCAGCCCCAGGCGCGCGCCGGCCAGCGCGGCCTCGATGCCCGCGTGCCCCGCGCCAATGACGGCAATGTCATATGTGCCAGCAAAATACATGGGTCTTCCTCCGGACTCTTTGTGCACAGCTGTTGATAACTCTGTGCATACTTGGGATAACTGTGGATAAATTGATGAAAATTTGATTTCTATTTGTAATATATAGAAATAATATGTCGAATCGTATTATAAAATTGTGTGGGCGCACTGCGTGCATCCACAATGTGCACAAGCGGGATGTGGATAACTCCTGCACGCCGCGCGGCGCTACTTCCCCACACAGAAGTTGGCAAAGATATGGTCCACGATATCGGCCTGCACGCTCTGCCCGGTGATCTCGCCCAGGCTTTCAATGGCGCCCTCAATGTCATAGACCACCGCGTCGGGCGGATAGCCCTCGCGCAGGCGGGCGGCGGCCTCGTCCAGGTGGCGTGCCGTGCGGCTGAGGGTCTCGGCCTGGCGCAGGTTGGTGATGAGCCCACCGTCGGCCGGCAGGTCGCGCACGCCGGTCAGCGCGGTCAGCGTATCGGTCAGCGCGCCCAGCCCCTCACGCTTTTTGGCCGACAGCGGGACCACCTGTGCAAACGTCCCGTGCAGCGCTTCCCAGCCGTCCGCACGCGGCAGGTCAGCCTTGTTGAGCACGGCCACGGCGCACTTTGCGCCCTGGACGGCGCGCATGACCATGCGGTCCTCGCCGGTCACCGGGCGGCTGCCGTCGAACACGGCCAGCACAACGCCGCTCTCTCCCGCCAGGCGTACGGCCTCGCGGGCGCGCGTGACGCCGATCTTCTCTACCGGGTCGTCGGTCTCGCGCAGGCCGGCCGTGTCCTGCAGGCGCAGGACGAGCGCACCGAGATGCAAAGTCTCCTCGACCGTGTCGCGCGTCGTGCCGGCAATCTCGGTCACGATGGCCCGGTCGTAGCCCAGCAGCGCGTTGAGCAGCGTGGATTTCCCCGCGTTGGGCCGGCCGATGATGGCGCAGGGCAAGCCCTCGCGCAGCGCGCGCCCGCGCGCATAGCTGTCCCGCAGGCCGGCCAGCCGCGCCTGCATCTCGTCCAGCGTGCGCGCAATCTCCTGGACCGGCAGGTCCTCGATTTCCTCGTCCGGATAGTCGATCACGGCCAGGAACTGGGCGCAGATGGCGACGAGCTGCTGACGCATGTCGGCAAAATCTGCCGACAGGTGCCCGCCGAGCTGATTGACCGCCAGAGAAGCCGCCTCGGCCGAGCGGGCGCACACGAGGTCGCCCACGGCCTCGGCGGCAAACAGGTCCATCTTGCCGTTTAGGAAGGCGCGGCGGGTGAACTCGCCCGGCCCGGCCTGCCGGGCGCCCAGGGCGAACAGGGCCGCCAGCGTGGCCTCTAAGATAGCGGACGAGCCATGGCAGTGGATCTCGGCCATGGGCTCGCCGGTGTAGGTCGCGGGCGCTGGGAAATAGACCGCCATGGGCCGGTCAATGACCCGGCCGTCCACGGTCAGCGTGCCATAAGTCAAAACGCGCGGCTGCATGCCCCGCCCGCCGGCGGGTGTAAAGAGCGCATGCAGATAGGCTTCTGCCTGGTCGCCCGAAATGCGCACAATGCCGATCGCGCCGCCCGGCGCGGTGGACAGCGCTGCGATGGTCTGCGCCATGGTTCGTTCCTCCTCAAAAAAAACAAATTAAGCGGATTTATTGTATCATATTCCCGATCAAAATGCAAAAACTTCCCGCACATCGGCCGTATGGGCGGCAAAAAAGCCACCAGCTCAAAAGCTGGTGGCTGTGCACGGCGGATGCCCCGCCGCGCGCCGCGTCCATGCGCCCCGGTGGGGCGTTTTTTTACTGCTGGCGCGGACGGCGGCCGGAGAACTTGCGGCCGCCCTCGGGCGAGATCACAACCCGGCGGTTGGGCTCGGTGCCGGTCGAATGCGTGGTCACGCCGCGGTAATCCTGCAGAGCCGAATGGATAATCCGGCGCTCATAGGGATTCATGGGCTCCAAGGTCATGGGCTTATGATAGCGCGAGACCTTTCCCGCCATCTTGCGCGCCAGGCGCTCGAGGGATTCGGCGCGCTTGACGCGGTAATTCTCGGTGTCGATGGTCAGGCGGATGTGCTCATCGGTGCCGCGGTTGAGCACAAGCGAGGTTAGGTACTGGATGGCGTCCAGTGTGTCGCCGCGGCGGCCGATGACCGGGCCCATATCCGGGCCTTCGATCTCCAGGCGCAGGTGGTCGGGCTCGGACTGTGCGGTCACATACGCATGTCCCTCAACCCCCAGCTTGTCCAGCAGGCCGTCGATGAAGCGGATGGCCTCCTTGGCCTGCTCGGGCCACTCGGCCTCGGGCATGGCCTCGGGACGGACGTAAGCCGGGCGCGGGGCGCGGTCCGGCTTTTCCTCGGCCGGGGCAGCCGCCTTGGGGGCCTCTGCCTTGGGCGCCGGCTCGCCGGCCGGCTTTTCGCCGTTCGCGCGGCGCACCAGGCGCGGCTTTTCCTCCTCGCGGGCCGGCTTTTCCGGGCGGGCGGGGGCGGGCGCGGCGTCATGCGGGGCCGCCTTGACCAGACGCGGCGTGCCGTCCTGCTCGCGGGCCGGGCGCGCCGGGCGCGGCGCCTCCGTCTTTTCCACAGGCTGTGCCTTTTCGGGCTGCGCCTTGGGGGCTTCGGACGGCTTGGGTGCGTCCGGGACCTCATAGGTCACGCGGATCTTCGCGTCGGAAGCGCCGATGCCAAGGAATCCCTTGCGGCCCATCTCGATCACCTCGACCGAGACCGCATCGCGGTCCAGATGCAGCGCATCCAGCGCCTTCTCAATGGCGCGGTCTACGTTCTGCGCCGAGAAAATCTGTTCCTGTTTCATCGTTACGCTTCCCCTTTCTCTTGTTTCTTCTTTTTCTTCTTTTTGGGATCTTCTACCGGGATCGGATGATACTTATCCATGTACCAGGTGAGGAATACCTCCTGCGCCAGGGTGAACAGGTTGTTCGTAATCCAGTACACCGCCAGGGCGGACGGCAGGATAAAGCCGAGGTAGACCGAGAACAGCGGCATGATGTAGAGCATGGTCTTCATCGAGCCCTGCACCTGGGCCGCGGCCGGGTTGGACTTCTGCTGCATCTTCTGCATGACGATCGAGGACAGCAGGGCGGTCACGCCCGAGAGGATGGGCAGAAGCCAGATGAGGCCGGGCTCCTTGATGTTCGGGGTCTGTGCCAGGTTGAAGCCCAGGAAGTTAAAGTTCAGGGGCACGAGATACTCGGCGATCTCGCTGGACAGTTTGGTGATTGCCTCGGGGAAATTGCCGGCGGCGTCGGCCAGCTTGTTCAGGGTCTCCATGAGGGGGATCTGGACATAGTAGTCGCTGTAGCCGGACAGGTCGGCAAGGCCATTATTCTGGACATAGTCGATGAGCAGCTGGACCGAGTCCGGGATGCCCTGGGTGACAAAGTCCTTGTCGGTAATGCCCATCATGAAGGTGATGGGCTTCTCGATGGCGTAGTACAGGCCCATCATGATGGGCAGGGGCAGAAACGAGGGCAGGCAGCCGCTCATGGGGCTGACGCCTTCCTTTTCGTAGAGTTTCTGCATCTCCTCGTTGAGCTTGACGCGGTTGTTCGCGTACTTCTTCTGCAGTGCCTGCTGCTTTTGGGAGATGGCGCTCATCCGGCGCATGCTCTTTTTGCTGTGGATGGTGAGCGGCAGCAGGATGAATTTACACAGCAGGGCAAAGATGATGATCGCGACGCCGTAGGAACCTACCAGGTTGTAGATTGCCATGAGCAGCATGCCAAAAGGGCGCACGATCAGCAAACCAAAGATCTTAGCCAAATTGTTGTTCCTCCAAAACGGTGTTGCAGGCGGTCGGTTCTTCCCGCCCGTTCGCG
>ERZ1643249.1231-NODE-1231-length-26010-cov-8.157657_pt1 | contig 26010 bp, 23 predicted proteins | sample MGYA00579263_ERZ1643249 | MGnify/ENA primary metagenome ERZ1643249 (study PRJEB29033, sample SAMEA4952264) | chicken gut metagenome | biome: Broiler Chicken; feature: Gastrointestinal Tract; material: Caecum | place: Ireland | collected 2018 | study: Broiler...
TTTGTATGAACTCCTTTTTTTTCTTTACCTGTTGCACTTAATAGTATAATTCACCTAAAAGATAAAAGAAGGGCGCCGCATTGCGGCGCCCTTCTTTGCGTTCCGCCGAACGGCGGAAAGTTTTACAGCCTGTTTTTAAAATCTTCGTAGGAAAATTCCCTCAACGTCTGTATTTTCCCGTCTTTGCCAAGATAACGTATGGCGGGCAGGGGCATTCCGTTGAAGGTGTTCGTCTTGACCATGGTGTACAGCGCCATGTCCCCGAACACGAGCTCGTCCCCCTCTTTCAGGGGGCTGTCAAAGGAATAGTCTCCTATCACGTCGCCCGCAAGACAGGTGGGACCTGCCAGACGGTAGGTGTACGCCTTTTCTCCCGCCTCTCCGCTCCCGAAAAGGGGCGGACGGTAGGGCATTTCCAAAACGTCGGGCATATGGCAGGCGGCGGAAACGTCCAAAATCGCAATGTTCAAGCCGTTGTGCAGGGTGTCCAGCACGCGTGCGTGCAGCGTCCCCGCGTTGAGTACCACCGCTTCCCCGGGTTCGAGATACACCTGCACGCCGTACCTTTCTTTGAGTCCGCGCACAATGCGCACCAATCGGTCAACGTCGTAATCGGCGCGGGTGATGTGGTGTCCGCCGCCCAGGTTCAGCCACTTCATGCGGGGCAGGTATTTGCCGAATTTGTCGCAAAAAGCGCGTACCGTTACCTCCAAATCGTCGCTGTTTTGCTCGCACAGGGTGTGAAAGTGCAGTCCGTCCAGCAGGGGCAGAACGCTCTCGTCAAAGTTTGCAAGCGTCGTCCCCAGCCTTGACCCCGGCGCGCAGGGATCGTAAATGGCGTGTCCTTCCTGCGTGGAGCACTCGGGATTGATGCGCAGTCCGACGGAAACGCCCTTTTTCTTGCAGAGAGGGGCGTACTTTTTTACCTGTGCGGGGGTGTTGAATACGATGTGATCGCACAGAGAGGCGAGTTCTTTTACGTCCTCTTCGCGGAATGCGGGGGAATAGGCGTGTACTTCTTTTCCGAATTCTTCCCTGCCCAGCCGCGCCTCGTAAACACCGCTCGCCGTGCTTCCGTCCAGATAGTCGGAAATCAGGGGGTAGGTCTGGTACACGGAATACGCCTTCTGCGCCAGCAGAATTTTACAGCCCGCGCGCTCCGCCGCAGAGCGGAGCAGGAGCAGGTTCTGTTCTAACTTTTCTTCCTCGATGAGAAAATAGGGAGTATTCATCAGTCAACGAGCACGGGCGAAAAATCTTCTTCCCAGGGCAGTCCCCATTTGTTGAGCGCTTCCATAAAGGGATCGGGGTCAAACTCCTCGATGTTGTAAACGCCGGGTTTGGTCCATGTTCCGTCCATGATCAGCTGGGTGCCGATCATCGCGGGCACGCCCGTCGTGTAGGAGATCGCCTGCGAACCCACTTCCTTATAGCATTCCTGGTGATCGCAGATGTTGTAGAGGTAGTAGGTCTTGTCCTTGCCGTCCTTTTTGCCGCGGAAAATGCAGCCGATGTTGGTCTTGCCGACCGTGCGCGGGCCGAGGGAAGCGGGGTCGGGCAGGACGGCCTTTAAAAATTGCAGGGGAACGATCTCTTTTCCCTCATACAGAATGGGTTTGATAGAGGTCATGCCCACGTCTTCCAGGCATTTGAGGTGGGTGAGGTAGCTTTGTCCGAAGGTCATGAAAAAGCGGATGCGCTTGATCCCGGGAACGTTGAGCGCAAGGCTCTCGATCTCCTCGTGGTGCAGCAGGTACATATCCTTTTTGCCCACGCCCTTGAAGTTGTACTCGCGCTTGATCTCCATGGGTTTGGTCTCCACCCAATGCCCGTTCTCCCAATAGGAGCCGTTTGCGGACACCTCGCGGATGTTGATCTCTGGGTTGAAATTCGTGGCAAAGGGATAGCCGTGGTCGCCGCCGTTGCAGTCGAGGATGTCGATGTAGTTGATCTCGTCAAAATGATGCTTGAGAGCGTAAGCGGTAAACACGCCCGTCACGCCGGGGTCGAACCCGCTGCCCAGCAGGGCGCAGATGCCCGCTTCCTTGAATTTGTCGCGATACGCCCACTGCCATTTGTATTCAAACTTAGCGGTGTCCTCGGGTTCGTAGTTGGCGGTATCCACGTAGTGCACCTTTGTTTTCAGGCAGGCGTCCATGATGGTGAGGTCCTGATAGGGCAGGGCGACGTTGAGCACCACGTCGGGACGGAATTTTTCAATGAGCGCGACCAGTTCGTCCACATGGTCGGCATTGACCTGTGCGGTGTAAATTTTGGTGGACGTGGTGGGCTGTAATTTTTCTTTGAGAGCGTCGCACTTGGATTTCGTGCGGCTGGCGATCATGATTTCCGTAAATGCCTTGCTGTTCTGGCAGCATTTGTGAATGGCGACGGACGCAACGCCGCCGCAGCCGATGATAAGGGCTTTTCCCATAAGAAGGTTCCTCCGAATTTAGTTTTGTCCGCGCCTGTGCGCGCCGAGTGAGATGAGCATTTCGCGTACGATCTTGCAGGCTGCCGCCGTGGACGCGCCGCTCGTATCGTAGTGCGGAGAGAGTTCGTTTACGTCCGCCGCAACCACGTTGAGCGAACAAGCCTTTGTCAGCGCCGCGCGCAGGGCGTCAAAGCTGACGCCGCCCGGCTCGGGCGTACCCGTTCCCGGGAAAACGGACGGGTCCAACACGTCCAGATCGACGGTCAGATACACGGGTTTTCCCGCAAGGGCGCGGAGCGTTTCGTCCAGCCCTTCCAGATCAAATTTATGGGTAAAGACGTGCTCTTTTCCCCAGACAAATTCGCTCTTGTCCCCCGAACGGATGCCGTACTGATAAATTTTCCCGTCGCCGACAAGTTCGTGGCACCGCCGCAGAACGCAGGCGTGGGAGAGCTTTGCCCCCAGATATTCGTCGCGCAGGTCGGCGTGTGCGTCAAAGTGCAGAATGTGCAGATCGGGATATTTTTTCACCGCCGCGCGCACGCTGCCCAGCGTTACGAGGTGTTCCCCGCCGAGAAGGAAGGGAAGTTTCCCGTCCGTAAGGATGGTTTTCGCCCTCTTTTCGATGTCGGAAAGGGCGGAGCGCGGGTCGCCGAACTGCAGTTCGAGGTCGCCGCTGTCAAACACGGAAAATTCGCTCAGTTCCCTGTCCTGGTAGGGGGAATACAGCTCCAGCCCGTACGATTCCCTGCGGATGGCGGAGGAGGCGAACCTCGTCCCCGGGCGGAAGGAAGTGGTGCAGTCGTAGGGCGCGCCGAACAGCACGATGTCCGCATCGCGGTAGTCGGCGTCACAGCCCATAAAGGTTTCAACGTTCTTTTTCAACATCTTTCAGCATCTCCTCGACGTAGGCGGGCAGGTAGAATGCCCCGCGGTGCAGCGTCGTCGTGTAGTATTTCGTGGCAAGTTTTCTTGCGTTCCAGCGCGCCTCGTTCAGATCGCGCAGGGGGTGGTATTTTTTGGTGGAAAACCCGAACAGCCAATGCCCCGAAGGGTAGGTGGGAATGTGCGCCTGGTAAATGCGCGAAAAGGGGAAGGACTCGATGATGCGCTTGTGCGCCCGCTGCATGGCGAGGGCGTCCTGCTCGTAAAAGGGGCTCTCGTGCTGGTTGACCATGATGCCGTCCTCGTGCAGGGCCTTAAAGCAGTTTCCGTAAAACTCGCGGGAAAACAGCCCTTCGCCCGGCCCGAAAGGATCGGTGGAATCCACGATGATCAGGTCGTACTCGTCCTTTTTGCGGCGGATAAATTTCAGTCCGTCTTGGATAAAGATATGCACGCGCTCGTTTTCCAACCGGCAGGCGGTAAAGGGCAGAAACTTTTTGCTCGTTTCTATCACTTCCTCGTCGATCTCCACGAGGTCGATGCGCTCGATCTCGGGGTAGCGGCACAGTTCGCGCACCACGCCGCCGTCGCCCGCGCCGATGACGAGCACGTCTTTCACGTTGGGATGCACCGCCATGGGGACGTGCGTGATCATCTCGTGGTAGATAAACTCGTCCTTTTCGGTCAGCATCAAATACCCGTCCAGCACGAGGATACGCCCGAATGCGGGCGTATCGAAGACGTCGATGCGCTGGTAATCGCTCTTTCCGCTGTACACCTGTTTGTCTACGCGGATGCTCAGTTTTACGTCTTTCGTATGTTTTTCGGAAAACCAGAATTCCATAGTTTACTCCACAAGCACGTTCAGCCGTTCGATGGCGGCATCCTCGGGGCCTGTCAGCTGACAGCCCTTTTTCTTTGCATAGGCAATGTATTCCAGAATTTTGGTCGTCACGCGCTCGCCGGGGGCAAGGATAGGGATGCCCGGCGGATAGCACATGACAAATTCGCTGCAGATATAGCCCGACGTCTCTTCAATGGGCAGAGATTTTTTGGGCGCATAGAAGGCGTATTGCGGCGTGACGGCAACGACGGGCGGAATGTATTCGTTTTCCATCATGCCCGTGCGGTCTTTGGCGTACAGTCTGCCGATCTCGCTGAGCGCGCTCACCAGCCGTTCCACGTCCCGCTTCCTGTCGCCGATGGAGAGATAGGCGAGGATGTTTCCGAGGTCCCCGAATTCGATCTGAATGTCGTATTCGTCGCGCAAAAGGTCGTACACTTCGATGCCCGCCAGGCCCATATCCAGCGTGTACACGGAAAGTTTGGTGGAATCGAAATCGAAAATGCTGTCCCCGTTGATGAGCTCTTTGGAATACGCGTACCAGCCGCCGAGGTCGTTGATCTCCGAGCGGGCGTAATCGGCAAGCTCGCACACGGCCGCAAAGGATTCCTTTCCGCGCAGGGCGAGGTTTCGCCTGGAAATATCCAGGGAGGAGAGGAGCAGGTAGCTTGCGCTCGTGGTCTGCGTCAGGTTGATGATCTGCCGCACGTGGTCGGCATTGACGCGCGGGCCCGTAAGCAGCAGGGAGCTCTGCGTCAGGCTCCCGCCCGATTTGTGCATGGAGACGGCCGCCATGTCCGCGCCCGCCGCCATGGCGGAAACGGGCAGGTTTTCCCCGAAATATAAGTGCGTCCCGTGCGCCTCGTCCACGAGCACCAGCATATTGTGTTCGTGCGCAAGTTTTACGATCGAGCGCAGGTCGCTGCAGATCCCGTAGTAGGTAGGGTTGTTGACGAGGATCGCCTTTGCGTCGGGCGTGCATTCGATGGTGCGTTTCAGCTGGGACAGGCTCATGCCGAGGGGAATGCCGAGTTTTGCGTCGCATTCGGGATTGACGTAGACGGGGACGGCGCCGCAGAGCACCAGCGCGCCCATCACACTGCGGTGGACGTTGCGGGGAAGAATGATCTTCTGCCCCGCCTGCACGGCGGACATCACCATGCTCTGCACGGCGGAAGTGGTGCCTCCCACCATAAGAAAGGCGTGGTGCGCGCCGAAGGCGTCTGCCGCAAGGTTTTCCGCATCGCGGATGACGGAAACGGGGTGGCAGAGGTTGTCCAGCGGTTTCATGGAATTTACGTCCATGCTCACGCACTTTTCGCCGAGAAGGTTTACAAGTTCGGGGTTGCCGCGCCCGCGCTTGTGCCCGGGGACGTCAAAGGGGACCACCCGCATTTTGCTGAATTTGTCCAAAGCCTCGTAAATGGGGGCGCGTTCCTGTGCTTTCAGATCCATGTCCGCTCCTTTAATAAATGTTTCTTCCGTTGAAGATCTCGATCATTTCCCTGCGCAGGTTGTCGGTGATCTCCTGTTTTTTTGGCGCGGGCAGATCTTCCGCGTTCTGGTTGAACAGGTAGTTTTTCAGATCGATCTCCCGCAGCAGCATTTTGGTGTGGAAGATGTTTGCCGAATAGACGTTCACGTCGATGGCGTCGTATTTCTGCAAAGTGGCGTCGGAAATAAAGTTTTGGATGGAATTGATCTTCAGGTCGTTGAAGATCTTTCTGCCGTCGATGCTGCGCGTAAACCCGCGCACGCGGTAGTCCATGGTGATGATGTCCGAATCGAAGGAGCCGATGAGGTAATCCAGCGTGGAGAGGGGGGTGATGGTGCCGCAGGTGGCGACGTCGATGTCCACGCGGAAGGTGGCAAGCGAGGTTTCGGGGTGATATTCGGGATAGGTGTGGACGGTCACGTGGCTCTTGTCCAGGTGCGCCACCTGCGCGTCGCCCTTGACGGGGATCATGGCGAGGTCGGAAATGAGCAGGGTGACGGAAGCGCCCTGCGGGTCGTAGTCCTGCCCGGAAATATTGAGAACGCGCGCGCCGATCATCTCGGTGAGGTTGGTCAGGATCTCCGTCAGCCGCTTGGAGTTGTACTGGTGGTCGATATACGAGATATATTCCATGCGCTCCTGGGGCGATTTGGCGTAACAAATGTCGTAAATGTTGAAGCTGAGCGACTTTGTCAGGTTGTTGAATCCGTACAGTTTAAGCTTTTTCATCTGATTCCTCACGCAAAAAAGGACAAAGCAAACCGCTTTGTCCCTTGAAAAGTCATAATTTCCCCGTTCGCAGAAAATGCCGAAAGAACTTCGTAGCAAATACTCATGCGCTTATTGACCGTTTCACAAGTTTGTGCGGATGCACCCGGTTATAAAGTAACCAACTTATAAAATTCGAGCTTTTAACTCGATCAATAAGGCGGCAGCGCCGCCGATCGGCATTCGACCCGGCTGTCCGTATGGCCTCAACCCGTTGCGGGGTGGTCGGTATTTGCAAGCGTTCTTTGCGAACCTTTGCATTTTTGATTATACGAAAAAAAACCGCCGCTGTCAAATATTTACAGGCACAATTCCCATTCTTTTTTCAATCGGTTGACATTTTTTTTCAGTCTGTTATACTGAAAGGGAAGGAGAACAGAGATGATCGATATTTCACAGGAGCTGTTTACGTGCGCGGTGTATCCGGGCGACACGTCCCCGTCGCGCCGTCGGGTACAGTCGATCGGAAAGGGGGATGCCTGCAACCTGACAGACCTCACGCTGTGCGCGCACAACGGGACGCATCTGGACGCGCCCCTGCACTTTATCGAGGGCGGCAAGAGCGCGGCCGAAGTGGAGCTTTCCCGCCTTATGGGGGAATGCCTCGTGTGTTCGTATGCGCAGGCCTGCACGCTGCCCGAAACTTCCCGCCTTCTTATCCGCGGGGATTGCCCTCTGGACGAGGAGACGGCAAAAAAGTTTGCCGCAAAATACCTGCTGGTGGGGTGCGAATCGCAGAGCGTGGGGGACGAAAAGGTGCATCTTGCCCTGCTGTCTGCGGAGGTCGCCGTGCTGGAAGGGCTGCGCCTCGGCGCGGCGGAGGACGGGCGGTACGAGCTGATCGCTCTGCCCTTGAAGCTCGGCGCCTGCGACGGCGCGCCCGTGCGCGCCGTGTTGCGAAAACCGGATAACGTATCTGTAAAATTTTGACGAAACGGAGGAAAACAGCTTGTATCTTATTCTTGTCTGCGCGCTCTTTGCGGCAATTTCTCTCGTCTCGTTTTGCCTGTACGGAGCGGATAAATCCAAGGCAAAGCGGGGCAAATGGCGCATTCCCGAACGCGTGCTTTTGGGTTTTTCCTTTTTCGGCGGCGCCGTGGGCGGGCTTTTGGGAATGCTCTTGTTCCGCCACAAGACGAAACATTGGTATTTTTGGGCGGTCAACCTGATCGGGCTGATCTGGCAGGCGGCGGCAGTCGTCCTCATCGCCCTGTATAGCTGAAAAACAGAAGGAGAATACAATTATGAATTGTGCCATTTACGGCGCGGGCGCCATGGGAACGGTGCTCGGCGCATACATTGCCCGTGCGGGCAGGGACGTCGACCTGATCAACCGCAACCGCGAACACGTCGCCGCTCTGAAAGAGAAGGGCGCACACATCGTGGGGACGGTGGATTTTACGCAGAAGGTAAACGCTCTTCTGCCCGAAGAGATGACGAAAAAGTACGATATCATTCTGCTGATGACCAAACAGCGCATGAACGGGGAGATCGTCGCCTTCCTCAAAGATTATCTTAAAGAGGACGGCGCCCTCTGCACCTGTCAGAACGGACTTCCCGAACCGAAAATTGCCGAGATCATCGGCCAGGACAGGACGCTCGGCTGTGCCATCGCGTGGGGCGCGACCTTCCGCGGCAAGGGCGTTTCCGAACTCACATCCGATCCCGCGGCTCTCACTTTTTCGCTGGGAGCGTACGGGAAGGGCAACCGTCTGCAGGACGTGAAGGAACTTCTCGAATGTATGGGGCAGGTGACGGTAGAGCAGAATTTTATCGGGGCGCGCTGGTCGAAACTTCTCATCAACAGCGCTTTTTCGGGCCTTTCCACCGTTACGGGCGCAACCTTCGGGGAGATCTCCGTGCAGAAAAGCTCGCGCAGGGTGGCGCAGGCGATCATGAAAGAGTGCATCGACGTCGCCAAGGCGGCGGGCATCCGTATCGAACCCGTGCAGGGGCATAAAATCGACAAGCTGTTCGATTATAAGGGAAAGCTGAAAAAGGCGCTCTCCTTTGCGCTCATTCCCGTTGCCATGAAAAAGCACGCGCGGCTGATCTCCAGTATGCTGCAGGATCTGCGCGCTGGGAAAAAGTGCGAGATCGATTTTATCAACGGCGTGGTGTGTGAATTCGGGAAAAAGTACGGCGTGCCCACACCCTGCAACGATAAAACGGTACAGCTGGTGCATGAGATCGAGGAGGGCAAACGTCCCATTTCCTTTGAAAATATTTCCGCGTATTGCGTGAAATAAAAGGGAAAACCGCCGCAGATGCTTCTGCGGCGGTTTTCTTGTAAAGAAGAGTTACACTGTGGACTGTTTGTAATATAAATTTCCTTTTATCATGGAATTTTATTACTTTTATTATATCTTAACTTTTGCCTCCTGTCAAGGAAAGAAAAGGAATTTTTCCTAAGCCTTGACAAAAAATCTTTAATTTTTTATAATATAGAAAAACATCGGAAGGGATGGCTATGCAAGATCTGAACGGACAGGGAATTCCCGCAGAAGTGGAAAAGAAAACATCGGTGGAAAAATGTCCTGCCTGCGGCGCGGACATGGTGTACGACGCGGAGACCGGCGGACTGTACTGCGAGCACTGCGGCACCAGAAAGGAGATCGTCGGCTCTTTCAGCGAGGAGCAGGATTTTGAAAAACTTCTGGAAGAGCGGGACGATTGGGGCAGCGAATCGCACGTGTTCCGCTGCGAAAACTGCGGCGCGCAGGAAGTGCTCGACAAAAAGGAGATCGCAAAGACCTGTCCTTTTTGCGGCGCCACAAACATCGTGGCAACGGACGAACTTCCGGGACTTCGGCCCAATGCCGTCGTGCCCTTTGCAGTTGCGCAGAAGCAGGCGGGGGCGTCGGTTCGGCAATGGGTGCGCAAGCGTCTGTTTGCCCCGCAGAAATTCCGCAGGAGCGCCAAGCCCGAAAAGATGAACGCCGTCTATCTGCCTGCGTTTACCTTTGATTCGCAGACGCATTCCTATTACACCGCCGTGCTCGGGAAATATTACTATGTCACCCGCCGCGTCGACGGAAAAACGGTGCAGGAACGCAGGATCAAGTATTTTACCGTAAGCGGGCAGTATGAAATGTTTTTCGATGACGTGCTCGTGCAGGCAAGCAATGTTGTTGGGGAGAAAAACCTGAAAAAGCTGCAGCCCTTTGCGACGGGCAGCAGCAAGGAGTATTCCCCCGAATATCTCAGCGGATACACGGCGACGCAAAAGACGCGCTCGGGGTTGGATTGCTGGGCGGATGCAAAGCAGGAGATCGGCGCCCGCCTGCGGTCGGCGATCCTCAGCGGATACAGTTACGACGTCGTATCTTCATTCAATATCAACACGCAGTACTCGGGGATTACATATAAATACGTTCTTCTTCCCGTGTATGTAGGGCATTGCAAGTGGCACCAGAAGGTGTATAACTTTTTTGTCAACGGACTCAACGGCAAGGTGACGGGACAAGCGCCCGTTTCGCCGCTCAAAGTCGCCGTTCTCGTCGTGCTCGGCATTGCGGTCGTTGTCGGCCTGTACTTCCTGTACAGGTATATGTCCTGATTTTGTTTAGTTTTCAGTTTTTCTTTGCACGGCGTTCACGGCGCCGTGCTATGCTTTTGCCATGCAGACATTGTTTTATAAAAACAGGTTCACCCGCCTGCAAAAATTGCTCCTTGCCGCCATTGTCGCGGCGATCGTTTGGCTCTTGTCGGAGATCCCCGTTCTTGCCGAACATCTCTTTGCAAGGTGCATCACGCGCGCACTGAATTTTCTTCTCGGCAAAATTTCCGCGCTGTTTCCCTTTTCCCTGTACGAACTGACGGCTTTTCTGCTCATTTTCGGAGCGGTTGCGCTCGTGGTCGGCGTCGTGCTTCTGCTGAAAAACAGGCAATTTGCGCGACTGAAAATTTGGCTGTATCGGCTTGTCATGGCGGGGCTGTGCGTTCTCATTTCTTTCGGGGTTTTGTACGCGCCCCTGTATCAGCGCCCCTCCGTGCAGTCCGCGCTGGGGTTGGAGGAGAGCGTTCTCACCGAAGAAAAGGTGTATCTTGCGGCGCGCTACTATGTGCAGGAACTCAACGATCTTTCCGAACGCATGGAGCGGGACGGGCAGGGGAACGTCATTCCCTCTCTGTCCTTTTCTCAGACGGCGGACGAACTGAACAAATCATTTTCCGCGCTGGGGACTTCTTATTTTGCCTTTTTTGAGGTTCGGCCCAAACCCGTCGCCTTTTCCGTCCTGATGAGTTATCTCGGCATCACGGGGATCTATTTTCCCTTTTATGCGGAAGCCAACATCAACACGAACGTTCCCGCCTATACGCTGCCCGTGACGATGGCGCATGAGATGACGCACGCCAAAGGCGTCTCGCAGGAAGGGGAGGCCAACGTTGCGGCGTACGTGCTGTGTATCCGTTCGGAAAACGACACCATCCGCTACAGCGGCCTGATGAGTGCGGCGGCGTCCATGATCAACGCCCTGCCCGAGGAGGAGTACAGGGAAGTGTACGGCCTCCTGTCGGAGGAAGTCAAGCGGGAGTACCGCAACGCAAACGAACATTACGACAAATACGAGGGGATCATAGACACTCTTTCTTCCTTTTTTAACGATCTGTTTTTGAAGGCGAACGGGGTACCGGGCGGAACGCGCAGTTACAGCGACACGGTGGGGAGCCTTGTTTCTCTCTGGGAACAGCTGAATACGCATTAAAAAGGGCGTTTCGGGCGCCCTTTTGGTATGTATGAACGGGATTGACGGGCGGCGGACGTTGACAAAATGCCGCGATTATGGTATAATCTGCGTACTCAGGAGTAAAAAATGAACAGCGATTGCATAGCAGCCATTTCAACGCCGCCGGGGAAAGGCGGTGTGGCGATCATCCGTCTCAGCGGCGGATCGCCGCTCGGCATTGCGGAAAAAATGTTTGATCCCGCGGGGAAAGTGCCCGTGAGTAAATTTGCGCCCCGCATGATGTACGCGGGGACGATCCAGGCGGACTCGTTCAGCGATTACGGCCTTTGCGTGTGGTTTCGCGCGCCGCACAGCTTTACGGGCGAGGACGTCGTGGAATTTCATTGTCACGGCGGCACGAGCATCGCCCGCGGAATTTTGTGCAAGGCGCTGTCCCTCGGCTGCCGCATGGCGGAACGCGGCGAGTTTACCCGCCGCGCGTTTCTTAACGGAAAACTGACGCTTGCCTCGGCGGAAGGCCTGATCGATATGATCAACGGCGAAAGCGAGGCGGAAGTGCGCGCGGGATTTATGCTGTACAGCGAACGGCTCACCGCGCAGGCGCGCTCCTTCCAGGAGGAGATCACCGAACTTCTTGCAGGGATCGATGCTGACATCGATTTCCCCGAAGAGGACATCGAGCACACCGATCTCAAAGACATCGGAAAGGAGATCGGCCGCATCGACGCGCAGCTGCAGGCGCTTCTTTCCACCTATCGCACGGGCAGAAAGATCATGCAGGGCGTTTCCGTCGTGCTGGCGGGCAAACCGAATACGGGCAAAAGCTCCGTGCTCAACGCCTTGCTCGGCAGCGACAAAGCCATCGTCTCCTCGCAGGCGGGGACCACCCGCGACGTGGTGGAGGGGACTTTGGAGATCGAAGGGGTGCGCTTCCGCCTGTACGACACGGCGGGCATCCGCGAGAGCGAAAACGAAGTAGAAAACATCGGCATTTCCCGCGCGCGCAGTCTGATCGAAGGGGCGGATCTCGTGCTGTTCATTCTGGACGCATCGCAGAGCCTCTCTTCGGAAGACCGCGAGATCTATGAGAGCCTTTCCAAAAAGAAAAAGCTCGTCGTCTACAATAAGACGGATCTGGGCGAGGACGTGTGCGATCCGCCTGCGGACATCCGCGTTTCTGCCAAGACGGGCGAAAACATCGAAAAGCTGCGGCAGCTCATGTTCAGCCGCTGTATGGAAGGGTACACGTCGGACGGGGAATTTCTCATTGAAGAGCGCCATTTCGAGGCGCTGCGCCGTGCGCACGCGGCTCTTTCGGAAGCGGTGAGCGTGTGCGGGAGCGTTCCGCTCGACCTTTTGGGCGTTCACCTGAAAGAGGCGTGGGAGGCGCTCGGCGAGATCAGCGGCGAAACGGCAAACGAACGAATCATCGACGAGATCTTTGCAAAATTCTGCGTAGGCAAGTAACCGCAAAGGAGGAAAGAATGGTCAATCTCGAATTGTACAGAGTCTTTTATACGGTAGCCAATTGCGGCAGCCTTACGCGCGCGGCGGACGAACTGTTCATCAGCCAGCCTGCGGTCTCCCAGGCGATCAAACAGCTGGAAAGCCAGCTGGGCGCGCCGCTGTTCAACCGCACCCACCGCGGCATGGAACTTTCCGAACAGGGCGGAAAACAGATCTTTGACATTGTGGAAAAGGCGCTCGGGGAACTGGATGCTGCGGAAAACAAACTCAAAGAGATCAATACCACTGCCACGGGTACCATCCGCATCAGCGCGTCGGATACCATTTTTTCCTATGTGCTCATTGACAAGATCGCAGAATATCACGAGAAATATCCGCAGGTCAAACTCAATCTCATCAACTGTATCACGACGGACACGCTCGACCTTCTGAAAAATAACAAGTGCGACATCGCTTTCCTCAACCTTCCCGTGGATGACAAAGATTTTATTCTGTCCAGCGCCATCATGCCTTTGCACGATACCTTTGTCGCAAACGAAAACTTCAAAACGCTTTCGGAAGGCGTTCAGCCCTTGAAAAGTATGCACGATTATCCCTTACTCATGCTGGATACCAACACCGTCACGCGCAAGGCGATCATCAATTTTTCCCATTCTATCGGCGTGCATCTGCACCCGGAGATCGAGTGCGGCAGTCTGGAACTGATGATTCGCCTCGCAAAACACGGCGTGGGCATCGCGTGCGTTCCCAAAGAATACGTCAGCCGCGAACTGGGCGAGGACAAAACTCTCTTTGAAATCAAAACCGAACCCGCTCTTCCCGCGCGTTCGGTGGGGATCGCCTTCCCCAAGGGCGCCACTCCCTCCTTCGCCGTCCGCGAATTTTTTAAAATGTTTGAAACGAAATGATCTTATCAAGGGCGCCGCAGGGCGCCCTTTTTTTGCGGATTTTTTCCTACAAAAACTTTTTAAAAAAATTTTAAAAAATTTTATAAAAAACACTTGACAAACTTTCAGAAAGTGATATAATGTTAGCAATCTCAATAAGAGAGTGCTAACACTTATAAAAACAAAGTGCTAAAAACAAAAAAGGAGTTGATTGTTATGAAAAATGAATTGACGAGAAAGAACGGTTATTCCGATTACGATTTCTTTAACGAAGCAATGCACGATTTCTTCCCTTCCTTTTATGGGTTTGGCAGAAACAACGGTCAGAAATATATGCGCACGGATATCAAAGAGGCTGAAAAGGAGTATGTGATGGAAGTCGAACTCCCCGGCCTGGACAAGAAGGATATCCACATCGATCTGAAGGACGGTTACCTCAACATCTCCGTCAAGAAAGAGGAGAAGCAGGAAGAGGGCAAAAAGGAAAACTACATCCATCGCGAACGCAGTTTCTCCTGCAGCCGCAGCTATTATGTCGGTGACGTCAGCAAGGAAGACGTCAGGGCGAAATACGAAAACGGTATTCTGTCCGTGTTCATCCCCAAGGAAACGCCTTCGCGTCCTCAGGAAAACAAAATCGAAATCGAATAATTTCCGCGTCCGTTCCGACGGACAAAGTACAAAAAGAGGAGAGCGTTCTGAAGTGAACCCCAAAGTTTAGACAAAAAATTAATTAAAATGTTGGTAATGAGTTCGGTACTGTACCGGGCTCATTCCTTTTAGTTTGAGAGATATTCTCTCATTGTTCCAATAGTCAATGTATTCTTTGAGGCGGTGGACGAATTCGTCCACCGTTTCAAATTTTTCCCCGTAATACATTTCAACTTTCAGTCGTCCGAAGAAGTTTTCCATTGCTCCGTTATCCATAATTTTTGTTCTTTGTTCCCTTTTTTCTCATAAAAATATGCACCTCCAAAAGTGTCTAACTTTTGTGGTGCATATCATTCAACTCTCCTCTTTTTTGTCGTAAAATAGCACATGGTGTAAAATTCTTGCAATTTGCAACGGAACATGATACAATGGGAACACTCAGTGAGCGGGGCATAAAGCCGGCTTTATTTGTTTTCTGCAAGAAAACAAATCCCGTTTAGCAGCAAAATTTGCCGCAGGGAAATGCATGGGAGGTTCGGATAATCCCGCAGGACTCACACACACTAAGAAAAAAGACGATCTGATTTTGGGAGAAAATACTTGAGAAGAATTTACGAGCTGTTCCGAAAGGCAATGGGGGATGATCCCTTTGTCCGATTTTATTATCAAAGATATAAGCGCCGCCATCCGAAGTTCCATAAATATTGCAAGGCGGCAAGCGCTGTATATGCGCTGTGGCTGGTGTTTTTGTTCCGACTGCTCGGGCGGGATCCGCGCACGTGCCTGGTCTATCCAGAGTCCTCAGTTTGCGCGCATCCGTCCCGCAAAAAAATGGATCGGGTTTTGAAAAAGAAGGATTTTGTCTGTTTTGACGGGGAACTCCTTCTTTTGCGGCGCGTATCGCACATTGAAAAGCTGTGGGATGCGGCGGGTGCGAAGCTGGGGATCGCCGACTATAAAGGTATGCGCCGTGCCGCCGCAGCGGAGGCGGACAAAAGGAGGAAAAAGGGGAAAGCCTGCCTGGCGGAGGTCTGCAAAATTGTTTCCGAGTGGAGCGGCGCGGATGCAAAGCAGCTTCTGCGCGCAGAGCAGGAACTGGAAGAAAAGCTCAGCTATGCCGACCCTTTTTATGTTTCGCTGATCTCTTGTCTGCAAAGGGAGGGGAAAAAAGTTTTTGTCTGCTGCGAAAGCAGGCTTGCGTCCGCCTTTTGGGACAAACTTCTGCGGAGCAACGGGATTTCTTGTGAAAAGGTATATACCTGCGCAGAGTGCGGCAGACTATGGGAAGAGATCGCAGACGAACTATCGGGAAAGGGGATCTTCTACCTATCTTCGCGGGAACGCTGTATTGCCGCGCGGAAGGCGGGGTTAAAGGCGATGTATGTGCAGCCTGTCGCGCAAAAGTTTGCCCTTTATCGGCCGTTGCAAGCGCATTCCTTGGCAATGTCCGTCTATGAAGGCATCGTGAACGAGCGCCTCCATGTGCGGGGGATGGTGCGCAGCGCCCTGTACGAACACGGCTTTGTGTACGGTGGATTGCTAGCTTACGGTTTTTGCGGCTGGCTGGAAGAACTTGCCAAACGGCGCGGGTACGATTGCATCGTGTTTCTTGCGCGCGACTCCGAACTCTTTTATAGAATTTATCAGAAGTATTTCGGAAGCGTCGCCGCCGTCTATCTGTACACGTCGCGCATGGCGGCTCTAAAAGTTGCTGTCAGGCAGTATTTCAACGTCTTTCTGGACAGGATGTTTGTCAGCAAGGCGGAAAAGCAGAATCGGGTGACGATTGCACAGTCTTTGCGGCAGGCGGAGCTTGCCGCTCTGTCAGAAAAGCTGCCCGCCGAACTTCCGCAAGGAGCCTTACTTGACAGAAAAACGCTGCCGCGTATGCTCGAATTTTTGACAAACCATCGGGAAGAGATCTTTCAGATCTATGAAAAAGACGCCAAAGCGTTTGGGGAAATGTCGTCGGAAATTCTGCGCGGAAAGGAGCGGATCTTGCTCGTCGATCTCGGATGGCGCGGAACCATCTTTGCTTTGTTGAGCGGCTATTGGCGGGAGACTATGCCGTCAGTGGAATGCGAGGGTGCGCTGTTGGGCGTTTCCGATTGTTCGCTTTCGCAAAGCCTCACCGATTTCGGTGCGCTCAAGGGGTATGTTTACCTCACAGATCGGGTACGGGAAAATCATCTCATTCTGACGGAACTCATGTTTTCCTCTGCGGAACCCACGACGATCGGATACGCAAAAGACGAAGACGGACGAAACGCGCCCCTGTTCGGGGAGCAGGAAAATACGCCTTCGGCGGTGCGCGAGATGGGCGAGGGGATAGAGGATTTCTGCCTTGCCTTTCGGCAAGTGGAAGGTTGTTTTCCGCGCCCGTTTGAAATTACGGGGGAAGAGGCGTGCGCTCCGCTTGCGATCATCAACGCAAACAAGACATACAATCTGAATTTGTATCGGACTTTTCACGCCTGCCTGGATCCGAACGGAAATCCGCTTTCCGTCCGGGACATTTTAAAAGAAGTGGGATACATCAAATAAAATACAGGGTAAAGAGGTCACAAATGGAAAAAAATAACAGCGGGGAACTTCTCTCCATCGTCGTTCCCGTGTACAATACGGAAAAATGGCTGGAGCGTTGTCTGGACAGCCTTTTGTCGCAGAGTTACCGCAACGTGGAAGTAATCTGTGTAAACGATGCCAGCCCTGACGGGTGCAAGGAGATCTTGTCCGCCTATGCGGCGCGCGATCCGCGCATCAAAATCGTGGAACACGAAAAAAACAGGGGGCTTTTTGCCGCAAGACTGAGCGGCGTCGCCGCGGCGCGGGGGAAATGGCTTGCCTTTGCGGACAGCGACGACTACGTTTCCTGCGATTTTTACCGTCCGCTCGTCCATCGCGCGGAGGAGGAAAAGGCGGATTTTGTCCTCGGCAACATTGTGGAAACAGACGAAAACGGGTGGAGACACTATTCCAACATTCCGCGCCGCCTGCCCAGGGCCGTACCGTCCCTGCACGGAGCGGAGGTGTATAAAACTTTTTTGTCCCAGCGCGGCGCCCTGTTTTATTGGCACGTCATGTGGAATAAGGTGTACGATCTCGCCTTTTTCCGCAAGTGCCTGCCCCATTACGCGCCGCTCGGGGAACATCTTGTCATGACGGAGGACATTGCCTTTTCCTGCGTGCTGTATTCGTACGCGCAAAACGTGCAGCTTGCCGATTGCGATTGCTATTTTTATTGCAGGCACAAGGAGGCGTCCACGGGTTCGGAGCAGTCCCCGCAAAAGACGCTGAAAAACCTCAAAGACGTCGTCCGCGTGTTTTCGTTTTTCAGGGACGTTCTCAAAGAAAGGGGAATTTATTCGCAGACGCAGGAGGATTTTGCGGCTTTCCGCAAAAAATATTTCCGTATCTGGTGCAACAATCTCTCCGCCGCGGGGCTGTTGAAGGACAAGCAGGCCCTGCACATTCTTTTGCGCGGCTTTGAAGAAGAGGAGCCGCAATTTTGCACCCAGTACGAGTTTCATCTCAATTCGCTCAATACCGAATGGGACGATCGGTACGAACAGCTGAAAGAGCAGATCTGCGACAAAAATCATACTGTGATCAGTTTCGATATTTTCGATACTCTGCTCAGGCGGCCGCTATGGGCCCCGCAGGACGCTTTTTATTTTGTCCAGCAGGAAGCTTCCGCCTTTTTCGGCGGAGCGGAGGAAAATGCCTTTGTCAAAATGCGCCTCTTTGCCGAACAGCGCTGCCGCGAATTGAACAGGGTATATAATCCTTCGGCAGAGGACGTCACGCTCGCGGAAATTTATCGTACAATGGCGCAGCAGTATTTCCTTTCCGAGGAGGATACAGCTGCTCTGAAACGCACGGAAGAGGAGACGGAAAAAAAGCTGATCGCACCGCGCGGATCGGGGAAAGAACTGTTTTCTCTGGCGCGTGCGCTGGGGAAAAAAGTTGTCCTCGTTTCGGATATGTACCTGCCTGCGCAGTGCGTGGAGGAAATGCTGCAAAAATGCGGCATCGCAGGGTACGATGCGCTGTTTGTTTCCTGCGAATACCGTAAACTCAAATATACGGGAAATCTGTTCCGCGTCGTTCTCGATAAACTCGGCGTCGCGCCGCAGGAAGTCCTCCACATCGGGGATACGTGGCAAAACGACGTCGTCGTCCCGCGCAGTTTGGGGATGCACGCCGCTTTTCTGCCAAAGGCCGTAGACGTGTTCACGGGGAACGTTCACGATATTTTCAACGGGAATTGCACCTCTTTTCTCAAAGAAAATCTGTCGGACGAGTTCGATACGCGCACCTTTGCAGGGCAGTTGTGCGTCCGAACCATGTATGCCGCCATCGCGCACGAGTTGTTTGACAATCCATTTGTTCCCTTTCAGGCGCAGTCGCGTTTTAACGGCGATCCGTGGGTCATGGGCTATTTTGCGATGGGGCCGTATTTGTTCGGGGTCGCAAAATGGATCCTGGACATCTCGGCAGAACGCGGATACGAAATGATCGCCTTTCTTGCAAGGGACGGGTTTCTCGTTCAGAAAATTTTTGAAGAAATGTGCCGTGCAACGGGCGCGGAAATTGCAAGCCAATATGTCTATGCCACGCGCAAGTGTGTGCTTCCGTACGTCATGGATCGACCTGAAAAGTTCTATACGTCGGATAATTTTGTCAACATTTTCTCTCCCGATCAGACCTTTAAAAAGTTTTTGCAGCTGTTTGCGGACGTGTGCGTTCCGCTCACTCCTCAGCTTGAAAAGGAGTACGCCTCGCACGGCATTTTTCTGGACGAGCACATCGGGGACGAAAATCGGTTCCGCAATTTTATCGTCGCGTTTTTGAAGATCTCTTTCGACGCCGCAAAAGCTGGGCAAGCGCGGGAAGCGGTTTCAGAGTATTATCGCCAAATCTTTGCGGGCAGGTGCGCCGCCTTTGACGCAGGCTACAGCGGAAGGATCCAGAAGGCGCTTTCCGATCTGTGTTCGCATCCCGTGGACGCGCTGTTTTTGCACGACAACGGCGAATCCACGGGCAGAATGGCAAGGGCGGGCGGCTTTCGGGTCAGCTGTTTTTATCCGTACAGTCCCGTCGTGACGGACATTCTGCGCGAAACTTTTTTGTCGGACACCTCTCCCTCGTGCATCGGGTTTGAAAGGACAAAGGAGGGGGTGCGCCCTCTGTTCGGGGAGGAAAAGGAGGATGCTCCGCGCAATTTTGCCCTGCACATGATGCAAAGGGGCGCGCTTTGCTTTGCCCACGATCTGATACAGACTTTTTCCCATTCTTTAAAAATGTTTGATTTGCGCAACGTGGAAAGCGGTTATTTGTTTGAATATTTCTGCAAGACGGCAACCGAATTTGACCGCTATGTCTTTATCGATCATACCATAGAGGACGGCGTGTACAGCGGCTTTGACGGACTCAGCCTCGTCTACCGCTGGCAGGAAAACCTGCAGGCCATCGGCGCAGGAAAGAGCGGAACGCAGGAAAGCGTGCCGCCCGTCCTTCCCGCACGGCAAAAGACGGTGGAGGAGGCGCTCCGAGGGTGTTCAAGATGGAAAAGGGCGCTGTATTATTGGCTGTTTGACAGGAAAACTTTTCACGAAAAAATGAAAAAAAGAAGGGCAGAGAAAAGGAGCAGAACATGAAGACGGGCATTTTGAAAAACAACGTAGAGGAAAGCGCTCCCAGGCAAACAAAGGTGGAGCAGCTGGGCAGAAATACGGGGAATCTCGTCTTTTGGGAGGCGCTGGACAGGCTGTTCTGCCCCGAAAAGATCCCGTATGCGCATTCGGAAAGGCTTTCCTCCTGCGACCGCGTGATCGTCACCGATCTGATCTGGATCCGTGAAAATGCGGAATACGGGTATCTTGAACAGTTGGCGGATAAATACGCGATCCCGTTTATTCCCATCAGCGTGGGCTTGCAGGCGGAGAAATTCGATCCCGGGTTCAGGCTGTCCGCAAATACTTTGCGTCTATTGAAAAAATTGGAGGAGCGGGCGATAATCGGGGTCCGCGGACAGTTCACGGCGGACGTCCTGGAAAAACACGGCGTCAAAAATCTTTGCGTCATCGGCTGCCCGTCCATGTACTATTGGAACAATCCGGAATTTCGCATTGATACAAAAGCGGAGCCGCAGAGGGCGAGCGCGAATTTCAAGACATTTTTCGGCAGGCTGAGCGCGGCGGAAAAGCATTTTTTAAGCTATTGTGCGCAACACGATATGCAGTTTGTGGAGCAGACGGAACTTCCCTTTACCCGGGAGAATGCAAGGGACGAAAAATTCTTTCAGTTTATCAGAAGCTGGCTTGACAGGCGTTCCGTTCTGCCCTGCGGGTATAGGGAGTGGTGCGATGCGCTCAACGGCATCGATTTTTCTCTTGGCGGGAGATTTCACGGAAACGTCATCGCCCTCTGGAACGGGATCCGCTCGCTCTTTCTCACGACCGATTCGCGGACGAGGGAGCTGACCGACTTTTTCGGGCTGCCCGCCATGGAGATGCAGGCGTTTGACGAAACAAAGCCGCTTTCGTGGTATTACGACAGGGCGGATTACACGCGCTTCAACAGCCGCTATCCGAAGCTATACAAAAACTTTGTAAATTTTGCGCAGAAAAACGGGCTGGACCTTGCTCCCGCCGCACAGCCTTTGACCTTTGAAAGGCCTGAAAAACAGCAACCGTCTGTCAAAAAGAGTGACATCGGCGTGCACAATGCCGTGTATCTTTCCGCCGTTGCGCGCGATAAGAACAAAATTGCGTACAAGTTCAGCGTGGAAGGCAATCTTGTCAACTATTTCAGCAACAGCAAGCCGTTTACCGTCGAATACGACTGCAATACGGAAATGCTTCCCGATTCCGTTGCCGTCCTGCCCTTTGCGGCGCTCCTGCTGCCACTTTGCTGGCTGGCGGATGCGACCCTTGTCCTGCCCGAAGCGGACGAAGATTTCTTCCGCTCTCTCCGTGCGGTGAAAAGGGGATACGAAGAGCAGTTTCCCGAACTCTCTTTCGGGGGAAAGGTCGTGGCCGGAAAGGTGGTAAAAAACCGCGCCGATCATCTGCACCGCAGTACTCTCTGTCTGTACGGGGGAGGGGTCTCTTCGGCCTTTTCCGTTTTGTCGGAACTTTATTTCCGCCCCCTTCTTTTTTCTGTCTGCAGGGAAGGGCAATCTCCCGCAGGGGATAAACTTGCCGAAGCGCTTTCCCTGCGCCGTTCTTGCGCGCGCACTACTTTCCGCTGTGTGCTGAAAGAGGAGGAAGCGGAGAGGGTTTTCCTCGGCGGGATGGGGGAAAACAGGCGGAAAAACTTTTTTACGGCGCTTGCGCCGTGTGCGCACGTTGCGCCGTATGCCTTTTTACAGAATATGACGGATATCTGCCTTCCCTCTGCTGAGGGAACGGAGGGCGCGGAGCAGCCGCGCATTTTAACGGCTATGTCGTTCTGCGGTTGCAGGGTGCGGCAGGAAAATTGCTTTTCACAGAGGGAACAGATCCTGCAGATTTCGGAAAATCGGGAGTTTATGCAGGCGCTTCTCCGTTCGGACGAGGCTGCGTCGAAAGCTTTGCAAAAAGTGTGAGTTTTGGCGGAGGGGAAGGGATAAATTTTATTGCGGCGATTGCATACAATAATTTTATGAAGAGTTTGCTGCAAGACGCCTTTGAAAAGGTACGGGGAACATTTTCTTACCTCTCCGCAAAAAAATACACGACGCTGGCGGGAACAATGGCTTTTTTTCTCGTCATGTCCGTCGTACCGTTTTTGTTCTGGCTGACCCTCATTTTCGGCAAACTGAACATCGATTACACCCAGCTGCTCGAATTGGAGATCTTTATTGAGTTCAAGAGCATTCTGCTGTACTTTCGCGATTCCGCACAAAACGCCACGGCGGGCGCGTCCGTTGTCCTGCTGGCCACAACGCTGTACTCTTCCACAAATCTCTTTTATCATATGCGCCGCAGCGGGGAGATCATCTACGACAGTACCCGCAAAAAGGGCGGGTGGCTCATCCGCCTTTCCGCCGTCGTGTTCATCTTTATTGTAATGATCCTTTTTCTGGCGGGAGTCACTCTTTTTTTGCTGGGGAATTCCCTTTTGTCCCGCCTGTTTCCTTCCTTTGTCGCGCAGGTGTCCGTCTATGCCTTGTTCGGCGTTTTTATGTTCGGGCTTCTGCTCCTGCTCAACCTGTACATCTGTCCCTATCGGATCGGCGTAAAAAATGCGGTGTGGGGCAGCCTTCTCACCCTGCTCCTCGGCGGGATCGCGTCCTTCGGATTCACCGTGTACGTCAATTTCGGTTCCATGGAAAAGCTGTACGGGGCGGCAGTCTTTCTCATTCTCTTTCTGCTCTGGCTGTATCTGCTGATGATCTGTTTCGTCATCGGCGTCATCTTGAATTGCTATCTTTTGGAAAAGGACAAAAAGAGAATTTTTGTGCATAAAAAATTCTGAAATTTGCGCATTCGATTGCAAAGGCACTTTTTTTGTGTTACAATAAAAACGTGCATTGTTGCATTTTACTTTTTTGACAAAGGGGACAAGTTATGTATCAGCTTTTTTGTGATTCCAACTGCGAATTGTGGCATACCGTCGCGGCGGAATACGGACTCAAAATCATCCGTATGCCTTACGTGCTGGACGGAGTGGAGTACTATTACGATCTCGGAGAAAAGACGGATTTCAAGCATTTTTACGAGCGTATGCGTGCGGGAGCCGTTCCTACCACGTCGGCCATCAACGAGCAGAATTATATCGACTACTTTGAACCTGTCCTGCAAGAGGGAAAGGATATTTATTATATCACCTTTTCGCACAAGCTTTCCGCCACGTTCGAGAGTATGGACAGGGCGATCGCCGCGCTGAAGGAAAAATATCCCGACCGCGTCATCCGCACCTTTGATACAAAGGCGATCAGTCTCGGAAGCGGATTCCAGGTGCGCTATGCGGCGGAAAAATACAAGGCGGGCGCTACCATGGACGAGCTGGAAGAGTACCTCACACACCTGCGCGAGCATACCATCGTCTATTTTGTCGTGGACGATCTCGTCTATCTCAAGCGCGGCGGCAGGATCTCGGCCGTCACGGCGGCAGTGGGGAACCTGCTCAACATCAAGCCCATGATCTCGATTCTGGAGGACGGCTCTCTTCAGAGCGTGGGCAAGATCAAGGGGAGCAAGCGCGTGTTTTCGGAGTTTGTCAACATCATGCACAAACACAACGCCAACACAAAGGATTACCGCATTGAGATCATGCAGGCGGACTGTCCCGAAACGGGCGAAGCCTTTGTCGAAGTGCTGAAAAAGGAATTCGGGGAAGACATCACTTACGATCTGCAGATCGTAGGCCCCGTCATTGCGTCGCATTGCGGGCCGGGAACGCTCGGACTCATCTTCTACGGCGACCGCTGATTGGATGAAACGCATTCTTGCCTTTGTCTTGTTGTTTGCGCTCTGTCTTTTGGGAGGGTGTGCGAAGCAGCCGTCTTACTTTGTCGAGTTTACCCTTTCGCAGAACGCCTATTCGCAGGGCGTAAAACTTTCTCAAAGCCAACTTTCCGAACTGCGGGGAGAGATCTCGGAGCTCTTGCATGAGATCGAGTCCCAGGTCAGTACGGAAATCGAGGGGAGCGATCTTTCCCGCATCAATGCCGCCGCGGCGGGGGAGGAGATCGAGGTAGGCGAACATACCGCGGCAATGCTGGAGATCTGTTCGCGCCTGTACGAAAGGACGGGCGGAGCTTTTTCTCCCGCTCTGTACAACCTCTCTCAGCTTTGGGGATTTACTCCCGAGTTTGAGGGAAAATACTCAGTTCCGCGCCCCGAACCTTCCGCCGAGGCGATCGCGGAAGCGCTTGCAGACAGCTCTTTTGCCGACATCGAGATCAACGGAAACGTCGTTGTAAAACATAACGGCGCGGTAAAACTGGATCTTGGCGGGATCGCAAAGGGGTACATGAGCGATTGCGTCCGCGAACTCATCGGTCAAAAATATCCGGATTATTGCGGCACCTTTTCGGTCATGTCCAATGCCGTGCTGATGGGGCAAAAACAGGAAGATACCGCGGGATTGGGTTATACCGCCACGCTGGAAAATCCGCGCGCGCAGGTCACGGGCGGGGCAAGCCCCAACGGCGCGCTGTACTTTACGGGGCTGTCGGACACGGCTGTCAGCACCAGTGCGGACAATTACCGCTTTTACGTGTACGGGGATACGATCTATAAACACATCATCGATCCTTTTACAGGGAAGCCTTCGCAAAACGGCGTCATTTCCATCACCGTGCTCGTGCCGCTTTCGCAAGAGAATGCGGGAGCGCTGGCAGACGCCTGTTCTACGGCGGGCTTTTGTATGCCGCTCACGGATGCGCTGGAATTTTATCGTTCTCTCTGGGAGGAATGCGGTATCGGCGCCGTCATCCTGACCTCCGATTTTTGCTATGAGGTGATCGGGAATTATCATGTTTTACAGCCGAAGGAATATGCGGCGCTCGTCCGCCCCGAACTCGCAGACAGCGTGGAAAACGTCTTTACATTGAGGGAAGTGGAAGCGACTGATACAGTCGTCCCGGACGAACGCGAAAAAGAGTATATTTCTCTGTTTACGGAAAAATAAGATCATGGACAGAAAAGAAAAGATCGATTGCATACGAAGACAAAAATACTTTGTATGGGGAGACGTCGCCGTTTTTGCGGCGGCTGCTGCGCTTGTGATCCTCTTTTTTTTGCTGTCTTTTGTCAATTCTGCGGCGCAGGGAGAGACTTTTTCCGTCCTGTACCGAGGGGAAGAGATTTTCCGCGCGACACTTGCGGAGAATGCGGACTACGTGTTCTACATCGAAGGTACTGTGGGCAAAGTTACATTGTACGAAGAAGGGAGAGTTTATTCCGATTACAACGTCATTTCCGTGCGGGAGGGTAAAGTCGGCGTATCCGCGTCGGACTGCCCCGACCACACCTGCCGTTATTTCGGAAGTATCGCAAAAGGGGATATTCTCTGCCTGCCGCACGATCTTCACATCCGCATCGACGGCAAGGGGTTGGAGACAGACGTATGAAAATTTCAGCAAAGAGAGTTGCCGCGATGGGGGTGCTGCTTGCGGCGGCGTGTATCGTTTTTCTGATCGAATCTCTCGTCCCGCCCCTCCTTCCCATGGCGCCGTACGTAAAGATAGGGCTGGCAAACGTGTTTGTGCTGCTCGTGATCATTTATTTCGGGGCGTGGCAGGCGTTTGTGTTTGTTCTTGCAAAAAATCTCCTTACGGCGCTCATCGCCTGGAGTACTTTCGCTTTTTTGCTCAATCTGGCGGGAAGTCTGTGCGCCTATCTGGTGATGGCGGGGCTTTATGCGGCCGTGTTCCCGCGCGTCAGTCTGATCTCCGTCAGCATTTGCGGGGCAATCGTAAGCAATATAGCGCGCGTCAGCGTGGTCGTCTTGCTCATGCAGACGCCTTCGCTGTATCTGCAGCTGCCGTTTGTTTCTGTTTTTTCCGTTGCAGCAGGTGTGATCGTCGGGGTTTTGACGATTTTATCCGTAAAACACCTGCCCGAAAGATTGACAAATTATAAATAAAAGAATATAATAATAAAACGTAGGCGTAAAACCTTGCCGAATGCAGAGATGGCGGAGTGGTCGAACGCGCACGACTCGAAATCGTGTGTGCTCCCATAAGAGCACCGTGGGTTCAAATCCCACTCTCTGCGCCATGTTTAGTGGATAAAAATGCTGTCCACGGCAAAAACCTCGGAAAACGATATGTTTTCCGAGGTTTTTTGCTATTTTTCGGGCAAAAACGGGACTTTTACGCACCCTCAAAACAGGTTTTGATTTTGTGCTGTCTTTTGACCGTTTTTCATGCAAAACAGGACTTGAACCCTGCG